>ERZ1035014.469-NODE-469-length-17944-cov-4.550394_pt1 | contig 17944 bp, 16 predicted proteins | sample MGYA00520620_ERZ1035014 | MGnify/ENA primary metagenome ERZ1035014 (study PRJEB33766, sample SAMN09781744) | gut metagenome | biome: gut microbiome | host: Homo sapiens | place: Madagascar | study: EMG produced TPA metagenomics assembly of the PRJNA485056 data set...
ATATACTACTGCTTATTTGGATTTTATCTAAATAAGACGTATCTTTGCAGCGTACTATAATAAAATAACCTATGCCAAGAAGAGGATTTGACCTTACAGTCGCTATGAGGCGCGATTTACTTAGTGCCTACAGGCAAGTCTACACCAACTGCCACTCTCAGAAAGAGGCGTGGATCAAGACGGCTCGTCATGATGCTCCTCGGTTCTATGTCAGTCCCAAAACGGCTTACAATGTCCTGCGCTATATGGTACGTGGCGATTTCACTGTGGTCGATGCCAAGAGTCCAAGAGAGCAACGTATGTACTACGAACTGTTCCGTAGACTCGACAAGCTGTCTCAGCAGAAGGAGTTCATCGGCAAGTCACTGTGGTTCATCACCCCCTTCTTGGTATCTCAGCCTGCGCCAGAGTTCTATGCCAGCATAGAGACGGTGCGAAAGGCTATTAGTTGCGGAAAAAAATATGGAGAATACTATCATCACAAAGAAATCTTTGGCAAAGACAAACTTTCTGATAAAGACCTTGCTCACTTGCGTAAGTCTGGCGGTTTTCATCGCCCGTCCAGATAATGCAGGGTTCTTCCCTGGCAGCAGCTTCGGCTCTCATCTTACATATTCGTTTTGTCATGCCAACATATTCCATCTTGCGGCCAACCTCGTTGTCCTGTGGTCGTTGCGCAATCGTATATGCCTTTGCGCCAGCTTCTTCGCTGCGGTTTTGGCGAGTTTTTTGCCGACATATGTATCTCAGCCCACTGTTGGTCTGTCGGGAGTTATCTTCGCTGCTATAGGTATCATGTGGGGAAAGACTGGCAGATTTTGGGACTCCTGCCAAATGGTTATGCCTTTCATCGTTCTCACGATGCTCATGCCGGGAGTCAACGGCATACTCCACCTCTATGCATACATCATTGGTTTTATCATCGGACGTATTGTTACTAAATATTCACGCATTCCATACTTTTGAAGTAATTTGATATTCACTATTAAAAGAGGCGGCTGCTCGTGATGAGTAGCCGCCTCTGTTTTTATCTCATTTTGTCCTCTCTTCGCTTCTGCACTTCTACCAAGGTTCCTGCATACGAGTCAGATGCTCGAAACCCAGTAAGCGTGTATCTTATCTTGAAGTATGCCCAAGGCTTACCGCCAAGACTGTTCAGCTTCCTCCAATGTTTGGCATTGTTGCTTCCCCATACTTCCAGTTTCACCTTGCCGTTATCTGATGTGTCCATAAGGTGTTTGACGGACCTCAGCGATTTCTGCATAATGCTTCCTCCCAGTTTCAGGGCTCTTGTCGTAACGGTTCCGCTGTAAGTATTATCGTCATGAATGATGTCCGGCTTGGTTGTAAGCGAATAGACATTTCCGTCTGTATCTTGTATCAGATTGTCTGGGTAGTCGTTCGCCATCGCCTTTGCCTTCACTCCGTTCTCCACTACCGAAAAAGTCTTGTCCTTCATATTGTAGATATACTGCCAGGGGTAGACCTTGCTGTATATCCTTAGGAGTGAGTCTCTGTAGTCGTAGGCTATAAGGCAGTTCTTTAGATAGTTAGCAAATCCGCCATCCTGCATGCTTGATCTACCTTTTAGCTGTTCACTCATACAAGCAACTTCTGCTCCGCTCGCTGCCATCAACCCCTTCTCCGAAGCAAAGTACACCAGTTTGTCAGTAGGCACAAGTGGAGAGTTCTCAAGGCATACTTCTCTCGATATGGGGTGTATGCTGCCGTACATTCCTTCGTTCGTCACGCTCATGGCGTATATACCTTCTGATGTAAATACCATCAGTGGGTATTGACCAAACTGTCCCTGGCTGATAGCCTCTGTGTTTGCTATAATTCCCTCTATGCTTCCTGTTCCTACGGTGTTGTCTCCGCTCGCCTCAAACAAGAACGGATTGTTCACCACCGAAGTGTAGATGTTTGAGTCCAGCGTCTCGTGGGCATTCTGATCCACCTCCGGCCTTGCATTGCTGTCCTCAAATCCGTCATACGTTATTCTCGGGAATGGCAGTTTGTCAAAGCAGTATGCTCCGTTAAGCCTTGGGTGTGCTTTCAGCTTTATGTGGGTTGCGTTCCCAGTGTCCTTGTCTATAATCAGCATTTCTGTTGCATTTGGGTCCGGGTAGTATATCCAGCTGCCTATCATCTCTGGTAAGGCCGTGTAATACCCATCTGCTTTCACCCATGCGTCCATACCGTTAGCTACGATATGTGTGTATACTTCATATTCCTGTTCGTCAGGGTAACGAATACCAATTCCTGGCTGGTCTGGCATCTCTTTCGTAATGGGTATAAAGTCACTGAAACCACTGAATGGTTTTCTCGTCACACCGGTCATATTCAGACGGTTGTTGTATGGGTACACTTTCTTCGCCACCATAGTTGCCCATCCGTAGTAGTCATCCGTCTTTAGCTGCTCTTGTTCTGTCAGCGTTTCTACCACGTGGTCTGCTATGGGAGCATATTCAAGTTTGCCGTTCGCCTCATCCGTCTTTATCGCAAAGAGTTTATAAAACTGCGTCTTGCCCAGCAGTTCTTCTATGATTTTTTTATCCGTCTTTACCGCCTTTGGCATGATGACCGAACGTGCCTTGTATGTATCATAGGTAAACTCGTAACTATGGTTGATGTCTACAGTAACGCTGGGCTGTATAGGCCCCGAAATGTAGTTTTGTTGACCGGAAACTTGGTTCAGATAACAGTACCCATCCATCTCCAATGGTTCCTTGAACTCAAAATCACCGTCAATATCAAAAGGTCTTACTTCATCGGAAGCAAACACCACAATCTCTTTCACGATGTCTTTCCAGTTGTCAGCACCCTCTATAGAGGCTTTATAGAATAAGCTACTATGCCCGATGGAGTATATAAAAAAAATAGCTGCACTACTATTAATATTCTCTAAGTCATATGTCTGCCTGTTAACAGCTTCTTCATAATATTCCCCACGGAGACGGTATGGTGCTATTTTGAAGTTTCTGTTGATTGTCGGACATACAAGAATAGGGTTGCTGATTCTTGCATAAGAACCATCGTGCAGTTTTAGAGCATATCTTACAAAGAATGGGAAACAGAACTCGTTCTTTTCTTTTTCCTTCTTTATTTCAGACGCAACATAACCCTGTACGGCTGTTTGGAATGCTTTTATCTTGTCTACATCGTTTATTGGCTTATACGTCCAGTATGTGGAGGTTTTATTGGTCGTTGTGCTGGTCAGGTTTCCGGACTCATCGTAGTAAGCTGTCTTCTTGCTTGTTTCGCAGAACTCACTTATATTGAGAGGAGTTACCCTGCCGTTGCTTTCTATCAGGTTGGTGGCAAACGTACTGAACTCCACCTTTGGCTTGGGGAGTTCTGTTCCAAGGTCTACATACTTCGTGCCTTTGTATAACAGGTAATGTATGCCGTTCTTCGTAACACATATCAATGTGTTGCCCACGCTCGTTATCTCAGAAGGCTCTCCTATACTAAACGTCTGGCCGCTATCCTTGTCTATCCCGTCATCCGTCATTTTGTAGCAGATGATAGACTGCGTATGCTCCAACTTTGTGATAAGGTTTTTGTAATCGGCCATCTTGTGCACATACATGATTGTACATGATGTTTGGCCGATTTTCACTGGATTTTGTATCGGCTTCATCTCTCCGTCTCTGTAGATGAATCCGTCACAGCACTCCAGCTCGTTGTCCTCGCTCATCATGTCGCTCGGCACATTGGTCATACCCTTGCCGAAACTCAGTACTTTTCTTTCTGTATTCCTTTCCATAGTCTTTCGTTTTAGAATTTTGCCATCGAGTGTACGCGGTCTCCCTTAGGCGTGTCACTCTTCTTTGGCATCCACCTTGGTTTCTCCATGTCGTTTGCGCTCACCCATAGACCTATTGCTGTACTCATCAGCACATCGTCATGGTTGCCATTGCCCACTATGTTGCCAAGACTGCCATCGTCATGACGCTCGTATATTCTCAGCTCATGATACATCTCTCTGTCTGGCTCCTTCCACAGCATATCGTCCACATACTGCTCCAGGTTGTCTATCACCCAGCCTTTCGTTAGCTTGTTCGTTTGAAATCCGTACTTAGCCAGCACATTGTCCTTCACGTCCTCAGGACTCGATGTTCTCTGATACAGATTGTCATAGTAGTAGGCTATCTCGTTGATGATACTTCCAAAGTGATCGCCCTCTGTGTTGTTGTTCTTCTCGCGGTCTGCCGTATTGCTTTCTATCACCAGTAGCGCATCGTCATAGAAGTGGGCCAGCGCTGCCGCCATCCATGCTATGCGGTCATGCCTCTCGTGCCCCCTCCATCTCGCCACAACCTCAGGCTTGCCTTTTATCGTAGGTATCATGCCGAAGCGGTCTATCACCGTCATCACCGTATAGTCAGATGTCGAGGCCTTGCCGCCAATATCCACGCTCACCACATATCTGTTCTCCACCTTCAGCTTGTTGGGCGCAGCCCATATCTTCAGGCATCCTGTTCCGTCATTCCTTATACTGATAGATGATTTCTGTATAGTGCTGTCGTTCTTGTTTCCGTCTACCACGATGTCTGCCGTGTACATCGGGTCTTTCTTGTAGCGCTTCTGCAGGTCGTCTATGCTGTATGGATTGAATACGAGGTTACCTGAGTTTCTAAAGGCATCCTCCTCGTCTATCGGAGCCTCTGTAGCGCAGAAGGAGTGCGTGGTGAACTTGTTGCGGAAGTTTCTGTACCACTCTATAGCCTGCATACAGGCACCCTTCTCCCACATTCGCCAGAAGAACTTACCCGTCTCTCTGTATCCTCTTGGGTTGGTGCTCCTGTCTTTATTCTGCAGCAGCCATCTCGCAAAAGCCCGCTCATCTTTCACCTCCTCCATGTCGTGTTCTATAAAGTAGCAGGGTATGAAGATAAACGAGTAGGCATCGTTGTTGTCGGGGTTCATGGCGAGCTGACACTTGTCATAGAAGAAGCCCGAGTTTCCTTTTCCTGTACTCTCAAACACCTCAAGGTTATCTTCTTGGTTTCTGATACCTCCAGAGATTGACGAGATTACACCCTCAGGGTCATGCTCAGGCGTTTTCTTCCAGTATGCCACCTCCGAGTAGTGGGCGCAGTGGAAGTTGCTACCACGCACAGAGTCGAAGTTCTCGAATGACGCAACGGTAAGCGTACTTCTTCTGATGGCTCTCATTCCGTCCGTAACTTGAAAGTCGTCAGGCGAGTTCTCGTAGGGCGAGAATTGCAACTTTGAACCGGGACAACCCACTGTCCATCCAGGCTGGTTCTCCAAAGCCTTTCTGTACATAGCCTTGATTTTCTTGGCCGTATTCTTCTGTTGAGCCAGCACGATAGCGTTCCATCCGTCCCTCCTGTAGTCTTGTATCCACTTGATGTATAGCTGCGTCAGGGTCGAACCGCCCCATTGTCTTGCTTTCAGAATTACCACCCTGATGGCTGCTCCACTGGTGCGCAAATCTTCGAATATTTTCAGCAGCTTTCGCTGTGGATAGTTCAACTTGAAGGGCACCATGTTTCCCGTTATCTTGTCCTCTATCTTGTCTGTGGCGTATAGAGCGAACTCTGGGTCCTCACGAAACCTCACCTTCATAATCTCAAAGGTCAGTATCATGATGAGCTGCTTGGTATATCTGCTGCCTTCATCATAGTCTCGCCTCCACACACGGATGATAAATTCCCTCAGACTTCCCAACTGCCTCAGCTGCCTGTACAGCAATGTGCGCATACACTCCTTCGGAACCCACATCTTCTTGATCATGAAATCCGAAAGCTCCAGTACCTCCCTATGTTCAAAGTCATAGCAGTTCTCACCAGTCCATGGGTCATACGTGCCGTAGATTTCTTCATATCTACGTCTGTTCTCCCTTACCAGTTCGTCTATCTCTGTCTCTTTAACTATCGCCATCTGCCAATGATTGTAGTTCCTCAAAGTCGGCGTCCTTTATCTCTGGCACCTTCGACACATCTATCTCATTGTTCTCTCCTACCTTGGTCATGCTCAGCGCTGCCAACTGCTTGAAGTCCTCGTCCAGTCCGTGTGTCACACTCACCTCGCTCTGCTTTGGTATCATGTGTTTCATCAGGTCTTTGTATATGGTCGCATAGGTCTTGGGGTCATACTCAGCCAACTGGTTCATGCAGTCCTCAAACTTCTCTTGGTGACGGGCAAGAAAGTCCCTCAGAAACTCCTTTTGGGCGCTCTTTGTGGCTGGCAGTATGCGCTTGGCCTTCTCGCGCTTCTCTGCCATTATCTCTCTCACCGTCTTTACATCGCTGTAGTCCTCCATGTGCGTTAAAAGGGTTTATAGGGTTTATGCACACTGCCGGGCTTCGTGGCGTTCGATGCATCCAGTATGTCTAATTCTGCATCTTCTACCTCTGCTGCCTTGTCTGTCGTCAGCGGATCCTTGCTCGTCAGTGTCAGTTTGAAATATTCATACAGCGCTCCTGCCGCTATATAGTTATGTATGGCCTGCACTAAGGAGTCATATCTCGTATCATCCCAGTAGTCTGGCATCCTTAGCCATATCTCCTGCTCGTCCCACTCCTTGATGGCATTGTCTCTTACCGTCCCCTCCTTTTTCATCAGATAGGCGGTCAGCAACCCTTCTGCTTTCTTCATGTACTTGTCAAACCACCGATAGAACAAAGGCCGTTCATGGTCATTCTCACTTGTCGGCAGGGTGTCCGCCTGCGCATCGTTGATGCTTCTGCGGCTTCTACCCAGCAGGTTTGTCGTTGCATCTATGTCGTACCAAAGCTGGTTGGCATACACAAAGATATGCTTGTCTGTGTGGTAGCGGGTCGCCATAGGCTGCTTCGGTGCAAAGGGGTTTGGCGTTGCTTCCCATCCCCTTTCTCTGTCATGGTGCATGGGGTGTAATGTATTGAATTCCATATTACTCCTCCTTTGTTACGGTTATCTCTACTTCCCTCTTTAGATTATCGCTATGACGGGAGAAAATGGTTACGGTTGTCACACCTGTATTTATAGGCACGAGGCAGAAAGCATGAGGCTCGGCACTTCTTTGTACTTCAAGAATGCCGCGGTCGCTGCTTCTGGCCTCAATATCGTCTATTGCGCTATCGTCAATAGAATAGGATATGGTAGTTTCCTTATTGCCAAGTTCAATAGTCACACCGCCTCCGTTGTCGCTTCCATCCACCTTTGCTGTCAGCGTCTTGGTGTATGGTATGGTTGGAACGGACGGACCGCTCAGCACAAAGCATCTGCGAATGTTCTGCTCGTCAAATGTCAATGACTGCAAGTAAGGTTCTGCCTGTTTAAGGTTGGTAGTTTTTAACCACCACTGATATATCATATAGTCTTCCACATACTTTGCCACTAATCTTGCCAAAGTATCAGAGAGTGTTCCGTTGCACCTGCGAGATACGACAATAACAAACTCTACTATATCGTCATCCTTATCGTTGTAGTAGATAACGTTATCGCCTGATGTCTGAGCATTTGGAGCCAAATAGTCTGCCAGTATAACCTTTGTAATCTCCAATGCTGATTGGAAATCGTGTGTTAAAGTGTTTTCGTGAACCGCTTCGTCACCAGCAGCTTCGTTAAAACTCATCTTGATGGCTCTGTCGTCTGTAGCGCCATCTATCTTGGCCTTTAGGTAGGTTGCCCTCTTTACCTCGTCAACTACTACCGATTTGATAATCTGAAATTTTAATATCATATCTTTCCTTATTTAATGGTTTCTAACTGAGGATCACTCTCTATGGAGCCTGTCATATCTTTCAATGTTTTAGCTGATGCAGAAGGAGCTTCTTTGTCAAATACAAGCTTTATCGCATCTTTCAGAAGCATATTTGCTTCGTCCGAATACACTTTGGCTTGCTCTGTACCGCTCAAAGTCAACACCATATAGGTTGTATATGCTCTCACATATCCCCTAAAGCAACTCTCGAAAGCATTCTTGTGTCCTTCGTTTAGTCTGATAACATTGAAAGTGACTGATGCTGGAAGAGAAGATTCAATATATGTTTTTACGACTGGTGCCAATTCGCCCGCAAAACTGCGAACTGCAGATTCTATGTATTGCCTTATCACAACTTTCTCTACTGCCGATAAAGTCGTGTTTCCAAACAGAGAATCGCCTGCCTTGTCTTTCTGCCGCTTTGCGATAACAGAAACCTGCTTCATCACATCGCTTTCGATGGATTCCATGCTGATGGTTATCAATTTTGTCTCTTCTGCCATATCGCTTTATGCTGATTGTAAATACTCTTGTGCTTGGTTCACCGTTTCCTGGTTGGCACCCTGCACCACTCCGTTCTCTATCTGTCCACCGCCTTGTGCTATTGCTAATTGCTGTTGATGCTGATACATCTGTTCAAGCTGTGCCTGCTGTTCCTGAACACTCGCAAGCAGCTTGTCTGCAAATGGAGCATTGATGTTCTGCAGATACTGCACCACGTTGATAGCACCCATCTGCAGCAACTGGTCAAGCCTGTCGTTTATCTGAGACTGATATGTGGTAGAGGCGGCTGCATTCTTGATGCTTGTCTTGAAGTGTACGTCTCTTGCCGTATATCGGTCGTAGAATATGGTGCTGTTGTTGTCCTTGTTCAGTATCTTTCTGCCGTTCTCGTAGTACTGCTGTATGGTCATACACTTCTTGGTGGCGAGCTTCTCTGCGAACACGTCCATATCCGATAGAATTGAGTACAGCGAGGTGGTGGCGTTCTGTGTCTCCTGGGCATATCTCGATGCAGATGTTCCTGCCGATGGCGTTTTTCCCTGCAGCGCTCCGCTCACGTTCGACACTTCGTGTATCAGGTTCAGCTCTATCTGCAGCAACTCGTTGGTGCCAATGTTCACCGCATTCGAGGTGATGATGTCAGGCTTCACTTGTGGCATATTGGGCCTTGGTGTATAGAAACACAGTCCGTCATACTCCACTATCTCGTCGGCAAACTCTTTCGGGCTCTTGCCGCCAAGCACGGTGGTTGGTATCATCCACACACCCTTCGAGCTGCTTCTTATCGCCATGTCGTTCATCACAATCAGGCGGTTGATGTATCTCTGCTGGTCTATCACGTTCGCCAAGAATGGGTGTATCTTGCCGTTGAGATACGGGAATAGCTTGATTGTAAACGGATGGCTCTTATAGTCGTATGGGGTTTCCCCCTTGCACAGCACGGTTCCGTCTGGTGCCATATAGGTGTAGTACCAGTATTTGTCAGCTACTTCTTCCGATACGATATAGGCTCTCTCGTCTTCTGGCACACCCATATCGTCATACATCTTCTTGCGCTTAATATTGTCCGATCTCAGCTTCTCTATCATTGCCGTATCGCCCATATCCACCTTGAAGTACGAGTTGTTGGCGTTCGTGGCTATAGGGTCAAAGCATTGTAGGCGCATCTTGGTCTCGGTAGTCCATACCTCTATCACTCTCACGTAGTGGTTCGACTTATTGGTGTGGTCAAAGCTTATGTTGCCAAGGTTCTTCTCCTCGTTGAACTCATACCCCACTCCGTCATCGCTCACGTCTTGTATGGAAAAGATGCTGTCAAGGTCATCTATCGTCAGTCCAAACTCCGGTCGCGCAAATTTCTGGTACAAATCTTCTCTGCTCACGTCATGCAGGCAACCTATCAGGCTGATGTCCTCATGTCTCGGGTCGCTGCCGCACTCGAAAAACATAAAGTCAGGCTCCATAAGCTCCGTCCACGCGTCAGGAAGTTCGAGCTGCTTAGACTCCCACCCTTCTCTTGCGTACATTTGGCCGCCTATCACATAGTCCTTGATGGCGTGATTCAACAGGTCTTGCATATACGTTGACTGCCAGTTGCATTGCAGGGTCGCGCTCATCATGTCGTTGATAGCTCTTGAGTCGTTGTCCCTGGCAAAGCATACGGGTTCTGTTCCTTGCTTGGCATAGAGGCCGCCTATAGACTCCAGTATGCTCGCCATCACGTTATTGCTCATCGGAGTAGTGTTCTTTTGCTCCATATACTCCCGTTCAGTCATGTAGACGTAGGAGCCGTGATCCCACACCTTGATGGTATCTCCCCATTGGTCTCCCATGCAGTATCTCATGGTTCTCGCCCTCGTCTCTCTTACCCCACTCAGGCTGTTCCATGCGCTCCTGCATCGCTGCAATAGCTCCATGTCGTTACCATGCGCTTGCCTCGATGCCCGGTTGATTACCGAACTGTACAGTTTCTTTCCAGGCATTACCCTGCTAAGAGTCAATATCCTTGCTTTTGTCATTTTTATATACAGATTCTTGTTGTTTTAGCGCAAAAATAAGAAATGTATATCCTCTCTTTGCCCATTGTTCCCCCTGTACGATTACCCTTGGTTACTAACGGAAAACCAAGCCTGTTTTTTCGTGATATTTGCAGAAATATTATTTACATAATTATTTTTTAAAATGACAAAGGAAGAACAAGCTAAAATGATGGAAGCTGAAGAGGCGGCAAAAGCCACTTCTGCCGACACGGAACACGATGCTCCTGCTGAGGACGAGCGCCCTAACCGCACGGCCTTCTCTAAGCGTTTCTCTAAGCGTCATTCCGACATCGACTTCGAGGACAAGGAGGCTCGCTATGGCGCCATGAACGACGATGCCGATATGCTCTCCAAGTACGAGGACAGCGGAAAGGCTCTCTCAAAGATGCTCGACAGCAACAAGTGGCTGGCGGCTATGGTGCTCGACTCTACACGGAAGAATATGCATCCTTTCGAATGGATGGCTTCTCAGGGTATCGACATCAAGGCGGCACTCGAAGATGAGGAGCTTGGAAAGAAGGTGGCTACTCAGATTACCAAGTTTCAGGAGAAGGTTGCCGAACAAGAGAAGCACTCGCAGCAGCTCGATGACAATCTCCGAAAGTCTTACGAAACGTTACAGAGTTTAGGCCTCTCTGACGAGGAAACTAACGACCTTTGGGGCAAAGTGTTTGGCGTTATACAGGATGCCGAAGATGGCAATATCTCTGCCGAAACATGGAAGCTCTTTAAGAACGCATACAGCTACGATGCTGACATTTCTTCGGCTCGCGAGGAAGCTGCCATGCAGGCTCGTAACGAGAAGATCCAGAACAAGGTGCGCTCCTCTAAGACAGAGGGAGGTATGCCTCCTTCTCTTGCCAATTCCGGAAGCGGAAACGAGCCAGCTAAGGCCATAAAGCGAGAGAGTTTCTTCGATGGCATCAGAAGCAATTAACAAATAACATTTTTAAATAGTATATAACATGAAGAAAGTAATGAATTATTTTTCCTTTCAGTCCGTCTTGAAGATGGTGCTGATGTTACTCGCAGTTGCAACGGGTGGTGGCGTTCTCGCTTTGGCCGACAATGTAGAACCTCAGATTGGTAACGAGGGAGTTGAACCTGCTTCCAAGGAGACGGTTGAGGCGAAGGAGCCTGTCAATCCAGAAGGCAACGATCGGTTGAGTCCGGGCGGCAAAAAGGATGGTCAGGACCTCGCAGGCTCTCAGGCATCTTCCACTCAGCTTCGCGAGGGCGGTCTGCTCGACAAGGAGTGGGACTCCGAGATTGTTAAGTTCTATCCTTTCAAGACTCCTATCCTCTCTATCGTTCGCCGGATGGCAAAGACCGTCAATATCAAGAACTGGTCTGTATCTCATCAGCGTGTGGGTGGCGAGACGCTTGATGGTCAGGTTACTCAGAAGATTGTGGCTGGCGATACAGTAGAAATCAACTCTACCAACTTCTCTGGCTCTATCCGTCCTTTCTACAAGGGTACAACTGTCATCGTGTCGGGTGTCCCTGGTTACAAGGAAGGTTCTAAGACCAAGACAGAGGGCACGCTTATGCTCTACGTCATTGAGGCTAACGGCAAGAAGGCTGTCATGCAGGCCGTTAATGGTATTCCTAAGAACGAGGGCGATACGCGCGAAAACCTCGACAACATGACTTGTCCTGAAATCCCAGTAGGCACTACGCTGCTCGCTGCTTCTTCTGCGGCTTCCGAGTCTCAGCTTACCATTACCCCAGAGAACTTCCAGCCTCGCGAGAAGTCTGTCTATGTGCAGAAGAAGCTGCTCAACATCGTCTTCACTGACGACTACGAAAAGGTAAAGAAGGAACAGCCTATCACGGTGGCCGACCTCAAGACCGATGCCATCATCAAGTACAATCTCCGTGCTGAGCGCACGTACCTGATGGGTATTAAGTCTCGTTTCAAGGCTGAGACTGGCGATGGCCAGATTGAAGATGTATACACCTCTGAGGGTATCATCAATCAGCTCACCAATACTTATGCCATTGGCGACGAGTACACTCTCTCCGACCTGATTGCTATCTCAAAGCTGCAGTTCACAGAGTTCTCTGAGAACGACCGCTGCTTTGCTTTCTGTGGTAAGAACGCAATCGAGAGACTGGAGAATATCAAGCTTGAGGGCAGCCATCAGAACGACTTCATCAACCACAATGAGTTCGATTTGTCGTTCAAGCGATTCAAGGACACATTCGGATCTCTCGACTTTATCTGGGCTCAGACACTCGACCTTATGGGTATGTCTGACTTCATGGTCATCTTCGACCCTAAGGCTTCCCGCCGTTACGTCAAGATTGGTAAGCGCGAGCAGACCAATGATATGTCCAAGGGCGGTGGCGAGGTTCGTGACGCCAAGCGTTGGATTCATCAGGAGGCTGACTCTGTGGCTCTTCGTGGCTACAACTCTATTCTTGTCGGTCCTGCAAGCAAGATCAACAAGATTGCCACCGAGTCTTTGGGAGCCATCATCTCTGCTGCAAAGCTTCCTGACACTCCTACAAAGGGCATGAAGGTGGCTCTTACAAAGGACTACACCAAGGGCGAGACAACCTACGAGGCTGGTTCTGTCTATTACTACGATGGTTCTGCTTGGTCTGTATACGCAGGTCAGGACGTGGCTGCTTAACGTGAGCTCTTTTTCATTTCAAACCAACATATATTTATTCTTGGGGGCGGGTGCGAAAAAGCCTCGCCCCCTTTTTAAAATTCCCAAAAATATGATTAAAACATACAAGGCGAGAGTCAACAACAATAATGTCAGCTATCTGCTTGAAGGAAAGCAGGGTAACAAGGTGCGATACAATTTTACCAACGGCAATGTGGTTATCAACAAGTATCCGTCACTGACACTTCGCAACAGATACTGCCAGGAACTTCTGGAGTCCAACCCCCTTTTTCTTAACAACACCATCATTCTCGAGCACGCCGAGGAGGAATACCCGGGCGAGCAGGCTGCTCTTGATAAGGAGAAGCAAGAAGCTGGGCAGGCGCACGATGCCGTTCCTGAAAAAGCGGAGACTTCCGCAAAAGACACCGATGAGGCTGAGCCTGAGAAGGAACGGGTGATGGGTGTTGTTTCTACTGCAGACGTTATCGAGTATGTCAACAAGCGCTTTGATAAAGATTACCGCACTTTGGCTAATGCCATGAAACAGGCGTCAAAGTACAACATTATCTTCCCCGACTTCGAGCCATAATCCGCTATATATAAATAAGGTATAATGAAAGTAGATGAAATCATAAAACAGGTCCGATGGTGTATTGACGAGGAAACTTCTGGTACATCTTATATCACAGACGATAAAGATGACGTGTACATGGAGAATATCATCCGCGCCAAGATTCCGGATGCATTACATTGGATTGCTATTACTGCTTCCGCTTCTTCAGTGCTTTCCTCATCTTCTTCTACACAGAAGAATGCCTCTTCCGATGTGGCATCTACAACCGCTACTATGACGGTAACTTCCTTTGATGGGCACGAGGATATTGGCGTTATCGCAATGCCTTCGTCTGTCTCTGTGTTCAATATCAATCGTGTACGTGGCAAAGGGTGGCACAAGGCTGTCATTCCAGTAGAGGACACTTCTGACGAGGCACTGATGATGTTTGATGACACTTCCAAGGGAACCGTCGACCGGCCACAAGCTGCCATCATGCGCGTCAAGCCACTGCAGGTCTTGGTGCAGCCTATGCCTTCCGATGGAACGATTTCCGTATCTTATGTGGGAGTACCTACTGACGTAACAAAGGGCAGTGGCGAGGAGGACGATTCTGTCGAAATCTCCGACAACTTCCGTGGTGCTTTCATCTACTATCTTGCCTTCTTACTTCTTTCTGCCTATGATGATTCTAAGGCTAATCAAATGTATTCTATTGCTCTTCAGCAACTGGGTGCTAACCAAACTAAATAAGATGGAAAAGGTAGCTACTTCATATAGCAACGAAGAAAATGCTTGGGTTTCCGAAGAACTAAGCGTTCACCGTAATGTGTATCTGACTGTCAATCTTACCTCTCCAGGCAAGGTTGTTATCAGGCAAAATTGCGGTGATGATAAATGGTATCGAGTTCCGATAAAGAGACACAAGGATAATAAATCTTTCTGTTTCAGAATCCGCATACCTTCCCCTCAATTCAAAATTAAGATATTTACATCAACTCAACCAAAAGAAATTTGTTATGCCTACATTTAGAGAAGATATTAGGTTAGGAACGAAAGTTCCTCAAATGAAAACGGAAGATTACGAGGACAGGTCTGTAACAACCGAAAAGTTAGCGGACGAAGCTGTTACTTCCGAAAAACTTGGAACAGGTGCGGTCCTGAGAGATAATATCCAGGATGGTGCTGTTGGTACTGAAGAGATAGCGAACGATTCCGTAACAACCGAAAAGCTCCATGATGAAGCAGTCACGGAAAGGAAACTGGCAGAACACGCAGTTACTTCAAGCATCCTTGGAAATGGAGCTGTAGAAAGAGTCAATATCCAAGAAGGCGCAGTAGGCACTCAGGAGATTGAGAACTATGCCATCACTATCGAGAAGATTGCTCAGGCTGTATGGGATAAACTCAAAAATGAATATCTCAGGCTTGATGGTAGGAACAGCATGAAGAATACTCTTGATATGGATGGTAATAGTATAGAGAAAGTCAATAGTATTGAGTCCAACAGTAGTTCTCCTGTTTTTATTAATCTAAGAAACAATGAAGTTATAATAGGTGCTAATGACGATGAAGATCAAGGTGTATCTGTTCCCCAATGGGTAACTATTTGGAGAAACACTTCTTTCTATGGTAATGTAGAAGCAGCAGGTTTTAAAACTAAAGACCGTTCAAAGCTTGGTCTCCTTAATAATAATGGAGGAGTAGCCAAGCCTTTAAATAGCAGTGAAATTCAGCAGTGTTTTTTAGTAGCATTTGGTTAATTTAAATAGTTATAAATATGAGTAACGAAACATATAACGGTTATCTTGACGCAGAAGGACTTGCATTGGTTCTTTCTGGTATCAGAGATAAGATAAACGCAGCAGCGAAAGGAATTACAGGCACAAAAGGCAAAGCTAATGGTATTGCCTCACTTGATGCTGGTGGTAATGTTCCTCTCTCTCAGTTGGGAAATCTTGACACTACCTTCTTTGAGATAGTAACAGAACTCCCTACTGATATTCGCAATATCAAAAAGCACATCTATATCCTCAAAGATAGCAAAGATGGTGAGAACAACAAATATGCTGAATACATCTATACTGGTGACCTGACAGACGCAGGGGATTTAGCTGGAGACGTTGATGTAACAAAATGGGAGAAACTTGGTGACTTCGTTCCCACCTTCGACCTTCAAGAATATGTCAAAAAGGCTGGAGCTGTGGCTAAGTTGGAATTTTACGACCCAGTTTGGGATGACGCATGGAATGGCGATAATGATCAACCATCTGAAACAGCTATCAGAATTGAGTTTGCCGATGGTTCACACCAATATCTTGTTGTCCCTAAAGCCACAGCACCAACAAACACATCACGTTCTAACCCCGAGTTAAGTGACAGCGAAAAAAGCAAGCCTTTTATATCTCCTGGTAATGCTGGCTTTATGTCACCTTCCGACAAGGGTAAACTTGACAAGATAGACCTCAATGCTCTTACTGCATCTATCAACACTGCTAATACCGCTGCCGATAATACAAATAAAGCCATCAAAGCAGCAGAGACTGCGACGACTGGCGCAGAAACTTGCAATATAGAGCTGGCAGGCTCGACTATCTCTGTGACAAACCGCAACGGAGAAACCAAATCGGTAGATGTTATCAACACTGATGAGGAAGTGACTGTCACAATTGCCTCTTCTGTTGATTCTATCAAGGTGGCTGGTATCAAGATTAATGTATTCTTGAACAACGGTAAAACACCACAGACCTATACTACCAACGCAGAGGGCAAGGTTACATTTGTCATCGACCGAGGCAACTATTACCAAGTCGTCTTTCCGGAATACGGCAATGCTCAACCTATCGCTCCTCAAGGATATACTGCCGTGCTGGGTAGCCGCAATATCAATGTGGAATATCTGCCTTACGATGAGGACAGTATGGAGAAGGTGATTATTACGGCTACTAAGTATGATAATAACGTAGGAACAGCATGGGAAGGTATTCCTGTTATTGTGACAGTTGACAAGAAGGCCACTACCTACCAGACGGATGAGAAAGGACAGGTAACGGTGTTTGTTCCTTACAAGAAGGAGTATACTGTTGTCATTGATGACCAAGACGGTTACAATGTCAGCTTCAACAAAAACTCAAGAACCTACACAGCAAACGTTCCTCAAAGGCTTATCGACTACAGGTTCTATCAGTTCAAGGCTGGAATATTTGTGGTGGATATTGACAAGAACGAGTATTATATCGAGGACTGGGTAGCAGCAGGAAGAAATGCCGATGATGCGGTAGCTATCAAGGTGGCAGACGCTTCGCTTTCTATCAATCATGGTACTTTCTGCATTCGCACAAGCGACATTAAGAATGTGTCGCAGTTGGTAAGTAAGCAATGGTGTACACAAAACTTGCAGTTCGACTCCATCGCTCTGAATGGTAATAGCGTGAATGATGCTTACTATTACAACGGAGAGTCATCATCGTTTCTTATCCGTCAGGAAGCGCAGGAACGAAGCTTGTCTGTGCCTGCCTTTGACTATGCGTATAGCCAGATATTCAACCTTGGAGGTGAGGATTTGCATGGCTTCATCATGTCTGTAGGACAGGAATACGTACACGTAGCCAATATCGGTATCATCAAACAGGTGTTGGAAACCCTGTATGGCGAGACAGTTGCGACTGACTATTACAACTTCGTGATGAAGAAATACAGATGGACTTCTACGCAGACCTATGCTACAATCGCATGGTACTACAGTAGTAGTGCGGGCTACTACGGCAAGTCGAGCAGCCACGTGGTTTTGCCAGTTTTCGCTTGTTAATCTATTTATCTCTTCATCTCTTTCTCTCTCTTACAAGGGCAGAGAGATGGATCAAATAATTAATCAAAATGGCACTTACGGAGAATTTGTTTATATATAAAGATACGCTCGTCTTATGCAAGATACTACTACAGTACAGCAAGACCGTCAGCAAGATTGTGAGATACAGTACCTATAATGATGCTGTCAGCAAGGCTTGCGCAGCCCTCGATATGATACGCAGAATCAACGAGAGCTGGACGGAAAGAGAAGAGCGTATCCATGAATATATATTGCTCATGTCGGAAGTCAACTCAAGGATCAACCTCCTCACGGATGCCGAGTTTCTGAGCAAGAAGCAGGCAACCAACCTTAACCATTTAGCTGAGAAGGTATTGAGGGAGGCGTATGGCTGGCAGAAGGCAGAGCAAAAGCGCAAAGGTGAGAGTCGTGAAGCTGTATGCAACACGAGGGTGCCGTCACTAAAGTGACAAGGGGTATTAACACGCAACTCTGAAAAGAGAAGTGTTCAGACCGTAAAAACGGAGAAAATACCGAGATACGCAGAACAATACTACGAACGCTTGGAACTACAGTAGTAGTGCGAACAACAACAACAAGTCGAACAGCAACGTGGTTTTGCCAGTTTTCGATTATCAGGTAGTGACGATTATCTCTGTATTTGTCATTAAAAAATGAAACTTGAGAAAGAGTATGTTA
>ERZ1035014.475-NODE-475-length-17880-cov-6.919607_pt1 | contig 17880 bp, 18 predicted proteins | sample MGYA00520620_ERZ1035014 | MGnify/ENA primary metagenome ERZ1035014 (study PRJEB33766, sample SAMN09781744) | gut metagenome | biome: gut microbiome | host: Homo sapiens | place: Madagascar | study: EMG produced TPA metagenomics assembly of the PRJNA485056 data set...
CAAACATCGCCACCGCGGAGGTTCTGATCCACGGTCTGGAGAGAGGCGACCTGGCTTGGATCGAGCTGCAGCGTGGTCGGAAATAACTAAAAAAGCTATCCAAGGGCAAATCAAAAAAGACAAAAGGACAACACAGAAATCAAAAACGCAGGCCCCTCCGCCTAACGGCTCCGGGGCCTGCTTCTTGTTTTTTACAGGTTCTTTTCCAAGCCGCCCCGCGCCCGGCTTTTCTGGGAAATTCCAAGCAATACCGCAGAATTTTCTTGTTGCGCCGGACGAGATAAATTGGACTTTCTCGGAATTGACTTTGAAGCGAGCGGAACGGAGTGGAGCGAGCGACCCTCGACCATTCTTGATTTTTTCTTTGCCCTTCTGGAAAATTTCGAGTGCCCTTGGATATAGTATGGCGGCTTGATTTTTCGGAAAAATTGATAAAGCTTTGCCCCTTTTGGTGCATTTGGCGTTTTAGCGTCAATGCACAGGGGCAAAGCTTTTTCTTTTTTTCGCAAAAAGGCAAACAAATATCACCTTTTTCCGATTTTTTCACCCACTGTCCGATTTTCGAAATTTTTTGATATGTTGTTTGCCCCTGCAAAGTGTCCTTTAGTCTGTAGTCAATTAAAGCCCCGGAAAGAGGTTTCATCTATGAGGAAGCAAGTTCAAAAAGGGCGCTGCACACGGCTCAAACTGCAAAAGTGCCCACAGGTATGTGCGCTATACGACAAGGTGCAACTTGCCTACGCGCGTCAGTTGGACTCAGAGGAAAATGTCGTGTCGTTCGAGGTCAATGTCCAGCTCAACGACAACACAGGGGCGCTCAACGACCTCGGATTAGCGGACACCTACACCACCGACTTTTTGCTCACACTTGCAGATGGCACACAGGCAGTCCGAGAAGCGGTCTACCGTCAGCATCTATCACGCCCCAGCGTTGCGGCACTCTTGGAGTCATCTAAGCGCTATTGGGCAAGTAAGGGCATATCCGATTGGGGCATCATAATCGACCGTGAGGAGGCAACGCTATGAAAAATCTCGACATTCTGCAAGCTTCGGACGGCTCCCAGCTTCGCATTATTCTGTATGCAGAACCGCAAAGTTATGTGGTTGACTGCCAGCGTTTTCGTATGCCATCGCTTGTCCGCAATGCAGACCTTGCAGCCATGCAGACAGTCAGTGCTGACCAGTACGCTGCTTTCGTTCTGGACGATGACCTTTCCCCACGGCAGCGTGCGCAGCGCGACAAACGCTTTTCACTCCTCGATGGACTTCTATGCTCGCAGGCAATCACCGATAAGGCATACCGTAGCCGCACCGCGCAGGAGCAAGCAACCCTTGCCGGGGTCACTCGCCGGACAGTGTTGCTCTACCTCTGGCGCTACTGGGTAAGCCAAAATAAAAATGCACTTTTAACTTCCAATAGCAATGAGCACAGCAATGACCTACTCAGCACATTAAGCGTGGATGAGAAAAATATTCGGTGGGCGCTTAATAAGTTTTACTACACACCGCAGAAGCAGACCTTAACTACAGCGTACAAAATGATGCTGCAAGCCCGCTACTGTGACGCATACGGCAAGCTTCTGCCACAGTATCCTTCTTTCTGGCAGTTTCGTTATTACTTTAGATGCCACCGCGACCCCATAAACGAGACAATTAGCCGCCAAGGTATCAAGGCATACCAGCGCAATCACCGTGCATTTACAGGCTCTGTGAGGGCATACGCAGAGACTATCGGCACATACATGACAGATGCCACTGTTGCGGACATCTACATCGTCAGCCGCATCACCCGCAAGCCCATCGGTCGCCCCATCATATACACGATGGTGGACGCATTTAGCAACTTAATCACCGGCGTGTACGTTGGGTTAGAGGGCGGGCAATATGCCTTGCGCTTACTGATGCAAAACACCTGTGCAGATAAGGTTTCCGTCTGCCACAAATATGGCATAGAAATAGACCCGCAGGACTGGCCCAGCCATCATCTCCCATCAAAAATCATAACCGACCGGGGAACAGAATTTCTCGGTGGCCCCCTTGAGAATCTGTGCGAGTGCTATCACATCGAGGTTGAGAATTTGCCGTCCTATCGTCCAGACCTCAAAGGCCCAGTCGAGAAGTTATTCGATTTAATCCAGAGCGCTTATAAGCCCCTGCTCAAGGGCAAGGGAATTATCGAACCGGATTATCAAGAGCGCGGAGCTCCCGACTATCGTAAACAGGGAGTGCTGGACATAGACCAGTTCACGCGCATTGTGCTTAAATGTGTCATTTATTACAACAGCAAGTATATTATGGGGAATTTTCCTCTGACCACCGCTATGATGCAGGTGGGAGTTCCGCCGATTGCTGCGCGTATTTGGACTTCCTGCCCTTCGCCATCGCTGACAACGGTTGACAGTGCAAAATTAGGGCTGACACTGCTGCCCAGAGCGGACGGACGAATCACGCAGCGCGGATTGGAAGTATTCGCTCTTAATTTTTCAAATACACTTTTCAAAAAGCGCTTTGTGCGGGCAGGGCTTTCTGGACGGGAGAAAGTCGTCATTGCGTACAATCCTGCCTGCTTGGACTCAATTTGGCTCTTTGAAAACGGAGAGTACACAGAATTTAGGCTCATGCAAGACCAGTATCGTGGCAAGACGCTTGCCGAGGTGCAGGACGCACAACAGGAACGGAAAAAGGCTGCTGTCGATTGGAAAAAGCAAGACCTACAGGCGCAACTTGACCTAATGGCAGATATATCCGCCATCGCGTCAATGACGGAGCGTCCAGCCGCGACCGGGAATATCGGCAAACAAATTGCCGAGAACCGCCCGGTTGCGAGAAAGCAGGAAAGCATCAATATGATGGATTTACTCTTTGACACGCAGGAGGATTTATAAAATGCTTGCTCAGTATACCAGCAGCCCCTTGTATCCCGGCAATCCTTACATAGAGGCACTTCCGCCGATGATGGTCGGGCGCGAGTTAGCTTCTGCGCTTGCATTTCTTCCGGCTTACTCGCCCTCAGACCGTGAGCGACCCGCCGGGGAGCGCTTGCAGTTGTTGTCACAGCTTTATTCCATCTACCAGCCGCTTCCTATGACAATAGAGCTGTACTGCCAGATATACAGCACAATGCTGCACAGCTACAGCACATACACGCCTATAACGGAGGCAGCTTATGCCCATGCCGCATACGCATCTATTCGTTCTGGTGCGAACGCCGCCTCTATTGGTGGTGGGAGCAGCTTCTCGCTTGTCGGTGTATCCGGGTTAGGCAAATCGACCGCATTGCAGCGTGTTCTTTCGTTGTTTCCGCAGGACATTGAGCACAAGTCCTACCAATGCAAAATGCTGTGCTGCCATCAGATACCGTATCTGGTTGTACAGACACCGCACGATGCCTCAGTTAAGGCTTTGATTCTCGATATTTACTTGCAGATTGACGCCCTTTTAGGGACAACATATCACGTCCACGCAGAAAAGACCCGTGCAACAACCGATGTTCTTGTAAGTCAGCTCAGCCTGATTTTGCGGTCTAATCATGTTGGGCTTCTTGTTGTCGATGAACTTCAAAATGTCGTCTACCGAAAGGGTAACGGTGGCAGTAAGTTCCTCAATTTTCTGGTTCAGCTCATAAACAGTGCCGGAATTGGCGTCTGCATGGTGGGAACGCCGCGTGTGTTCCAGCTCTTGCAGCAGGAATTCCGCTCTGCCAGACGCGCAACCGGGCTGGTCTATGACCGTCTACCAGACGGAGCGGAGTTTGACCTCCTTCTGCGTACTCTTTGGAAGTACCAGTACACACAGACCGATACCACTCTTACACCAGAGTTGCGGTCCTGTCTGTATCGCTGGACGCAGGGAATACCCGATATACTTGTCAAACTCCTGTACCATGCGCAGGAGCAAGCGATTCTTACCGGGGTGGAATCCTTGGATGCAGAGCAATTAAAAAGTGCACTTCAAAATAACCTTGGAATGGTGCACGATTATCTGTCTGATTTGGACCATACCTCTCATGCAAATACTTATACTCCTATACATGGTAAGCATCAAAAAGAGGCATCGTCGTCTACTTTCCAGACCCATACAGGGCAAGATTTCGTTCGTTCCCTCAAAATTGCCAAGCGGCAGGGGCTTTCTCCTTTAAGCGTGTATAGCGACTACGTCAAGGGGGAGGTATCTATATGATTTCGTTTTTTCCGGTGCCTTATCCAGACGAACTATGGTACAGCGTCATTTGTCGCTATCATATCCGTAGCGGCAACCTTACAGTCGAGCACACAATACGGGACCTGTACAAGGCGCATCATCTAAACTTTTCTGTTGAGCTTTGCGGCGATATACAACCACAAAGTGCGCTCTTTTCGCAGTTTCTTCCTCAGAAGAAAATCATAATGGAGCACACACTTTTCCCCTACTACACGAGGTTTTTCACAACCAACCGCAAAAAAAGTGCCTATATGCTGGCGCTGAACGGCAACCGCCATGCAGGGCAGCATATAGGCATCTACCAGAGCAGCAGCATGGACGCGCGGCGAATGCGCTACTGCCCGCAATGCTTTGACGAGGATATTGCAGCTTATGGCGAGCCGTACTGGCATCGGCTGCACCAGATACCCGGTATAGCCGTCTGCCCTCGGCACGGCTGCTGGCTTGCGGACACTGAAATTACGCTGACTGGGCACAGGCACAATCTACTGTTTCCCGCTCTGCCGGACTGCCATCTGCTCCCCACGCTGGGCACCACCCCCACCGCAGCGCAAAAGACCTTTGCCGCGCTGATGCAGGACGCATTGACCGCGCCGTATGATTTCTGCGACGGCAGCGGTTATCGTGCCATCATCAAGCGAGCCTTGCGCAATCGCGGCTATGCGTCCGTGACAGGCGGCAGGATTTACGCTGCAAGAGTTGCCGAAACTGTCAACGCCTTTTACGGAAATGATTTTGAAGGTGTAGATTCAAAAGAGATTTACGGTGTTGCATCCAACAATCGCACGGTCTCTGTTCGCAAAATTTTACAGCTTGCTTGTTTCCTCAATCTGTCACTTCCCGACCTACTCGCCCCGCCGCCAGAGGACAACACTCTCGTGGAAATCCGGGAAATGTATCAGCAGGGCATCAGCATGTACCATATCGCCCAATTGTACGGCACAGACCGTAAGACGATTGCCCGTTGGGTCAAAACGGAAGGTCATCATCGTCCTTAACGTATGTGGCTTCACCGTCATCGTCCCATGTTGCAGCGCCCGCCTCCACATATTCCAGTGGTACATATTCGGCGCTTTCTCCATCATCATAGGGGACCGTACTTATATCTATACTCTCTTGGGGCGTTTCTTCTTCACGTTTTCGTTTTTCCTCTGCCATCTGCCTCTGCATGGCGGCAGGAACAAACGGCACAAATTTATTTTGTGGCGTTTTCTCCTCGCTTCTCGGCGGCCACAAACCACCACCGGGGATAGGGATTTTCTGACTCACTGGTTGTGTCTCTGCAGGTACTTCGGGGGCGGAGAGCGGTTGCTGCGGAATATACGGGGGAATTTTTACCTGTGGTATTTCCTGCGCAGAATTTTTGCTTTGCAAATTTGCCTTCTTGCCAGTTTTCTTCTGTTCACGCTCATTTTTTCGTTGCTCTGCGTCCTTTTTGCCCTTCTTGTAGTCGCTCCGAAGCTGATGATATTTACTCTTGCCGCCCCTCATGACAACATCAGGATTAACCATCCAGCAACTTCCGCCCAGACAAATCATGAAGTCTTTTTCCTTCAGCGTCCTAATTGTTCGTTCTACAGACGCTTTTGATGTCCCACTGTTTTTTGCAATTACCTGCTGCGGAGCGTCCAGAGTATTGCTCGCCCAATCAAAGTTTTTTAGAATGTAAATGAGCACTTCATTTTCTGCCCGCCCTAAACCAGACATTGCATCAAAAAAAGGCTTATACAACTTCCAAAAATCCTTGCTATAATTATCCTGCATCTCAGCGATAGATGTATCACTTGGAAGCGAATAGCTTTCTCCCGTATCCCTATCGACTACGCAAAGATGGCTGGTTGCTTTTCTTTTATATCCATCATATTGCCCTGCCAGTTCTTTCTGGTCGTTATCCGTTCCCTTCGCAAGTAGTCTTGGATTAAGCATCCATTCCCCATTTTTCCGTGTCTCTGGTTTCTGGATATTCACAATAATATCCTGCTGCTCCAAATACGCAATTGCTTTTTTCACAGTCTCTTTGTCGCATCCGGATTCTCGCACAACTTTTTGGTAACTCAGTTTCACTTTGTTTGTAAGCGCCTTTACATTTTTCAAAACTACTGCCGTCACTTTGCTGATAGGCGCGGTCATCCCATGCAGTTTTTCAAAGAAATCAGGGGATGCCTTCCAAAAGCCAATATCCGAAAAATATTCATAATTTGGCTCCTTCGGTAGGGGATAGGCGGCCCCTGTTTCCTTGTTTATCAGAACTCTCGAATTGTCCATATTATTTTGCTTCATTCGCATGAGATTTACCTCTTGATGGCTAGTATTCGATTTCTTGACGGTTAGTATTCGATATTCTGATGGAATTTACGTCAAGATTCACTTTTATTTTGCGTGTTTACTATTTAGTATTTATACGATATATCGCAATATTAACAGTCTACTCGTTTTTGAGTAACATATGTTCTTCTCTTCTTATCTTATCGTCCTATTTATTTCTAGGCGCTCTTTGAGCGCCTTGGACTGAATAGGAAGATGCTGCGAGGCGTTGCAGGGATGCATTCCAAAGTCGGTAGTGTTTCGCAAAGTTCCATCTTTGTGCTTCAAAGTCATCGTGTTCATTTCTCGGTTTTTCTGCTCTGTCTCTTTGTTCAACTTTGAGTTGCAAAGGGAGGCTTTGGGGTGTCTACTTACTAGGCAGAGGCACATTGCCCGAAGCCCGTCTTTTCGTTCTGGAACACGCGACAGGGGAGCCGTGCATCTACTATCAATTAACCCCTTGCTAGGGCGGAGGGCATCTTTCCTGCTTGCCGATGGCAGGTGGTCCGTTGCAAGGGCAAGTTGCTACTGCCTGGAGGTTGCTATCGGTCTGGACGGACGGCCAAGCCGTCCCGCTGCTAACGGTAAGTTCAGCGTGGCAGGCAAAGTGGCAACAGCGGCAAGGTTTTTCTCTGCAAAGGGGAAGCCGCTCTTCCAACCGAGCATACAGCCCCATACGCGCGTTCTGCGTGTTCTTGTAGGCAAGTTCCCACGTCCATAAAGGAAGCCGTTGCAATGCCTTTAGAGCCGCTGTAAGAGCGTGTATTCCGGCAATGATACCTTCTGTTTGGAGGATGCTCTGCACAAGAGTTCTCTTCCTTCCGTTGCGTAGCCAAGAGGACAAATCGAGAGAAGCGTTCCGTATGCCTCGACAGAGCCTCTAGGACCGCAGCGCTGTCACTCTGGAAGGTAAAAATCATGTTCCCAGCACTCGGCGCTGTCTATAGGCGTCTATGCCGCTGTGGGAGCCGCACACATTGAGATGGGGAATGTGACTTTCCGGTTGTATCTCATTGCAAGTGGGACGTCCAGAACGAAAAGAACGCAAAAATAGCCTGCACATTAAGGGGCACCCGCCAACCTGCTGGTGGGGATAGCTCCTTGTTGTGCGGGCTTGTTTATTTTGCTCTATAGTGCACTTTTCAAATTACAACAATATAGTACATCACTTCGCACAAATGTGCAACCTCAACCGTACAAAATATTGCTTTTCTCATAAAGGCGACTTTTTAAGGAATTTTCCCCAAAAAGGTCGCCATAATTTGCTTCAATTCATTTTAAGCGTACCGCCCATTTATTTGAAGTAGAAGTTTTTATGTAACCGCACAACTCCACTATCTGCTATAACATATAGGTCATCTTCCAAATGTGCAAGGTCTGCCGGTTTAATAATCAACTGCGGTCGCTGGCCGTTGTCAATTGCCACAAGCGACCGCCTTTCGCCAATCATTTTGGAAAAATATTCCTGTGTCTCGGTGTCTTTGCAGCCCAACAGAACGACAAAGCGAAAGTTACCCAGCATTGCAATCTGCTCGTCTTTTCCATAAATCATCGTTATATCATGCAAATTTTGCGTGATTATCAGAATTCTAATTCTTCTTTTACGCAAGCGCCGAAGGGCCGGTGTGATTTGTAACCGCCCAAAAGACGCGAACTCGTCCAAACAAAATAGAATCATTTGCTTGTTTTCTTTTGGTCTTGATGAAAAATACTCCATTGACTGCGCTGTAATTATACGCATTAAGTCGCCATAGATTTCGAGCTTTTCTTCCGGGATGTAAACATATATACTATTTGTTTCCAGCGTGGCTGGGCTGATTGACTGCTCATAACTGGCAGCTTTCCGAAGTGCATTTTTAATTTTTTCGTTTGTGGCAAACAGTTTTAGGGCATCGTCTGCTGCCTGCTTGCAGCCTGCTGTGTTCTGCTCTGACGCACCTGCGAATGAACTGATATACATATTGGCAGTTTGGTTCTGCTGCTTTGCAATGTCGTTCAACAAACTGCGCCAATCATTGCCTAAAAAGTGTTCACATATTTTTACGAAACCCCAACCCATGCCGTAGTAGCAAATAAGTGCCGCCGTTATCATTTTGCGGCCATTTTTCGCAAAAAATATGCCCGCCTCACTATCGTTTGCCTTATCTGGCAGCAATAGGTAAGCAAGTTGCTCTAGGCGTTCCTGCCGTTCAGTGTCATCGTCTACTGCGTTGATTGACGCAAACACGCCATAGGGGATACAGTCTTCAGATGTTGGGTCGTAGACAATTTTATTTTCTGTGTGCACATTAGCAGCAATGTCGCCCGAAATGTCCACCACCAGCGCCGTGCCCTGCCAACTCCGCAGCGTTGGAATCAGCAGGGCACTTGTCTTGCCCGTGCCAGACGGCCCCAGCACAAGAATGTGCCCCTCGTCTTGTTCGGGGGAATATGCCCGCAAGCCGAATCGTTTGCCAAACACAATACCTCGTGCTTGCCCTTTTGGTCTATATCTAATATCTGATTTCTTCAGTATGCTTGGGATATGCTTGCTTCGTCCCTTTACGCAAACCACCAGAACGAGCACCAACAACAGAATCACCGTCACCAACATCAGATATAAATTGATAGTTACAATTATCTGGTTCATTGGCATCACCTCAGAAACGCAATTGCGGCCCAGACGGCTCTCCAAAATAGAGCGTTTGGTTGCGTTCCTCCAATCGGCGCTCAATCTCGCGCTCGGCTTTCAGCTCAGCCACCGTGCGGTTGCCTCCCTGCTCGCGCGTGATGCCCGTCATGACACGGGCATCGTCCAGACCGTGCTCATCAAGATAGCGTTGCATGTCCGGATGTAAATTACGCAGCTCGCGGCGGGTGAGCACTTCATTTGCACAGATTTTGTAACCTTGTTCATGTTTCGCATCTTCAACCGTAGGTATGAAACAAAAGTGCAGATGCGGCTGTCCGCCCTCATCGTCGTGGACGATTGCCTGCACTACGTTTTCCTCGCCATATCGTTCCGCCAAAAAGTCATACACCGCTTCAAAAAACTGGTGTTCCCGCTCCTCTGCCAAGTCTTGCGGTGCTGTTACAATCCAGCCCGCCATCACCTTGACGTCCTGTCGCCCATAGCAGTACAACTCGCTTTTGCGTTGGATAAAATAATCATAATCTGTCATGCCCCGGTCTGGCGACAACTTATAATCATAGCATTGCCGCTTCGGGTCAATATCGGGATTGGACGACCTAGCAATTTCGCGTTCATTATGTCTTAACTGATTGCGGACTGCGCCCGCCGAAAACTTCTTTACACTTGCCATTGCTCATTGCTCCTTTCATCAGTGCTGCGGCACATGGAAAAAGAAAATGGTGACCCAGACATATCGGCTGTAAGTGCTCGACAAAACGACGTCGGTCACTTAGCCGCTATTATCTGCGTCACCATACAAGATATAGTAGTCCCTGCGGGGACTCCTACCGCCCATAAATGGGCTTATCTTGCCAAAGGACTCTATGCATCGCTACGCGCTGCCCGCCCTCTGGACTCCCTGCCGGAATGACTTGCCCACTGGGACAACCCATCCCGGCATTGGGGGCTGCGGCCCCCTCGCAACACCCGTGCGCTGTTAGCTTACGGGTGTTTCTTCCCCCTGTTGGGATTCCTCACGGATAACTTTTTCTTCGTCTCGCTGCATCTGCTCAAGCATCCGCTTGTTCAAACTCTCCATCGCTGCCATCATCACGTCTTCCGGTCGAAGGGCGCTGATGTCTAGCTCCGGAACGGTATCGACCGTACACTCCTGCGTATACGGGTCATAGGTCGTATCCATAATTGCGCAGACTACACCTTGGTCCGTCATCATTTGGGCGACGCCCTCGTAGTGTGCCAGCGCCGCCGCCCCCTTCACAGGGTTCGGTGAATGGAAAAAGCTAGATTCTGTAAATCCGCACAGGCGCTCCACTTTGATACATTTGTCCATATCATCACCTTACTCGCACATGAAGATACTCGTTGGTAGCTGCGGCCAGCTTGTGCAAGCTCTCCGCATCCCAGTCAATAAGTGTAACACCCGCTGGGGCCTCGACGACCTTGTACTTGTCCGTCATCGAGTCGTAGCTGGTTTTGACCGTCCCTCGGACGATGCCCAGCTCCGTACTCAGTACCGCATCGCACGTCCAGATTTCTTTTTCACTGCCGTTCGTGCACTCGCGTGTTGCACCCGTGAACTGCACACACGCCACTTTGTATTTCTTCGCCATGTTGATTACCTTCTTTCTTTTCTTGCTCTCTGTAAGGTGCTACGGGATATGCCTGTCATTCTCTCTACCTGCTTGTAGCTGTACGAGTCCAGCAAGCCAACAGCGTGTTCAAGCTGCTCCTTGCTGTACTTTCGCGGGCGACCATCACGATAGTTTGGCTTGAGTCTCGCAGCAGCCCTACCGGATTGTGTGCGCTCGATAATCTGCGCCCTTTCAAACTCCGCAAAGGCCAGCAGCATCGTTGCCATGAGCCTCCCCATAGGGCTGTTGTCTATCAAGCCCATGTTAAGGATGTGGATTGCAACATTCTTTTCCCGCAGAGCGTCAACATATTCCAGACCTTCCTTGACAGTTCTGCAGAACCGGTCCATTTTACAAACCACCAGAACGTCACCCGCAACTAAACCATTGCATAGCGCATCGAACTTAGGGCGTTCATGTGCACCGGATGCAGCCTCTTCTGTAATTTTAGCAGTCGGATATTTTTGCAAAATTTGCGCGGATTGCTCCTGCAGCGACGTCCCCGGAACTTGTCCCGTTGTCGAGACTCTGACATAGCCATATACCATCGTATCACCACCTCACTTTTGAATATAACTTCTGAATAGGGTAGAACCCGCATTCCTGCGGCCGCCGCAATTTGTGCTCACAAGTTTTAACTTTTGAACACGATAGCGACGTTTTTCTTGTCCTCTACTTATAATTCTATGCCATTCGCACGAACGTGCAAGCGTTATATTTGGCAAAAACGGCGTAAAAAGAAGAGCCGTACAGTATTTGTACAGCTCTTCTAGCATTCTCTTAAATTTTGGAAACAACGAGTCAATATTATTTGAGGTGGGGTAACGGATTGTTAGCCCACCTCAACTTTTTGGCGTTGCTATGAACAAACGGTTTTGGGAAAGTTTTCACCTTGGCACTGAATAAACTATTAAATATCTGACCACGGTTCCCGCGGCAATCCCTTATCCATCCGCTTTGCTTCGTACACTTCTCTAGCCGGAATAGCTTTTGAGTAAATCACATGATTCAATTCGTCTAGCATATCATCATCGAGACCTAGTATCCGAGAAATTTCCGGCGCTTCAATAGCATACATACGGATACCCTCATCCAATAGTGGCATAGTTCCCACCAGAAAGATGTCGGGGATTTCTCTTATTTCAATCATATTGTAGTAAAGTACCATTTTGGGATTTTTGAGTTGTGCATCCAGTCCAATGGCAATACTGCCATCAACATACGTTGTACCTTCCGGGAAAGTCATCTCTTGCGGGTTCCAAATAACCTTGTAGTTACCAGTTTTGAGATACAACTTCAAATTTCGAGCAAGATTCTCGCAAATCGGAACGAGGTTGTGAGAGTCCTTGCTATGTGCAGCACGGGCAAACTCACCAACAATTTTGTCGCCGTTTTTCTCAAGGAAGTCTCCGTAAATTTTCTTTCCCTTGTGAAATGTCGGCGGGTATCCAATGCGTAATACGACATTCAACTCAGGCGTCTCGTCCCATGTGTCAACACAACTCCTCTTATAAAGCAGCGTCAGATACGGGATACCAAATGCCGGTTCATGGTAGCAAGCGCTACATTTTGCGCCATCAATGGCAACAAATCCACCGTAATTGAATTCGTTTTCTTCCACTGAAAATTGAATAGGTTGAATGCCAATAATTGTATAAGTCATATTCTACCTTCCTTTTTACGGTACTTTGTCGATTTATCTCTTTTCTGCATTATACCGCGCAACATCATTTCATCTCAAGCTTGTAAGCGTTTGTTTTCAATAAATTCACAATTTCTGATTTTCCTTGTTATTAAAGTGTAGTTTACAAAACTATGTTATTGTCTCTCGTAGCTTTTTTCTTATATTACAATTCCCGATTCGCACATTTTGGCAAAAGAAAAAGGAGGCTCCTTGGTGGAGTCTCCTTTTGCTGTTTGATTGGAAGCTTCTTATCGGCCTAATTAAGGGTAATATTTAACCTCCGATGCTTGGTGTACATGTTTTAATCGCTGTGTGCTTCGCAATTAAATCAGTTTTGTTTGTTCGAATTGTATAGTGATAGGTAATAATTCTAAGCAAAAAACTTTAGGCTGTAAAATTCATGATTAACTATGTGTAAATTCGCGTGATATAATAATATCGGTGAACACATTTCTTCTGTACAGGATGTTATTTGCTTGCTGGGCACACTAATAATAAAGGGGACCTCTATTTTAGAGGTCCCCTTTTAAGGAAATAAATAGCGAAACTGTCAACTTATAAAAAGAAACGATTTTGTGGTATAATTAAGTACACCCAAATTCACAGTCTCCGCCACTCATGTTAGAGCCATATAGTGATAGGTAATAATTCTAAGCAAACAACATATTTGCGCAAAATTTGAGATTGACTAAGTGTATATTGCGTGATATACCAGATGTCAGTAAACACATCTCTTATGTGCCGGATGCTGTTTGCTTGCCGCGTAGCTGGTCTCTTCAGCTATGCGGTTTTCTTTATTTTCCCCCACTCCACACTGCACGTGCGACTTTCACCGCATGCAGCGTTCCATCGACGAATTCTCGCCGACTTGAGGTCATCACTCCGGTACTCATTACAAGTACCATCATCGCTGCGACCTCTGCTTTTCAGCACCGGTTCGGCTGCTTATTGTTCTTCGTCAGCCTACATCCTTGTTGAGGATGCCCAATACCTTTCCTCGTTCCGATAACCCTATCCGTTACCATACACCTTTAGGTGCCTGCTATGGGACCGATGACTTCTTTGACAGCCTTTCGCACGCAAGTCCTTACTTAGCTGTATCATCGACATGCATCACTGCATGGACTGTATCCCTTTACTTCGCAGGTTCGTCGGGCTCTTTTAGAGCCATGCTCACCGTGGGTGCTTTATGGACCACCGGCATATCAATTGGCTGCTTGAGTCAACCTTCTGCCGACTTTACCGAGCTTCGTACGGTTAAGCTTTCGCTTTCTACCGCACGTCGGAGTTTATGGTGAATGTTTCCATCCATCGGGTTATCAGTTCTCCTGCAGTTTATTACTGCAGTGCGTAACCTTTTGCGTTACGAACGAGTCGCACCTTGCGTCCAGTCAGTTCCGGAACCAACGCTCCAGCTACCGAGAACCGGGTCAAAGCCACTATCCCCACTTGAGTTACCGCCGCTCGGCTGAGAAGGCTCAGCAGGAGCAGGTGCTGGGTCGGGAGCCGGTGCAGGAGCAGGTGCGGGGTCGGGGGCAGGTGCCGGAGCAGGTGCAGGCGCAGGAGCGCTGGGCGTTACCGTTTGTGTGGGTGCCGTGTAGCTCGGAACAGTGGATGTGCCAGCAGAGGTGCTGCCGGAGTAGTTGTTCTTCGTGGTGGTGGCAGCCTTCTTCTGCTGGACCGTGAGCTCATAGTCTGCGCTCACGCTGCTGTCATCTTCGCTGGTAGCGGTGATGGTAGCATTCCCGGCAGCGACTGCAGTAACCTTCCCAGTCTCATCGACGGTAGCTACGCTCTCATCGCTGGAGGACCAAGTGACTGCCGGGTTGGTAGCCTCTTCCGGCGCTACGGTAGCCGTGATGGTCACCGTGTTGCCAACATTGAGGATGCCTTCTGTCTTGTCGAGGGTAATACCCTCCACCTTGGTGGTGACAGTTACCTTGGTGGTGGCGCTCAAACCATCGGGCACAACGCCGAATGCGGAGTCGAGATTGTCCGGCACCGTGACAGTTTCGGAATCTGCGGTGGCTTCGGAATTTTCGCCTTCCGTGGGCGTTTCCTCATCCGTTACAACTGTAGCAGCTTCCTGTGTAGCTGTCTCGGCTGTTGCAGGAGCATCTGCAACAACATAGGTCGTGATGGTGCATTCGCCGTCAGTGACTGCCGTGACAAGACCATTCTCATCTACGGTAGCTACGCTTTCATCGCTGGAGGTATATGCCAGCTTTACCTCAGTCGCGTCTTCCGGCACAATCTTAGCGTTCAGTTCCTTTTCACTCTCACCGTTTGTGACAAGCTCCAAGGCTTCGGGTGCTTCTACACCGGTGGGTGTGATGACGACCTTCACATGAGTAGTGGAGGAAATGTTCACATCCTTTGCGGAAGCCGTGACATCCGCCTCGCCTGCGCCGACTGCGGTGATGAGACCGGTGGCATCGACCGTGACGACCTCTTCATCGGAGGAGGTCCACTCGATGGTGAGCTTCGAGGCAGCTTCGGCAATCTTTTCCTGCTCGGCTTTATCGTCCGTGCCGTACTCGATTTCCAACTGCTGCGTCTCACCCTTTTCCATCACTACATTCGGAGGCAATCCGATGGAGTTGATGTCAACACCGCATCCAACCAGCGACAGTGCCATTGCTGCGGCGGCAATGACCATCGACATGATTTTCTTCTTCATATTCAATTTTCTCCTTCCCGGCGTCTGGTGCCGAGGCAACATAATTGCGATAGGTTCAGCCGACTCTATGCAGCTTTGGATGCCTCAGCACTTTTGGCAGGTTTTTTACGGTTTTACTGTTCGATTGGCTCCTCTCCTGTCATATATTGACATAGTGCGTTATAGACTTTATCCTGTACGCCCTCGTCCCATCGGTCATAACCGCTGTCGGGATAAGTAACGTCCTGCACATATTCTAGCTGCCACTGAGATACAGGTTTCCCGCTCTGGATGCGTATAAGCGTTGGAACGCTTATACGTTGCTCGCCTACCGGGATTTCGTTGCCTGCTGGGTCCTTAACGATGTAGTCGTGCGTATACCCGTCCAGCCATGTGAGCAGTTCGGCGTAGCCCTCTCCGGCTGGCTTGGTCTGCACTGGTGCGTTTGTTCCACGGTCATAGACATAAGTATCTCGGTACTTGTTAAGCTCACAATAATATAGCTCAGTTCCTGTGTCTTTTGCAGCTTCCAGCAGTTCTGGCATTAGGTTTCTGCAGAAGGGGCAGGCAGGGTAGGCAAGTACAAGTATGCCGTCCTGCAGGTCGCAGGCTTCCAATGCTGTCACTTCCTGTATATCGTTGTAAACAGGGAGTGTGATTTCCTGCAAAGTGTGCTTTCCGTCAGCAGCTTTACCGTTGTAACTCTCATACTTACGCTTGATTGTCATACCCGGCGAAGTCGCCCACAGTAGCACACCGCCCGTGATAATCACCGCCGCGAACCCCATTACTGCCGCGCGGATTTGGTTTTTCATAGCTCGCCCCCTTACGTTGGATTGCGTCTATTATAGCATCCATTTTCCGAAAAGAAAAGGCCATATATGGTCGTTCTGCGCATTTCTCACCGCTTATACTTGTTATAGACCATATATGGACGGGGAGGGATGTAGTGTGAACACGCGAGAATTGGTCGCTATGCGAATACAACAGTTGTGCGCGGAGCACGGGTATAATCTGCACCAGCTTGCGCGTTCCTGCGGCGTCCCGCCCTCGACCATTAAAAATATAATCCATGGCGGCAGCAAAAATCCCGGCATCGTCACAATCAAGCTGTTATGTGACGGATTAGGAATTTCGCTTTATGAATTTTTCAATACAGCGGATTTCAAACAACTTGAGCAAGAGATGAAGTGAGCATCGGTTTCGGCCGATGCTTTTTTATTTGTAGAAAAATGGTAACGAACCGCTGCGGCAGGGACGGAGGATTGCTCCAACCGCTCCAATCATCATATACGCCCACATGCTTTAGTCAACGGACTTTCGCGGCATAAATGCTTTGCAATTATTCCACGGTTCCGTTGACACAGCCTGTGGGCGTTATTTCTTCTTCTCGCCGGTTGGGGGCAATGGTAAAGCCCTCCGGGTTAAAAGTAAACTTTTAATAACGAAAGGAAAGCGAAAGATGAAACAGACAGTCAAAACAAGCCGCGTCGCCGGACAGCTCGAAAAAATGTTCCGACTTCTCAACAATCATTTTTTCGAGGGCGCGTTGCCGGAAGTTGTAATCAGTTTGAAAAAGACCGTTGGAGCGTATGGGCACTTCACATGCAATAAGGTTTGGCAGGCAGGTGGTGAGCGGCGCTACGAAATCAACATAAGCTCTGCAACTCTTAACCGCTCAATTGACGGAACGTGTAGTACTTTGTTGCATGAAATGTGTCATCTAGCCTGTGCGGTTGGTTACGGCTCGAAAATCCTTGACGAGAACGGCAATCCCGAACCCATCAAGGACACCAGCAACAACGGCGTGTACCACAATAAGCGATTCAAAGCAATGGCTGAGGCGCACGGACTGGAAGTGGAACATCACCCGAAATACGGTTGGACCATCACCAGCCCCGGCATTGACCTGCTGGACTTCATCGAAGCGCAGGGTTGGCAGGACTTACAAATGGTCGAGGGTGTTTCACTTCTTGATGTTCTCGGCACGCTCCCCAAAGGCGGGAGCAGAACAAAAAAGCCCAGCAGCACCCGAAAGTACATTTGCCCCAAGTGCGGCAATAGCTGCCGAGCGACCAAGGTCATCAACATAATATGCGGGGACTGCATGGAGCAGATGCAACCCGCAGAATAACACAATTGACAGAGAGTACGGTCGAGTGAGATTAGACCATTCTTTTGAATTGTGTCTTTTAAGGAGTTTTTACCATGAATTACACATTTTATGAATGCCCATACGACCCGGACACAGGGGCTTTGCCGTGCGGTGAGCGTCCAGAATGTACAATGTGCGATTGGTGCCATTTTGCCACCTACAAAGCGCCCAATTGTGCAAATTCAAAATTGAATGTGCACTTATAAATGTTACAATTTGCTGGATGATATTGACCGACCGGAAAGCTGTATGGTACTATATCCAAGGGCAAATCAAAAAAGACAAAAGGACAACACAGAAATCAAAAACGCAGGCCCCTCCGCCTAACGGCTCCGGGGCCTGCTTCTTGTTTTTTACAGGTTCTTTTCCAAGCCGCCCCGCGCCCGGCTTTTCTGGGAAATTCCAAGCAATACCGCAGAATTTTCTTGTTGCGCCGGACGAGATAAATTGGACTTTCTCGGAATTGACTTTGAAGCGAGCGGAACGGAGTGGAGCGAGCGACCCTCGACCATTCTTGATTTTTTCTTTGCCCTTCTGGAAAATTTCGAGTGCCCTTGGATAAAAGCAACGCCCTGTCTTGAAAAAGGCAGGGCGTTTTATTGTATGGCTGTAGGG
>ERZ1035014.481-NODE-481-length-17781-cov-5.079713_pt1 | contig 17781 bp, 29 predicted proteins | sample MGYA00520620_ERZ1035014 | MGnify/ENA primary metagenome ERZ1035014 (study PRJEB33766, sample SAMN09781744) | gut metagenome | biome: gut microbiome | host: Homo sapiens | place: Madagascar | study: EMG produced TPA metagenomics assembly of the PRJNA485056 data set...
CATCAGAGGTGATGGACAGGCGTGTGAACTTGCGGGATCGTTTCTTTTTTAGGAGATGTGAACGCGGGGGATCGCGCTTTTATTCGTTTTGTCTGGAGCGGAATTTTCCGGCTCCGGACATAATGTTTTACTAATCTTATCTATACTAACCTTATCTATACTAACCTGTGGAGTCATTTGGTTGTCATCTGGTTGTCATCTGGTATACCATCTGACAACCTGTAAGTATCCTTACAAGATCGGTTAAAATCGATTTAAAACCAAGATAAAATTAAAAGACACCTATGCGTCATTGCATAAGTGCCTTTCAACCATAATCAATATGGTTCTCTCCATATCAAATTACCCTTATAATTTTGTTGTTTACCTTACGGCTGATTCTCTTTGCCGTGGCAACGCTCACATTCATCTTTTCTGCACATTCTTCCAGCGTTACACCGGAAGCGCGGTATTCAAATAACTGGCGCTCATCTTTTGTAAAATTTGCCAGTCGGCGGAAACGGTCAAGCTCCGGGACTGTAAACTCATAGACTTTCAAAAGCGCCCACCTCAATCCCTTTAACGCTGATTCTGTGCCAGATATACCGTCAACTTTGCTTTCGTTTTTTTTAACTCCTCCACGTTGTTTCCGGTGATCTGGCTGTCAATCATGGTAGACAAGACTTCGAGAATCATGCTGTCACGCTCTGCAATGTGCCTGAGCGCCTCATAATCGCGTTTATCATGGTCTTCTAATACTTCTACCCTCTTGTTGAGCTTAAAGGCCGGAGAAATCCATTTATGGACGACTGCAAAGGCACCGCCCACAATGGAAATGCCTCCACATACCGACAAGGCAATCTGTACAATCTCAATCACTTTCATTTCGTTTCCTCCGGTCTGATCAATTTACTCATTATTTCGCCTTTCGTATCTTCTCGCAGCTCCAGCCGCTTTCATGGCTTTTTCTCTGTTCCATTCTGCAATTTGCAATCGTTCCCTGAGCGGCTTCAGGTCATTTTCGCGGCAAAATTGATTATACGCTTTATTCTGTTTTGACAGCAATGCAGATTTGCGGTCAAGTTCCTGCTGCAGTTCAAATTTTAACTTTTCATCCGGGCAATTCTCCACGGATGTTTGCAATCCAGCTACTTCCCGCTTCGTTTTGCGGATTCTCCGCTCATAACGCCGCTGTTTCTTTTCCAGCTCCTCAACCTTCCGGTTTTCTTCTGAGGATATGCCCTTATACGGGTTGTCTTCTGGTCGTCCTGTGCCGCCGCCAAAAGAATGACGGCAATTCCATCCACACAGTCCCTCACCTGAGCCGTAGCCAGTTACGGAAAAGGGAGGGAACCGCTTGTCATTTCCGGACCTGGAATAATACTTGCCCTGCCACCAGAAATGATTCCCTGGATTTTCTCCTCCGTCACCAGTCCGCGCACCTACATGGGCAGACACAAGGATGATGTCCCACTCCATCTCCTCCATGCGCTTGATGGAAATATCCCCTGTTGCCTGTGCTATACCAGTGCGCACAGCTCGGGCCGTGGCTGTCTCGATGGTGTCCTTGTGCCCGGTGGGATAAGTGACCGTAACACCATCGGCAGCAATCTTTGTTATGGCCTCTTTGACCGCTTGAGTGTAACTTGTCGCTCCAGTCATCACCTTGTTATATGCAAGATCGCACTGCTCAATATAAAGCCTCTGGGCGGCGTTTGCAGTGGTGGCCGTGTAATTCTTCCACTCGCCCATAGTCGCCAGCATATTGCGCTCCATGATACGGATTAGCTCCGGCGACTGTTCCAGCGCTACCGGTGACAGTCCTGCCGCACGGTATATGGCGTCATCATACGCCAGCGCCTTAACTCCTGCGTCCTGCATGGCAGACTTGATCTCGTTTGTCTGCAATTTAGTGTACTTTGCAAGCTCTGCTGTGATGTCCTCCAACAAGTATCCTGATTCTTGCAAAGTTTTGATTCGCCATGCGTCTGCCGATGTAAGCAGGTACGGCTCGCCGCGCCCCAGTCTGGCCATAATGCGCTCAATGATCTGCTTTACCAGATAATCATGGAGTGATGAGGCGATTTCTTCCGCCCCCTCCGCGATTTTTGACAAATAATCAGGGGCTAGCATAAGCGTTTCCCCTCAATCCGCCGGACAAACTCGTCATGCTCCCGGCGGGTGATGCATTCTTCCATTGGGGGGCTCCTCCTTTCTTTTGCCTTTTACCATTGATACTCCTTTTTGCATTCTAATCAAGAGATAAAACAACCCTGCTTGTTTTCCATACTTCCCGCATAAACTGTGTGAGAATGATTAGTAGATGGGTGCTGCCTCCACCGTAGTCTGTATCAGCATATGTTCCATTGTTTCCAAGAAAGTCATATTCAATATTGTCGTATTGGCAACTACTCGGGGTGCTAATTATAATAAAGCTGGGATCAGCAACTTCTATTTCTATAATATTAGATGATGAAAAATCATCAAAGAAATCCTCTGTATACTCTCCATTCTTGTTTACATAACAAAGACTAACATGGTTGTCTTCACCAGTAGTGAGCACCTCAAAACTGATTATCATCGTTTTTAAATCAGTTCCACCAGAACTCGGTACATTGACAGTAACATCAGCTTTTTTCAACCCGTCATAACCGCTGTCTGGACTCACTGATACTGTCCCATTTTGTGTGACAGTGACAGATTTGCTTGACTGGAGCTTGACGGATGAACTCTCCATCGCCCCAGTAATCTGAGCACCAGTCTTGTCGTGAGCAATCGTACCCTTTTTCAGAGTTTCTGCCGTTACTGTATCCGCGGTCAAATCCACCAGCGTTTTCTGTACACCGTTTTCGACATACACAACCTTATTTACAGCCATAACAGACCTCCTTATCCGATGGTAACTGTCTTACCACCTGCGGAGTTTGTTGTCTCTGTGTACGGAATTGCATTGACAACAACCTGCGAAAGATAATCGTAGCCTTCATCTGGTAACACGGTCTGTACAGAGGAAGACGGTGTTGCCGTTTTTGCATGAACCTTAATTGCACTTGAAGGTTCAAGAGTACCAGTTACACCAAGGATCGTAATTCCCTGCTTAATATTAGCAGCAATAAGCTTTGCCTGCTCTGTAGACAAGATTGACACTTTACCTGATCCATCGTGATAACCCTGTGGAATGGATACTTCCTGAGAAACTGTGTCGATTGTAAGAGTTACGCCACCGTTATTAGGCATGGTGCCTGTAAGCTTTGTTCCTCTTGCATAAGCGGTTTTCTTGTCAAGGATTTCCGCAACCTTTACATCTGCATCCTGCGAATTGACATCGAAATCGCAGGTTCCTGTAATTACGTTACCTGCGGCGTCATGTGCTGTATAAGTCGCAAGGATTTTATCCTTTGTAACAGTATCTGATGTTAAATCAATCAAGACTTTATTTCCGTATACTACTTTATTCACAGTAGATACACTACCATCGTAATCTGGAACATTAGCTGCCATTTACTTACCTCCTATAATAAATGTTATCCCACCCTTTTCATTCTGTACCTCGTAGGTTGGGATTGGTTGAATTGTTACATCGTCTGTCATGTGCATATCCTTGGTCGCAAGCGTCACCCCCTCCACAGTTGGAATTAGGTCGTAGTCCCCACTGTAATCAGTGTACCCTTTTGGCTGGGAGAGCGTGCCGCTCAGGATTCCCGCCCCGGTAATTGTCCCGCATAATCTGCCGTATGCTGTAAGGTTGCCTTTAATATTTAATAATTCAACCATTACCAAGTCACCTCCCCCATGATTTCGAATATTGATGGAGGAATTACAGTATACACATCGCCGGAAGCTGTGTTGATCTGTATGTCGTATTTGTATTTTCCGTAATTTATGGTCTTTGTGTCGTCTGGATCAATATGAAAACTTCCGGAACCAGTCAAAACTTTCTGCATAAGGATATCTGTAGTAGATTCCGAACGTCTAACAGTCAATGTTACAGTATCATCTCTCTTGATCTCGTAGGGCTCCCCAGTCTGCTCGTTTGTAACTTCTACTGCCAGTCGTGCAGTATCTCCTCTAGTAAGTCTGATGGTTCCGTCTGCATCGATTATAAACATCTGCGCCACCTCCGATCATTCTTCCTCCTCAAACAGCTTCGGTTCGTCCGGCTGTGCCTCTTCTACCATTGCCTTTGCTTCTTCTTCACTTAATCCCTCGAATTTTCGGAAGAAGTACCATGCAGGTACTTTCCCAGCCACCACATAGCTCCACCAGCGCGCTCTGTCCTCGTCCTCGTTGTATGTGATATCGCCGAAATCATATGTTATCTCATACTCTCCGGCGGGTGCCATATCGTACAGATCAGCGATCACGTTAAGCGCATATACCGCCCCATCAAGTGCCGCCTGCAGCTTATCCCGCACATCCTTGATGTACTGGATCGTCCGCTGTTGCTCTGCCTCCACGCCTGTTGCTGTTTGGATACCACTGGACTGGTTAAAGACAAAGTAGCCGTTAGAAAATCCCACCTTATACCCGATCTGCGACAGCAGGGCGTTGATTCCGGTCAGCCGCGTGTCGGTGTTAAGCTGCGGGTTGATTTCCTGATAAAATTCTTTGCTGTCATTTCCAAACACATTCCGGACATAATGCGGGAGCTTCATTTCTTCTGCCTCTCGGCGTCTCTGATCCGGCGTCATGGTGGACAGCGGCTTCCCGGCTGGCATAAGCAGTCGATCATCAGCAAGCACGATTTTCTCGCTGTCAAAAATCTCCCGTGCATTGCGGCTGTATGCGATATCAAGATCCTTGAGCTCCTCGATTGCCTCCGCATACACAGGGAGTCCAAGCGGTGTCAACATATCAAGGTTGTTGGCCTGCGGTGTGCGGAAAACTCCAAAAAGCGGACCGTCGAGCGTCCCGTTTGCACCCATGATAGGGCCGGTGTCCTCCATCAACCCACGCCATTTTGTCTGATCCAACGGAACTGATACGCCGATGTCGTCCGGCGTGGTGGACTTGTACGCCTTGTTAGTGATAAAATACGGCGTTTCCGTGTTCCCTGCATTGTCCTCCAGATCCAAAAACCGGTGATACTCCAGTCGGGTATAATATGACTCCCCGTCTATATAAGTATCCCGGAAGATAATCCCACGGATATTCTGGTTGTCGCAGTCCACCAGCACCACATCAAGTGGCGTAAACACGTCCATGCTGTCACCGTTGGGCTTGATAAAAACAGTGCCATACGCGCAGCCATACTCTACCCAGTGGCGTATCTGGCTGTATATACGGTCAATCTGCGCCTGCAGCCATTCCGCCCGCGCTGATCCATCGATACTGATCCCGATAGCCAGAGTTGCCAGCCGCGCCGTCTCAGAGCATACAGATTTTGCAAAGTTGATAGTCCGGATCCCAGCATCATCGTCCAGCCAGTAAGGATTACCCTGGTATATATTAGCGCATTTTTGTATCAGCGCAGTCATGGCGGGGTATTCAATCACATCAACGCCAAAATCCGTCTTTGCCTTGTCCTTAAATAACATCTGTAACCACCTTTTTATTGTTGATATTATTCCCATTTCCACCTACCTACACTATGCGCTGTACCCGCGCCGGTTGAACACTGGCTCATAAGCATACCGGAGGGCAGATATTGCATGGTCGTTGCCGTCTGGATATCCACTCACTACATTACCCTCCTTGTCTCGCTCGTACTCATACGTTATGATCTCCTGATATGCGTGAGGCGTCCGCGCCGGATCAATCACAAGCGTCCTTGTTTGCAGCCATTTAAAGCCGTATTCCACGCTTCCCGGCCCCTTTATCGCTCCCCTTGCGGGCAGGCCGTAATCCCGGTAGTCATTGACTGATTTGGGCTCGGCGCTATCGCAGATCATTGTATAGTCATCATAGCCTTTTTTCTTGATCCACTCCGCTGTCTTTGCGTTGCTCCACTTGTTGACATACAGCTCATCTATTAGATAGATCTTTTCGCGCGCTGAATCGTAATAGGTGCGCAGATAACAATACTGATCCGGGTACCATCCAAAGTCAACGCCAGGATAGATCCGATCCATGCGACTAATCTCTTCGTCCGTGATTTCCCGGATCTCCAAATACTCAAATACATTTCCGCCGTCTCCGTTTGGCACGCCCAAATACTCATGCTCATAAGCAGCAGGATTGACCTCTTTAAGATGTGCCGCGTCATCGATAAATTTTTGCCCCAGCCACTCCGGCGGAGCGTCCAAATAGCAGGATGTATGTATCACACGATTTGGATTTGGCTCCAGCTCCAACCGATTGACCCAGCTGCTTTTGCTTTTGGGCGGATTATATGAGGAGAAATCATAGGATTCCGAACCGCCTCGCAACACGGACTGATTCACGGATCGCTCCTGTTCTGGGCCTTTCATCTGGTCTTTTTCCTCTTTCCAAAGGATTCCGATATATCCAAATTCCGGCTTGATAGATTTTAGCTTTGTTTCATCATCCAGTCCTCGGAAATATATCACTTGCCCGGTTTTTTTATATCGGATTTCAAGTGGCGACACCTTAAAGTCAAACTCTTCCAACAGCCCCAGCTCATTGATTGCCCATTTCATCTGGGCATACACGGAATCCTTTAAGGTTCCTGCCACTTGTCGGGTTATGCAAGCGTGCATGTTCGGGTTGTTCTTGATAAGTTCCACGATTTTAAGGGCCACATAGGAGGATTTCAGACCGCCTCGCCCACCCTTAAAGGTGTAAGATATATTCGGCTTAATCTGCCGGTTGATATCGACAAACGCTTTTCCAATCACCCGCGCCGGAAGCTCATATTTTGCGGTGTCCACCTTTGATTCCGCCGTGAGCTGCTCCCATTTGTCCACCGCCTGCATGTCGCCCTGGATCGCCTTTTTGTACACAGACACAGCAACAAGAGCGTTGTTGTTAGCGTCCTCATCCTCAATTCCCATCTTGGCAAGCTTCGCTTTTGCCGTCTCCGGGACTGGGTTCTCTGCTATGATTTTTGCAAGTTCAGAGAGGTTTTTTTTGCGGCGGCGTGCCGCTCCGGAAGCGATCCCGCCCATCGACTGTTCTTCCAGTGTCAATTTGTGCGCGCCTGGTATTAGGTTTTTTTTGTTTGCCATACCATTTATTTCACCTCTCTGCCGTCATACTACTAATTTATTAGTATTGCTTTTTGTCCAGTGAATGTTTCCCATCTGTCGATAATGACATCAACATATTTCGGGTCATATTCCATACAGTATCCACGCCTTCCGTTTTGCTCACACGCCATAATAGTTGTTCCAGATCCGGCGAATAGGTCAAGAACAATGTCATCGCCTTTTGTGTTGTTCTTGATCTGATAATCGAACAATGGGATGGGCTTCATTGTTGGATGTTTGTCACTCCGTGTAGGTTTATCGAAATTTATGATCGTTGTCTGCTTTCTGTCGGACGCCCATAAATGTCCTGCACCGTCTTTCCACCCATAAAGACACGGTTCATGTTTCCACTGATAATCCTGCCTTCCCATCACCATAGAATTTTTATTCCAAATCAAACACTGTCTTACTTTCCATCCGACATCGAAGCACGCCCCCCTGAAATTGTATCCTTCTGAATCGGCATGCCAAATATAAAAGACTGCTCCAGGCTTCATGACTGTATCAGCATTCAAAAATGCGTCAGCCAAAAACTGCCGAAAGTTGTCATTCTGCATCTTATCGTTTTGTATTTTTAACTTATCTTTTGTCTTCCCCTCATAATTAACGTTGTAAGGAGGGTCTGTAAGTAACATATCCGCTCGTGCCCCTCCCATTAGCTTTTCGACATCATTTAATATCGTGCTGTCTCCACACATTAAGCGATGCCGGCCAAGCTGATAGATTTCGCCAAGTTTTGCCTTCGGTTCTTCTGGCGGATTGATTTCATAATCATCCTCAGTTGCTTCTTCAGTTTTCTCGTCAATTTCATTTAGAAATCCAAACATTCCCATATCGATATCAAGAATATCTGCCAGCTCCTCGTCCAGTAAATCAACGTCCCACTCCGCCTGTTCCGCCACTTTGTTGTCCGCCAGGCGGAATGCCCGCACCTGCTCATCGGTAAGATCATCAGCCACAAGGCAAGGCACTGTTTTCATTTTGAGCTGTTTGGCGGCCTTGTATCTGGTATGGCCTGCAACGATCACGCCGTTCTTGTCAATCACAATCGGCACTTTAAATCCAAACTCTTTGATGGATTCTGCTACGTATTTCACCGCGTTATCATTTTTGCGCGGGTTTTTCTCGTATGGTTTGATCTCAGACAGGTTTAATTCTTTGATATCCATTTGCAATCTCCTTATACATCACCAGGCTTGCGATGCAACGATTTGTCTGCCGAGAATCCGTCCGGATATCTCTCCCACAGCTTCTGGTTATTGACCAATGCAATCTCTTCCAGTGTAGTTCCCAAAGCCTCTGCGATCATGCCCAAGTAATACAGGACATCGCCGCACTCCTTGATATAATGGTCCCGGTCATGAGTATGCCCCTGGAACAACTCCTTTTTTAACAGATCGGCCAGCTCCCCGGCTTCTCCAGATGCTCCCAATACACCGTTAAACAGCATATTCTCCGGTGTAGCTTTTGCAATATCACTCGCTGTCCGCATGACTCCTCTTTGATACTCGTTAAATGTCATTTCGTTTTCCTCCAAATAAAAAAAGTCCTACTATCATTGTAACAAAGTAGGACTTTTGAGTTATCACCACTTTTGACGGTCGGTGAGTGTTAAATAATAAGCTGCCATTGCCCGGCGCTGATATCCGTAAAAATCATCACTTTTTACCGGGATATAATCCCATTTCATAATTTCATCGTAGCTTTCCCTACGGGCAAGTGACCGGAAAACAAACTGCGATACCCATGCAGGCGTATTGAGATAGCAAACAAGATGAAGCGTTTCTCGATCCTCGTCTGTACTGTTGCAACACCGCTCTTTTATCTCTCTGTATAGGGTGTTCGGTACACCGTAATCCGACAGTTTTTTTTCCCTCGTCCTCATGCCAGCACCTCCATGTATAGCGTTATATGTGGTATCTAGCACAAACTATATATCATAGGCATGGCATATAGTTTGTGCTAGTTGTTTCCTTATTTAATATCAAAACCGTTGTAGCTGGATCTCAACATCTCCGTTGACAATCACAACTTTGTCGATTATACTTTTTAATATCTTGTTTTTTTCTGGCTTGTCGATCTGGTCCCACACATCGGCAAGCCTTTTCACATTCTTATATGCAATCGTTTCGCGTGTAGGATTCTGGCTTTGCTCACATTCGCGAACATTATCCTCCATCCTCTGCACTTCTTCTTCCTCGTTTCGGATCATGTCTAAAACCATGTCATTCCCCTCTGCGTACAGATCATACAGCCGCCGGAGCTTCTTTTTCTCTTTTTCCAGCTGGCTTATAAGGATATCTAGGCGGCTTTCTTTCTCCTTTGGCATGTAGTTTGATAGGTCAAGGGATATCCGGATCATCTGCTCCTCCACCTGTCTCTCGATCTCATCCGCTCTCTGCGCTTTGTTTTTGCAGTCTGGGTTGAAATTGGGAAGATAGTTAAGCGCCTTATCGTGGGAACAGCACCATATCATGCGGGTCTGCGACTTGGTCCATTTTTGATACCTCATTTTGCAGCCGCATTCTCCGCAGTAGCACAGCCCGGTAAGGATATTAACATCAGGCTGGACATAGCTCCTTGCTTTTTTCCTATTTTTCCGGAGATTCTGGGCTAAATAAAATCGATCTCGGTCAAATACCGGTTCGTGCCGCCCCTGGTAGATATTGCCCTTATACTTGATAAGCCCGATATTTACCACACCCGTAATAACACTGCGCACCACCTGCTCCGATCGGAAGCCCAGCTCGTTGCAGATCCTGTTATCAGACCATCCATCAATATACAGATCAAGTGCCATGTTTGCCCGCCGTGCTTTCTCCGGGATGGGGACAAGGATTCCTTTTTTCCTGTCGTAGTCGTAACAATACGGCAGGTTCCCGCCACCGTACCAGTACCCACGCTTAACGCGCTCCAACATTCCACCTCGCATGCGCAACATCATGGTGTTTTTGTCCAGCTGTGCAAATGCAGCCATAATCTGGGTGTAGGCTTGTTCCATCGGAGTCCCATAATTTACACTGTCATGGACACATCGGAAATCAACGCCATTTGGGATAAATACCCGCTCAATCAAGTATAGCCCGTCCACCATGCTCCGTGATAACCGGTCAAGCTTAAATGCTACAACGCATTTTACCCGCCTTTTTGAGCAGGCAAAAATCAACCGTTGTAACGCTGGCCTGTCCATGTTTGCTCCGGTGTAACCATCATCCACGTACCATTCCGATACAATCAGGTCATTTTTCCGGCAGTAGCACTCAACATCCCTCTTCTGGCTGTCAAGTCCATGACCCTCTTCTGCCTGTTTTTCTGTCGATACTCTCAAATATGCGACACATTCCATTTTGCTTCCTCCTGTGATTTAAAAATGTGCCACATATAACGCTATACATGGCACATTTTATCACTTATCTATATCTTTATCAATTGTCCACATAGATAAAGATGCAGTTCATCCAATCCCGCTTATAATAAATTTTCTCTGGATTGATAGTTTGCTCGCAATTAAGGATTTCACCGATTGCAAACGTTACATTCGTTGCAAATGTCCACATATATCCGTACAGACTGCAATCTTCTCCGCACACCGCAACAATTGGATAATCCGGATAAGTTCTAATCAATTCTTTTAATTTTTTCGTGCTGTTAGCAAGTCCTTTAATTTTCTCCATACGCTCTCCTTTCAACAGTTCAGACTGGCGGTGATCACTTCAATCTGTTTTTCCGTGAGCTTAATTTCTTCCGGCTGGATTTCTTCGCCGTTTACAGTTATTTTTGCCATCTTATTCACCTTTCTTGATACTGTTAGCCACTCTTTACCTCAGAATTCCCGCGATTCCGTTCGTTTTTCAACCACTCGACCTCTTTCGGCGTCCTCATACTCCATCAGCTTCCGTAACTCATCATGTAACTCTTCTGTAATGATTGCTCCTTTATAGAGATACTCCCACTTTACACCTTTCAGGCTCCAGTTCCCCAGATCATCTTTTTCTGCTAATCCGTTCATTTCTTTCTCCTTTTCATTTTTATGATTTACAACTCGTTGCTTTCGCCGATTTCCCAGTTCAGATATTCGCTTATAGTTTCGCCTGGATCATCAATGTACCTTTTGCATACATCAACATGGGAGCAAGTGATGTTCCAATATTTCACGTATGGCTCCGATGAGTATATTATTTCTCCGCCCGTTATCGGATCGCAATATACACAGGTTAAGCAGCTCCTTTTAAGTTTGATATTTACGTTGTCCATTTTACTCCGAAACCTCCATTTCTCTCATTTCTTTCAGTGTGTTGTAGGATATGATTTTCTTTTTTGTTCCGATTGCATAACCGTATTCTCGGTTGCATCCACGTGACTGCTGCCAGCCGTCCAGCATTACAATGGCATCACACCACTCTAAAAGTTTCAGATCAAGCTCCAGATAATCCTCTCGGATGATCCCGTATCCTTTGACCACTTTATCCAATCTTGCCGGATTCACCACTACATGCCCCAGCTTCAGCAGGGTTTCTTCTGCCTCCCGGAAATTTTCCTGGTAATCTTTCACACCCTCCATCGGGCCGCTGATGTATACTTTCATTTCGTTTCCTCCTTTTGAAGAATTTAATCTTTTTACTTTTATTATCCCCATTGCTCTGCCATTGCTTTCGCAATTCCAGGGAAGGTCTTTGACCTTACTCTTGCGTCCCGGCTATATGTATCTTCCCATGTTCTTATCTTGCCCTTCGAGGTTATTCCGAACAATTTTGCGTTGTCTGGTTTCGGGAGCCCTGTTCCTTTTAATGCCGGAAGACCTTTCAGCCATAGGCAGGTTCGCTTTGTCACATAATTTTCTAAGTCATTTTCACTTTTCGCGAACATATATGGGCTTATGATCTGATCCGCTTTGCGATTTGTTGTAAATGGAAATCATTTTGTTTCCTCCTTTTCTCGTTTGCGATCATCAGATCCGTGATTTTTATAGCCTCTCGCACTCGCACGATTTTGTCCAACACTAGCCCCTGCATAACCACCGGCTTGTCATACTCTACAATGGCAATATGCTTATACAGCTCCTTGATTGTGCCGGTCATCATTTTGCATTGTTGGCTGTCGTTACTGATGTATGATCTAATTAACACGTTATCGCCGACCTTAAGAGATTGTTTGTATCGCTTAACAGATACGCCGTCAAAAACAACCTCTCGATCATCGTCCGACCGGAAATCCGCCCTTATCGTGATCTCCGGATCCTCATCCCAGTATCGATATACCGTGCCCTCAGATACGCCCACCATACGCCCAACTTTGACTTTGCTGTACCCTTTTTGTTTAAGCAAGTGGATTCTTGCGATTTTCTCCTGCGTTAGCTTCTTTGCCATTTTTATTCCTCGCAAAATGTGCTCTCAGGGATCGGCGTATCTCATCCCTGTTTGCTTTCTTCTGGTTCTCAACGTTCGTGTTGTAATGTTTCTCGCAGACCTTGTACCCTGGTTTTACCAAATTGTCGCAAAAAAAGCAGATCCCACGCTCTTCTTTGTATGCTTTCCGCTCCTCCGGGGACATCACGCCGTTCTGTCTCGCTCTTTCTCGTCTACGTTTATTCTGGATTGAGTTGCACATCCCGCACATAGTTTTTCCAGGTGCAGCGGGTCTTTTCCCACATCTTGTGCAGATTCCAGCCTCCCTCCTTTTGGAGTATGTCTTTTTGCTCCAGATCGCGTGCGATTCGCGAAACGCTTCTCTGTTCTTTTTCATCCATTCCGCTTGTCGTCTGGCCGCTTCTGCCCTGCATTCGATGCACTCTTTCTCGTCTCCCCACAGTTTTCTTTTTCCGCATCTCGGGCATATTCCTCGTGCCGCTACTTCTTCGCGCTGTTTTTTTGTTGCGGCGTTGATCCTGTTTCTGCACCGCTGGCACCTAGCGCCGTCCCGGTCAAGCTCCTGCCCGCAGTCCACGCACAGCCCGGCGGCTTTCCTACGGTAGTAGAGTGCTTGGCTGTATTTGTCTTCCCACATGTTATCACCTCTAAAATCCATTTATCTGTGCCACAAGGGCATCATAATCTGTTTCGCGCTGGGTAAAATTGTGGAAGCTGTTACCTTTTGTCTTTCTGGTTGTCTTTCCGGTTGCCTTTGCGTTGAGATATCCCTCAAATTTTGTACCGAAGAGGGTTTCCGGGCGGAGATACTGCTGCATCTCTGTCCCTGCCCACTCCTCGGACTTTTTGAGGATTACCGTCTTAAAATCCTCCAGCGTATAACCATCTCGGTATCGTGCCCGTATGTGCTCCTGTGTCGCCTTTGAGGATGCCCGGTAAGCCGATCCGGTTTTCTCATTAAGGTAATCAATGATCTCCTTGTACGGGATCGCTTCCGCTTTTTCCTCCGGCTTTGGTTCTTTCTTTTCTGCCTGTTTTACCGCATTTTTCTTTTTGATCGGTGGGCGGCCTCCTCTCTTTCCGGCTTCTGCTCGTGCCGCCGCGACTTCTTTCCGGTGCTCCGCCTCCGCTTCCATCTGTGCTCGGATAAATCCATAAGCCATTTTTACCAGCGGATCTGTGATCTCCGGATCATTCCCGGACGCATACTCTAGGATTGCCGTAAACAGGATCCCGCGCTGTTTTAGGTTAAGGTCGGAGATCTGGTCGACATAATCCGCGTATAAAGTAAATCCCGTCCGTTTAGCCCTCAATGATCTCCACCTCTATTCTTGGCTTTCCCTTGTCGACATAAAAATCATCGGAAAATCCGGTTATGTAATGCCAGTTATCATTTGGCAGGAGACGGGATTGGACAAGCGCATCCTGAAAAATCTTGTGGAAGTAACCGCTTATATTGTCCAGGTCCCTCCTCTTGGTCGCCTCATAGTACCGATACCGGATAAAAACCGGTGCATGGATCTTGATTCCTTTGAGCTGCCTCCGCAGGTCTTTTACGATCCGCGTCTGATCCGTCTGCTTCATGGCATTCCCTTTATTCCATCGTCCTTTTCCCGTCCGATTCGCGCCGATAAACTCATTCAGTGACGCGAAGCTCCCGTTTATCGTTATTCTGTATTTAATTTTTTCTCAATGTAGTCAAAAAGGCTCATCTGATTTTTGACCAGATCGTTATTCTCCTGCCGCTTCTCCCGGATCCACTGGTCGCACTTCTTCACCGTTTTCCCGGTGCTCAATCCCCTATGGTTCTCCTGCGCCCGGAACGCCCTCACATAGCGTTCTTCCGTGGGCGATGGGATAAAATAGCCACGCCCATCCGAAAGGTTACAGATCAGCGCCTCAGAGTCCTTTACGGCCTGTCTAACTGCCCGGTCGCTCATCCCGGAGCGGATTACCAACTGCTGCCGGCTGATTGCATTTTTGTGTCCTACTGGGATATAATCCGCAATATCCATTTTGCCACCTCCCTGTTAGTTAAAGGGCAACCCCTCATCGCTCACATCATCGGGGATCGCCATGAATCCATCATCTGGCGCGGGCGGAAGCTTCTCCGATCCGTCACCCGCTGCTGCCTTTTCGCAAAATTCATGATGTTCCACCACTACATCTGTGGTATATACCTTCTGTCCCTCCCGGTTGGTGTAACTGCCGGTCTGGATCCGTCCCTCAATTGCAATCTTTGTCCCTTTGTGGAGATACTTCTCGGCAAATTCTCCCCGTTTGTCAAAGGCCACGCAGCTGATAAAATCGGCTCCGCTGTCTTTACCGGGGCGGTCAATCGCCAGCGTATAACGTGCAATGCACATTGCTTTTTCTCCCTGGCTGTATCTCACATCAGGATCTCTTGTTAATCGCCCCATCAAAATCACATGATTCATAAATAGTTCCTCCCATATCTGGTCAAAAAGTCCTCTTTGGTCTTGTTATATGTCTCTAAATAGGCAAGCTCTCCGGCTCTGTGCAGGCGGTCCATCGTATCTCTATTCCTGTGTGCCGCATCTTTTCCGTTCCTGTGGCACTCATTCCCGCACAGCCACACCCAAAGACCATCTTCTTCCGATTTCCCGCGGTTTGCGCCTCCGTATACGTGGTGGCGCTCCAACCGGTCCTGTGCTCCGTTCTTGCCGCACAAAAAGCAATTATGACCAAACGGCTGTATAATGCTCTTTGTCATTTCCTCGCCTCCTCGTACAGAGCTATCATTCGTGCGATCTCCTCCGGCGTTGCCGTCTCAATCCCCATCTCTTTGCACTCTGAGATCAGGCCATTAAGAAGGTCGCTCATCTCCTTTGTGTTATACTCATGGGATCCTTTGAGTTTTCGGTATACTCGGAGGATTGTCTGATCCTCTGCCACCTCGAGGGTATCGGTCGGTGCAAGATGGATCTCCATATCCTCATCGATCCTCTCCCTGGCACTCTCATCCTCCGGGATCAACACCTCGATCACCCGACCTGCTGCCGTGTCAACCTGCCCGTATCGGCGGAGCAAATAGTTGTGGGCAAATGGTCTTGACACGCCGATGCTGGCGGCCAGCTTGGAAAGTAGCGCCCAGTAGTAGGCGTTTGCGTCCAGTGATCGCTTGTCTCTCCAAGTCACCAGCTTGACGGACAAATCCTTGTGCATGAGCTTTTCCGCCTGCTCCGGTTTTCCCTCATCAAGCTCTACCAGCGTCCGGATCTTTCCGCTCTGCCAGTCTCTGGCGATGTCTAAAATCCGTCCCTTACTTTCCATCGAGACTCTCCAGCTGCTTCTTGATGTATTGCAAAAGCTGTCCTGCCTGAGGACCGGTGAGCGGCTCCTGCATCTTCTTCATCTCTAACAGTTTTTCATAATTGATTCCACGCTCAAAGCAAAGCTGCTTGATTGTTTTCATCTGCGCATCCGTGGCTGGTTCTTCCGGCGGCGCTGTGTACTTTGTTCTGTCTGCCGCCCAATACACATCCGCACCGATTCCAAGGGCTTTGCAAGCAACTGATAAGGCGTCCGTTGTTGCCATCTTGTAAGCCTCGTCCGACATCCGCGGTCCTGCTTTTTCGTTGGCCAAAAAGGTGCTTCCTCCGGTGCCGTGAATCGGCTTTGACCATTCATTATCCGTTTTGACGTACAGGTCAATGTTGACAAATGCGGCTGTTTCCTTTTCCGTCTCTACCATCCACTGCTTTGTCGGCTCGTAATACCAACCAATTCCGCACGGTCCGAATAACTCTGTCAGTTTCTTAATTCTCCACATGGGATTGATGTCCGTAAATCCCTTAATCCGCCCGGCTGCAATTGTTCGCTTTGCTTCTTCTGGCACTTCTCTGGCGGCGTTGTAAATTTTTAAATTTTCCATTCTGCTCCTCCTACTTGATGACCAGGCTCTGCCGTGTCACCATACGCGCCCCCGGGATCACAGTCCCGGCTTTCAGCGCGTCTTTGATTTTCTGCTTGTCCGGCTCCGGATCCCGGAACCGCAGATACTTGTCCGGCAACTTATCCAAATCTGCTTCTACGCTTTGGCTTTTTCGGTAAGAGATTCGTAACTTCGCCGTTTCAAACCTTTCGCCGTCAAGAGCATATGACAGCCAGCTCTTCAGCTGCTCTAACTTATTCTCTTTTGCTCTCCTCCGTCCGGATAAAAGCAGTTCTTCTGCGCGGATTGCTTCCGCCTCTGCTTTTAGGTCCTTGATCCACAGCCCAACGTTCTCGATCTTTTTATCTTTTTCCATGTCGAGCTGCATAAAGTCGCCATAAGCCCCCTCGTCAACGATTTCCCCTGTTTCCGCGTCCACAGCTGCGTCAAACGCATCCATGAGTGCTTTGTCGATCTCGTACAGTGTCATTTTGCTTTATCCTCCATTCCCAGAATCTTCTTGATTGTTCCGTTGCTTGTATAATCATCTGAGGCTAAAAGCCTCTCGATGATTTCCAGCTTTGTCTTGCAGACCGCCAGGTCATTTATGAGATTCTGATAATCGTACACGTTAATCTCTGTTGTTGTCTCAGGCCTATAATTCTCCATTTTGCTCCTCCTTACATTCCGCTTTTCTCGGCCAGAAAGTCCATTCCGCGCCGGAAACTTGCCACCTCTGCGTATAATCCGCAGTACTCGTCATTATTGATAGCTTTGGCAATGTACAGTCCTTCGATCCACGCCATCCATACGGCGTATGCTTCTGCCTTTTCCACCGGTGACGCAGGCTCTGTTAGCATGAGCATTTTAAGCTTCTGCATGCGCTTCCGGATTTTTTTCTTTGTGTCAGTCATCTTCACCCACCTCTACAAATTCGTCATTTTTCAATTTGTACCAAGTGTCCGCTTTGATCCGTTCTCCGTCCACGTATTCGGCTTTCCAGGCTTTGATTTCATAGCTTTTTTGTTCTTCTTTGGCCAACAAAAGGATAGCCCCTATCCCGCCTTTCACTTTTACGTTATTCCCACGGGCAAGCCCTATTCCATTTTCCCCAACACATGTTTTTCCTCTGCTTGTGGCTGCTCCACCGTCTCCGGCTGTGGCTGCTCCTCTGTCTCCGGCTGTGGCTGCTCCACTGTATCCGGCTGTGGCTGCTCCACTGTATCCGGCTGTGGCTGCTCCTCCGTCTCCGGCTGTGGCTGCTCCGTAGTTTCCGGCTGTGGCTGCTCCGTAGTTTCCGGCTGTGGCTGCTCCACTGTATCCGGCTGTGGCTGCTCCTCTGTTTCCGGCTGTGGCTGCTCCTCCGTCTCCGGCTGTGGCTGCTCCACTGTAT
>ERZ1035014.482-NODE-482-length-17713-cov-10.736550_pt1 | contig 17713 bp, 20 predicted proteins | sample MGYA00520620_ERZ1035014 | MGnify/ENA primary metagenome ERZ1035014 (study PRJEB33766, sample SAMN09781744) | gut metagenome | biome: gut microbiome | host: Homo sapiens | place: Madagascar | study: EMG produced TPA metagenomics assembly of the PRJNA485056 data...
GTATAGATGTCCGCATTCATATAGTCCATATATTTAAAAACATTTATACTAGTGTGCCAGCCTCAAGGCAGGAGGCACCGGGATCCGGTATGTCTGCCGGATACTCGGACAGAGAATCGAACTGTACTATGAGGAGAACGGATTCTGGTTTGTAAACCGGAAGACGCCGAGGACATAGGAAGACAGAGAGCTTCCCCTGGCAGAACCGGCCAATCTACCGGCTGCAGGAATCAAAATCACAATAAAACCGAATATAGATGAGATATTCCGCCGATTGGTAGCCGGATCGGTCGCGGGACTGCCACAGTATTTTTTGTCTGCAGAATGCAGAGAGACTGCAGCAAAACAGTCCGCCAGCGTTCAAGGAAAGACGAAGGGGTGAAACACGGGATATCAGGAGTTTGCCTATAGAGCTGAACTTATCGGCGCGCGGCCAGCCTGGAGGGACGATCCCTCATACAGAAGAAGTGGCCATGAGACAGTGCGCTTGAAAATGGATAAGAGGAGCCTGCAAAACGGAAGCTGGACCAGCAGTTTGAGACGCAAAATGTGCGTCCAACCGCTGTTATGATCGCAGTCTTGTTTTGCAGGCTTCTTTTTTGCGTTCATGGTTGCGTTCATGGAAAGAAATCCATTGACCTGCGAGGGAACTTCTCCTTCAGGAAAACAGGCCTCATGTCTCCGGCTTCCGTCTTGTACGGTGCCGGAAAGGAAAGAGCATGGAGCAGAATGGGAGAGGAAAAGAGAGCGGGACAATCGGGAGCCGTATCAGAAACTTAAGAAACAGAGATGGGATGAGCCAGGAACAGCTTCCTTATACTTCTATTGATGCCGTATTCAGTTTGGATCAGGTAAATGAAGCCCTGGACAAGGTCAAGCGCGGTGGATCCAAATGGAAAACAATCATTAAAGTTCATGAATCTCGGAGCACTAATTGATAAAAATGTGGAATCCGCAAAAATGTCATATGGAGTGTTGATGATCGGGATCAATACCAGGATATGTGGTGCCTGAAACCTTTTATTTGAAGAAAGTTCAATACATAATTGATTTGTTACAATGCCAATGGTACAATCGAAAATGAATGAAATAAATGCCGAAATAGCGAGGCATGGCCATGATAGATTATTTGAGAACCATCTTCGGCGAAGATATTAAGCAGGAATCATTTCAATACCCGGTTGGAACACCGAATTATATCAGAAATGGATATAAAGCATGGTGCTTTTCCTGGGATGGGCAGAAATGTGTCGTTCTTAAACCTGTTTCTGCATCCTGGAGACTTCCCGGAGTCAAGAAGCAATTCCGAAATTTTAAGAGTTTGTCGGACCTTCTGTGTGTCCTGTGTTTTGACAGACTTACATCGGCACAGCGAAAGGACCTTATGCAAGAAAAAATACCATTTGTTGTTGCCGGATCACAGTTGTATATGCCGTTTTGGGGCGTACATTTTACTGAAAAAGATAAAACAGTCATAAATACTAATGAAAGGATGGCACCGGGCACCCAGCTTGCAGTGCTGTTCCTTTATTATAAGGACATTGAGAGAATAAACCTCACAGAATTGTCCGGGCAGCTCAATATTTCCAAGGCTACAAGCACAAGAATAGCCGCTGATCTTAAGCAGAGAGGATTGATTCTCATGGAATATGAGGGGACGAATAAATGGATACGTCCGTCCTGCTCAAAAAAAGAGTTTTTGTTGAAGTCGTATGAATTCATGCGTTCTCCTGTAATCCGGGATATCTATGTCAAGAAGAATCCTGAAGGTTTAACACTTCCTTTATGTGGGATCCGGGCACTTTCCATGATCTCAATGGTTGCCGCTTCTAAAGGAGATCCGGGAGTCGCTATTAGTAGAAACCGTATTAAACGCTTGCCAAAAGAAGATATCATTTCAGAAGAAGAATTCCTGGATTTTGGCGGAAGTGTCATTGAAGAGTGGCGTTATGACTGTACACCTGTTATGGAAGGCAGACGAGTGGATGACATTTCCCTTCTTCTAAGCCTTGAGTGTGAAAAAGACGAGCGAATTCAGCAGGGACTGGATGAAATCCGGCGAAAACACGGACTCCCTGTTGCGGAGGAGGAATAATAATGGTGAATGGCATAGAGGCATTCAGGGATTATTTTGCAGAATACACGGATCAGTATGTGATTATCGGTGGCTTTGCCTGTGACCTGCTCATGGAGGATGCCGGTCTGGATTTCAGGCAGACCAAGGATATTGACATGGTGATCATCATTGAGGCGCTCACGGAGAAGTTTGCGGCAAGGTTCTGGAACTATATAAAAGCCGGGGGGTATAAGCCGTATGTTGGAAGTCATGGGGAATCAGAATTTTACCGTTTTGTCGAACCGACAGGTTCAGATTATCCATTTATGATCGAACTCTTCTCAAGACCACAGAATAACGTCAGACTCCGTCCGGATACACATCTTATGCCGTTGCATATAGACGATACAATATCAAGCCTGTCAGCGATCCTGCTGAACGAGGACTATTACAAATTCCTTTTGAGCGGACGGACAGAAGTGGAGCATATCCCGGTCCTTAATGCAGAACATATTGTGCCGTTTAAGATGAAGGCTTGGCTTGATTTGAGAAGGCAGAAGGAGAATGGCGTACATGTTAATTCAAGAGATCTGAGAAAGCATCGCCTTGATGTATTCAGATTGTATCCGATTATAAGAAGAGATCAGAGAATTCTGGTCCCAGATCAGATTTATAATGATATCAATGAATTTATTTCAGAGATGCGAGAAACAGAGATACGTCTGAAAGATATCGGAATAACTGATAATAAAGATGATATTCTTAATGTGTACAGCCTGATCTATATACGTGAATAAGATAATTCATCCTGACGTTGATGTCAGGAATTCTGACACGAAAGTATTCGGTATTTCCCGTTCAGCCTCGTATAATCAGAAATGAAGGAAAGCAAATCATTACAAGGCACAATACGGAACAGGAATGTGTCAATAGCAGAACGACGTGCGTTGAACGATTCCGTCAGATGATTTGCCCAGATGCCGTGATTGATTCTGGCAGGAGGCAGAACTGGGAAATACAACACTCTGTAACAATGGATTCGATGTACAGCAAATTGACAACAGGTGCATGGCAGGAGATAAACAATAAACCATGGTGACAGACAGTCGATTTCAGGCAGCACCGGGACGAAAACTATGATAACAGGCGGGAACAGATCATCAAAACAATATCGGAAATGGATTCCCGACAATGAAGCCCCTGGATTCCGACAAGAAGGCTTCGAAGTCGGCAGCTTCTGCAGCCGCTTCCGCAGCAACCGCAAACAGCGCTTCTGCAGCTGAGAAGATTGACTTCTCCAACGTGAAGATCGAGCCGATTTTCCGGGAGATGGTTGATTTCGACACCTTTGCAAAGGCCGATTACCGTGCAGTGAAGATTCTTGCCTGCGAGGCGGTACCAAAGTCCAAGAAGCTCCTGAAGTTTACATTGGATGACGGCGAGCGCAAGGATCGCGTGATCTTAAGCGGTATTCACGAGTACTATGAGCCGGAAGAACTGGTTGGAAAGACCGCGATTGCGATTGTAAATCTTCCGCCCAGAAAGATGATGGGCATCGATTCCGAAGGCATGCTGATTTCGGCAGTGCATGAGGAAGATGGCCACGAAGGCCTGAACCTGCTGATGGTAGATGACAGGATCCCAGCAGGCGCGAAACTGTATTGATCCTGTGAAAATCACGGACGGGGAATCGTGGGTTTTTAATAGTCAAATGACGGTAGATCGTAACCGTTGACAGCATAAAGTCTGATGCACATCCCGATTCCAAAAAACTTCAAGGCACTCCTTTTCAGAATCAATCGGAAAAGGGGTGCCTTTATAATATATGAAAAATAGCTTCGATCATGGCTGGCGAAATAGCGGCACCGATATGTAAAATGGGACACGTTTGAGAAAAAGGGTACCAGGAAACTTCAGAAGTTTACATGGAATGTCAATTGCAGTAAGTTTGTATTGAACGGATTCCATGATTCTCTGAAATCGGTGGATGAAATGGATTGCAGAACCTATGGAGGAGAAGAACACAAGAACAATGTATTGGAGGGGCATGAAAAGCATGAAAACAAAGCGACTGAGAATACTCTTTATCGGCAACAGCCATACCTATTACAATGACATGCCGAGAATGGTAAAAAGAAGATTCGATGAGGAGGGCTGTGACTGTGAAGTGACGATGCTGGCGCATCCCGGATGGTTTCTGGCGCAGCACGTGGAAGAGCCTGATGTTCGATTCAATATTCGATTTGGGGATTATGACTATGTCGTCCTGCAGGAGCATGCGCATCCCTTTGGCCCGGAAGAAAAGTTTTTTGAGGCAGTCCGGACACTGACAAGCTGGATCAGGGAAGCCGGCAGCACGCCGGTAATCTATATGACCTGGGCGAAGAAGACGGAACCGGAAATGCAGCAGAGGATGACAGAGGCTCATATAAAGATCGCGGAGGAGACGGGAGCTCTCCTTGCACCCGTCGGAAGAGAGTGGTGGGGTTACAAGGACAGCTGGCCGGATCTTGAAATGTATGCGGAGGATGGACAGCACGCTTCTCCTGCCGGATCGGATTTTGCGGCGAAGCTTATCTGGAATACGATCCAGACAGATATCGAACGGAAGAACTGCGGGCGGTGAGATAAGGCATCTTTGTTGAGGCATCCTTGCCGAGGCATTCCTGTAAATCAGGATGCTTCCCAGGTTGAAAAAGCATCCCTGACCGGCTATCCCTTAAAATAAAGGTATCTATTTAGCGCCCATCTCGAATTTGCCTGCAAGCAGTCAATTCACGTTGAAATGTGGCAGGCGCTAAACAGATACAAATAAAGATGAAACCAAGGCAGATATCTGAGTGTACAGATTCATGTGATATTTAAACGAAAGGAGGAGCATCATGGGCAAGGAAGAGAGAAAACGATTGGAGCAGTATTGCTACGATGGATCCAGACATTTCTCCATCAGGGAGGCTTCAACGAAAGAGACTTCGCTTTGCAGTGACAAGGCAGAAGCTTTGGCGCAGATGGAGAAGAACAACGCGAAGATGGACGAGCTGCAGGCGAAGCTCTACGCCGCCAAAAAAGAGGGCGTGATCTTCCTGTTTCAGGCGATGGATGCAGCCGGCAAGGACGGAACAATCTGTTCCGTGCTGACCTGTCTCTCGCCTCACGGCGTTCATGAGGCTGCCTTCAAGGCACCGTCATCGGATGAGCTGGCGCACGATTTTCTCTGGAGAATTGTGAAGCAGGTGCCGGCAAGGGGAGAGATTGCTATTTTCAACCGGTCCCAGTATGAGGATGTACTGATTGGAAAGGTCCGGGAGCTTTACCGCAAACAGGCCCATGCGGACCGCATCGATGAAGATACGGTCATGGAAGATCGGTATACCGACATCCGTAATTTCGAGAAATATCTGTACCGGAACAGCATTCGCACGGTAAAGATTTTCCTGCACGTCTCAAAGGATGAGCAGGCGCTGCGCTTCCTGTCCAGAATCGAGGAGCCGGAGAAGAACTGGAAGTTTTCGGCGGGTGACTGGGAAGAGCGGGCTTACTGGGATGCCTACCAGAAAGCCTTCGAGGATGCAATCAACGCAACTGCAGCCAGGGAAGCTCCGTGGTATGTCGTGCCGGCGGATCACAAGTGGTACATGCGGTATCTGGTCAGCGAAATTCTCTGCGACACGCTGATCGACATGGATCCTCAATATCCGGAGGTTACCAGCGAGCGGCTTGCGGAGTTTGAGAAGCTTCGTGATTCCATTGCGAAGGAGCTGCCGGAGGAGAAGCTGGAGAAATTCAGAAAAAAGAACGGAAAGAGCAAATCATAAACGGAAAGTAAGGCGGCTGTGGAGAACACGGAAAGCAAGACCGCTGGAACGTAAAAATAAAACTGTGGCCGGCGGAGATTTCCTTTGCCGGTCACAGCGTTTTCAAAACATCTTTTCAGAACATTCACGTCCGATTAAATCTGACGCTTTCCCTCTTGTGCGTAGGCATCTGTCCGGATCGGCTGAAGCCAGTCGAGGAACTTCTCAACTTCAATATTCCAGAACCGCCACTCATGACCATATTCCGGGAGCTCCTCATAGGTCACAGGAATTCCGGCCTGTACAAGCTTATCCCGGAACGCATGGTTTTCCTCAAGGAGGAAATCCTTTGAGCCGATGGCAATATAGGCCTTCGGGAAAGCTGCCTTTTCAGCGATCAGCTTATCGGCAAGATCGTTCGGGCTGATGGAGGGATCGACAGCTTCCGCAGCTCCGTCATTGCCGGCCAGAGAATCCGGGTTCAGAGAAATTGCTGCGGAAAAAGCACCGAAAGCGGCATATTTGCCGGGGTTCGACAGAGCGTGAACCAGAGTGCCGAAGCCGCCCATGGAGAATCCGGCAATGTAAGTGTCTTCCGGTCTTCTGGAAATCGGGAACATGCCGCAGACGAAGTCCGGAAGCTCTTCCTCAATAAAGGAATAGAAATCATCGCCGCCTGAACGGACATAGCTCTTGTTCTCGGCGGAAATATTGACAATCGCAATGTTACGCTCTTCAGCAAAGAGCTCTACGTTGGTGTAGCCGGTCCACTGAGCGTGGTTGTTTCCGTAGCCGTGAAGAAGATATAGAACCGGGAACTTGTTCTCCTTTGTGTGCCGGTATTTTCCCCTGAGACCGCGCATATCCTCCGGCGCATCCTCCATCTCGGCAGCGTGCATTCCCATTGCCTCCGGAATGGTAACAGAAGGAATCAGTGCTGTACATTGTCGGGGGTGTCCCAAAGCTTTGAGAGCGGCACTGCCTGTGCGAGCTCTTCAATCAGCTCATCGTCAAAGTTGTGTTTCACGCAGCAGTCTCTGCCCAAAATCATGACGGCCTCGTCGCCCTCCGAAGATGCCGGCCAGGAAGGAAGCTCGCTCATTTCCGGATTTCCGGTTTTTGCAAAATTCATGATTGATTCGAACATCTGCTCCTGCAGCTTATCCGATACTCCCGGAACATTAGCGACAGGAACGAGGTCAATGTTGTGGAAGAAGAAGGGCAGATCGGAGCAGTGCCATGCACACTTGCCGTTGTCTACCGGGAAATCAAAATCAAACAGGTACGCATAGGTAGGTGCCTGCGGGAAAGCAGCCTTCTGCTTGATGAGTCTCTTGGAGGGACGGCGGAAGAGATAGTCAAGAACCGTAGCATCGATCAGCTTGTGACCGGGGTATGCGGCACGGAACAGCTCTGCGATCTTCCCGGCATGATCTCCGAAATAGGCGCGAACGCGTTCTTCCATCTCTTCTTCGCTCATTTCGTACTTGTTATATCCGGTTGGCTGGAAAGCAAATTCTCCGAACACAGTGCCAACCATGAGAGGGGTATTCTTCGTTCTTTCACGGAATCCGCAGACGGTGGGATCGCCCAGATACCAGTCGTTCACGAACGGTGCCTGTCCGACATAGCCGCCTGCTGCCTGCACGGAGGGAGCGACCTTCTCATAGGCTTCCACGAGCTGCGGATAGGGAATGGTCTCCAGCACAGAAACATCGTCGGTGTTCAGCTCCTTCAGCATCGCAGATACAATGGCGGTTCCGTCTCCGCTTCCTTCTGCAAGGATGCCTGGCTCAATGCAGCCGCTGATTACAATGCCTCTCCGGAAAAGGCCGTCTGCTGCCGGAATCTGGCAGAGATCAGTCACCTTCATTCCGCCGCCGGACTGACCGAAGATCGTGACATTGTCCGGATCTCCGCCGAAGGCGGCAATGTTTTCCTTCACCCACGCAAGAGCTGCCACCATGTCTGCATGGCCGCAGTTGCCGGAATTGGCGTACTTCTCGCCGAACGGAGCAAGGTCGAGATAGCCAAGGATATTGAGACGGTGATTGATGGTGACGACCACGACGTCACCGCGGGTTGCCATGGCTGCACCGTCATAGCAGAGCTGCTCAATGGAAGAGCCTGCAGAGTAACCGCCGCCATGGAGCCATACCATGACCGGCTTTTTCGCGTTGTGATCCAGTGATGTTGTCCAGATGTTCAGATTCTGGCAATGCTCATCCTGCGGCCAGTAGGCGTGCGGAACCATGAGCTCTCCGTTCGGCGTCTCCTGGTGCATGAGCGGACAGACAAAGCCATAGCTCAGCGCATCCTTTACACCCTCCCAGGGCTCCACCGGAGTCGGCGGCATGTAGCGCTCAGCCTCTGCGTAATGAATCCCCTTGAAAATGTAGGCCCCGTCGAAGAAATATCCCCGAAGGACTCCCTTTGTGGTTTTCGCCAGTGTGCTCTCGTTGCATTTGAATGCTTTCATATTAACCCCCTTGTGTATGTCAGATCGATGGATCGATCGACAGAAATAAATTGGAACTTTGTCCCCCAATCAGTAACAGAATATCATATCGGAAGCTGTATACGGAACATTTGTTTTGCTATACTTTTATCTGTAAAAAATACAGGCAGAATGATCGGGAGACAAAATTTCTTCGATGACAAGGCTTCTGTAACAGAGAGGAGAACTGCGATGGCTCATACTCTGATCGGCATCATACCGGCACTTATCTGCGCGGCCTATGGAATCTGCATTCTGTGCGTGGGCTCGGGGTCAGGATTTTTTCTCGTGTGGTTTCTTCTGGCCGCAGTGATTCTCCTGCAGACGTTTCTGCCTGCATTGCCGGAGGCATACGCTGCATGGATCCATGCGGCACGTATTCTTCTCCGGCTGTTCTGGATCCTGTTTGCAGTGGTGGTTGGTATCACGTGGATCCTGATCGGAACGCAGTTTTCTGCAAAGGGTGACGCCAATTTGGATTACATGATCGTACTCGGCTCACAGGTGAGAGCCGATGGACCTGCGGTCATAACAAAATATCGTCTGGACAGAGCAAGGGAATATCTGAAGGACCATCCGGAGACCGTCTGCATTGTTTCGGGCGGTCAGGGGAAGAATGAGCCGGCGCCGGAAGCCGTCATCATGAAGCAATACCTTGTCCAAAAGGGAATTCCGACAGAACAGATTCTTACGGAGGATCGCTCGCTCAATACGATAGAGAATATCCGGAACAGCAAAGCGATGATTCTGGAACAGAAGAGCGCGGAAGGAGACGCGGAAATCGAGGACCGTGTCGGCATTGTAACCAATAATTTTCATGTGTTTCGAGGTGTCATGCTGGCGCGTCATGTCGGATTTCGGAAGGTTTCCGGGATTGCGGCATATACCAATCCGTTCTATCTTCCGAATAACATGCTCCGGGAAACCTGCGGAATTCTGAAGGATTTTCTGTGCGGAAACCTCCTGTAGGGCAGTATTCCGGGAAAAGCTGTCATGACAGCCGGGATTTCTGCTATCATAGAATCTATGAAGAATCTACTCTGAAAAGAGAAAAGAGGAGGACAAAACACAATGGTAGATCAGAACTGTGCATATTGTATGGAAGGCGAACTGGTTGCAGCATTCGGCATTAAAATCTGCGAGCTTGAAAGCTGCAAGGTATATCTGTTCAAAGAGCAGAGCCACCCGGGCCGTGTCATCGTAGCGCATAAGAAGCATGTCAGCGAGATTACAGAGCTTACCGCAGAGGAAAGAGCTGCTTACATCGAAGACATCAATAAAGTGGCTGCAGCAATGCATGAAATTTTCCATCCGGATAAGGTGAATTACGGGGCATATGGAGATACCGGACATCATCTTCATTTCCATCTGGTGCCGAAGTACAAAGACGGTTATGAATGGGGCGGCGTGTTTGCCATGAACCCCGGAGAGAAGACTCTGACAGAGGAAGCCTATCAGGAAATGGTTGAGAAGTACCGCAAGGCGCTGGCACAATAAGGCCGAAGCGAGGAAAGTACCGGAGAAGATAACGGAACCGTTTTGGAGAATACAGCGAGGGAAGCTCTTAGCGAGCTTCCCTTGTTTTGATTTCGATCACCAGTGTCTGCTGCGTGGAAGCAGGCATCATTTCCCGGAGCATTTCGGCAAGCTGCTGCGGTGTTTCACAGAAGCCGCGTCCGATCCATTCGTCCAGGAGTCCGAACAGGCCATAGGAATAAAAGCGGGCCTCATAGGCTTGTGTCGGTGTCGTTTCGCTTTTTGCGGACATGACATGACAGAACGCATCATAGACGCAGGGAAGCTGCTCTGCATGGTAGATTGTCTCCAGCACAGGCTGGATCGAGGCGTTGAAGGCAAAAAAGTCCTCCACGTTCTCAGCCGTGTAGCGGCGGCAGTCCCTCATGCCGTGCTCACCGGCCCATTGATACCACAAAAGGACCAGCTTGAAGGTCAGAGCCTCATCCTTGCTTTCAAAATTCCGGAACCACGTGGAGCGGTTGACGCCGGCGGCTTCCGTGATTTCCGTCACTGTAATTTTCTCAAAAGACTTTTCCTTCATGGCACGAAGAAGCGCATCGGCCATACATTCCTTCAGTAAATCAGATGTTCTCGGACTTGCTCCCATCGTTCTCTCCTTCTGAATTCCGATATTCCTTCCGATCTCTTGCATAAATCAGAAAGATCACATAGAATGCTTAGAGCAACAGATGTCGCACATCGCATCAGATGATGCATTTTAGTAATGATAAATTGAGAAGGAACCGAAGTCAAGACGGAAGAACTATTGACAGACAGAAGGGACATGGATCATGGAAAGAAAGGCAGTTATCACAGCAGATTCGTCTGCAAACCTGTTTTCGGCAAAGGACGCAGAATATGTTTCTGTTCCTTTGAGAATTATTACTGACGTGAAAGAGTACACCGATGATGAGAAGCTGGACGTACCCGGAATGCTGAACGATCTGAAGCACTATAAGGGAAAATCCAGCACGGCCTGCCCAAGTGTCGGAGACTGGCTGAAGGCCTTTGGGGATGCGGACGAGGTGTACGGCGTTTCCATCACCAGCCGTCTCTCCGGCTGCCACAATGCGGCCTGTATTGCAGCGAAGGATTACGAGGAGATGTATCCGGGACGCAAGGTGTTTATTCTGGATTCCCTTTCAACCGGTCCTGAGATGGAGCTCATCATTGAGAAGTATAAGGAGCTGATTGGACGAGGGCTGCCCTTTGAGGAAATCTGCGGAGAAATCCAGAGGTATGCGGCAAGGACGCATCTGATCTTCTCGCTGGAATCCCTCACGAATTTTGTCCGGAACGGACGTGTCAGCCCGGCGGTGGCTGCGGCCGCAAATCTTCTCAGCATCCGCATTGTAGGAAGAGCCAGCAGCGAGGGTGAGCTTGAGCCGATTTATAAGAGCAGAGGGGAAAAGCGTGCAATCAGCCAGCTCTATGAGGTTATGAAGGAGAGCGGCTATGAAGGCGGCAAGGTTTGTATCCGCCATTCGGATAACGAAAACGCAGCACAGAAGCTTGCAGAGCTGATCCGGTCCGATTTCCCGGAGTGTGACCTGCAGATTGGGAGGAACAATGGCCTTTGCTCCTATTATGCGGAGAAGGGCGGAATTCTGGTCGGGTATGAAGGCAATTGATTCGAAGGTCTGCTAGAATAGAAGCATCTGATCAAGCGAAAACTGATCAAAAGAAAATCAGATGGAATCGAGCAGGGCGAAAGGACAATCCGGCGGCATGGGAAAGAAATCAGTCAAAGACGACAAAAGCATCTATCAGCTGGCTCGCGAGGAAGCGGACATGACGAGGGCGGAGGCGAGCGAAGCCATGGATTTTGTCTCCGAAAGCCGGATTGAGAAATACGAGAGCGGGCGTTCTCCGGTGCAGCCGGAGGAGGTTCTGGCGATGGCAAGAGCCTACAAAAAGCCAGGACTTTGCAATTACTATTGCTCGCACGAGTGCCCGATCGGCCAGGAATACGTTCCGGAGGTCGAGGTGAAGGAGCTGGCGCAGATCGTGCTGAAGACGCTCTCGAGCATGAATTCACTGGAAAAGGCGAAGGACCGGCTGATTGAGATCACGGCTGACGGAGAAATCTCGGATGATGAGCTCACGGATTTTGCCAGAATTGAGGAGGGCATTGATCAGATCTCCCGGGCAGCCGATTCCTTATCGTTGTGGGTGGAGAATACGATTGCATCCGGAAAGCTCCGAAAGGACAAGCTGGAGAAGGCCAGAGAGACCATTCAGAAAGAGGAGACTTGACCACGAGGCACGATGTGTCGTGATGACATCCTGTTCTAATTCGCCCAAACAGAGGAATAAGAGCATATTTTTCTCCAAAGGAGAACTGTAATCCAGCAGGGACATATCCTAGAATAGAACCAACTTGAACAGAAAGCATAGCAAACAGCCCGGAGGGAACCGTTTCATGGAGATCCTTCCGGATGTTTGAGAAAGAAAGAGGTGGAGAAATGCTGAGTTTGCTGATTGTTATTCTGGTTATGGTTGTTTTATTTAAGGTGACCGGTTTCATGTTTCACATTGCCGGAAAGCTCCTTGGCGGGATCCTTGGAATCATCGGATGGCTGATCCTTGGCGGGCTGGCGATATCGGTGTTCGGCCTTGCATTGTTCGTCTTTCCGATCATTCTGATTGTCGGGATTGTCGCACTGGCAGTCGCAGCGGCGCGGTAACAGAAAGCAGCGATGCGGCAGCAGAAAGCGACAGCACATGAATAGGAATCGGCACGAGGAGGGAAATGCAATGTACGAAGTATATGACAGACAAAAGGAAATCGGGGAAGCCATCCGCGCCGGAGAAAGAGCTCTGGGAAGTCTTCGGGATGCAGAGCGACAGCTGAACAGTGCCGGAAACTGGGGGCTGCTTGATATCTTTGGCGGAGACACGGTTTCAGGACTGATGAAGCATCTGAAGATCAACAACGCCAGCAAATGCGTTGAGAGTGCAAGAAGAGATCTGGAGGTCTTCCGGGATGAGCTGGGAGATATTCAGGACATTGAGAATCTGAATGTGGATGTGGGCGGATTTCTGACCTTTGCAGACTTTTTCTTCGATGGATTTTTGGCCGACATCTTTGTCCAGTCGAAGATTGGTGACGGCAAGAAGCAGGTTCAGGAAGCTATCCGGAGAGTGGAGGATATTCTCCGAACGCTGCGGGCGGCACGGTAACCGTACTATAAATAACGTGATCGCACAGACGACGATTTATCAAAGTTCTATTGAATAATCAACAATCACCCTTTAAACTGTGATTGGTAAAAGCCTTTATTTTGAGATGTTGCCGGGCGTTAAACCCGGCAAGTGCCCGAATAAAGGCCTTTTTGTGTGTATGGAAGATCGGACGCAATGAATAAGCACGAACATGCAATGATCAGAAGACAGAGTATGCTGCTGACTGTCACGGTGCTGCTGCTGTGCATCGCAGCAGGAAGTCTTCGCTACTATACCCTGGTGACGCAGACAGTATACGAGGAGAGTGTTTCGCATCTAAGAGAGCTCCTGCATCAGACAGGTACCGTGCTGAACGGGTTTGTGGAACACAACATGACCTATCTGCACATGCGGTCGATCTCGATACAGGAGATAGATGAGGATGAGGACATTCAGCAATATCTGGAGAAGGCGAAGGAGGAGACCGGTTATACCCGGTTCTACTTTCTCTCCCGGGAAGGCAGATATATCACTCCGGATGGAGTGACCGGGAATCTGGGGCTTGAGGGAAGTCCGGCGGATCCGATTAAAAACAATGAGGACTTCATTATGAAGGCTGTGCTGCCCGGACAATCGCAGCTGCTCGTGTTTATCAGTCCGAGGGGACATGGAAGCTACCGGGGATTTTCTTATGATGCCATCGCGCTTGCCTATGATAATGAGAGTATGGTGAAGGAAGTGGACACGCTTGCCTATGACGGGACCTCCGGCAGCTATGTGGTGCATGGAGACGGCCGTGTCGTGATCAATAATGGGCTTGAACGGGAGGATGGAATTTACAATTGGCTTGGCTTCCTGCGGGAGCATGTGCAGCTGTCCGAAAAGGAATTTACAGGACTGACCAATGATTTTAAAAAAGGTCAAAGCGGGTCCATGCGCCTGAAGCTGAACGGAACCGACTTTTACATGCTCTATGAGCCGACCGGTATCGAAGACTGGATGCTGGTCGCTGTCGTTCCGACAGATATTGTAAATAAAAATATGAATAAGCTTCAGTTCTGTACGATTCTGCTGGTCGGCGGTATTTTCGCTGCATTGGGCATCATACTCATTCTTATGATCGTCCGTGCAAACGGGGTAAAGCTGAAGCGAAGGAACACGGAGCTTCTGTATCGTGATGAGCTGTTTACAAAGCTCTCGAGAAATGTCGATGATATTTTCATGATGCTGGATATTGTAAGCGGGAAGCCGGATTATGTGAGTCCGAACATTGAGCGTCTGCTGGGCATTTCTGTCGAAGAGGTGCTCCATGATGTTCATGTCCTGGACAAGCTGCATCCGGAGGATACACGGAAGCAGAAGGTGGAGCGGCTGGAAGGAATTCAGAATGAGGAGGAGCGGGAGTGGGATTTTGAGTACATTCACCAGAAAACGCGGGAGCGGCGATGGTTTCATATTGTAGCCATGAGAAGCGAAGTCGAAGGCAGAAGCAAATATATTTTTGTGATGTCCGATCGGACAGAGGATAAAAAGGTCAACCAGGCTCTGGAAGAGGCGGCGCACGCCGCTGAGGCAGCAAACCGAGCAAAGAGTACCTTCCTGTCAAATATTTCTCATGACATCCGGACACCGATGAATGCCATCAGCGGTTTCACGACACTGGCCATCCGCAGCATGGATCAAAAGGAAAAGGTGCGGGATTATCTGGCGAAGATTCAGGTTTCCGGGGGCCATCTCATGTCTCTCATCAATGACGTTCTCGATATGAGTCGAATTGAGAGCGGGCGAATTCATCTTGAGGAGTCGGAGGTGAAGCTGCCGGAAGTGCTGCGTGAGCTGGAGACGATTACCAGCGGGCATGTCCAGGCAAAGCAGCTGAAGCTTTCCGTGGATGCAGGGGAGATAGCAAATGAGACGGTCTGTTGTGATAAGACGAGACTGAACCAGATCCTTCTCAATCTTCTGTCGAATGCCATTAAGTTTACTCCGGTCGGCGGCAGGATTTCGGTGAGGCTGCGGCAGCTTCCGGGGACACAGGAAAACAAGACTGTGTGCGGGATCGCTGTGTACGAGTTCCGCGTGAAGGACAATGGGATCGGCATGAGTCCTGAGTTTATAAAAAAGATATTCGATCCATTTGAACGTGAGCGCACCTCAACGGTCAGTCGGGTTCCGGGCACCGGTCTTGGTATGTCAATTTCAAAGAATCTCGTGGAAATGATGGGCGGCACCATTGAAGTGCAGAGCGAACAAGGCAAGGGAACGGAGTTTATGATTCGCATTCCGATGCGAGTCTGCTGCGAAGAGAAGCAGGCTGACCATTGCTCCGGAGAGAAGCGGATGGATCACGATTTCGGAAGGCCGTCGGCTGACAGGGTGGAGGAGACATTTTCTCCCATGACTGCCGGTAATGATTTCTCCGGCAGACATGTTCTGCTTGTCGAAGATAATGAACTGAACCGTGAAATCGCAACAGCGATTCTCCGGGGATATGGTTTCGAGGTGGATACCGCCGAAAACGGTGCCATTGCGGTGGAAAAGGTGCAGAGTGCTGCACCTGATACCTATGATATCGTGCTGATGGATGTTCTGATGCCGGTTATGGATGGTTATGAAGCAACCCGGAGGATTCGTGCGCTGGAGGATCCGACCCGCGCGAAGATCCGGATTTTTGCCATGACTGCAAATGCCTTTGAAGAAGATCGGAGGGCTGCATTTGCTGCCGGCATGGACGGATTTCTTTCGAAGCCGGTCGACATTGATGAGCTTTGGAAGACCCTGCGGCGTCTGCTGCAGGATTGAAATCCGCCGTCAGGATTTGCTGACCGTGAAGAGCACTGCAGCCAGCACAAATTCTGAAAGAGCGATCCACCCATAGGCGATGAAGCTGAAATCGATGGCCCTTCCGATCAGCCTGCTGGTGATCTGATAAGCAGTCAGGAAGAAGAGTGCAGTCAGCGAAGCGGTGAGAACACCGCTGATGAGGCATGTGACTGCCGCATAGTGAGCACCCGTCTGCCTCCTGTTTCGCAGGAAGCCTGCTGCCAGAAGGAGAAGAACGAGCACTGCTCCGGCAATGTGGAGCCTCCTGTCGGTAAGAACACAATAGGCGGCGGGAATGATGGCGAGCTTTCCGGAGAAGGATTGCGAAAGAGACTGTACATAATAGGCGAGTGCATCCGCTGCCTCTTCGGCCTTTTTCTGCAGGCGTTCCTGAAAATCCGGAATGTCCTTCCAGTCTGCACCAAGCTGCTCCTGATACATCCTGGCCGTTTCTTCTGCAATCGCCTCTGTATACGGAGTACTGTCGGGAAGTGCCGGACTGCCATCGAAATCAGAAGCAGAGGCTGCGGCTGCCATCGCAGCATCCAGATCAGCCTCAACCAGAGCAAGGAGCGGCTTTTCTTTTCCAACTGCCTCGTTTGCGACAAAGGCGTTGTCAAAGGCATCTCCGTCGGTGTCATGGTATTCCTCGTAGGCGACGTCATTCATTCTGTTTGCAAAGGCCTTGCCGATCTCCCATTGAGAGACGCCCTGGACCAGAATGGACTTGAGAGGGACAAGCAGAGACAGCATGATCATCAGAAAGCCTGCAATCCAGTAAATCCAACGTACACCTTTTTGTTTTTTCTCTTCTGATTTCATTTTCGAGAGCCCTTCCTTTGTCAGATTTTTGTTCGAGCGGATCGTATTTTTATTTTCCTGAATCATAATCCGCAGCCTGCGGAATGTCAAAAAAGTTCATGGTAAAATCAATGATAGAAGACATGGATGAAGAATCAAGGAAGGCATCGGATATGGGAAAACTGTATTTTGTCCGGCACGGACAGACGGTATGGAATGTGGAAAATAAAATCTGCGGCGCATCGGAGAGTCCGCTCACAGAGCTTGGACATGAGCAGGCAAGGAAGACCGGAAGAGCGCTGAAGCAGCGAATCGATGCGGGAGAGCTTGAAATTGATGAGATTCTGGCATCACCTCTTCGGCGAGCCTATGACACGGCGAGAGAAATTTCGGATATAACCGGAATTTCGATGAGAACAGAGCCAAGGCTTTCCGAGCAGAATTTCGGAAGGTGGGAGGGAACGCCAAGAGACGGAAAGGACTTCGCCAGGGCGAAACAGAATTTCGTTGACAGCTTCGGCGGCGGAGAGTCTATGATGCGGATGGCACAACGGATTTATAACCTGCTCGATGATCTGAAGAAGGAGCCGGAGAAGACGTATCTTCTGGTTGCGCACAACGGAATTTCTCGGATTGTCGAGTCCTACTTCCACGATATGACGAATGAAGAATTCGCGGCATTTGGCATCCGGAACGCTGAGGTGCGGGAATACGATCTGTGAAGAAAAAGTGCCTGGGGCAGAGGACGATGGAAACACGAAGGCGCCGGCGGAATATCAGGAGCTTTCCTATGTGATTCATGCCGTGAAATATCATGGCCGTCTGTATTCCGGCGGCAGTACAGATCTACGATACAGACGAAGACTGGAAGAACGGAGTCTGTGCGACAGACCCCGCCAGGTTTTCGGCTGCGATTGCCGAGAGGCAGCAGGAGCTGGAGAATGAAAGAAGACCGGGGGAGAGGTCCGTTTAGAACCGTTTACTCACTCAATGTGATATTTGTAATACATTTCCTTCCGGTACTCAGGATCGGTCGATGCCTTCAGAATGGCTTCCTGA
>ERZ1035014.483-NODE-483-length-17639-cov-7.982313_pt1 | contig 17639 bp, 11 predicted proteins | sample MGYA00520620_ERZ1035014 | MGnify/ENA primary metagenome ERZ1035014 (study PRJEB33766, sample SAMN09781744) | gut metagenome | biome: gut microbiome | host: Homo sapiens | place: Madagascar | study: EMG produced TPA metagenomics assembly of the PRJNA485056 data set...
GAATTTTTTGGCGAAAAATTGTTATCTTTGCCACATATTTTAATATAATAAGCTAAAATATAGATAAAAAATACCGTTTTGACCTCCGGAAAGGGAGCCGAAACGCAAAAACATAACACAAAAAAATGAGAGAAAAAATAGACCTTTTCTTACCTTGTGAAGACATTGAAGTAGCCAAAAGCGCACTTCTGGAACTTCATGACAACAAGACGGTTCAGCATATCAATCTCCTGGTGAGCGCTGATTTTGCAGCCCATCACCAAGTGCCTGATGGATGCACCTTCGTAGTCATTGACCGATTGGAAAGCAGCAACACGGTAGAAAGCATTGCTGAAAACACCGATGCCGATTATGTGATGATCTGCACCAAGACGACTCCGATCAGATGGGGACTCTATGCCCTGGAACGATTCCTACGCACAGCTGACGACACGGGAGCCGTCATGGTTTATTCCGACTATTATTCCTTAATCAAAGAAGATAATGAGGCTGCAAAAGTTGGAGGAAAAGAAGAAAAAGATGGAGCTGAAACTCTTGAAGCGAAAACCGGCAAGCTGATCAAGCATCCGGTTATTGATTACCAGTCTGGTAGCCTTCGCGACGACTTCGATTTCGGAAGTCTCTGGTTCATCAAGGCGCAAGCCCTCCGTGACTTCATCGCCCAGCAGGACAGAGCTGACTATCAATATGCGGGTCTCTACGACCTCCGTCTCTACCTGAGCCGCGTGGGAGAGATTTTCCATCTCAATGAATTCCTCTATACAGAAGATGAACTCGACAACCGAAAGAGCGGCGAGAAGCAATTCGACTATGTGAACCCTCGCAACAGAGAGGTGCAGATAGAGATGGAAAAGGCTTGCACGCAGCATCTCAACAAGGTGGGAGCCCTCATCGATACCAGCTTTTATCGCCAGCCGGATTTCGGCGAACAGGAATTCTTCTACGAGGCTTCTGTGATCATCCCGGTTTTCAACAGAGAGAAGACCATCGCGGATGCCGTGAAGAGTGCGCTGAGCCAGAAAGCCAATTTCAAGTTCAACGTCATCGTGGTCAACAATCATTCTACCGACCGCACTGGCGAGATTCTTGATGAAATCGCTCGCGAGATGGAAGCCAGAAACGACAAACAGGCAGGGCGGCTCGTACAGATTGTGCCAGAGAAAAACGATCTCGGCATCGGCGGCTGCTGGAATGTAGCCATCAATAGCGAGTACTGCGGCAAGTTTGCAGTCCAGTTGGACAGCGACGACCTCTATTCGTCTCCGAAGACTCTCCAGAAAATCGTAGATGCCTTTCACAACCAGAAGGCAGCGATGATGATCGGCTCGTACCGCATGTGCGACTTCGACCTCAACACCCTGCCTCCAGGACTGATAGACCATAAGGAATGGACCGAGGAGAACGGTTGCAACAACGCACTGCGCATCAACGGATTGGGTGCTCCGAGAGCATTCTTCACACCGCTCGTCAGACAGATACAGTTCCCTAACACGTCTTATGGCGAAGACTACGCCTTAGGACTTGCCTTCTCACGCCGATACAGAATCGGAAGAATCTATGATGAACTGTACCTCTGCCGCCGCTGGGGAGGCAACAGTGATGCCGCTCTGAGTATCGAAAAGGTGAATGCCAACAATCTCTATAAAGACCGTCTGCGCACGATGGAACTGAAGGCACGCCAGCAGATGCTGCAGGGCAAGGCCGACATTATGGAAGACAGCAGTATCTCACGCTTCTTCAACCGCCAGTTGGAGAGATGGGAGGATGCCCGCCATCGCTACCGCGACCTGAAGCACGTGGAGAGCCAGACTCTCTCCGATCTTCTCAAACTGCAATGGAACCCTGCCCGCATCGTGAGCACAGGTGCCAAGATAGACAAGAAGACCCTCAATGAGCGCCCATGCTTCCTCTGCGAGAAGAACCGTCCGAAGGTACAGATGTCCAAGCAGATAGACGAACGTTTCTACCTGCTGGTCAATCCGTTCCCTATCCTTCCGGTACATTTCACGATTCCGGCACGCAAGCATCAGCCGCAGGCCATCTTCAAGAACTATGGCGAGATGCACCGATTCCTGAGTCTGCACAGCGAACTGATGGTATTCTACAACGGTCCGAAGTGCGGTGCCTCGGCTCCAGACCATCTGCATTTCCAGGCAGGAACCAGCGGCATACTTCCCCTGCAGAACAACTGGCAGCGCCTCTCACGCAACCTAACAGATATCATCTGTCTGAACGACGAGGAGAAGATAGCAGCCATCCGCGACTATACCGTTCCAGCCTTCGTGATCATCTCCAAGAGCGAGGAATGCGACGAGATGCTCTTCAAGCGCCTCTACAGTGCGATACCTCAGCGCGGCGACGAGACTGAGCCGATGATGAACATCGTGGCCTGGCGCAAGGGTGATGAATATATCAGTATCGTGATTCCAAGAGAGAAGCACCGCCCGGAAGCCTACTTTGCCGAGGGCGATGCCCAGATCATGGTTTCTCCGGGAGCCCTCGATATGTCGGGTCTCATCATCACACCACGCGAAGAGGATTTCCGCAAGCTCACCGAGGAGAAGGCTGAGGCTATCCTGAAGGAATGCGGCATTTCCAGCAAGAAGATGGAAAGCATCATCCATAAGCTGAAGGCTGCCAAGGAGGCTGAGGAAAGCACCATCACTACTTCCACCTTATATAATAATGGTAAGCAGCCGGATGTCTCTGTGGGCATCGTGAGCGGTCAGAAGATTCACTTCTCGCTCAACAAGCCTTACCTTGCCAAGGGCGAAGTGGTTACGGGCGAACAGGAAGTGGAATTCTCCGAGGGAGGTGTGCTCTGGAACGGCAATCAGTACAGTTCGCTTACCTTCCATCCGCAGAGCTGCGATGCCTCCTTCTCACTGAGCGATGTCACTATCGGTGTCAACTTCCACTGGGAACGCAAGGAAACACAGACCTTCTTAGGTACGCTCCATTTCGTGGTAGAATCAGACAAGATCTGCGCCATCAACGAGCTTCCTGTAGAGAAGTATCTGGAGAGCGTGATATCCAGCGAGATGAGTGCCACCTCCAGTCTTGAACTCCTCAAGGCGCATGCCGTAATCTCCCGTTCATGGCTCCTGGCACAGATGAAAAAGCGCAGAGACGTGGCTAAGAGCGGAAACAATTTCTTCTCTTTTGTCAAGAAAGACGACATGCTCATCCGCTGGTACGACCGCGAAGACCACACCATCTTTGATGTCTGCGCCGACGACCACTGCCAGCGCTACCAGGGCATCACCAAGGAGACTTCTCCGCATGTGGCAGAAGCTATCCGCCAGACCAAGGGACAGATTCTAATGGATGGCGAGGAAATCTGCGATGCCCGGTTCTCTAAGTGCTGCGGCGGTATCACCGAGGAATTCCAGTATTGCTGGGAGAACACACCTAAGAGCTATCTCTCTGCTGTGAGGGATATTGCTTTGGGAATCAAGCCGGAAGGACTGAAGAGTTCTATGAATGCCGAGGGATTAAAGGATGCAAGAGATACTGAGAACTTGAAGGACGCAAGAAATACAGAGGGACTGAAGGATGGAGATACTGAGAACTTGAAGGGTTCAAAGGCTCTGATGGATTCTGAATACAGACTTCCTGACTTGACTCAGGAGGAAGAGGCTGACCGCTGGATCCGCTCCAACCCGCCTGCTTTCTGCAATACTACAGACAGAAAAGTGCTCTCGGAAGTATTAAACGACTATGACCAGGAGACTGCCGATTTCTACCGCTGGAAGGTGACGCTGACCCAGGAGAAACTGCAGCAGCTGCTCGAAGAAAAACTGAAGATGAACTTCGGCGACATCCTCGACATGAAGGCTGTGGAACGCGGTACGAGCGGACGCATCAGCAAGTTGCAGATTATCGGTACCGAAAAGACTTTCACCATCGGCAAGGAGCTGGAAATACGCAGAGCCTTGAGCGACAGCCATCTCTACAGTTCGGCTTTCGTGGTAGATAAGTTTGATCTGGACGAGAACCAGGTTCCTCAGCGCTTCGAACTGATCGGAGCCGGATGGGGACACGGAGTGGGTCTCTGTCAGATAGGTGCTGCCGTGATGGGCAACGAAGGATACTCCTACGATGATATCCTGCTGAGATACTATCAGGGAGCAGAAATCAAGAAAATCTACAAGTAAGTTCTAAGGATAGAGTCCTTTCTGATCAACGAGTAAGATCTAATTTCTGATAGACAAGCGATGTCTAAGAAACAGGACGATACCTAATGGACAAAAGATAAATATCTAATGGATAAAATGGTAACAAAGAAGAATAGCAGGAATCCATGGGCATGGATCCCTACCCTATATTTTGCAGAGGGACTGCCCAACGTGATCGTGACAACTCTCTCTGTAGTGATGTATATGCAGTTGGGACTCACGGATGCCGAAGTGGGTCTCTATACAGGATGGCTGGCGCTTCCCTGGGTAATCAAACCCTTGTGGAGCCCGTTCATCGACCTGCTGAAGACGAAGCGCTGGTGGGTACTTACGATGCAGGCGCTCATCGGAGCAGCACTGGCAGGCATTGCGTTCTCGCTGCCTACGGCCTTCTGGTTTCAGGCTACCATGTGCTTCTTCTTCCTCATCGCCTTCTGCAGCGCCACCCACGACATCTCTGCCGACGGCTTCTATATGATAGAGCTGGATGAGCACAACCAGACGAAGTTTGTGGGTCTGCGCAACACCTTCTACCGCCTCGCCATCATCTTTGTGAATGGTTTCTTAGTGATGCTGGCTGGTGTGCTGCAGGTGATATTCCGCAATCAGATACGCTTCTCGTGGGCACTGATTTTCTACGGATTAGCTGGCATCTTCATCGGTCTGTGGCTCTACCATAGCCGCCTGATGCCTACGCCGAAAGAAGATGTGCAGACGGAGAGAACTGTGGGTGAAGTGACTCACGAACTGAAGAATATGTTCCGCACTTTCTTTACGAAATTCGGAGTGAGAGAGACGGTCATCGTGATGCTCTTCCTGCTGTTCTACCGCTTCCCGGAGGCTTTGCTCAATACAATGACCAAGACTTTCATTCTTCGCCCTAACTCGCAGGGTGGTCTGGGCATGTCACCGCAGGAATACGGACTTGCCAATGGTACGGTTGGTCTCATCGGTCTCCTTCTGGGTGGCATCATCGGAGGTATCTTAGTGAGCCGCGACGGTATGAAGAAGTGGCTGTGGCCAATGGTTTGCGCTATCACCCTGCCGGATGCCGTCTATATCTATCTCAGCTATTCGCTCAATTCTGATATCGTGATGGTGTCCTCCTGCCTGTTCGTAGAGCAGTTCGGTTATGGATTAGGCTTCACGGTGCTTACGCTCTACATGCTATTCTACAGTCAGGGCAAGTTCAAGACCTCTCACTACTCCATCTGTACCGGTATTTCCTATCTCGGCCTGATGCTTCCGGGCATGGTTTCGGGTTATCTGAAAGACATCTTGGGATACCGCCATTTCTTCATCGTCGTGATGGCATGCTGCGTAATCACCTTCCTGGTTACCGTCTACCTCAAAATAGATCCTAACTTCGGAAAAAAGGAAAAGGAGGAGGAAGATGAAGGGGAAATGTTGGACGAAGAAGTGACGAATAAAGAGGACATATTGGAAAAAGAGATAACGGAAGAAGATGATATATGGGAAGAAGAGATAACGGAAGAAGAATATCTGGAAAATGAGGATTCTTCGGGAAAGCAGGATTTACTGAACGAAAACGAAAAGGGAAACCGAAAGTAAAGGGATTCCCGAAAAAAATAAATATTTAATAGAAAAGAGAGGGTGTGTCATAAGTTTACAACACATCCTCTTTTCGTTTCTTTGAAGATTAACTTTATCGGATAATCGTCACCTCTCCATTCTTGGCTATCTTCACGATGCTGGATGGAGTGTGAGGCTTATGCTCCTGGCGACGGGTCCAGCAAACATAATCTACTTGTTCCAACAATGTCGGGTCGATATCACGATAGTTCTGCGCTGCAGGCTCACCACTCACATTGGCACTGGTGCTCACAATAGGTTTCTGGAAGCGATAACAGAGTTCCTTACTGAAAGACTCGAAAGTTACTCGCATGGCAAGACTGCCATCCTCTGCCACCAGATTGTTGGCCACACCCGTAGCATCATCGAGGATGATGGTAGTTGGCTTCACAGGCATGGCTACATCGATGAAATCCCAAGCCACCTGAGGCACATTGCGGAAATAACGCGCCATACGGTCAGCACTATCCACCAGACAGATAAGCGCCTTACTGTCGTCGCGCTGCTTTATTTTGTAAACCTTTGCCACTGCCTCTGGGTTAGTAGCGTCACAACCGATACCCCAAACGGTATCTGTAGGATAGAGAATCACTCCACCCTTGCGCATGCATTCTATTGCATTCTTAATATCTTCCTGTTGAGTCATTTTTTATTCTCCTTTATTATTGTTTATCCTTATATATGAAGGAATTGATTCATCCTTTGTCTCTCAAAATGATTCTTGATTTTCATGAAGTCCTTTGTTTCTCAAAAACTCTATTTACAAGAAATTCTTTGCACCTCAAAAACCAATTCTTGATTATATATTAAGGTGAAAGTACTTCCCTTATTAAATACTTCTGTACTGCTCGATATCTCTCATTCCGTTGAGGAAATCACGGGCTTCCATTCTCTTTTTGCCGCTAATCTGTATTGTGTCGAGCTGAAGCCATTCGTCTGCACAGGCTATTTGCAGGCTCTTGCCTTCTACTCTCAAGGTTCCTACTACAGAAAAAGCGACATTCTCTGAAGAAGCAGCATTCTCTGAAGAACCGACAACTACCTTTCCTGTTTTGGAAGTCTTGAATACTTTCAGCACCTGCGCCTTACCGCCTTCCTTCTGAATCTCAGTCCAGGCACCAGGATATGGCGAAAGACCGCGAATGAAGTCATACACCTTCTTGGCTGGCTGATTGAAATCGATACGGCAGGTATCCTTGAAGATTTTCGGAGCTGAATGAAGCACGGTGTCTGTCGTGATCATCTCATCCTGCGGCATAGAGTCGATATTTCCGTCGGATGCTATCAGTCGGTCGATGGTCTCTACGGCTATCTCAGCGCCTAAGTGCATCAGTCCGTCATAAACATACTCGACATCGGCATCGTCGGGGATGGCGAATGGCTTCTGCATGATGATGCGACCGGTATCGATATCGTGGTCGAGGAAGAAAGTGGTGACGCCAGTCTCCGTCTCACCATTGATGACAGCCCAGTTGATAGGGGCAGCACCGCGGTACTGAGGAAGAAGGGCTGCATGCACATTGAAGGTGCCGAAGCGAGGCATATCCCATACCACCTCTGGCAGCATTCGGAAAGCTACCACCACCTGCAGGTCGGCCTGATAACTGCGCAACTGTTCTACAAATTCCGGATCCTTCATCTTCACTGGCTGCAATACTGGCAAGCCCTTTGAGAGAGCATATTGCTTGACCTGCGAAGGCTGAAGAGTGTCCTGATGACGACCCACCGGTTTGTCGGGCTGGGTTACTACAGCCACCACATTATATCCGCCTTCTACAAGGCTCTTGAGGGATTCCACCGCAAACTCCGGGGTTCCCATAAATACGATTCTTAAATCTTTTTTCTCCATTTTCCTATTGTTTTAAAAAAATGCAAGTTTACAATTATCGCAGCTTTGTCAAGGGATTTTCTAATTAGTAATTTGCTATTTCTAATTTCTAATTCCAAACTCCCTTTTACTCCGCCGACATATCCGCCACAATCTGGCGATAAGTCGAATAAAGGCGGGTACGGCTGATATATCCCTTCAGCACGCCGTTCACATCCACTACAGGCAACTGGGCGGCATCAGTTTCGTCAAATTTCTTCATCACTTCCTGCATCGGTTCGTGATCGCTGAGCACGGCTGAAGGCTGGAGCATCAGCTGCTTTACCTTGAAGCGCGTGTAGAGTTCCGAACGGAAGATGATGTGACGGATGCGGGTGATATCGATGATGCCCAGCAAGACGCCAGCCTGATTGACTACCGGAAGGAAATTATTGTTGCTGCGACTGATTTCTGACACCAACTTACCCATCGGGAGGTCGGGACTTACCGGATGATAGTCCTTCTCCACCACGCTCTGCATACCCATCAGCGTGAGGGCTGCCTTGTCGATATGGTGGGTAAGCAACTTGCCTTCCCTTGCCAGTCGGAGCGCATAGATACTGTGGCTCTCGAAGATGCTGATGGTAAGCAGCGAGCAGATGCACACGATCATCAGTGGGATGAAGAGCAGGTAACCGCCTGTCAGTTCGGCTATCAGGAAGATGCCCGTCAGCGGTGCATGCATCACGCCCGTCATCACGCCTGCCATGCCCATCAGCGTAAAGTTCTGCTCAGGAATATAAACGCCTAACTTGTAGATGTTCCAGATGCGAGCGAAGAAGAAGCCTGCAAAACCGCCGATGAAAAGCGATGGAGCAAAGGTTCCGCCACAACCACCTGAACCATTGGTTGCTGAGGTGGCAAACACCTTGGTGAAGGTTACCAGTCCGATATATAGCACGAGCAACTGACTGTGACCATAGAAGAGCGAATTGCTCATCACCATGCCCCAGTCGGCCTCTGTTCTACCCTTCAGCAGAATGTTGACTGCCGAATATCCTTCGCCATAGAGCGATGGGAAGAGGAAGATGAGACTGCTCAGGATGATGCCTCCGAAGAGCAGTTTGACATACGGATACTGCTTCAACTGGGCGAAGAATCCCTCGCAGGCCGACATGGCTCTCATGAAGTAGAGACTCACGAAACCGCAGAATACGCCCAGCAGGATGCACGCCGGCACACGGTCGAGCTCCCATGGGTCGGTGAGCGTGAAATCGAAGAGCGATTTCTCGCCCATCAGGATATAACTGAAACAGGTAGCCGTAACACAGGAGATGAGGATAGGCAGCAATGAAGCCATCGAGAGATCTACCATCAGCACCTCAAGGGTAAAGACGAGACCTGCGATTGGGGCTTTGAAGATACCAGCAATGGCGGCACTCGCACCGCATCCTACGAGCAGTATCATCGTTTTCTTGTCCATGCGGAATATCTGTCCCAGATTACTTCCGATGGCTGAACCCGTGAGCACAATCGGCGCCTCGGCTCCTACTGATCCACCGAATCCAATGGTGATACCAGAAGCTACTACCGACGACCAGCAGTTGTGTCCCTTCAGTTTCGACTGCTTGGTAGAAATCGCATAGAGCACTCTCGTGATACCATGAGAGATATTGTCTCGCACCACATACTTGATAAAGAGCGAGGTAAGATAGATGCCCACGATAGGGAACAAGAGGAAAAGCAGATTGTAGGTGCTTTTCTCAAAACCCGAAGTGAGCAATATCTGTATCTCGTGCACGATACTATGCAGGAAAAATCCGGCAACGGAGGCAAGCAGACCGATGACAAAAGCCAGGATAAGCGTCATCTGGCGGTCGGAGATATGCTCCTTCTGCCACGCTACCATTTTGGCTATTGCGCCCGTTTTTTCTGCCATTTCATCTATCATCTCTTATTATTTCTTTAAAAAGTTATCCTTTTATATTATTAGAATTCCGAAGTAAAGTGGAACTTGATATGCTCGAAATCCTGCTGCGCCATGCTCAATACATAGCCTGAATCGGCCAGGAACACATCCCTGCCCTCGATATCCTTCGCCATGTACTGGTACTTGCGCTTCTTGAAGCTCTCTAATTCCTTCTCGTCGTCGGCCTCTATCCAGCATGCCTTATGCAAGTGAACTGGCTCCCAACGGCACTTGGCATTATACTCGTTCTCCAGACGATACTGGATCACCTCAAACTGAAGCTGACCCACGGTTCCCACAATGCGGCGACCATTAAACTGGTTGACAAACAACTGTGCCACACCCTCGTTCATCAGCTGCTCCAATCCCTTCTGGAACTGCTTGCTCTTCATCGGATCATCATTCTCGATATACTTGAAGAGCAGTGGAGAGAAGGATGGCAAACCACGGAAGTGAATCTTCTCACCCTCGGTCAGCGTATCACCGATCTTGAAGATGCCATTGTCTGGCAAACCTACGATATCGCCCGGATAAGCCTCGTCGATGGTACTCTTGCGCTGCGCCATAAACTGGGTTGGCGAAGAGAAACGCACGGTCTTGTCGAGGCGCACGTGATAGTAAGGCTGATTGCGCACAAACTTGCCCGAACAGATCTTGCAGAATGCGATGCAGGAACGGTGGTTAGGGTCGATATTGGCAGTAATCTTGAAGATGAAACCCGTAAACTTAGGCTCCTCAGGCTCCACCATGCGCTCCTCTGCCTTGGTAGGTCTTGGCGATGGAGCTATCTGAACGAAACAGTCCAAGAGTTCCTGCACACCGAAGTTGTTCAATGCAGAACCAAAGAACACAGGAGCCACCTCGGCAGAGCGATAGGTCTCGACGTCAAACTCAGGATATACGCCATCCACCAGTTCCAGTTCCTCGCGCAACTGGGCAGCCTCGCGCTCGCCTACTCGCTGGTCGAGCTCCTCAGACTGCACATCCACCTCCACCTTTTCGGTTACGCGCTGCTTGTTAGGCGTAAAGAGGTTGAGCTGGTGCTCGTAGATATTATACACACCCTTGAATCGGGCGCCCTGTCCGATAGGCCATGAGAGTGGACGAACGGAAATCTTAAGTTCCTCCTCCAGCTCATCGAGCACGTCGAACGGATCACGACCCTCGCGGTCCATCTTGTTGATGAAGATGATAACCGGCGTATTGCGCATACGGCACACCTCCATCAGCTTGCGGGTCTGCGCCTCCACACCCTTGGCAGAATCCACCACGATGATGGCAGAATCCACGGCAGTAAGTGTGCGGTAGGTATCCTCGCAGAAGTCCTGGTGACCCGGAGTATCGAGGATGTTCACCTTATATGGTTCGCCAGACTGTCCGTCTGGGAGATAATCAAACTCCATCACAGAAGTAGATACAGAGATACCACGCTGCTTCTCGATGTCCATCCAGTCGGAAGTGGCAGACTTGCGTATCTTATTGTTCTTTACGGCACCAGCCACCTGTATCTGTCCACCGAAAAGCAAGAATTTCTCGGTCAATGTTGTCTTACCAGCATCCGGGTGAGAGATAATGGCAAACGTTCTTCTTCTTTCTATTTCTTTCATCTATGATTTATATGATTTTAAAATGTATATATAATAATGTATAACTACATGTCGTCATCGTCAAATTTCAATCCCTCGGTACGATCCTTGATATAATAGTCGCTGAGCAGTCCCACGAAGGTGGTTATCTCCTTGATGGCACGCTCTGTTTCCGGGGTAATCGGCTTCTTCTGCAGTCGGAGCAGCATCACTCCGTAGAGGGCATCCAGACAGGTTTCTATCTCGTTGACGTCCTTGTCGCCCCTGTTGCGCAGTTCTACGATGAATGGCAGCACCTTGTAATATTCGCCATTATAGATAGGGAACTTGGTACTCTGCAGCAGCATGCCGTGCAGGTCGATCACATCCTGGAGCAGCACCTTGTTGATATTGAGATGTCCCGATTCGCGCTTTCCCTCCTCATTCATCATGCGGATGAGATTGCCAAACCAGTCGATTTCCTCCTCCTTCTGTTCCGGAGTGAAATCAAAATTTTCGATATAGTGCTTCTTGATAACCGGGAGCGAACAGCCGCAGGCACGGATGATATCCTCCACCTGCCACATATACAGGAGGTATTCTGCTATACTTTTCTTCTTTAATTCCTGAGCTACAAACATCTTTTTTTAATTAGAAATTAGAAATTAGAAATGTTATATTTCAAATCAGAAATGTTATATTCCAAATTAGAAATTATACATACTCCCTTAGAATTCCGGGAGATGATAGAGATTGAACACGGTTCCGACGAGTGCGATGAGCGAGAAGATGATCACGATACTTCCTATTACCTTATTAATAATAAGGATGCCGTTGGTATCAAACTTGCCCCTGATCTTGTCGATGAGCCATGTGAGACCGAACCACCACAGCAGCGCTCCGAACATGATGCTCAGATAGCCCACGCTCATCTCCAGCGGCATATCCGGCACTACGAAGGCAAACTGGGCAAAGGTGGCCATGAAGAGGAACACGATGAGCGGATTGGAGAGCGTGACGAAGAAGGCGGTGATGGCATTGTGCCAGAGCGTACCCTGCTTCTTGCTACTCTGATGCATATTCTTCGTAGGATTGCTCTTGAAGCAATATACGCCGAACACCAGGAGCAGAAGGCCTCCGAAAATCTGCAGATAGAACTTGTTTTGGGCATTATTGACAATGTCCATCACGAAACTCATTCCCAAACCCGTGAAGAGTGCATACACGATATCGCTGAAAGCGGCACCGACACCCGTCACGAAACCAAACCAGCGGCCCTTGTTCAAAGTGCGCTGGATACACAAGATGCCAACAGGTCCCATCGGGGCTGAGGCGATCACACCTATGATAATTCCCTTGAATATGAAATCAAGTATATTTATCTGAATCGGAAACACTAAATTCATAACAAGGCGCAAAGTTACAAAAAAAAGGCCATATCTTGTAATTTTTTCGTGTAAAACTTTGTTTGTTACAAACTTTTTTATATCTTTGCACCATAATTCTAACTAAATAAATAGAAAAACATGACAGAGAATGCACTTAAGCCATATGTTATAGGTTTGGACCTGGGAGGTACCAATTCCGTATTCGGCATCGTAGATGCTCGTGGCGAAATAAAAGCTACTACTGCTATCAAGACAGGTGGTTATGATGATGTTAATGACTATGTAAAGGCTGCCGTGGAGGCTCTCCAGCCTATCATCGATACCGTGGGTGGTATCGATAAGATTAAGGCGATGGGTATCGGTGCTCCTAACGGCAATTACTATAGCGGAACTATCGAGTTCGCTCCTAACTTGGCTTGGGCTCACGATGGTGTAGTGCCTTTGGCTAAACTCTTCAGCGATGCGCTGGGTGGTCTGCCTGTGGCTCTTACCAATGATGCCAACGCAGCTGCATTGGGCGAGATGACCTACGGTGTGGCTCGTGGTATGAAGAATTTCATCGACGTGACACTCGGTACGGGTGTTGGTTCCGGCATTGTGATCGATGGCAAGATGGTCTATGGCTGCGATGGTTTCGCAGGCGAGTTGGGCCATGTCGTCATGGTTCGCGGCGAGGAAGGTCGTCTCTGCGGTTGCGGCCGTAAGGGATGCTTGGAGGCTTACTGCTCTGCTACTGGTGTGGCTCGCACAGCCCGTGAGTTCCTCGAGAAGAGCGATGAGCCATCTTTACTTCGCGATATGAAGCCAGAAGATATTACTTCTTATGATGTCAGCGTAGCTGCTGGTAAGGGTGATGCTTTGGCTAAGCGAGTATATGATTTCACTGGCAAGATGCTGGGTGAGGCTTGCGCTGATTTCGCTGCGTTCAGCTCTCCTGAGGCATTCGTATTCTTCGGTGGTCTTACCAAGGCTGGTGACCTCCTGATGAAGCCTCTCAAGGAATCTTACGACAAGAGTGTACTGAAGATTTTCAAGGGCAAGGCTAAGTTCTTGGTTTCTACACTCGATGGCAGCTCTGCTGCGGTACTTGGTGCCAGTGCAGTGGGCTGGGATTTGTAAGATATTTCTCTTTAATAAGCATAAAGTTTAAAAAAAAAGCATTTTGTATATTGATATTTTCGGTATACCGCTATCGTGAGATAGTTTTTTTGTGTGAATAGTACTCCCGGAGATTTACTCTGGGAGTATTTTTCGTATTTGCAGACTGTAAGTAAATGACACGATCTTTAAGTTCTTAGTAAACAGAGATTTATAGTCCATATCAAGGGATTTGCATCCCATATTTAGGAAAGAATTATATCCTATGTTCAGGTAAGGATTGTATTCAATGTACAGGTAAAAATTGTATTCAATATAATAAATAATCAAACAAGTAAAAATGAAGAAAATTTACACACTGGCTAATATGGCCAAAGGTATGATGCTCGCTGCCCTTCTGGCAGTAGGCACAACTGCTCTCGCGCAGAATGTTTCAGGTAACACAGAAAACGGTACTGTTGAAGGCAATGAAAATGGTAGCAACGAGAATGAAACTTTCGCTCCTGCTGCTGAAAGCTCTTGGCTCCAACCTGTAAAACTCGTTGGTAATGGTCAGAAGGCTTACATCTACAACGTGGCTACTGGGACTTTTATCACCGGTAAGACTGCTACCGTGAAAAATATCGAGGATGCAGACGTCTGGACGATTGATGGAGATGAAACCCGTTGTTTTAATTGCGATAATGCGCAAAAAGAACGTCTGTTCTTGGAATATTCCAGTTTATGGCACCCTTTTGTATGGTATGCAGAGGTATCTGACGACAGAAAAGCAACAGGTTTTACCATCGTAGAAGGTTCTACAGAAAATAGCTATAAACTCACTAAAAGTAGAGAGAAACTATTCAATAAAGGTACTGAAACTGCCTACTTCAGCGTCAGCGGTGAGAAATACGTGGCAAGCCTGGCGCCTTCTATAGACAACGACTGGTATATCATTTCTGCAGACCAGAAGGATGTCTATACAGAATATACTTCCCTCTTCACTGAGGCTGCAAGCCTGCTCAAGGACGAGAAGCTGAACGATCAGGAATCTGTTCTGAGCGATATCAAAACTGCATTGCAGGAGACTGCCAAAGGTACTTTCAATACCTCCAATGCTGACATCAATAAGCTCAAGACAACTATTGCAGCTGCCAAGAAAGCGATTGAGGACATCACTAACGGTATCAGCAATACCTCTGACAATCTCGAGAATGCAGAAATTACTTCTATCTATAGCGCCAACGGTACCCGCAAAAACCAGCTGACCAAGGGTATCAACATCGTTAAGATGAGCAATGGTGCCGTCAAGAAGATTTTAGTGAAGTAAACAATAAGATTCAGACGATGGTGATCCAGACCGACTCACCCTGATCGCTCGCCGCCATGATGGTGGTGATGAGCTTCGTCAGCGTGGCACGAGAGGAGGTCAACCTGCCCACTATCGTGTTCTCACCCACAAGAATGCAGCCCCGCGTATCTGCCGCCATGCTGCCGCTATGTATGCGTATGCCAGTGAAACCCGGCACGCCTACCAGCAGCGGAAACCAGCGACGGAAGCGGGGCGATTTCGTTATGACCACTGGATAACTGCCCTCGGGAATGGCCGTCAGACCCACTACCTTGCGAGCCGGAAACCTCCGAATCAATTCCGTGTCATCCGATGAATAAAAAATGAATCGATGAGACCTACTTCTCCAAAACCTGCAAATCCTGATAGAACCAGACATTCATCTGATTAGCTCCTCTATGATTCCAAGCATAATAAGGAATCAATGTGAGTTTCTGATTCTTCACAGAAACCTTGCCATCAGCAGCCTGATCGAGCACCTGAGCATCAGTCTGGATAGCCTTCACAGAGAACGCAGGAGCACCCTGAGACTCAGTATTAGAGATGCAATAACCATCTATCACCGAAAAAGCCGGATTCTTGGCTACAACGCCGCGAAGTACAGGAGCACCATCATTATCCACAGCCTCTGCGCAATATACCAATGGTCCACGCTCTACTGCCACCTTGCCACTGTCGTCAGCCACTTTTCCGTTAGCCACAACCGTGCGTACAGGCATATCAAAATGGATGCGGATCACATCACCCTTCCTGATATTCTTCACAGGCAGATACCCCTTGTTGGCAGCCAGATCAGCCTCCACAGCCTTACCATTCATGCTCACGCTATAAGCAGGTTTCTCGGCATCACTATACTTATAAAGGTCGCTCGGAACCACCTGATTGCGAACCCATCCAGGAATGCGCACCAGCAGATTGGTACCTTTCACACCACTCTTCTTTACCAAAATCTTGATATCGCCATTCCAAGGATACTCAGTAGTCTCCTCCAGCACCACTTCCTTGCCCATCACCTGGATGGTAGAAGTATTTCCAGCAAAGAGATTCACGTAGATATCCTTGTCCTTCACGCCATAGAGATAACCCGGCAATGAAGGGATGAAACGGCTCAGATTGCTCGGACAACAGGCGCAGCCAAACCAAGGCTGGCGGGTGGTGGTACCGTCGGCATTAAACTTGTATTTGCCATCGCTCGACAATGGATTCGGATAGAAGAAGCGGCCTCCGTCCATGCTCATGCCCGAAATCACACCATTATAAAGTGTGCGCTCCAGACAGTCAATATACTTGCTATCGCCATGCAGGAGGAACATGCGCTCATTGAGATACACCTGAGCAATGGCAGCGCAAGTCTCGTTGTAGGCAGTCATATTAGGCAACTCATAGTCGGCACCGAAAGCCTCTCCGCCATGACGGGCACCCACACCACCCGTGAGATAATACTTCTTGGAAACGATATTGTTCCAGATGCGGTCGATGGTCTTGATATAATCCGAATCACGTGTCAGGGCAGCCACATCAGCGATTCCGGCATACATATATCCGGCACGCACGGCATGTCCCCAAGCCTCGTTCTGCTTCAGAATAGGCTTGTCGCTCTGGCTATAGGCATCGTGGATAGAGATAGTACCGCGGGCATCGAGGAAGTATTTAGCCTCGTCGAGATACTTCTTTTCGCCCGTAAGGGTATAGAGGCGGGCAAGTGCCATTTCGGCTATCTGATGCCCCGGCACAACCCTGTGCTGACCGGCTTGAGGACCCACCTCCCTGATCACACAGTCGGCATATCGCTTGGCTATATCGAGGAATTTTCTGCTGCCCGTAGCCTGATAATGGGCGCAGGCTGCATCCACCATGTGACCGAGATTATAAAGCTCATGGCTCAGCACTTCTACCTTGCTCCAGCGGGTAGCACCCGACCAGCCGTGAGGATGTTTCGGATTGATGGTTCGAGCAGTATAGAGATATCCGTCAGGCTCCTGCGCAGCGCCCACCACATTGAGCACACTGTCGATATAGGTCTTCATCTTCTTGTCGGGATAGGTCTGCAGGATATAGCTGGCTCCCTCGATGGTCTTATAGACATCGGTATCATCAAAAGAGAAGCCCATAAACTTGCTCACGTCCCACTCCTTGGTATCGAGACCGGCATGTCCCGGATGCTGCAAGGTATAGGCAGCCATCTCGAAATTCTTGTAGCGGTGCTCGCTCTCGCACTTGCTGAAAGCCAACGGCACAGTTACCTCTCTGGCAGCCTTCAGACGCGCACCCCAAAAGGTATTCTGAGCGATTTTCACACTGGTGAAAGGTACCTGAGCAAAGGGATAACCATTGTCCAAAACCTTGGTTTTCTGGGATGCAGAAGCCTTAGACTTCACTGAAGAAGCCTTGACTAAAGCATTCGCAGACTTAGCTGAAGAAGCCGTGGTAGATGCACCAGCAGACATGGCTGAAGAAGCCGTGGCAGATGCACCAGCAGACATGGCTGAAGAAGCCGTGGCAGCCATAGCCAAAGCCTGCAAAGCAGCAGGAGCTAACATTGCAGCAGAAAGTAAGACTGCAGAGAAAATTCTTTTTTTCATCATTTTATTAGGTATTTTATAGTTATATTATTGTTGCGACTAATAAATCTATCCATAGTTGTATCAGAGTCTCGATATGGATGCAGAAAACCAAAATGGATGCAGAAACCCAATTATTATATAATACGA
>ERZ1035014.487-NODE-487-length-17606-cov-4.083300_pt1 | contig 17606 bp, 18 predicted proteins | sample MGYA00520620_ERZ1035014 | MGnify/ENA primary metagenome ERZ1035014 (study PRJEB33766, sample SAMN09781744) | gut metagenome | biome: gut microbiome | host: Homo sapiens | place: Madagascar | study: EMG produced TPA metagenomics assembly of the PRJNA485056 data set...
GTACAAGACCGATGCCACCCCGACCGACTACGTCGACCCATCCGGCGCCAACGCGACCGCATCCGACGGCCACGAGAACCCCTGGCTTGCCGACGCCTCCAACAAGGAGAGGCTTGGCGACGACGGGCGAGTCATCGACTACACGGGCTGGAGGCTCTGGCGCGCCGACGTGCCGACCGACGAGGCCACCACGCTCGATGTGAGCGAGCTCAACCTTTCTGCCGGGGAGAAGGTCACTGCCGTGCGCCTAGAGTACGGTCGCGTCGAGAAGGGCTTCACCACCCGCGACGGCGGCTGGGACCGCGACGGCATCAAGTCGCCCCACGATGACGTCGATGACGTCGACCAGAGCGCCAAGGCCAACGGCACCTATGTGGGCGAGGATGGCAACGACGTCCCCTACGCGCCCGCCATCCTCCACATGCAGGTGACCGACGACTATCGCGGCGGCGACGCGCTCGACAACTCCGCCAAGGTGGACCTCTACCGCAACGGCGGCGGCGACGGCCTCGAGGGCCATGACGACGACGAGGTGACGCAGACGCCCGCCGAGAAGCTGCCAGAGATTGGCACCACGCTCACCGACGACGCCGACGGCGATCACAGCGCTGTCGAGTCCTCCAAGGTCGAGCTGACCGACACCGTTGCCTACCACGGCCTCGAGGTCGGTGTGGAGCACACCGTCAGCGGTACCCTCATGGACCGCACCACGGGCAACCCCGTCTGCGACAGGGACGGCAACAAGGTGACCGCGACCGCCACCTTCACGTCGACCGAGCCTGACGGCACCGTCGACGTCAAGTTTGCGTTCGATGCCTCCAACATGGCCGGGCATGACGTCGTCGCGTTCGAGACCATGACCATCAGGAGCGTCGAGACGAACGGGGATTCCGGCGAGAGGGCCGAGACCGACAAGGTAGTGGCCGAGCACGCCGACATCAACGACAACGGCCAGACCGTCCGCATCACGGAGCCCGGCAAGGGCACCCTTGCCCAGACCGGACAGAATCTCCTGCTGGCGGCCGCCGTCTCCGCAGCTGTCGCCGGCGTCTCGGGCGGCGCCTACGCCTGGCGCAGGCGCAAGGCCGCCAGGGCCGAGGGTGCCTCGCCCGAGGACGAGGGGACGGACGGGGAGTAACCCCATAGCGGTCAAGCCCTGACCGAGCAGGGGGCCGGTGCGGCAGCGACTCGCCGTGCCGGCCCCTCCCCTTTGACGGCCCGTCGCGCTCGAACCCGTCATTAACGTAAGACGGGTCACTATCTGGTGGGATGCGTTGAATTGGAGATCCTATGGCAAAGCACAGGAGGGGACGCCGTATCCTCGACGCGCTCCTGCTCGCCGTCTGCGTCACGTGCGCGGCCGTCGCGTGCGCGATCGTGGCCGAGACCATGCACGAGGGGGACGCCTACACGAGCCTGCCCGCCCAGGTCGTCTCCGAGGACACCGACCCCGCCGACAACGAGATGACGATCGACTGGGAGAGCCTGCGGGAGCAGAACCCAGACATCGCGGCATGGCTCTCCGTCGACGGAACGCAGATCGACTACCCCGTCGTCGGCACGAGGGAGGGTGACCCTGACGGGTACTACCTCCATCACGACTTCTGGCGCCAGCCGTCCTTCGCGGGATGCCTCTACCTCGACGGTCGCTGCCGCGCCGACGGCTCGCACGCCCTCGTCTACGGGCATCACATGGGCTACACCGGTCAGATGTTCTCGCCAATTTTCGACACATACAGGCAGGACGAGTTCGACAGGGTGGGCGACATGTCGTGGACGACGCCCGCCAAGGGCACGGCACGCCTGCACCCCGCGTTCGCCCTCTCGGTGGACAAGACATTCGGGGACATCCAGACGTTTGGCTTCGCCGGCGCCACCGAGCTCCGGACGTGGCTCGCAGCCCTCGCCGGGCAGGCCACGGCCAGGGCTGCGAACTGCGACGAACTCTGCGCGAGTGCCACGAGGGCCGTCACGCTCGTCACCTGCTCGAGCACCATTGGCGGGCAGAGGGCCCGCACGCTGCTCGTGTTCGTGCAGTGAGGACGCCCCGGCGAAGCGGCTTTCTCCCCACCTCTCATCACAAAGATCGCATGGTGCCAAGAAAGAATCTAGAAATAGAGTCAAAAAGAGATTCAAATGTCGCTAACAGGGGTATACTCGCATCGAGAGAGGTACACGCGCGCCAATCTGGAGGTGCGACAATGGAAGCGAAGGGCGACGAGCTGATCGGGCTCTCCCGCGCCAAGGCCGAGTTCAACAAGGTGACGGCCCATGCAAACGAGACGGGTAGGCCGGTGACGGTCCTCAAGCGAAACGCGCCCTGGGTACGGATCGTCCCCCTCGCCGTGGGAGACCCCGGCGAGAGGGGTAAGTCCGATCTCGGAACCGGAAAGGAAGGGTAGGCCATGCGGCTGTCCCACGGAAAGGAAGGTCGTGGCTCATGGACATAGGCAATACGGTCATCGTGGTGGTCTTCCTCCTCGTCGTGCTCGCAGTGCTCATACCCCTTCTCAGACTCGCATGGCAGCTTGTGAGGCTCGCATGGGCACTCCTCGAGCTCGTGGGCGGCGTCCTGCTGTCCGCAGCCAAGCTCGTAGGACGGGGCCTGTATGCCCTTGGCGCACTCATCGGGCGGGGCTTCCTGTCCGCCAGGGACAAGGCGACGCGGGCCGCGGAGGTCCGACGCATCCTCGAGCAGGACAAGGCCATGGGAATCACGATCTACGGTGCGAAGCCGGGAAGCGACCTCTACATGGAGATGCGCGAGGCCGTCATGGAGGAGCGCGCCAAGGCGGGGCTTTGCTAGGACGCGACCACTGGTAAACGCAGACCACGCTCAGTCGAAAGGACATGAGATGAGCGAAGACATCAATGGCATGTGGGAGGCCGAGGAAAGGCCGGAAGACGAGACCACGGTCCTGCCGCAGGAGGCCGAGGCCCGCGAGGCCGGGGAGTCGGCAGACAAGAACGACGGCGCTGAGCCGCCCCAGGGCGACGACGGAGGCAGGCGGCGACGCAGAAGGGTCGCGGGCGCGGCCATTGCCGTCGTGCTCGTGGCGGGCCTTGGCGCGGGACTCGCGCTGGCATCCCGCGTCCCCTCCCAGGAGGAGCCGCCTGGTGCCACGGCGACGACGGAGGCCGAGACCGTCGACGCGGGCCTTGGCCTCGGCGACGTGGCGCAGCTCTGCACCAGGCTCGCACTCGACAACGCCGACCTCTCGATCGACGCCGCGAGGGTGCGCATCGAGGCCCAGGACGGCCACGTGATGGTCACGCAGGCGTCCGAGGACGACGCCGCGACCATGGTCGACGCTACGGCGCGCCGCTCCGCCGCGCTCGCGCGCGCCCTCAATAACCAGAAGGTGGCGGGCTCAGACGTCGTCGACGTCACCTGGGTCACGACCGACCAGGCCGGAAACGTCAAGGTCGCAGTCGCCAACACGCCTGCCTCGGCACCCGCCGGCGGCTCCACGGCAGACGTCGTGAACGGAAGCGGCGGCCACGTCATCGCGGACGACGTGTGGAACGCCGACGGCGTCCATGACCAGGGGTTCGAGCAGAACGGCGGCGAGACGCCGAAGAGGCCCGACGGAACCGAGGTCAAGCCCGGCGAGGTCGAGCCCACGCCCGAGCAGCAGCCAACGACGGATGCGTCCACGGGGTCGGCAGCCGGCAATACGCCGTCCGGCTCCAATGGTGGAAGCGCCTCCAGCTCTTCCGGAACCTCGAGCGGATCCAGCAGCGGATCCGGCAACAGCGGGAGCACCTCCTCCAGCGGCAACGGGCAGGGTTCCGGCAGCCAGCAGAAGTGGGTCGAAGAGCAGGGCCACTGGGAGACGACCTACGAGAAGGTGTGGGTCGACGACTACGTTTATGTTGACCATACTCGCTGGGAATGCTCGGCTTGCGGTGCATCATTTGATTCCGATTCTGATATCGATAATCATATTATTTCCACCTACGGTGATGCCCAGCATCCTAACGGTGCTTCCGCGATTAACACATCTTACTCCACCAAGGAGAAGAGTGGCGGCCATTACGACAGCAAACCCTCTGGCCAACGCTGGGTCGTGGACGTGCCCGGCCACCGGGAGTAGCTTGCTCGTTCCTCGCTAGATTGCGGCACTTACGCCCGCATCGGAAGTCCCGATGCGGGCCTTTCTTGCCCTTAATACCTCTCGCTGGGGCTTTTTTTATGGCTCTGTTAGACCAGAATTGGCATCACCCATATGTCAATGTTGGTCTAACAGAGCCTTTTTATTACCTTCTCGCCCTGTAGACCCTGCTTCGATGATCAACGTCAACGACGAGAATCAGCAGAACATCGTCCTCGATGTCGGCAGCGATTCGATAGTCACCGACCCTGTAGCGCCAGAGTCCAGACTTGTTCTCGGTCAGACCTTTTCCCATGCTCCTTGGGTCCTCTAGCTGTGAAATCTCGCGCAGTTTCGCCACAATCCTCTTGGCAATCTGCCTGTCCAGCTTCTTCATCGAACGCTGGACGTCCTTGTCGATCTCAATCCGCCAGGCCAAGGCTTTCCTCCAGCTCGTCGAGCGTCACGGTCTCAAGCCTGCCAGCCCGAAAGTCCTCGACCTTCTTCATGAGGCCGTACTCGTACTCAAGCCTGTCAATCTCGGCCGCGAGCGCTTCGTTCATGTAGAAAGTCTTCGTGCGACCCGTGGACTTTGCCAGGCGGTCGTACCTGATTGCCAAGTCCTCGGGCATCCTCAATGCCGCAGTAGCAGTTGCCATTGCGCACCTCCTAGCTCTCCTGTTTACGTGTTATACAGTTTAACACATCGGCTCGCCCGTTGCTCCGCTAATTTCGTCCTGGACGAGCTTCGGCTTTCGCGCCGGCGAAGCAACCCTGACCTGATTGAAGCGAAACCGCAGGTAGAGCATGGCGAGGCCCTGAGAGCCGTTCTAAGGGCCGCAAAAGCGAGACCCCTAGTGGGGCCAGGGGCCTTTTGCCGACTCTCACGCGTTCCAATGCCGTCCGCCTAGCGCCGCTTCGTCTCGTTGACGAAATCGACCAGCGAGTCGAGAGACGAGGACCAGAACAGGAACGCGCCCTCCCCCTGCGCGGAGACGAGGTTCGAGGCCTTGAAGCATCCCTTCAGGACCGCACCCGGCACGCACTGGCGGCCGAACTCGCCAGTCCACTTCGCCACCTTGTCGATGACCTCGTGGTTCAGCCTCTTGTAGGAGTTGACCTCGCTGTTCGAGACTTTGCATTCGAGGCACATGATCCTCCCGTCGAAAAGCCCCAGGACCACGTCCGCCTTCGTGCCTGCGACCCGCGTCTCGCGGCGGAACACCTCGCCGGGCCTCGGTCCCTCCGAGACGAGGTTGAACGAGGGCCCGTCCGTCAAGGCCATGCCGCAGCCGTCCACCAGGGCCTGCCTGACCGCGCCCTCCTGCACCTTGCTCGATGCCCCCCGCATCTCCGTCTTCGTCCTCTGTTCGGCCATGAGGGCGGCAACCGCCACGCGTGCGGCGTGCCGCTGTTCGGCCGAGGGCCGCACTCCCCTCCCGAGCCATGGGAAAAGGTCCTCGTTCAGGTTGCGGTCGAGGTATTCCAGTGCGGCGGCCGCTGCCTCGTCGTCCTCGAACCTGGACGGCGCCGTGGTCCCGACGTCGGACATGCTCTTGAAGTCGTCCTCGCTGACGGTCGGCCGATCCATGTTCCTGAGCGTCGGCAGCATGCCCTCCGCCAGGAGGCGCGCCCCGTCCTCCCTCAACCTCGTGAGGTCCCCCGTCCGGTCGAGGACGGCATCGACGCTCTCCTGGGCTTTCACGAAGGCGTCGTGATAGAAGGCGGCCAAGGCCTCCTCGGAACGCCTTCTCTCCTCAACGAACTCTGCGGTCAGCCTGGCCGCCATGGCGCACAGCTCCCCCTCGTCGTACAGCCTCGGCATCGGTCGCTCTGTCATGCCGGCATCCCCGCCGCGCAAGACCTCGGGACGAGTATCGCCTCCGCCTCCCTTGGCTCGAACTTGGTCAGTCCGCCGCAGTAGGTCCTCCCGTCCCCGACATCGACGTTGTCGTTCAGGTAGTCCGTCAGCTCGGCCAGCGCGTCCTGTGGCATGTCGGCCTTCGGGTAGATGCCGTGAACCACGTTCAGCATGGGAAGGCCCGCCCTGTTGACTACGAAGACCGGCGGGCGGCGCGCCATGTATGTCATCATGATCGCGGGCGCCTTCGGCGGCCTCACCGACCACCATGCCTTGCGCCTCGAGGCGACGTAGCCCTTGTCAATGCCGAGCCTCGCGGCACTCTCGATGATGCGTCTGGCCGCGTCGGCCGACGTGCCATGCAGTGTGGACAGGTCGGCCGGGAGCGCTATGAGGCGGCTCAGCTCCTCCGGGTGCGTCTGCGCCCTGCAATCGCCCATTATCTCGCGTGCATGCGAGACTATGGGCACGGTGAGCTCTTCGGGGATCCACTCGAGCTCGTCGGGTCTCCTGACCCAGAACCGATTCCTTCCCGTGACGACGCCGCGGTGCACGGCGGCGATGCTGCCGAGGGGGACGAGGCTGGCCATGCGCGCCGCCCCGGCAGTCTGGTCCACGAGCCTCGTCCACCTGGACGAGAGGCGCAGGTCGTCGGCCCTGACATCGTGCGGGCATGCCCCGTGCATCGAGCACGCGACCGTTTCGCTCGGCTCGCCGAACGAGAAGACGACAGCCGTCGTCATCGCGTCCTCGAATACCCTCTCTTCCCTGTCATAGAGCTCGAGTGAGTCGAGGCCGAGGCGGTCGAGGAGCGTGCGCCTCATGAAGTCTCCGTAGTTTACGTCGAGCCATTCGGCGCTCGTCACGAAGACGCCGAAGTCACCTGGCCTCCAGTTGGCCGCCACCTGGGCGAGAAAGTAGGCGTGAAGTCCCGACAGGAGGCTCGCGCCTACGCCCAGATCGCGAGTCAGCCTTCTGAACCGGGCCTTTGCCGACTCTGGGATGTCGTGATGCCTGACGTAGGGCGGGTTGCCTATCCACAGCACGCGGCCTCGGTCGGGCGCGAGCGAGAAGTCCATGAAGTCGCTCTCGACCACCTCGACCCGCGATGCGCAGCCGTTGGCTGCCGCGTTCTCCCGCGTCATCGCGCAGGCCTCGCGCGAGTTGTCCACGGCGATTACGCGGGCACTCGGGAACGCCCTTGCGCACGCGATGGCGAATCGCCCGCTCCCGCAGCCGCAATCCACGACGATGTCCGGCTCCATGGCCCTCGCGGCGGCGGCGACCATGTCGTCTACGAGAGACGGCGGCGTGTACGTGCTTCCGGTCCTGCGCCTCGCCGCAGCGCTGTTCGTCTTGATGAAGTCGGCACCGAGCGGGTCGTAGCCCTCATCGTCACGCATGCCTAGGCCTCCTTCCGCTGCCTGGTCTCAAGTCTCATGTCGAACGGGATGCCCTGCTCCCTCACTACCGCCTTCAGGAAGGCGTTCACCGCCGCCGAGAGGCTGATGCCCAGCCCATCGAACACCTTGTTGGCCTGCTCCTTCAGCTCCGGCTCTATCCGCACGGTCGTGGTCGGCATTGAAGCCATACGTTCTCCCTACGACGTATATCTCTCGTAGCTCATTTTACCGCAAGATTCCTTTTACAGACTGTGTGGTTTTCAGGTACCCACTCCGTTGCACTCGTAGCCATGGGGCTTGCGGGGATGGCGGCCATGGCCCTTCCCGTTCGGGAAGGGCGGTTCTAGGCCGCCTGGCGATGGACTAAGCTTGGCCTGACAGTGTCGAGCAGTCGATTGGAGCACGAGATGCCCAACTGGACCACCACGCGAATGGTCGTCCACACAGACGACGTCCGCAAGCTCACCAACGACCGGGGCGACGTTGACTTTGAGCTCTTCAGGCCCATGCCCGATGATCTCTACCTCGTCGAGGGCTCCTACACCAACGCCGCGATCGATGCCGCCCGCGCAAGAAGGCACGGGGACCCAGACCGCATGGAAAGGGTCGTGGACGAGATCGGCCTCGACAGGCTCGCCTCCGGCATCGACCTGGGAGCGGACGGACACCCCCGCGTCGTGAGCGACCTCGACGGCCTCTGCGACGCAGGCGACGCGTACCTCGAGAACGAGAGAAGGTACGGCGCGATTAACTGGTACGGGTGGCGCACCAGGAACTGGGGCACCAAGTGGAACGCATGCGAAACCACCGTCGAGCCCCACGGCGACGCGGCGATCGTCCAGTTCCTCACGGCCTGGGACGCGCCTGACGCGGGGCTGTGCGTCGAGATGATCCGCGCATGCGACCACCCGGTCATCATGGAGCACGCGGACGAGGACTTCACGTGCGTCTACACGACAAGGATCACGCGCGACGGCCTACCGGCACGGCGCTACCTCGACGCCGACGAGGCGTGCGAGCTGTTCGACACCTGCGAGGTCAACGAGGACGGGTACGAGTGGACGACGTTCGACCCACTCACCCCCGACGACGACTTCCTCAACGCGTTCGTCTCTCCCATGGTCAGGAAGGTCGATGACGGGGGCAAACTCGCCGCAGGCGTCGGGCGATCCGTCGGGCAGACAGACGCATCCTCATCGACCTCGCTCGCGGCCGCAGCAAAGCTAGTCGCCGCAGGTACGGTCGAAGAGGTCGCAAGCATCGGAAAGCATCAGTGACGAGCAGGGAGTGTGGCCACATGGACAAGAAGATCAGGTACTTCGTCGAGGGCAAGGAGATGCTGCTCCACCTGGAGGGCGACCGCGAGGAGGACGGCAGCGTCTGGGGCGAGGGCGACCACCTCGGCGACTTCGCGACGGCCGAGGAGGCCGAGGAGGCGGCGAGGGCGTACCTCGAGGAGAAAAGCAACGTCGTCAATCCGACGAGGCGCGGCATCGGGTCGGTCACGCACTGGGCGGTAGAGGTCGAGCGCTGCGTCGAGGACGAGGACTTCGGCTGGATTGCCTGCTCGGAGGACGGCTCCACGGAGGACGAGTTCGGGTTCATCCCGAACGACGCATGGCTCCTCGTGCTCGACACGCTCGACGGAAGCCCCGAGCGCGCCGCCTTCGACCGCGCGAGAACGAGCTACTACGAGTGGCTTGACTACCATGACGACGGCTACGATACGGTGTCTGATGTCATGGTGCTCATGCGTGCTCAAGACAGCTCGATGCCGACCGTGCGCGCCGAGGCCGCCAAGCGGTCCGCCGGGATGTCCGCGTCCGAACTTGCGGGCGCAGGCGACAAGGGAAGGGGGCTATGATGCTCACCCAGCCGGCCATCGCGGACGCGACCATGACCGCCGCAGACCCGGAGTTCACCGAGGAAGTGTGCGAGTGCGACGTGGCGCTCTTCGTGCTGCGCACCGGTGACGGGCCCATCAAGGTGCTCGAGGCCCACCTGTGCGAGGACGAGTTCTCCCCCAGCGGCCTCGCGTTCGACTTCACCGCCTACGGCTTTGACGGCAAGGGCGATCTCAGCGAAATAGACGGCGGGGTCTACTGGGACTTCGGCCGCGCGGACCAGCTCCTCTCCGAGTGCCCCATAGGCTACGCCGACGCCGTGCGCGTGCCCCACTCTCTGTTCGACGAGCTCGAGGACGGCTCTGCCGAAACCATGCGGGAGGCCGTGAGCATACTCGTTGACATGCTCCCAGGCGCGACGGCCGGTGACTGCCCCGAGGCATACCGCGAGTACTACGAAAGCCTTGGCGCCTCGCCCGCGACGATGGCGGCCAAGGCAAAAAGAGCCGCCGCCGAATCGACCGGGAACGACTCCGCCGCCGGTCGCCACGCAACGATCGGGGGCCAGTGATGGGCTGGGACAGGATGCATGCCCAGGTCGTCTTCGGCCTCGGCGACATCGAGGACGTAAGGATCGCCTGCAACAAGCTCGGGTTCGATGCGGATGAGCTTAGCCGGGAAGACCTTGCCGTCATATTCGACAGCGTCTCGCACGCCATCTCGAATGACGACAGGGTTGACCAGGTCGTGTTTTCGGCAAGGGCCGCCGCCGCAAAGAGGGCCGCCGCCGTCGTCGGATGCGGCGGCGGCGCTGAGGCAGTCAGGCACTAGTCAACCGGGGAACACCGAGATCGGAGTGGGAGCATGGACGAGAGCGACGTCGTGAGCGAGAGGGAGTTCATGGACACATGCTGGAAGGGGGCAAACGAGTGCGTTGACTCGTGCCGGAGGTTCCTTGAGAGCACCGTGGGCAAGGACTCCGTGTACGGCATCGACCACATCGCCGTATGGGCGGGCGCCGCGCAGTGCCTCACCTTCTGGGAGCGCCACGCGGGCGAACTCGGGTTGGTGAAACACCTCAACCGCGAATTCACGAAGGCGCGGGAGTCCGGCGCGACGGCCATCGGACTACATGATGCCGTCATGGCCGCAGCGCTCCACTACGCCCAGGCTACGCAGGGCCTCATCCTTCAGGATGCGGGGTCTCTCACGTTTCCGCTCACCTTCCCGCAGCGCGCGGCCGTCGCGGACTTTGACGAGTGCCTGTCGTTTGCGCTCGGGACGAACCCCGAGCACGTCCGCAGCCCTCGCGTCACGGTAGCCGAGTGCGCGAGGATGTGGGCGTTGGAGGGCCAGTGGGCCTACGGCACCATCACGCCACGGGACGTCGCCGACATCCTCGGCGACAAGGCTCCGGACATGGACGCCTGTGCGGAGATCGCAACCTGCGCCGTCGAGAACATCGACACCTCGTGGCAGATAGGCGACCAGGTCGCAGACCAGGTCCACGCCGAGTTCGAGACGTGGAGAGAGTGCAACCCCCCCACTGACAAGACCGCCCCACAGGACGTGGCCGCCGCCGCTAAGAGAGCCGCTGTCGCCTCCGTCGGCGACGGCGGCTCGGCGGGCGGCGCCAAGCTTTAGATTCCTCCAAGCTCCGACCCGTCAGACCGTCCACCCTCTCCCCTTCCCGTTTGGAAAGCGCGATTGCGGACGGGACGGGCGTGTTATACCGTTTGGCCAAGTCGAACGGCCCGCCGTATCGCGGACCCGTAAGAGAGGAAGACCACCATGGACGAGAACGTCGCGAGTGAGCGCAACGAGGTCACCATCAAGCTCCCGCCGAGGCACGTGCGTCTGAGCAACGCAAACGGCGAGCCCTACCAGATCACCAACGCCGACCGCACCAAGTCCTGGGACGCGGTCCTCTGCACCATCCCCCGCGGCACCGTGATGAACGGCATCGACGTCAGCGGATACCAGTTCAAGACGTTCGCGAAGAAGTGGAACGCCGAGGACGTCGCGAATGGCCGCGAGTCCAACGTCATGGTCAGGGCCGACCACGACCTCAACCTCTTCAAGTACGAGGAGAACGCCGAGGGCGAGCAGGTCAGGCACGACATGAGCCTTGATCCGTTCAAGGTCTCAAAGGCCATCAAGGCCTCTCGTGAGGAGTACAAGGCCCAGAGGGACGCCGCCAGGAAGCCCAGTCCCTCCGAGGTCGCCCTGGCAGCCAGGCAGGCCGCCAGCACCGCCCAGGAGCCCCCCGTTGGCCAGTCCCAGGCAAGCCACCTGTAGGGATGACCTCCCATAGGTCGCGAAGACGGGCCCATCGCCGCCATCGGCGGTGGGCCCTTGCGTTGGGTCAGGGGCCTTGGCGTGACAGGCAAGGCGGATTCCGACTGCCCTCGGCAAGGATGGCCACGTTCGCGCATGTATCCGAGAACAAGAGGTGAGCCGACATGGCAGATGAAAAGGACAAGGTCAGCTACGCCCCTCTGTTCGGGACACGATACAGAGGGATGCACGGGACGGGCTGGCTCGGGGAGCTCGCGGGCCCATGGAGGGCGGAGACGTCACAGGAGGCCGGCCGCGACGCGACCGCGACGCGCGCGAGGGCGCTGCTCGCGGAGGCGCTGAGAACCGAGAATGCGCTCTACGACGCGAGCACGGGACGAACGCTCATCCCAGACATCGCCAACGGCGGGAGGCTCTATGGCGTCCAGGTCGCGGAAACGCCGCTTGGGACTCTCGTGAAGAGCGGTCTTGACGGCAACCCCGCCGACGCGATGGCATACGCGCTCGAGAACTACCCGGCACCCGCCGCCTTCGGGGGAATGGGCTTCATCCCCGAGTACGCCGACGACGTCATAACCATCGACCTCACGGCCGAAAACCCCATCCCCACCGAGTCCACCTCGATGGCTCAGGTGCTCGAGATCCTGTCGGAGCCCGGTGACCACAACTGGTGCCTCAGCGACCCCGCGTCGATCTCGGAGGCGATCGAAGGCAAGGACTGGACGCTGTTCGGACCACAAGACCTCATCTGCCACGGCATCGCCCTCGACAAGGTCCCCGACCTCATAGCGCTCCTCGACGAGTGCAATACGCAGATGTGGGACCAGGTGAGCGACTGGGACCTCCAGGAGGGCGCGCTCCAGGGCGCGCTTGGGAAGCTGGGGCTCAAGGCCGACGGCCTCGCGCTCGATGACCCGAGGGCGCAGTCGAGCGGAAAGCCCGACCCGACGCAGGTCGGCAAGGCCGCCAGGGCAGCCGCAGCCAGCTTCATCAATTCGGCCGATGTCGGCGTTGACGCCGCCAGAAAGAAGTAGGTGATCCAATGTCATGCGACATCCTCCCCAAGGAGCACATCGACGTCATGGTCTGGGCGGCCAGGCGCTACTCGTATCGCATGGAGAGGCATGCGAGCTCCTACGCGTACCACTATCTAGACCCTGCCGACCCGTGCAAGGTCGATAGCTTCAACCTCAACAGCGTCGACGACCTCACGCGCATGGGCCAGATTCTCACCGACCAGAACTACGCGAGCGTGAACGCGAGGTATGGGAAGGCGACGCCAACCCCGAAGTACCTCTACTCCGCACCCAAGAGCGACCAGTGGAGCGCGGAGGAGGTGCTTTCGGCCCTCGGAGGGTACGAGTACCAGGCATGCGAGGCGCCCGGCTGGGCGGGCTCCAAGGCCAAGTGGCTTGTGGACCACATGCGAAATACCCTCGTCGGGTACGTCCTGGACCGCTCCCAGGCATGCTGCGACCACGGCTACTCCTGGGTCATCGGCCCCGGTTCGAACCCCGCCATCCGCGACATGGTCGAGGACAGGTACCACGACTTCGTTCCCATGGAGGTATGCATGAGGCCGGGGTTCGCAGAGCGGTTCCTCTCCGACACGACGCTTTGGGCGAGGGGCGTCCAGAGGCTCGATTCGCTCAACCGCATCGGACCCGTGGGCGCCGTCGAGACCGATTACGACGAGGTCGCGGAGCTTGCCCGAGGGGCGGAGACCCTGGCCGCGGAGGGCGTCATTGACCGCGCCGCCGCCAAGTCGCCCTTCCTCGTCGAGACGCGCCCCACCGACCCGGCGCACGCGTCGCAGGCGGCAAGTTACACGATCGTCACGCCAAACCCCGACGAGTACGAGGGTTATGACGTCGTCGAGAGCATCGGCGACGTCATAGAGCGCGGCGACCTCAAGAACGGCGTCGAGTGCTTCTCAAACCGCGACTCCTCCGTGGCCTTCGTGCTCACCGGGCAGGGCTACACCCTTGTGACACCGTTCGAGGATGCCGCGTCCCCCACGTACAACGTGACGCAGCAGGTCGAGGCGCGCCGCCTCACGCGGGAGGGCGCGATGCGGCTGTCATGTCTCGGAGACTCCCACATCGAGGAGTCCGACCTGAGGCAGAGGCTCTGGGACGCCTTCCACGACACCGCCATGGTTGAGCCCGCCCCCGACCTCGTCGAGTCGTGCAGGGAGGCCATCCGCCGCGTCCCGACACCCGCGGCCATGCTCCATGCGGGTTCCGACTTCGGCACCTCCATCGCGGCTGCCAGGGCGGCGGCAGCGAGGTCGGCAGCCCCGGCGCACCGGCCCGCCGCCGCCAAGCACCAGTAGCAACGTCCCATCAACCGAAAGGCAAGCCCCCATGAGTCTCGTCGACCACGTCCTTGGCATCGCCGACTTCAAACGTCGCCTCGCCGAGGAGTACCAGAAGGATCTCGTCTGCGGGCTCATCCCCGAGGACGAGCGGCGGGGTGCGCTCCTGTGCCACCTGGTCTTCCCCGGCGACGCCTGGGGCAGAGGCGAGAGCCGCATCTACGACCCCGTCGAGGGAGGCACGGAGTCCGCAGGCGAGGGCCTGCCGCTCGTCGAGTTCTACGACGACGCCTGGCCCACCGAAGACTTTCCCCGCGGCTTCCTCGTCACTCGCTACTACGCCTCCACCCTGCTCAACGAACACGAGCCGGGCACGGGCCTCCTGCTGCAAGACGGACCCTGGGAGAAGCGTATTTCGCTAGACCCCGCCGCCTGCGACTCGCTTATGACCCACCTCGCGCACATCCGCGAGTTCATGGCCAACGCGACTGACCTGCCCATCTGGGGCAAGGCCCTCGAGGCGCACTACGCCCTCGAGGCGTCACTTGTCGAGGCGGACGTTGCCAAGCCTGTCAGGGCCCTGCTCGTGCCCGTGGGCGACGTCCCGCGCCCGGTTATGCTCACACCCGAGCCCGGCGCCATTAACCGCATGCTCGGATGCGAGACGTTCGCTGGGGCGTTCTATGAGGACGAGGGGGACGTCGAGGTGGCGCTCTATGTCGATGACAACGGCAAGTTCGACGGGGCTCGCCCGAACCGCGCCGTCACCGACGAGGACGGAAGGCTCGCGGACGTCGTGTTCGGCGGCTTCCTCGTGGTCGCTCACGACCACGAGACGGGCCTTGACGTTGACCTGCCCGCAGACGTCGAGCGCAAATACGAGGAGCGCTTCCACGACCCGACGACGGGCACCTTGGCTGTCTTGCAGGCCCAGCTCGCGCGCGACCGAAAACACGCAGCAAGCAAGACGTCCGACCCTCGAAACATCGCCTCGCGAGCCCGCGCGGCGGCTTGCGCCCGCTGCGCCCCGGACGGCGGGGCGGCGAGCGGGCCATGCCTCTGAGCTGGCATGGGACACCTCGCCGCCAAGTTTTGGGCTATATTAAGCTTGGCAGCAGCCTACGCTGACAACACCTCGTCGGAAGGGCCTCCCATGAACCCACGCATCGCCCTCGGCCGCGCGCGCGCCGCCATACGCTGCGCGGCGGTCGCCATCGCTGCGTCAGCCACCCTTTGCGCGACCCCCGCGCTCGCGGCCACGTCGCCAAGCATCCACCGCGACTCTCTCTCGGGGGTTCCCGCGCAGACCCTCACCATAGGCACCGGCGCAGGCTTCCGCATCCAGGACGCGCAGTTCACGTCCACCTCCTCGAGCTTCAGCACGCAGGCCGGCGCCGTGTACTACGGGCATGACGCCTATTGCGTCGTCTACGACGGCGCGGGCGGGGACGTCTCGGGCTCGTTCTCCCTCAAGTGGCAAAGCCTCGGCACCGACGCGGACGGGGATCCCGTGGACGTGGCCATCACCATCTCCAACATCTACGTCGGTCACGCAGGGCCCTACACCATCTGCGAGTCAGGCACCTATAACGGCTCGGGCGCGGCCATGTTCCAGCTCGACGCGGACGGCAGGGCACGCTACGACATGAGCGTCCGCGCGACCAAGCACGGCACGGACGCCCCCGCGTCCGGCACGGCCATCCTCGGAGTCAAGGACCTCGACCAGGTGGGCGGCTACGGCCCTGAGTTCGCCGAGTCCGTCGAGCTCCTGTCGGGATACGGCCCCGACGTCTACCTCACGCCCGACTGCACTGTCTCCGTGACCAACGGCAACCGCAAGTTCACTGCAACGGCGGAAGACAACGAGACGTACAGGTCCGGATTCGTCACCACGTACGGCGGAGAGGGCATCTCGTTTCGGTGGCGCGGCGGCTCGTGCGGCACAGACCTGCTCGAGCAGTTCAGCCCGTCGGTCATCAACGCCTCGGCGGGCACGGGAGGCAGCATCTCGAGCCCCGGCGACACCACGGTCTACTGGAAGAATGACAAGGAATACCAGATCACGGCGAGCGACGGGTATCGGGTCAGGGACGTGACGGTCGACGGCGCCTCGATCGGCGCGGCCGAAAGCTACTCCTTCGAGGGCGTCACCTCGAACCACAGCATCCACGCCGAGTTCCAGCGCCTCGTCAACGTCACCTTCACGGACGGACTGGGCCGCGAGCTCTCCCATCAGGTCATCGACCAGGGCGCAGACGCCACGGCGCCCGCCGAGCCGACGAGGCGCGGCTACCTCTTCGATGGGTGGGACGTCCCCTACACGAACGTCCAGGACGACCTCGTAGTGAACGCCAAGTGGAAGCCCATCCGCTACACGGTTCGCTTCCTCAAGCCAGCCGCAGCGGTCTCGGGCAGCATGGATGACCAGGAGATGACCTTCGACCAGGCCAGCGACCTCGACAGCCTCGCGTTCTCGTGGGAGGGCCACGCCTGGGAGGGCTGGGACACCGAGCGCGACGGCTCCGGAACCAGGTTCGGCGACGGACAAAGCGTGCTCAACCTCACCGACGAGGACGGCGCGATCGTCAACCTCTACGCCCAGTGGAGACGCCTCAACTTCCCATGCACGTTCACGGACGGCCGCGGCACCACGCTCAAGGTCGAGAACGTCCCCTGGTCCACCTCCGCAACCGCACCCGAAGCCCCGACCTGGACGGGCCACGCCTTCCTCGGCTGGGACCGCGACTACTCCCGCATCACGGAGGCGACCGTCGTCAACGCCACCTGGAGCGCAAACGGCTACGCCGTGTCCTTCGACGCCAACGGCGGCACAGGCGAGATGGCCGACGAGGCCATGACCTACGACGTGGCCAAGGCGCTCGACGGGTGCGCGTTCACCCGACCCGGCCACACGTTCCGAGGCTGGGCGACCTCTCCCACAGGACCGGTCGCCTTCGAGGACTCACAGGAGGTCGTCAACCTCACCGAGGATGACGGCGGCAGGGTCACGCTCTACGCCGTCTGGGAGGAGGACGCGCCGGTCGAGATCAGGTACCACGCCGCAGACCCCGCCCACTGCGCGGTGTCGTCGTCAAGCGACTCGGTCGCCCCCGCGACCGGAACGCCCGCAGGCTCCGTCTCCTCCGCCGCCGCCGGCTACCACGTCACGGGCTGGGTCGACGCGCAGGGCGCCCCGGTCGCCTGCGGCGGCGCGCTCGAGCCCCAGCGCGGCAACGACGGCCTGTGGCACGCGGCCGACTACTACGCGAACGTCTCGCCCAACGGCTACGCCGTGTCCTTCGACGCCAACGGCGGCACAGGCGAGATGGCCGACGAGGCCATGACCTACGACGTGGCCAAGGCGCTCGACGGGTGCGCGTTCTCCTGGCAGGCGCATAGGTTCTGCGGCTGGAACACCATGCCCGACGGCTCGGGCGACGCCTACGAGGACTCGCAGTCAGTCCTGAACCTCACCGAGGATGACGGCGGCAGGATCACGCTCTACGCACAGTGGGCGGAGTTCGCCCCCGTGAGCATCCTCTACAAGGTATCCGACCCCGCGCACGGCTCGGTGTCGCTCGACGGCGAGTCGGTCCTCCCCATGAGCGGCGCGCCCGCAGGCTCGACCGTCAGCCCCGACGCGGGCTACCGCCTCGTCGGCTGGTACGACGAGGACGGCAACGAGGTCGGCAGCAACGCCGTCCTCGCGCCCACGCGGCGCGCGGACGGGCTCTGGCACGCCGCCACCTACGTCGCCCGCATCGAGCCCGTCGGATACAAGGTCGCCTT
>ERZ1035014.488-NODE-488-length-17596-cov-10.621002_pt1 | contig 17596 bp, 8 predicted proteins | sample MGYA00520620_ERZ1035014 | MGnify/ENA primary metagenome ERZ1035014 (study PRJEB33766, sample SAMN09781744) | gut metagenome | biome: gut microbiome | host: Homo sapiens | place: Madagascar | study: EMG produced TPA metagenomics assembly of the PRJNA485056 data set...
ATGAAATGGCCTATCATCATCCGTTCTACGGGAATGATGCTGCTCTATTCGCTCATCTCCACAATAGCCAATCAGCGCATGCCTTACCGCTTCATGTCCACCTGGGTCTGCATCATGCTCACCGTCCGTATGGTCATCGCTCCATGCATCGGTTCGGCGCTCTATACCAATGTGCTCCAGCATCGCCAGCAGTATTACGTAACCCGCTTTGCGCAGGATTACGACCGTACCAGCTTGGAGACGGCAAAGACCTATGACCAGACGGTAAGAGGCATGCAGTATCAGGGCAAGACAGAGACCGAGGCGCAGAACATGGCTGCCATGAGTGCAAAGGGAAAGGTACAGGTTCAGGCCACGCTGGTATCCATCAAGGAGATGGCAGGCTGGACCTTCTATGGCTGTCTGGTATGTGCCGGACTGATGCTCGTGATACCTTGGCGTAAGCGCAACATCAAGGAGCTGACCCGTGAGTATCTGCTGAAGAATGTGAATGAGAAAAACTTGGGAAGAAGGTAAAGGCAAGAAAGCAGATTCTTCCGGAAGCGGCAGGATTCTGCTAAAATATCATAAATAATCAAGGCAATCATCAGAGGAGATTGATATTTTTGTTATCTTCGCAGCTAAAGCAATTTTTTAGAATGGAGATAACAGACAATATAATCATATATGAGGCTCATGATTTCCCTCATTTTCTGATGCAGCCTTTCTATTCTGATTATGTCGGAATAGTAGTTTGTCATCAAGGGATGTTCCGTTTCTGTGTAGATGGAACATCCTTTGTTGCGTCTATGGGAGAGACCGTTTTTCTCTCTCCCGGAATCCTGTTTCATGTGCAGGAAGTCTCTGCAGACTTCCGGTACACGTTGCTTTTTTATCGTGTGGAACAGATTCTCCACATGCTGGGAAATACCGTAGTCAGCATGCGGCTTTATTCTACGCTCTATCCCCAGTCGTGCACGGTGGCTCATACGGAATATGAGGAGATGCTGACCTCTTATGCCCGGATGCTTTTGGATTTAGAGCAGAAGGAGAAGCATGACACCTACAGTTTGCATGAGCAGAAGTTGCTTCTGATGGCGGTAACCTATCGTCTTTGCAGCATTTTTTCTGCTTCGTTCCAGAAGGAAGGTAAGGAGATGCGACGTAAGATAGAGACTTTCGAGATGTTGGTGAAGCTGATAGAGGAGAACTTCATGCGTGAGCGTACGGTAGCCTTTTATGCCGACCAGCTTTGTCTCACTCCGAAGTATCTTTCGGTGATAGTGAAGTCGGTATGTGGCAAGACGGTTCAGCAGTTGATTTTCAAGGCGATTATCCGTCGCAGCATTTATCTGATGAAGAATACGAACATGACGATTCAGCAGATAGCCAGTGATCTCAGCTTCCCTAATGCCTCATCCTTCGGCACCTTCTTTAAAAAGCATACCGGATTATCGCCAAAGAATTACCGCATGGGGGCGGAGTAGCTTATTTTGTAAATGCTTTATACTTTTTAGCATGCGAAATTAAAATTTCTCCCCCAAAAGTTTGCTGGTTTCAAATAATCTTCGTACCTTTGTACCCGCCAGAACCCGCCAAGCCTCTCAACGATGCTCAAATGTGCGGGTCGTTTTATTTTTATACATTTTGAACCTTCTAAACTCATTCCTTTATGAATAGTCCTATCCCATTTCAAAAGGAATACCAACATGCAGATGCTCTTGTTCAATTACTCTTGTCAAGAGGACTTGCTATTGATAATCCCAGTAAAGCTGAACAGTACCTAAAGACGATAAATTATTATCGCCTTTCAGCATATATGTATCCATTGCTTTTAGTTCCCAAGTCAGAGCATCGGTTCAAGACAGATGCAAATTTCCGACAGGTCATGATGTTGTATCGTTTTGACAAGAAGCTTCGTCTGTTTATGTTTAATGAAATCGAGAAAATCGAGATAGCCGTTCGTACAGCTATCGTTGATGAGTGTACATCAGCGTTTGGAGATAGCTTCTGGATGACGAATGCTTCTTACTTTATAGATTCAAATAAGTTTCAGAAGACACTTGCTTTGATTAGTCATGAGATAGATAAATCGCATGAAGAATTTATAGTTCATTTTAAACAAACTTATTCTGATCCATATCCGCCAGCTTGGATTCTTGCAGAGATTCTTCCTTTGGGTGTTATGACTAACATCTTTATTAATCTCAAAGATTCGCAAGTTAAAAAGAAAATAGCCCAGCGTTTTGGTTTGCAACTTCGAGTATTCGTTTCTTGGATGACGATTATTACCGTAACGAGAAATGCCTGCTGTCATCATGCTCGTGTTTGGAACAAGCAGAATACTCTGACACCGATGAATCCACGTAGAACTACTCATGCTTGGATAACATTACCTTCCAATCCTTTGCGAGTTTATTATGATCTTTGTATCATTAAGTATTTCTTGGATACAATTTCGCCCAATAATGATATGGGGCAGAAGTTACGCAATTTGTTGTCGGCTTTCCCCCTTGTCGATCCTGCACCAATGGGATTTCCAGAGGGGTGGGAGAACGAGGAATTGTGGGAAATCGGGTAAATTAAAGCAAAAGATAAAAAATATCCCCAAAAGTTTGCAGATTTCGAATAATCTTCGTAAATTTGCAGCACTAGTACCCGCCAAGCCTCTCAACGATGCTCAAATGTGCGGGTCGTTTTATTTTTATACATGCCAGTATCTGTGTTTAAAACTTTGGCAACTTTCTTCTCGCCGAAGAATCTTCTATACATGAAGAATTTTTATTGCATGTACCTACCATATACAGAAAATAGTCAGCAAGTTGCTGACCAATTAGAGAAGAAAGATTTTCGAATTGTATGGTTGAAACGGGCTAGGAACTTCTGCCCTTTCAGGACGTATAGTATAATTTCAACCGTACAGGTCGAAAATTTGCAGCAGGTTGCTGCAAATTCAGGAAGTGAAATGTTGCAGTGAAGGGCTAAACTTTTTGGTGTTGGTGCTCCTGCTATAAGCAAGCATCTAAAGAACATCTTTGATGAGGGAGAGTTGGATAAGGACGTGGTTGTTTCCAAAATGGAAATAACCACTCAGCATGGTGCAATTGAGGAAAAAACACAAACTCACAAAGTGGTCTTCGTACCTTTGCACCCGCTAGAACCCGCCAAGCCTCTCAACGATGCTCAAATGTGCGGGTCGTTTTATTTTTATACATTTCCCTTGCTGAGATTCTCGTATTTTCAAACGGTTCTTATTTCTTTGTGAATATTGAAAATATGGGAGGAAATTGTAATGCGTTAATAATCAAACAATTATGGTTTTATTGGTTAATAGCGTTGAAATAGGAATTCTATAGTTGTACGACTATAACCCCTGTAGTTGTACAACTATAACTCTACAGTTGTACAACCATAGCCTATATAGTCGTACGACTACAACTTTATAGTCGTACAACTATAGGGTATTCACTTAATTAGAAACAGAAAATAGGGAATTCGATATGCTCAGAATACCCTATTTTCGTTGCTAGATTCCAACTTTACCAGTATGCAAAATTTGGTTATAAGTATTGACAGAAATAACACTTGTTGCTGAGTTGGTTTCCTTCTGTTACAAATGAAATAGGCTTCAATCGCACATGAAGCCTATTTCGATAGCAGGTGAAACTTGCTTCATTTTTAGCTCCAAATATTTAGAATTCTGCATCAAACAAGACGCTGATCTTATAAGGAATATCATCCAATTTCTTAAACTGGTTGCTTCCTGCAATCTGCTGCTCCTTGCGAAGATAAATCTCCTGACCATTCAGTTCCGTGAGCTGGCGTTTGAACACGAATTTATGCTTCTGCTCTCTCTGCTCGCTCTCTTTGCTCTCGCTGTTGAAGCTAAGCACGATGGAGTCGGAGAGAAGATTGCCATTCTTGTCGTAGAAACCGAAACGCATATCTACACCCTTCACCTTGTCGGTAACAGGCTCGCTCTGGTAGAAACTGATAGTCTGGTTATTGGTGGTGATACGACTCTTCTTGTTGAGAATATCCACCGAAACCTCACTGATTCCTTGTTTCTTCTTGATGTTGACGTGCAATACCGGAATTACAACTTCCTGAGGCATACTGCCACCATGTACGAATCTGCTTCCCGCACCTTGTTTGCGGATTCGGTTCAACCCTTTGGCTGTCTGTATTTCCGTGTCGCCTTTTAATCCCACGTCTTTGCCCTGCCACGTCTTTACGGCATTGCCTTCCTCCAGCTTTTTCCCTATTACAAAACGACGGTTGTCTTGAACGATGCAATCACCCATCACCTTGAAATCAGTAAAGTCGGTCTCGTCTAGAGTCTCGTTCTGATAGATGTAGCCATGGTCTGACGTAATGAGAATATTGCTTCCGTTGCCGTTTCTGATGATGTCAATGATTCTTTTGATATGTTCAAATTCATCTTGGGTCGCCTCGAAAACTCTGCTTTCCGTAGCCTTGTCATCACCCGTTTTGTCTATAATGTTACTATAGATATAAATGAGGTCGTAATCCTTGAATGCCGTCTTGGCATTCGTGATTTTGAGGAAATCATCGGCAATGATTGCCATACTCTTAGCTACGGTTCTCTGCAAAACCTTTTCTCGGTTATTTGTTCCCTTGGTACTGATGCCGTCTGCAAACACTTCATCGGCTTCCTTTTCGTAAGAAAGTTCCTTGTGTGGCAAGAGGGCTGCCATTCCCAGCTGGGTATAGGAAGGTAGGGTAGAGAGCATGGCTGGTTTCATCTCTGTTTCCATTCTTGGCATTCGGGCAATCTTTTCGCTCAGTTCCACCATTGTCTCGTATCTCAAGGCATCGCTGATGATGACGAAAACCTTCTTCTTGTTGGCGATGAAGGGATAGACGTATGCCATATAGAATTTCTCCTGACTGATGATGTCTTTCATCTCCCATTGTTCCATACCATCTACTTGTGGTTGCCATTTTTTGACAAGTTTCAAGAGATAGTGGTTGGTGTATGCCAGCTGCACCTTTTCGGCGATGGATGCCAATAGTTGTTGGCTTTCAGCCTGATTGGCTTCGTGGATGAAATGGCGGTAATGCAGGTCGATGGTATATAGGTTTTTGACGTAAGCCATAAAACATTCTTCTGGAGAATTGATGTCCAGTCCGTTCATCTTCAATTCGATATCTGCAAAGAGTCGGCGTGCTTCCAGGAGGGCATGGAGTGTATGGGCTGCTTCCTGGAAAAAGAGCTTGTTTTCACGTTCCTCAATAATGGCTTCCAACTCCTCAACGGTGATACTGCCATTCAATACATCATTTACCAGATAGCTGGCTATGATTTTATCAATGCAAGGATAGGTCTCTACCTCCAGTAATTGCTGCAGAGAGTATTCCTGTATGGTATCCCTGATGTTGAGTTCATTTTCTAATTGCCCTGCAAGCTCCTGGTACATTTCGCCATAGGTTCTGCTGTCTCGCCAGTCGCGCATGAAAATCAGAGCCTCGTTGGTCAGGTTCTTTTTCAAGTCGTTTTGGAAGAGTACGATAAGCAGATCTTTGATGTTCCTGTTCTCTTGGTAGCCGAAGGTGGTCTTTACCTCGTCCCAATAGATATCCTCCAGATTGTAACTCTTCATATCCGCTTGGAGGGTAGTCTCTTCCTGAACCATCTCTGTAATCAGGGCGTATGTATAAGCCTCGCAGGTGGTTTTGCTTTTGCAGACCACAGCGAGCATCATTTTTTCTATATCCCTGGTATCCATTCCCGGATGAAGTCTTGCAGCCAATTTATTCCTGTTGTCTGTCTTCTTGAAGAAGTTGATGTGCTGTTGCACCACGGCATCTTTCAGTTCCATGGCGATTCCACATTCTGCCGCATAGAGTGAACTCATATCGGCGGAAAATAAAACTCCTTCTTCCTGATAGTCCAGCAGCCAGTTGTCTTCATCTTTAGGCATAGCTTCTGGACTGTAGATCACAAAGCCTAGTTCTGGCTGTTCTCCTTTTTGTATCTGATATTTGATGGTGAAGGGATTGCCTTCCAGCGTCAGCACGCTGATGCCGGGCATGTTGATGTTGGTGGCAAATTCTTTCTCTTGCCCTCCTTCGTCGTACCAGAACACATAGCGGTTTTTCTCCACCATAGTGCTGAGTATCTGTTTTATCTTTTCTCTTGTTGAATCGGTCATAACTATTTTACTCCTATTGCTTTAAATGCCGCATCTATCGGGTCGGTATATACTTCCAGACTGAATTTGGTCATCAGGTCAGCTGGCACATTGCCGTATTGCATCATGTCGATGGCTGGAATGAGGATGCGCTTGGCTCCTGCATCATTGGCTATCTCCAAGGCACCAGGCAAGTCGGTGGTACCGATGATGGTTCCGCCGATGCTCATGCTGCCCAGTATGCAGAGCTGAGGCTGAACCGGACGGTTGCATAGTCCTGATACCAGAGAGATGAAGACGGCTAATTCCATGCCCGATAGGGTGCCGATGCCATGAATGTCGGTGGCTTTCAGATGCAGCTCGTAGTCGCCAAACTTGATGTCGTTTGAAATGCGGCTGATGTTACTTCGCAGATAGTTGACTGCTTCTTTCAATTCGTCTCGGATGGTTGTACCACTTCCGAAACCGGTGTGCTCAAACTTGCCGTTGCCTTGCATCTTTTGCAGGTCTAGGCGAACCAGTCCCTTGTTGCCACCTTCTGTTTGGTTGGCGATGCAGAAAAGGCATCCTGCCTGCAATTCTCCTTCGGGTATCAATCCGGACGATTTGCATTCTGGGGTAGCCACGAAGTGCTCTTCGTTGTCTTCCAGGTCGATATACGAGAAATGGACGTCGAAGAATTCCAAACCGCCAATCTTCTTGAGCTGTTCCTTGATGCGGCGTCTGCCGATAAGGGCATATTCCAGGCATTCTCTTACTTCCTCTTTACCGAAGTTTCCATCCGGATATAACAGTTTGAGAAGTCCGCTCACGGTATGCTTTACGGCGATGACATCACGCTGGTTCAAGTCTTTGCCCAGTCGGAAATATTTCTGGATGGCATCAGAAAAGGTGCGCTTGCGCATCTCTCTCAGGCATTCCGAAAAATAATCCGTGATAAAGCCATAATTATCGGTGAAGAACTCTGGGCGCATTTTGGGTATTTCCCAACCTGGCAGATAGAGATGGAAACGGTCGAAGAAGGCGGCATCTATCATCTCTTTTGGAAATGGCGAGAGAAGATGTGAAACTTTTACCAGGTTCTCGATGCTTCCGTCGATATTGCCGAGAAAGACCATCGAGGCATCGGCTGCAATACTGTCCTTGCCTCGGCTGAATGAGCCGTTTGCCATATAGTCTTTCATAATCTGCACTCCGTCCTTGTCTTTCATCTTCATGCCTGCCACCTCGTCAAATGCTACCACATCCCAGGTTCCCACGAGTCCTACCTGGTGTCTGCCCATATTGTAGAAGAGGTTTGCCACGGTGGTCTGTCCGCCCGACACCAATATAGAATAAGGTGAAATCTGTTCAAAGAGATAGCTCTTGCCGGTGCCGCGAGGTCCCAGTTCCACCATGTTGAAGTTGTTTTCTACCAGCGGAATCATTCTCGCTATCAGATGCTGCTGGGCGATGGGCGATAGGTTGGTAGGCTCCATACCCATGCTTCTCAGCAACACCTGCATCCATTCTTCTTTCGAGAAATGCTTGCGGGCTTCGATATATTCATTGATGTCGGTAGCCGGCATCTGTACGGGTTTCAGAGAGAGTATCTTGAAGGGACTCTCTTTTGAATTCTCATCAAACTCGTAGGCGAGGGTGATGATGCACCAGATACCTCCGCCTAATAGCTTGTCGTACATCTTGATATAGTCGTCGGCAATGCGGATACGGGAGATGTTGATGTTGAAGATCTGTCCTTCGTAGGTGTCGTTGTGCTCGTTGAGGCGAGCCGTCACCTTGTCGATAATCTTGAATTGTCCCCTGTCTCTTATCTTCGACTTGATTTTCTCGGCTTCATCTGGGCGCACGTAGTTGTCGGCAAGAATCTGTTTTACCATTGCCGTACCGCTTTCTATATCTTCCTCATCGTCTGTGGCGCAGTACATGCCAAGCAGGTACTCCAGTACGTAGCTTGGCACGTTCATGCCTTCTTTGATGAGTTTCGTCAAGTCTTTGCGCACCACCTTTCCTGCGTAGTACTCATTGAGTTTTTTATCTAGTTCGTCGGTCATATTTATTCCAGTCCTTTGATAGGTTCCACAAGTGGATAGAACTTTGGATAGTTGGCTTTTACGCCATCATCCAGGTCGATGGTGAGTCGATGGCTCGCCATTTCTACCAACTCTTGTTCAAACTCTTTCACTTCTTTCACTTTCTCCTTTAGTTCGTTCACCAGTTTCAGGGCACGGTTGCGCTGTGCCTGGGTCAGGTCATCACGGAGGGTTTCTTCTTCGGCTTCTCGCAACTGCTGTTCCACCTTATTTATATATGGGTGTACATATTCGGCATGAAGTTTCGATAGGGTGTCGGCTTCCATGCGGTGCATATAGACCAGTGCCTTGAAGTAACCCTTCTTGTGCTTGTCGCCCATGCGGGATGAGAAGAGCCAGTAGATAGGTCGCTTGGCTCCCTTTACGCTGTACATCTGCTGATGGTCGGCATAATAGTCTTTATAGAGATAATCTCTCAGGGGCTTGCCGATGGTCTGCTCGATGTACTTCATGTTCTCGTAATACTGCTCCTCACCGAAGAGAGTCTTGATGGCGAGTTGGATGCGCTCGGTCATATCGTCGGCGAAGAAGTCGGATTCCTGGATGATTGGAACGATGCCATCGTCATCTATGCAGAGAGTGCTGCGTGGAGAGTTCTCTATGCCGTCCACCTGCAAGTTGAGACTGCTGAGGTCTTGATGCTGGTTGGCGATGATGAGGCCTGGCTTATCTACGGAATAGCGTCCAATGAAGCAACCCACCAAATAGCTGATGAATTGTTTGATGATTACATCATCGTGCCAGATAATCTTCTCATTGTCCTTGCTGCCATCCTCCGTTTTCTCTTTCTCGATAGAGATTTCTCCCTGTTGCAGGATAGTTACCTCATCGAGAGGAACGTCAGGTGTCAACTCATCTTCCAAGCCATAGATATGAATGAACTTCTCGTTGAGAGTCTCCTCGTTTTGATGAAGACGAAGGAACATGGTTTCCCATTTCTTTTTATACACATCTACTCGCCATGATAGCTTGTTCTGTTCTGCAGGCTCCAAGTCAATGCTGATTTGATGATAGCCAGCGTAGTCATGCATGATGGAATCATAAGAATCAAGATCAATGCTCAACAATTCGTTGGAAGTGAAATCCCATGATGTTTCGTGGGCATCCCAATCGGATTTGCTGATGGAGATAGCTTGTCTGATATGTTCTTTTATTATATTATCAAAGATTTGCTCCTTTATAGGCATGCATAATACATCTCTAACCTGTTTCTTTGTTCCAGGAGCAATAAAGTTTAAAATTATAGTTGCAATTTTTGAATTAAGAAGTGCAAGTATAGAATCTATATTTTCTGGTTTATTTATGAATATGCTTGTGCCTGCTTTTTCAAAAAGTTCTCTTGAAAATAATCTTCTAAAGGAAGGAGTTTCAGAGCATACATACGACCAGGTAATTCCATCTTTAAACTGAAGTTCTTTTCTTATAATACGAGCAATATGGTTTTCTTTATAATGCTTTTGAGCATCTTCTGTCCATAAGATCGTGTCTATTACATTCCCATAATATCTTCTGAAGCCTCCTCCTCTTGCACATAAAGCCCAATGTGAAGAATTAACATCATTTGAATTTATCTCCCAAATGTATCTTAAATATACATTGTTGTTTCCTGTAATATTCTGTCCATTTGAAAAAGCATATTTGTCCATTAATGGTAATTTAAATAGCTTTTTAAGATTATTGCTTATCCAATATCCTAAAGGCATTCCTGGGATGTTTTCAAAATCTTCTTGCTTAACTTTATAAATATTGGTTGTTTTGCTCAAAAAAAGATTATGCTTAGATTGGCAGTCTTTACCATCTACTAATCTATAAAAGATAGAATATGCTTGAGGTAACATGTTTGTGCATACAAAAGCTGCATTTTGAACAAATTCACCACTTAGTTCGTCAAAAGTATGGGCTCCTAAATGGAGTAAACTATCTATCTGATAATTCTTTAGAATATTGTAACGAAATTCTTCAAATGCAGTAAAGAACATCCAACTCTGCATGTTTATCATAGCCATTTTTGCCTTAGGGGTACAGTATTCCTTGCAGCGTTCCATGAACGTTGCCATTGTATCTGCCTTAGAATTTGGATATTCTTTGCCAACATATGCTTTCAGAATATCACCCATGCCTTTTCCCAGATACGGTGGATTCGTAACGACACAATGGTATCCACGAGACAGGTATTCTGCCTCGCTCTTCAACTTTTTCGCATTTTCTCCGAATAGACTGTTCCCCACTTGTATCGCTTCATATTCCTCTTTCGTAACCTTCAGCAAGGATCCAATGGTATCAATATTCTCGAACTGCCAAATCAAACTCTTCTCGTCCCAATTGCCACTTGCTGCTATTGTCTCGTGGTCAATGTTCTCCAAAAAGATAACATTTGGCTCTACCGGCTTACGACGGAGGTAACGGCTATAATATGCATTAGCTTTCATGGTAAGGGCAAAGCTGGCAAGCTGATAACAACGCTTGTCAATGTCCATACCATAAAGGTTGTTCTCCAGGATAAGAGCAGGAATCTCCTTGGTGCGATAACCCTCTTCTTCATACATCTTGCAGAGCAAATCGAAAGCATAAACCAAGACGTGACCACTTCCCATGCAAGGGTCTATAAAGCGGATGTCTTTTACGCTCTGAATATCCTCCGGAATCGGGTCTGGCTGGTTGTCGGCAGGCTCTATGTAATAAGGCATTTCTGCTTTTAATGCCGTGTTGGGATGCAGGGTGGTCCAAATACGTCCCAAGGTGTTCTCTACCATGTAGCGAACAATCCAGTGTGGGGTGAAAAGCTGGGTGGCTGCAGCTTGCTCGTCACTTTTCAATCCACCCTTCTGACTCTTCTTAGCTTCGGCATCCGCCTTGCGCTCTGTGATATAAAACTGGTAAAGCCAGCCCATAATCTCTACGTTTTGACAATCCTCGTCGGTCATCCCCTTGCGGATATCCGTCACGAAACTCTGCTCAGAAAGCAAGTCGGTAGGGAGCAGCAGTTCGGTATAATCGCTGATTGACTCGAAAAGGAAAGGCATGGGGTTATTGTATTGGTTGCAGATGGCAATCAATAAATCATGGTAAATCTCTTCCTCGTCTTTTCTTAAAATGTCCAGTGAGATGCCAAGGTTCTCATCGATGTTTCCACCCATCGCTTCCTGCAGAATTTCCGGACGTATCTGTCCTGCTGCAGGAGTGATGACCATCGGAACATTATAGCCGTTGGCATCCATGAAGCGAAGTGCCATCACTCGGTTGAACCAAGTGTAGGTCACTTCTTCCACTACATTCTTTTCGCCTTTAGCGGCAATCTCCTTGCGGAGCGTATTGATTTCATTCTGTTTGCCACGAAGCTCGGCAGTATCTTCCGTCAAGATATAGTTCATTCTTGTCTTGATGGAAGATACCAGCTTTTTGCGAGTTTCCTGTGCAAATGTCTTTAATGCTGATGTATTCATATCATTCTTAATTCAACATGATGTTCTTATTCTGTTTGATGAGGCTGAGGAGCTGCTGGCGCAGGGCATCAACATAGGCTTCTACATCTTCCTTCGATTCAAGCACCTGCTTGTTCCATGCCAGGTTCATCGCCTTTTCCTTTCTCACTGCAATCTTTGGCTTAGGTTGAGGAGGGGTTGGGTGTGAACCATTCGTGTTGGAATCTCCAGTCCCGGAACCAGTTGCTCCAGAACCGTCTGGTTGGGGATCTGTTGCCGATGTTGCCTCTTCTACCCAGGTGTTGATGCTTTCGAAGCATTTGCTGAATGCTTTCTCCACATCCTCTTTCATACCTTTCAGGTTTCCGATAAATCTTTCCTCTTTCTCCTTGCTGCTCAACAAGCCAAACATTTGCTCCACCTGTGACTTCTGGTTGTCTTTCAGTGTAGCGTAAGACGGCAGGTCGGTGAGTGCAGCAAGTTTGCTGCTGATAAGCGAGGCTATTTCCTGATGCGCTTCTTCCTGCTTGGTGGTAATCTCGTGACTGATGGCATCGATGGTCATCTTGGCTTCCGTCATACACTTCCAAGGAGTCTTGCTTTCGTAAGCAGCATCGAGCTTCTGGCAGAGTTCTGGCGAAACATACCTCATGTTGGCCTGATAACCCGTCTTGATCTTGCTGATGTTCTTGAAGATGTCAAACTGTTTGCCATTCACGAAGTCCTTGATTTCTTCCACTTCTTCCATGACGTCATCGATGAAATCCTCAATCTCTCCTGTTTTCTTGTAGAGACTCGGATAGACCACGGCTGCCCACTTCTTCATCTGTTCGATGGCAGCTTGCAGAGGAGCCGTGAAGGCATAGCGGTACTCTTGTGAGATATTGCTGAGTTCAGAAATCTCTTCTTTCAGTTTCTGGATAAAGGCATTGTGCACCTCCTTGGCGCTGACTCCAGGGCTGGTTGCGTCATCAAACAGTTCTCTATATACATTCTTCAACTTGGTTATCTGACTGTTGCTGATGGTTTCCTCTATATCAACAATGGTTTGTGCCTGCTGGGTACCATTGGTGAGATGGAACTGGAAATCACGGTCGGCAACCACATTGCCATTACAGTGGAAGGAAATCTTTTCCATCACGTAGAGTTTGGCAAGGATGCAGAGCACGGCAGTTTCATACCAACCATAGCGGTTGCCACGGAAGTAATCTACCAGGTCTTTTACCTTGGTACGGACAGCACGGCTCTTGTCGAGATTCAGTTTGTTCATCACCTCCTGGCAGCATTCATCCAGTTCATAACCCAGTCGCTCTTCGGCGGTGCTGCAGATGATTCGCTTCAGCATCGTGTCATCGTACTCTATCTTCAGCAAGGCAAGGTTCTTGTATTCCAGGTTCACCAGGCGAGTCATTCCTTCGGTGAGTCGGATCTTGATATCGGTGCTGCGAATATCCGTCAATTCATAACCGCCCAGGTAGAGGCGCGCCTTTTTGGTGAGTTCAATGAGTCGGGCAACGATATTCTCACGGCGCTTTCGGTTGACGAGGCGCTTGTCGATTACAATTTGCTGGCGATAGTCTTCAGAGCCATTGGCCATCAAGCGGTTCAGGCATTTATCCGCCTTCTTGAACATCACGATATCGTCGGTCATGTATTTATCCTCTCCCAATACCACGCACAGGTGGTTTTGATGTCTCGAAGAATACATCAGCATGCTTGCGTCATCAGTGGCTCCTTCGTAAATCGGTGTCATGAAATGGATAAAGATATCTGCATCTCGTCCGTCTTGCTTCCCATCCACCATTCTTCCGAAAGAGAATATCTTGTTGGGCGACAGCTTCACCTTGTTGTCATAGTAAATCTCATCACGGAATATCTTCTTCAGTTCCTCGTTGATAGCATCCGGTGTAAGTTCCTCGTTCTTGATTTCATTCTCGATATCCTTCTCCTCGTTGGTCTGATAATGGTATTCGTCGTTGGCTCCTTTTTCGATATAGCTCAGATGAACCAACTTGTTCAAGGCTTCGTGGATGTCGTTGCGCAAAGCCTGGAAGTCGGCATCCAGGGTAGGGAGCATCAGTTTGGTGATGTTGTCTGCCGTAGATGGGAATCCCTTGACGTATTTGATGAGAAAGAGTGTCTTCAATACCTTGAGGGCAAGCTCGTTGTCCAGCGTGCGTTCTGCCTGCTGGATGTCGCTCTGAATCTTGGTCTGCAGAATGCCACGCAATCCCTCGTACATATCGCAGAACTGTACGATGTGGTCGAGGTCCTGATGGGCATATATCTTTGCCACTTCCTGGGTGATGGTGAGCAGACTTCGTTCGCCCACACTCTGCTGTTTTCCGCTGAAGGCATTGTTCTTCGAGAGTTCGATGATGCAGCTCTGTACCAGGTTAAACTGGTAGTCGATGAACGGGAAGTCGATGGCAAACTGCTGGTCGTTCTTATAGTTGCTCTTAAACTGGCTGTTGTCGCCGAAGTTGAAGAGCGACTTGATGATATGGTTCTCCTTCTGATATACTTCGCAAAGCATCTGCTGAGGCTCCTCTTCCTTCTCCAGCAGGCGTCGCTGAATCACCTCGTCGGCATTGGCGCTGGTCAGACTGATACGGGTATCGAAGCGACCTTGGATTCTGGAGAAATCGTATTCCTGCTGTTTGTCGAGATTGCCGAGTGTGGCATCAATATCCATCTGCGAGGTAACAATCACGATACTCTGTCCGTTGGTCTTATCCGACAAGCCTTCGGCGATGGTTTGAAGACTGAGCATTCGATGCACGTCTTTTCCGATAAACTGTCCCACCTCATCAACGAAGAAGATGAATCGGCTGCCTGGCTGTTGCTTGTCGAGGTGTTCCTTAACCAGGGCAACGAATCCGTCGGTATCAATCTTGTAGTTGGCAATCTGTGCCTTGATGTTATCGAAGGCGGTTGCTTGTGGAATGCCATCAATTTCAGCCATGATTTCTGCCATGCGCTGAAGTTTGAGAAGGATGCTTTTTCTGCCGTTCTCCCAGGTTTCACCAAATCTCTTCTGGTATTCTTCCTTGAAGAACTCATATTTTCCCTTGTTGTCGAAATATCTTTCTATCTCAGCAATCTCAGGTTTCTTGTCATCGTATCCCATCTTGCGGTTGAATTCCTTGACGAAGATGTTGAGCACCGGGTCGATGGTACTCTTGGTGGTGGCATCCAGTTTTTCCTGAATATTGAAGAGTACGCTCTCGGTAGGAATGCGGCATGCTTTCTGGATGTCGCCACGAAGTTCGAAGTCTTCTGCCTTGCTGGCAAAGATTTCTGCGCATGGTTTACCATCTATCTCATACTTGTTTTCAAGAACGTAAGAGAGTATTTTCAGAAGATGAGACTTACCGCTACCGAAGTCGCCCGAAATCCAGGTACACTTGGGTTTCTCGGGTGGCACGAGGGTATGGAAGAACTTTGGCAACTTCTGGTCCTGCTGCTGTTCGGCAGTGATGACAAATTCCGTGATTTCTACTTTCAGTTCTTGGATACTGTCTGCCTTGATAACGCCATTGATGGGGCGGTTGATATCTTTCTTGTAAATGTCTTGCTGTTTCATTGTTATGCTGGTTATGATATGATGTCACTCAGGTTTTGTCCACGATAGTAATTCTCGTCAGAGATTCTGCCGAAGAGCTTGAGTTGAAGATTGTTATATTCTCCAGGAAAGAAGAAAATGAGATTGCTTCCTGCTGTCAGTTCATCGATGTTGTTGAGGATGCCATGCGAGCGGAGGAAGGGATAGACTCTTCCGATGGCATGGATGAAGACAAACTTCGGTTCCTTTTCCGCAATGAGACTTTGGATGCGGGGGATGATGACGGTCTTGATATCGAGCACGCTGTCGAGTGTAGAAACCATGGTGTCTTTATCAATTCCTCTTTCTCCTTCCAGGATGGCATCAAGGATTCCTTCCTCTTGCAGAATCTGGGTGCAGAGGTCGTAGAGGTTGATGTTGAGGGAGGAGATGCCTTTCTTTTCCAGGCTTTTCATCAGTCGTTCCACTTGTTGTGGGATGGCTGACTGCTGCCGGGTAGGGAAGGGCTGTATATAGAGTGGCAGTTCGCCACCCAGGTTTTCTCCAAAGTTGGGAGTGATGAGTTTGTTGTAGATATGCTCAAAGAGTGTATCCATGTCGTGGAATGTTGAGAGCTGAGTCATAATGCGTTGGAAATGTTATGAATGGATGGAGATGAGATGATTGATTTCATTGTTGGAATAGAGAAAGATGGTGAGCCAGCGAGGATGGTCTTTCACGATGACCTGTTCCATCTGCTCCGTGAGATAAGGTCGTCGGAGAATTCCCGTTTCCGTAGATTCGATGAGTTCTGTCTGTTCCATGATGCGGAACACTACCTGTCGGATCTTGGCAATGGTCAGTTCGGTGATGGCTTCGAGTTCGGGATGGATATACTTCTTCTCGTTGAAGAACTCGTTGAAGTTGGCATACGAAACTCTGTCGTGCAAGGAGTAGAAAGCCTCTCGCACGTTCTCACGGATGAAATCAAAGATAAAAGGGTGGGCTTTGCAGATGGCAAGCAGCACGATTTGTCTTCTCGTAGCCATGTTGCCATCGACAAGCAGGGTGCGCTCCTCCTCGTTGAGTGCGTCTATGCGCTGCTTCATCAAGGAGAATACACGTTGGTTGGTGGAGAGACGGTTCTTCTCCATCAAATTTTCTCTGAAAGTCAATTCTTTTGTTCTTTTCCAGTCCCCATCGCAATCTCTCAGGGCTTCAGCCACGGCATGCATCTCATTCAGCATGGCAGAACCCGCAGTAAACGTGAGGTTGTAGGTCACATTTTCTTCTGTCATATAGAATGCTATATATACATGGTATAGCATAACTTGACAGCCATGCTATAGTCATAGAGCGAAACTATCTTATCTGGGGAAACGAGTGGCTTCCAATACTTGGGGATGGATACAAAAGAAGCGTAGGCTTCCCTCATCCATCCTCAGGTATTGCCAGACACCCGCATATACGATAAGTTCCACCCACGCTATAGCGCAGGCGTTTATTGAACTTATTCATTCGTATATGCATCTTTAAAACTGGCAATTTTGAGGATGCTCCGAATAATCAAGTAAACGCTTAGTTTATTACTCTTATTATGATGTTATATTTTTGTTTTTTTTTATTTTAAATTGTTCGACATCTGCTCTTTCATACAAAGAATGTAAAGACTTACTTTTTATCGTAATCTTCTTCTACATGATTATATGAAGATATTCGGCACAAAGGTACTAAAAAAAAAATGAGATGCGGATGGATTTCCTGATAATTTTAACAAAGAATACATCTGGTAGGCTATTTGTACCCTATTATACTTTTTGCTTTTCTATTTAAAAATGCTTTCACACTTTATGTTAACTATCTGTTTCATAGTTGTTTGAGTGTGAAAGGAGAATTGTGAAGGGTGAATGTGGGTGATGTGTGAAGCGGGAATAACGGTTATGAGGAGTGAGGAGAGATGATAGGTGCTGAAAGGCGGAAAGATGCTATCTTTTATCGATTGGTTTGAGTAGTTCTTATAGCTGACTAGAGTCATCCATATAGCTGACCCGGGTCATCTATATGGATGACCCGGGTCAGCCGATGATTGGTAGTATCAATTACTCTAGTAGATAGTATCAGCTTCCCCTATTGGAAATATGAACTTCCCCTGTTGGAAGTATCAGTTTCTGGTGTTTATACTATCATACTTTTCTCCTAAAAATGCCTTCATACTAAACTTGCTGATAATCAGAATGTTTTAGAATGTGTGAAAGCAGAAATAAAGATTGTAGAATATTATAAAAACAAAAAATAAGCAGCTGAAAAAATCAGCTGCTTATTTGCTTATAGGGTGGAGCTGGAGGGAATCGAACCCTCGTCCGCACAAGGAAACCATACGCTTTCTACATGCTTATTCCAGCC
>ERZ1035014.489-NODE-489-length-17591-cov-6.574760_pt1 | contig 17591 bp, 10 predicted proteins | sample MGYA00520620_ERZ1035014 | MGnify/ENA primary metagenome ERZ1035014 (study PRJEB33766, sample SAMN09781744) | gut metagenome | biome: gut microbiome | host: Homo sapiens | place: Madagascar | study: EMG produced TPA metagenomics assembly of the PRJNA485056 data set...
TAGTTGGCCAGATCCATCCCCTTGTCGGTCAGTGCAATCCTGCCAGCAACCATCTGCAAAAGTCCCTGTTCTTTCAGCTTGCGAAGTGTTTCCAGATACACGGCCTCAATCGGTACCCCAAAGCTTTGCTCAAACGCTGCTCTGGTTACTCCCTCATTCATCCGCAGCCCCAGAAACATAAATTCCTCCATCTGTTCTTTTCTTGTCAGAATCTGTGCCTGTTCCTGTACACAGCTGCCAATCCAGAGATCCTCTGGTACGGCATGCTCCCCGTCTTTTAAAAACTCTGCCGGAGACTTTTCCTGCAGGTGGTCACAAAATTCTCCATACGCATACAGCTGCCGGGTGTTGGTATACCGGACATTTTCCACCAGGGAAGATGCCCCCAGCCCCAGCCCCAGATAATTTTCTCTGGTCCAGTAGCCAATGTTATGTCTGCAGGCATACCCCGGCTGGGCAAAATTGGAGATTTCATACTGCCGGTATCCTGCCTGTTTCAATACATCCTGCGTGGCCTTATAAATGCGGTATACCTCATCCTCGTCCGGAAGAATCTCTGTATGAATCCCCGCTTCCTGCTTCACTGCGTCAAACTTATACCGTTCATAAAACGGTGTCCCCTTTTCTATGATCAGGGAATATGCCGAAATATGTTCCGGTTTCAGCCGGATCACCGTCTGCAGGGATTCCAAAAATTTGTCCAGCGTCTGGTAAGGCAGACCGCTCATCAGATCAATATTGATATTTTCAAACCCTGCATTTCTCGCCAGCTCATACGTTTTTAAAAACTGATCATACGTGTGAATTCTTCCAAGTGCTTTCAGCTCCTCATTGTTTGTTGACTGCAGTCCGATCGAGAGGCGGTTGATCCCCGCACTCTGATAAACATTCAGTTTCTTTGCCGTCACCGTTCCCGGATTGCACTCGATGCTGATCTCCGCATCCGCCTCCACATGAAAACTCGAAGCAACCTGCTGCAGCACGGTGTAAATCAGATTTTCCTCCAGCCAGCTCGGCGTGCCCCCTCCGATATAAATTGTCGGGACATGATAATCCCCAAGCAGATTTCCGCAATAACGGATTTCCTGCAGCAGGGCATGCACATATCTGATCTGTGTATTGCTGTCTGCCGGAAAGGACAGGAAATCACAGTAATCACACTTTTTCACGCAAAAAGGGATATGAATATATAATTCCAGTTTCTTTTCATTCATAGAATCAGTCTTCATCCAGTTTCAATACACTCATAAATGCCTCCTGCGGCACTTCTACGCTGCCGACCTGACGCATTCTCTTCTTTCCTTCCTTCTGTTTCTCCAGAAGCTTTTTCTTACGGGAAATATCACCGCCGTAACATTTTGCCAGGACATCCTTGCGCATGGCCTTAACCGTTTCACGAGCGATGACTTTTCCGTTTACGGCTGCCTGAATCGGGATTTCAAACAGATGTCTCGGAATCTCTTCTTTCAGACGCTCACACATTTTACGGCCTCTGTCATATGCACTGTCTTTGAATACAATAAAGGATAAGGCGTCCACCATCTCCTTATTAATAAGAATATCCAGTTTGACAAGGTCGGAACGGACATATCCTTTCATTTCATAATCAAAAGAGGCATATCCGCGGGACCGCGACTTTAATGCATCAAAGAAATCATAAATAATCTCATTCAGTGGCATATCATATTTGATCACGGCACGGGTTGCTTCAATATAATCCATGCTGATATAAATACCGCGGCGTTCCTGACAAAGCTTCATAATTGCCCCGACATACTCGCTGGTTACCATGATCTCTGCCGATACAAACGGTTCCTCCATATATTCAATCTCCGAAGGGTCTGGCAGATTGGACGGATTGGTCAGGTCAAACACTTCTCCGTTGGTCTTGTGCACCTTATAAATAACACCGGGTGCCGTTGTCACAAGATCCAGATTAAACTCACGCTCTAAACGCTCCTGAATAATCTCAAGATGCAGTAATCCAAGGAATCCGCAGCGGAATCCAAATCCCAGGGCAAGGGACGTCTCCGGTTCATACTGTAACGATGCATCATTGACCTGCAGTTTTTCAAGCGCATCCCGCAGATCCGGATACTTGGCAGAGTCTGCCGGATATAATCCGCAGTACACCATCGGATTGACCTTTTTATATCCCGGAAGCGGTTCTGCACACGGGCGGTCGAGCTCTGTCACAGTGTCTCCGACACGTGTATCACGCACGTTTTTAATGCTCGCTGCGATATATCCAACCATGCCTGCGGAAAGCTCGTCACACGGAATAAACTGCCCGGCACCGAAATATCCCACTTCTGTCACCAGATCCTCGGCTCCTGTGGCCATCATTTTGATTTTGGTTCCCACTTTGACGGTACCTTCCTTGATCCGGCAGAAAACAATTACACCCTTATAGGAATCATACAGCGCATCGAAGATCAACGCCTTAAGCGGTGCCTTCGGATCTCCGGCAGGTGCCGGAATCTTTGTCACGATCTGTTCAAGCACTTCCTCAATATTCAGTCCGGTCTTTGCAGAAATACGCGGAGCATCCATCGCCTCGATACCGATCACATCCTCGATTTCCTGTGCGACCTCTTCCGGGCGTGCACTCGGCAGATCAATCTTATTGATGACCGGAAGCACATCCAGATCATGATCCAGTGCCAGATAGACATTGGCAAGTGTCTGGGCTTCCACCCCCTGTGCGGCATCCACAACCAGGATGGCACCATCACACGCTGCAAGACTCCGGGATACTTCATAATTAAAATCCACGTGTCCCGGCGTATCAATCAGGTTAAAAATATATTCCTCTCCATCCTTTGCCTGATAAATGATGCGCACTGCCTGGGATTTGATCGTGATTCCCCTCTCACGCTCCAGATCCATATTATCGAGAACCTGTGCCTGCATCTCACGGCTGGTCAGCGTTCCTGTTTTTTCTATGATTCGATCCGCAAGTGTAGACTTACCGTGATCAATATGGGCAATAATACAAAAATTACGAATTTTGCTCTGATCGATTGACATCTTATTCCTCTTTTTCTTTCTACTATAATTTATCGTTTGATAAGTACGGTCCATCAGATGCTGATAGAACCTACGCAATGTTACATTATACCGAAAACAGGTCTATAAATCAAACATTGACATCCACTTTTTCCATAATACCTGTTTGGTATCATCGTCCGCAAATGCCGAATGCAGCGAAGCCATATAAATTTTCTCACACATCGGCTCTTGAAACATCCCGGCTTCTGCCAGACGCATATATTCATCCGTACAGCTGGTATCGCTGACGGTACGGTTGTCCGTATTGATGGAAAGCAAAATTCCGGCATCGTAAAATTCCCTAAACGGATAGTCTGTAAAATCCGTGACCGCCTTTGTCTGCAGATTACTCGTCGGACACAATTCCACTCCGATCTTTTTCTCTGCAACTTCCTTCTTTAATTCCTCGTCCCCGCTCATGGCAATTCCGTGACCGATCCGCGATGTTCCCAGTTCAATGGCCGTACGGATTTCTTCCCTGCTTCCACATTCTCCTGCATGGATGGTATATGGCATGCCATATTTTTTTGCAGTGGCAAATACGTCCGCAAACGCTGCTGTCGGGTACGCCTTTTCATCCCCTGCCAGATCACAGGCAACAACACCGTTTCCGAGAAATTCCCGCGCTTCTTTTAACATGGCAATATTTTTTTCGGTTTCCAGATTGCGCATGGTGCAGACAATCATTCCGGTCAGGATGTCCGCTTTTTCTTCTGCTTTTTTCAGGCCATCCCGGACGCTCTCTAAGATTTCCCGGACCGAAAGCCCCTGTTCCATGGAAAATGCAGGTGCAAAACGCACTTCCAGATACTTGACCTGTTCTTTTGCTGCAGAAAGTGCCAGATCCTGTGCTGCTGCCGAAAGTCCCTCCTTCGTCTGCAGGCAGCCAAGCGGCAGTTCAAACTTCTCCAGATACTCTGCCAGTGAACTGCAGTCCATCGGTGCCACCAGTTTTTCCCGTAGTTCTTCCAGCCCCAGCGGCTCTTTTTTCTCCTGCTGCATCAGTTTCTGGATCAGGGGCAGGCTCACCGAACCGTCCAGATGACAGTGCAGCTCTATTTTTGGCATATTGTGTGCAATAAATCGATTCATCATCGGCTTTTCCCTCTCTTCTGCAAACTATAACAACGGAAGAAGTGATGTGCCGATCGTATTTGCCGGCATCTGCACTCCAAAATTATCCGCAATGGTCGCCCCGATCACCGCAAATGTATCCTGTGTCGGGAGCGGCCCGCTTCCCTGATCGGATGGCGAATACAAAAGCAGCGGCACCTGCTCTCTTGTGTGATCCGTCCCCTTGTACGTTGGATCGTTTCCATGGTCCGCCGTGATCATCAGCAGATCCTCTTTTTTAAGCAGTGGCATAAGTTCTCCGAGCTTTTTGTCAAACCGCTCGATTTCCTCTCCGTATCCGATCGGATTTCTCCGGTGTCCCCACAGGGCATCAAAATCGACCAGATTGGTAAAGCACAAACCGCAGAAATCGGATTGGGCCAGCGCAATGGTCTGATCCATCCCATGGACACTGCTGGTCGAATGCAGACTTTTTGTAATTCCGTATCCGTCAAAAATATCATGGATCTTTCCGACTGCCAGCACGTCATATCCGGCTTCCTGAAGCGCATTTAATGCTGTTGGCCCGGTCGGTTTCAACGCATAATCCCTGCGGTTGCTGGTTCTGACAAACTCGCCTTTTTTCTTTCCCACATACGGGCGGGCGATCACGCGTCCCACCCTCCACGCATCACGCATCGTCAGTTCCCTGGCAATCTCACAGTAATGATACAGGGTCTCTAATCCCATCGTCTCCTCGTTCCCGCAGATCTGCAGAACCGAATCTGCCGATGTGTACACGATCAGCTTTTCTTCCCTGATTTCCTGCTCGCCGAGTTCCTCTAAAATCTTTGTTCCGCTTTCCGCCCGGTTTCCTATAATTTTTCTGCCGCATCTTTTTTCCAGCTCTGCGATCAGCTCCGGCGGAAATCCATGTTCCGTAAAGGTGATGAAAGGCTTTTTTGTTTCAATCCCCATCATCTCCCAGTGTCCGGTCATGGTGTCTTTTCCGTTGCTTTTTTCATTCAGTGCCGCATAATATCCAAGTGGATGTTCCTGCGGCTGTACCTGTTTTAAGGATTTCAGGTTTGCCAGCCCTAAAGATGCCAGGTTTGGAATATAAAAATGTTCCACGGTCTGTGAAATATGCCCTAATGTATCGGCACCTTCATCTCCGAAGCGTGCGGCATCTGCCATCGCTCCCATTCCCATCGAATCGAGTACTATTACAAAAACACGTTTCAATCGTCTGTCCATGATTTACTCCCCTCCCTGTTTCTTAAGATTTTCCGGTCCAAAACTAAAAGGCAGCAGTTCCTCCAGCGTGTGTACTTCATAGTCCTCCTGGGACCTTGCAAGTACAATCTCAAAATCTCCCGGACAGAATTCCCGCATCACCTGTCTGCAGATTCCACACGGACTGCAAAGATCCGTACATTGGTTTTCCTCTGCCGTTTTTGGGTACAAAACACTTCCACCAACGATTGCAATCGCCTGAAATTCCCGCACACCCTCACTGACCGCCTTGTAAAATGCCGTACGTTCGGCACAGTTTGTTGCAGGATAGGAAGCATTTTCTATATTGCATCCCTGATACACAGTTCCGTTTTTGGCCAGAAGAGCCGCACCCACCTGAAAACGGGAATACGGTGTATACGCCCGCCTTCTCGCCTGAAACGCACTCCGGATCAGTTCTTTATAATCTGTCTGCATCTTTATCCTCCTGTATCAGCAGCCGGATGGCATCCACAGTTGTAGCGATTGCCTGCGTTGTATCATGCACCTGCACGTTCGGCAGCCCCCTTTTTTCCCGCTCCTGATTGGCAAGGACAAGAAAGCAGGCGCCCACACGCACATGCAAAAAACTTCCGGCAATAAAAAGCGCCGCCGATTCCATCTCCGATGCCAGACATCCCATCCTAAGCCATGCCTGCCATTTCTGCGTGAGCTCATAACTTACCGGCATAATCTGTGGCTCATGCTGTCCGAAAAAGGAATCCTTGCTCTGTACAACGCCGACATGATGACGTACCCCGCGTTTTTTTGCTGCCTGTACCAGTGCAGTAGTCACTGTAAAATCCGGGACAGCCGGATATTCGACCGGTGCATACTCGCGGCTTGTCCCCTCCATCCGGATCGCTCCGTCTGCAATCACCAGATCTCCGCCAAGTATATTTTCCTGCATTCCGCCGCAGGTGCCTACACGCAAAAACGTGTGTGCACCGCATTTGGAAAGCTCCTCGATGGCAATCGCAGCCGACGGTCCGCCGATTCCGGTGGAAGTCACACTCACCCTGACGCCATCTAACGTTCCGGTGTAAGTCGTAAATTCCCGGTTATCTGCCACCTGCTTTGCATCCGTTAAAAATTCCGCAATCTTTGCACATCGTTTGGGATCTCCCGGCAGGATCACATACTTACCTATGTCCTGCGGTCCCACGCCTGTGTGATACTGTCTGCCTGAGCCTTCTGTATAATCAACCATAAAAATGCCCTCCTCATATAAGTACATTGTAACATTTACAGCCGTTATTTCAACACTTTTGCAAACAGATCTGCAAGTGGTTCCATCGCATTTTTTGCTTCCTCAAACGTATTCGTCTGTGCGCCCACTTCCACCAGCATACTCTTGGGGCAGAAATGCATATTAAAGCGGTACCCTTTTAGATAAATCCGCCTTGTAAAATCCGGATAATATTCCGCAGCGGCAAGCTGCATCTGAAACGAAAACGCCAGATTATCGGAAATATACGGATTTTTTAAATACGGAATATCCCCGGAAGCCGTTGTTCTGCTCAGTCCGTTAAAAAACATGATCTTTGCCATCTTTTTTCCGTTTTGCGTTGTCACCAGACGCGTGTTTTCTCCCACGCCGTCTCTATGTAAATCGATCACTACCTGAATCGATGGATTATCATTTATGATTTTCTGAATCGACGGGGCTGCCTTGGAATATGCATGATCCCGGTCGCCCACATCATATTCTCCTTTATGATGCATGACTTGAAATCCTTCCTCTTCCAACAATTCCGTCAGATAATCTCCCACTCCGACAACACCCGTTTTTTCATCTTTGGAATCGGCATACCGTTCCTGGGAATGGGTATGATAAATTAAAATCTGCGGACCGTCCACCGACTGGTCAATCTTTAGATCCGGTTTCATCAGCTTATCCACGTCCAGCTGATTTTTCCCGATGGTCGTCGTATTATCAACCTGATAAAAGGTCTGTCTCAGATAATCAAAATCCTGCAGTTTTTTGCGGTTGACAGAAACTTTTTTCCCGGAAGTTTCTGTTTTTTTCTCCGGCTTTTTGGACTCTTTTTGTGTCGGAGTCTCGTCCACATTCTGACTTTCCTGCTGCACTGGCTGTTCCGTTACCGCCTTTTCATTTTCCGCAATGATCTGCTTTGCCTGTTCGTTTTCCTCTGCTGCCTGATTCTCATAATACGCCAGGTTTTCCTCCTGTGATTCATACCACAGCCGCTGCTCGTTTTGTGCAATTGCCGGATACATGGAAGCCGTCACATCCCGGTATATATTCGGAATTCCTTCCTCCTGCGCCCCCAGTACCCCCGGCACATAGAGATTAAGCACTCCGTTATAAAATTTCAGGGACAGATTCTGCCCCAGAAACTGCACCAGTCCGCCACCCCAGCAATACGCAAAAGCACAGACCAGCACAAAATCTATCGTCACCAGAAAAAGAAGCAATCGTCTCCTCACCCTATCACCACCTTGAGAGAATTATATGCCTTTTCTTTTGTCCCTATTCCTCTTTATCTCCCAGAAGCGCAATATTAAGTCCCTCCGAAATCAGAAAACTTAAATTTTTGATCGAGTCATCAATGTTTTTCGGTGTGACAAAAAGACCATTCAGCTGTGGCGAGAGCAGTTCCCTTGCCAGTTCCTGCCGCTCCCTCTCATCCAGCTTCTGCAGATCCGAAAGCGATAATGCGGAAATAAATTCCGTCATGGCATCCGAGACAATCGTTGCCGCATCCACGACCGTCGGCACACCGAGGGAAATCACAGGAACGCCCACACTTTTGCGGTTGATGGCATTGCGGTGATTGCCGATTCCGCTTGATTCCCGTATCCGTCAGCTGGATCGTCCGTCCCAGCCGCCGGATGCTTCTTGCCGCCAGCGCATCGACCGTGATCAGAAAATCCGGTTTCGTCTCTTTTACCACACCCTTTAAGATCTCCACACATTCCATACCGGTCTGCGCCATAACCCCCGGCACGATTCCGCTGACTTTTCCCACATCTTCTCTCTGGAATGCGTACGTTCCGAATTCATTCAGGATGTGGCGGGTGATAAATAAATTATCCACCACTCTCGGTCCCAGCGCATCGGGCGTCACTTCCCGGTTGCCCAGTCCGACAACCAGTGCCGCGACTTCCAGCCCCTTTTTTAAATTTTTTTCAATCTCTTTTCCCGGCAGAAGATTCCGCATGATCTTTGCCAGCTCCAAAGAAATATCCCTGTGGTATCCGGCATCTTCCTCTATCATCTCCGGCGCCTCGATCGTAATGTACGTCCCCTTTGGCCTTCCCATCGCAACGGATGCATTCTCGGTCTCGATCATCACGGTACTGACAATCACTCCATTTTCCCGCCGTTCTTCCAGAACACGGATGCCGCGCATATCTGCCTGGTCTTCCTGCAGCCGCTCCTGTGATTCGAGTGCCAGATCCGTGCGGATCGGATAACTATTTTCCAACATGCCTCTTCCTCCCCTTTTACCATATGCATTTTTGCAGAAATGGTTTCTGGAGATAGTATGTACGGCATAGATTTTTTTATGCCTGAAATTAAAAACCGCAGGGACATTCGTCCCTGCGGTTTATCTGTATTCCTCTGTTTCCGGATCAATTATTTACCAGCGTAAAGAGTTACTAACTTCTTTAAGTGATCATACTCATCCTTAGAGTTCTTCTCAGCCTTTGCAAATAACTCAGCAGCTCTCTCCGGGTTGAACTTCGCAAGAGATGCATAACGGTTCTCACCCTTTAAGAATGCCTGATAATCGCCTGTAGGCTCCTTGCTGTCTAATGAGAATGCATCTTTGCCTTCTACAGCAAGTGTTGGGTTGTAACGGAAGTTGAACCAGTATCCGGACTCAACTGCTAACTTCTCCTCAGTCTGAGCCTTGCTCATACCCTTCTTGATACCATGGTTGATACATGGAGCGTAAGCAATGATCAGTGATGGTCCCGGATAAGCCTCTGCCTCTGCAAGAGCCTTAACACACTGATTCATATCAGCACCCATAGAGATGTGTGCTACATATACATAACCATAGCTCATTGCGATACCGGCAAGATCTTTCTTCTTTGTCTCTTTTCCACCGGCAGCGAACTGTGCGATTGCTCCAGTAGGAGTAGCCTTAGAAGACTGTCCACCTGTGTTAGAGTAAACCTCAGTATCGAATACCATTACGTTGATATCCTTACCAGATGCTAATACATGGTCAACACCACCGAATCCGATGTCGTATGCCCATCCATCACCACCGAAGATCCACTGGGACTTCTTAGCGAGGAAATCTTTCTCTTTTAATACATTCTTGGAAGCATCGCATCCGCAAGCCTCTAATGCTGCTACTAACTTCTCTGTAGCTGGTCCGTTCTCGATACCGGAAGCGAATGTATCATTCCACTCCTTGATGGCATCCTTAACATCAGCCTTATCTGTGTTAGCTGCGATCTCATCCAGCTCGTTCTTTAATCTGTCACGGATTGCTCTCTGAGCAAGTAACATACCATAACCAAACTCTGCTGCATCTTCGAACAGTGAGTTAGACCATGCAGGACCATGACCCTTCTTGTTTGTTGTATAAGGTGTAGAAGGTGAAGAGTTTGCCCAGATAGAAGAACATCCAGTTGCATTTGCAATGTACATTCTGTCACCGAATAACTGGGTAATTAACTTAGCGTAAGGTGTCTCACCACATCCACCACAAGCTCCGGAGAACTCAAGTAATGGCTGACGGAACTGAGATCCCTTAACAGAGTTAAGTTTGAATTTCTCGATAACATCTTCCTTATCCTCAAGAGATACTGCGTAATCGAAGTACTTCTGCTCATCCTCATGTGCCTCGAATCCGGTCATTGTGATAGCCTGTACCTTATCAGGACATACGTTTACACAAGAACCACATCCTGTACAGTCGAATGCGGAAACAACGATTGCGAACTTGTAACCTGGCATCTGGTTGAGATCCTTCATCTGCATTCCTTCCGGAGCCTTAGCTGCCTCAGCCTCTGTCATAGCGACTGGACGGATTGCTGCATGAGGACATACATAAGAACACTGGTTACACTCGATACACTTGGTAGCATCCCATACAGGAACGTCTGTTGCAACACCACGCTTCTCGTATGCTGCTGTACCGGATGGAGTCCAGCCTGTCTCGTATTTCTTAACAACAGATACAGGAATTGTGTTACCCTGCTGTCCGTTGACTTTCTGCTGAATATCCTTAACGAAGTCAACAACTTCCTTGTTGTCTCCCTTAACTTCTACAGAGTAATCATCATCTGTGCAGTTCTTCCAGCTCTCTGGAACATCTACCTTAACGTATGCTGTAGCACCGGCATCGATTGCGTCGTGGTTCATCTTAACGACATCGTCACCCTTCTTAGCATAAGATCTTGTAGCTGCGTCCTTCATAAGCTTGATAACTTCCTCTTCCGGAATCAGCTTTGTCAGAGAGAAGAATGCTGACTGAAGTACAGTGTTGATACGGTTTCCAAGACCGATCTCTTTACCGATCTTTACACCGTCGATGATGTAGAAGTTGATGTTGTTCTCTGCGATGTATCTCTTTACCTGACCCGGTAACTTCTCATCCAGTTCATCAACTGTCCACTGTGTATTGAACAGGAATGTACCGCCCGGTACCAGATCCTGAACCATGTTGTACTTGTAGATGTATGCTGTACAGTGACATGCTACGAAGTTTGCCTGAGAGATCAGGTATGTGGAACGGATTGGAGAATGTCCAAAACGTAAGTGGGAAATTGTAACACCACCGGACTTCTTGGAGTCATAATCAAAGTATGCCTGAGCGTACATATCTGTGTTGTCACCAATGATCTTGATGGAGTTCTTGTTGGCACCTACTGTACCATCTGCACCAAGACCCCAGAACTTACAGTTTGTAGTTCCTTCCGGAGTAGTAACAGGATTTTCCTTAACTTCCAGGGAAAGATTTGTAACATCATCGATGATACCGATGGTAAATCTCTCTTTCTCTGTGTTGTTGTATACAGCGATGATCTGTCCAGGAGTAGTATCCTTAGATCCTAATCCGTAACGTCCGCTTGTAATTGTAACCTGATCGAACTTAGATCCCTTTAATGCAGCAACTACATCTAAGTATAATGGCTCACCAAGAGAACCTGGCTCTTTTGTTCTGTCTAATACTGCAATTCTCTTAACAGTATCCGGAATAGCCTCGATTAAAGCTTCCTTTACGAATGGTCTGTAAAGACGAACCTTAACAACACCGACCTTCTCGCCCTTTGCCATTAAGTAATCGATGGTCTCATCGATGGTCTCACATACAGAACCCATAGCAATGATGACACGGTCAGCATCAGCAGCTCCGTAGTAGTTGAACAGCTTGTAGTCTGTGCCGATCTTGGCATTTACCTTGTCCATATATTCCTGTACGATTGCAGGCAGCTCGTCGTATGTAGAGTTGCAAGCTTCTCTTGACTGGAAGAAGATGTCAGGGTTCTGTGCAGATCCCATTTCTACCGGATGATTTGGATTTAATGCATTCTTACGGAAAGCATCAACTGCATCCATATCTACCATATCTTTCAGATCTTCATAATCCCATGTCTCGATCTTCTGAATTTCGTGAGATGTACGGAATCCATCGAAGAAGTTGATGAATGGAATTCTTCCCTTGATTGCTGCGCAATGAGCAACCGGAGTTAAGTCCATAACTTCCTGTACGGATGACTCACAAAGCATTGCAACACCTGTCTGACGGCAAGCATATACATCAGAGTGATCACCGAAGATGTTCAGTGCATGTGTAGCAACACAACGAGCGGATACGTTGAATACGCCCGGAAGTCTCTCACCAGCTACTTTGTACAGGTTCGGGATCATAAGTAACAGACCCTGGGATGCTGTGTAAGTAGTTGTTAATGCACCAGCTGCAAGAGATCCGTGTACAGTACCGGCTGCACCAGCCTCAGACTGCATTTCTGTAACCTGAACGGTCTGTCCGAAAATGTTCTTACGACCAGCGGTTGCCCACTCATCTGTAGCCTCAGCCATAACAGATGAAGGAGTAATAGGATAGATTGCTGCAACATCAGTAAACGCATAAGAAGCGTGTGCTGCTGCATGGTTTCCATCCATGGTTTTCATTGAACGTTTCATGAATTAGTCCTCCTATTTTTAATTAAAGTTCAAACATAAAAAACATTGAATCAGAATGTCTTCTAACTAAATAATATAGGATGAATGCACCCAAAAATCAAGCGATAGCGACAGCATTTCTTGTTTTTTTACAAATACATCTTTTCAAAGTCGCCAATCGGAACCGGACAATTGCATAAATATCCCTGTCCGCAGGTGAATCCACCTTCTTTGAGGAACTGCTCCTGTTCCTCCGTTTCCACCCCCTCTATAATAATATCTTTATGTAAAATCTTTACCATACGGCCAATTTCGTAAAGCAGATTTTTCTTTTGTTCCGTCATGCCTTTGTTAATAAAACTTTTGTCAATTTTTATAACATCTGCAGGCATGTCTGCAAGCACGGAAAGCGAAGAATATCCTGTTCCGAAATCATCAATTGCCACACGAAATCCCATTTCATGCAGCCGGTTCATGCACTTTTCGAGAACTGCTACATTCTTTACCAGTACCCCTTCGGTCACTTCGATCTCTATGTATTCAGGACGTACACTATATTTGGAAAGCACATGCTGGATACGGTTTAAAAATTCCTCTCCATCCGACTCAAAATGCCGTCCGGAAAAATTCGTTGAGATCACAATTTTTCTCCGGTGCTGCTTGTCCCATTTTTCCAGTGTTTTTAACAATTCCTCATAAATATAAAAATCAAGTTCTGTGATATATCCTATTTTTTCGAGAGAATCAATAAACACTCCCGGTGGAAGAATCTTTCCATCCGGACGTTTCCATCGTGCCAGTGCTTCTGCCCCATAAACACTCCGGTCACCTAAAATAAACTTTGGCTGCAGATACATCTGGAAATCATCCCGGTATAATGCCTCATAAAATTCCCCGACTATTTTCTGCTCCTCGGTACGCTGGATACGCAGGGAAGGATTATACAGGGTAATATCCCTCTTCCCGGTATTTTTTGCATTTTTCCATGCAAGATTGGCATTTTCGATTGCAAACTCGATGTCCATTTTATTGTCTTCCAGAATATATACCCCTGCTGATACCCCCATTCCACTGTTTGGATACCTGTGATTCTGCATATTGGTAAATCTTTTATTTCTGCTGTGCAGACGATCGATCATTTTTTCCTGACTTTCATCTGCAATCAGAAGCAGAAAAAAATCCGAATACAAACGGCAGCCTGCACGGAAATACTCCTGCACAAAGATATCCTGTGCAAACATTTTAAGGACACTGTCCCCTACTTTATAGCCATAATTTTCATTGATATATCCAAAATTATTGATATCCATATACTCAATGGCATATACTTCATCCGGCTTGGAATGTGCCAGAATTTCAACCACCGCTTCACGGAATGCCTCCTGATTGTACAGCCCTGTCAGCGGATCTTTTTTCCGGATGGAACTGATCTGTTCCCGGCTTTCCGTGACCCGATAGCGCAGGGACACAAAAATAGCCATCATACGGGTCAGTTCCTGAAAAATTTCCAACTCTCCCGGCTGCCACTGCCGTTCTTCGTCCAGTGACACATAAATTACTTCCCCTGTACAGCCCCCAACATATTCAAATTTTCCAACCACAGCAGAAAACGGAGCGTTTTCGTTGTATGTATCCGTTGACTTGAGATAATTTCCCATCCCCGTTGCAAAATTGCTCTGTGAATTTTTAACTATCATATACTCCCCTGGCTGTAGTTCCTTTAGTGAAGGACTTTTCTTTGGAAACGCACTTTTCCCATAAAAAGAGTAATTATTTCCAAAATAATTGGTCATGACCATTCCGTCATTTTCGGTGTTATCCTCAAATACCATAACAAGATCCAGCTGGTATCTTTCCGTAATCCTGTTTAAAAGCATATTCAGCGACCCGTCTATATTTTTGGCGTGCGCCATAAGACTGATGGAAAATGCAAGGAATTCACGGTCTTCTGCGCCCATGTTTTCCCGCCGCTCAATGTTTTTAATTCCGTTTCTGATCATTCCCACATCTTTTGCACCGGCAATCTCATATCCATTTTTGCCCCCCTGCTTGGTACGGTACATGGCATGATCCGCTTTTTCAAACAGGGAACTGTATGTATTTCCGTCCCCACCGTTACAGGCGGCCAGACCAATACTTGCCGAGATCCTGTAGTGAATGGAGCCCCCCGTATAAACTTTGCAGAGTGCTTCTCCAAGATTTCCGGCACGTTCCTTTGCCTTCTCGAGTGTTGTGTTCTTCATCAGCACAAGGAATTCATCCCCACCGACCCTTCCGGTCAGATCATTGTTGCGGAAAAAAGATTTGATAATATTTGCAACATCTACGATTACGGTATCACCGAATGTATGCCCGAAATTATCATTGACACCTTTAAAATTATCAATATCAATCAGAAACAATACATGGGTTCCGTCTTCTGCTCCTTCCAGAAATGCATCGGTCTCCCTTTGGATTTCCAGCTTGTTGAGCAGTTTCGTCAGCGGATCTCTCCGCACTTCTTCCTGAAGATTCTTATCTTCATCAATATTAAAACTTCTTCCGATAATCCGGGTGATCCGTCCATTATGGTCTGCAATGCTCTTGTAATAAGTTCTAAACCAGAGATATTTCGGTGTCTCATTTTCCGTATGGATATTAAACCTTGTATCCATACTTCCGGTTTTTTCCTCTGTGGCAGCTTCTTTCATAGCCTTCAGAAAAAGCTCCTGATCCGGTGGACAGAGTGTCAGAACTTCTTCATCCACCGGAAAATATTGTTCGGAATAATCGTATTGCCCCCTCAGTTCCATCAGCCGGTACGAGCGCAGCATCGTCCAGTTTTCCACATCCAGATCAAACGGATATTCCAAAGACAGCTGTTCCATCAGCTCATATTTCTGGTTCAACAGTTTCTGATGTTCTTCCCGTCTTTTTTCCTCATCAATATCCCATAAAAATAAAACCACATATGGTTTTACATCGTAATGTGCCAGAACACTGCACCGCATCTCCACCCACCGGGTTTTCCCATCGGGGCGTACGATACGAAGCTGCATTTTTCCGTTGTCATGTGTCCGGACAACATTTTCCAATACACTGACCAGATTTGCATAATCTTCGTCATATACCATTTTTTGTGGCCTGGTTTCCCGCAGTTCCTTTTCCGTATATCCAAGTACATCCGTAAACTCTGCGTTTGCCTCTTCCACTCTCCAGTCTGCCCCACAACTGACAATTGCAACTGCGACAGGCAGATCCAACTGTATAAATCCCCTATAATCCATAGCTTTGCCCCAATTTCGTTCAATTCTTTCTTCATTATATCATTATTTCTATACATTTCCTACAAGAAAGCGTTTTTCTTCTTGAAATATTTCCCATGTCATGTTTATAATAGAATTTGTGATTTTATCATAGACAAATTAAGTAAAGCAATGAGGTTTTCGTATGATTAGTGCAAATAACATTACTTTAAGATTAGGTAAAAAAGCCCTTTTCGAAGATGTAAACGTAAAGTTTACCGAGGGAAACTGTTACGGTTTGATCGGTGCAAACGGTGCCGGCAAATCCACCTTTTTAAAAATTTTATCCGGGCAGTTAGAGCCAACCAGCGGTGACATTGTCATCACACCGGGACAGCGTCTGTCATTCCTGCAGCAGGATCACTTCAAGTATGATGAGTATACCGTACTCGACACGGTTATCATGGGAAATAAACGTCTGTATGACATCATGAAAGAAAAAGATGCCATCTACATGAAAGAAGATTTTTCCGATGAGGATGGTATCCGCGCCAGTGAACTCGAAGCAGAATTTGCAGACATGGACGGCTGGAATGCCGAATCCGATGCTGCCACCCTGTTAAACGGTCTTGGAATTCCGACCGAGGATCACTACACACAGATGGCAGACCTGCCGGGCGCCGCAAAAGTCAAAGTACTTCTTGCGCAGGCACTGTTTGGCAACCCGGACATTCTTCTTCTCGATGAGCCGACCAACCACCTGGATCTTGATGCCATCGCATGGTTAGAAGAATTTCTGATCAACTTTGAAAACACGGTTATCGTGGTTTCCCATGACCGTTATTTCTTAAACAAAGTCTGCACCAACATTGCAGACATGGATTACGGCAAAATCCAGCTGTATGCCGGAAACTACGATTTCTGGTATGAATCCAGCCAGCTTCTTGTCCGTCAGATGAAAGAAGCCAACAAGAAGAAGGAAGAAAAAATCAAAGAGCTGCAGGAGTTCATCTCCCGCTTCTCCGCAAATGCTTCCAAATCCAAGCAGGCAACTTCCCGTAAGCGTGCCCTGGAAAAAATCCAGCTGGATGACATCCGTCCTTCCAGCCGTAAATATCCGTACATTGATTTCCGTCCAAACCGTGAAATCGGAAATGAAGTTCTGACCGTAGACGGAATCAGTAAAACCATTGACGGTGTGAAAGTTCTTGACAACATTTCCTTTATTGTCGGACACGATGACAAAATCGCCTTTGTCGGTGGAAATGAGCTTGCAAAGACAACATTGTTTAAAATTCTCGCCGGGGAAATGGAACCGGATGAAGGATCTTACAAATGGGGAGTTACAACAAGCCAGTCTTATTTCCCGAAGGATAATACCGCCATCTTTGATTCCGATGAGCTGATCGTTGACTGGCTGACCCAATACTCCGAGATCAAAGACGCAACTTATGTCCGCGGTTTCCTCGGCCGTATGCTTTTTGCCGGTGAAGATGGTGTAAAAAAGATGCGTGTCCTCTCCGGTGGAGAAAAAGTCCGTGTCCTTCTCTCCCGCATGATGATCATGGGAAGCAACGTTCTGATCTTTGATGAGCCGACAGACCACCTGGATATGGAATCCATCACCGCATTGAATAATGGTATGATCAAATTCCCTGGTGTCATCCTGTTTGCCTGCCGTGACCATCAGGTCGTACAGACAACTGCGAACCGCATCATCGAGTTTCTTCCGGATGGAAGCATGGTAGACAAGGTTTCTACTTATGACGAATATCTCGAAAGTGATGTTATGGCAAGAAAACGTCAGGTATACAATACAACTGCAGATGAGGAGGCAGATGATTAATCTGTTACCCTCTGTCTGTTTGGTAAAA
>ERZ1035014.494-NODE-494-length-17438-cov-10.596215_pt1 | contig 17438 bp, 29 predicted proteins | sample MGYA00520620_ERZ1035014 | MGnify/ENA primary metagenome ERZ1035014 (study PRJEB33766, sample SAMN09781744) | gut metagenome | biome: gut microbiome | host: Homo sapiens | place: Madagascar | study: EMG produced TPA metagenomics assembly of the PRJNA485056 data...
CAGTTCTTGCCAGGTAGTACCTTAATGAGCAAAATTCGGTTTGCAGGGCCGTTTCGCGCCTTGTTTGGTCCATTTATCCAGCGTCGTCCGGGCGTCATGGCTTCGATGTTATGCGCTGCCTGCTCTCGATGCTTGACGCCCGGCGGCTCTGGGTTAAGCAGATACGGGTACAGGTGAAAGGAGGAAATGCCCTGCACTCGCGTGTGAATGTCTTTGTTCTTTCTCTATTATACCGTAGAAAACGGCACAAAAAGTCCGGTCTTTTGCTCAAAATGTCCGGTCTTTTATTTGGGGGTTGACAGGGGCAATGCAGACATAAATAGACAAAAATGCGCTCTATTATTTGTAAGGAGTACCAGTTGAATTTACTGCGTATGTGTGGTATCACACAGACACAGCAAAGGAACGGAGGATACCAAGATGAAAAACATCAATGAAATGAGCAAGGATGAAATGAAGGCGGAAATCGCATTTGCAGAGGATTTCGTAAACAAGGGCGGTCGTCTGGACAAGGCTGAATGGAGCCGCCTTTTCAAAATGATGGAATTGGTCAAGGAGGACTGAATCATGAACGCTTTATCTATCAATATCCCGGCAAACTTCATTGCAGATTGCGAGGCTACTCTCAAACGGTCCGCTGCTGCAAAATCCGACGCAGAGCGCCGGGCAGTTCTGGATCGCCAGACCGTGCAGGGCCTCTGGTGGGCGATTGACTTTGTCAGCAAGCTCTGTACCCCCTGCATGAGCGACCGGGAACTGAAACATGCAGTACGGCTCACTTACTTTCGCGGCGCTGTGCGCCCCGTGTTCCATGCCTAAGCGGCCATTCCGGCGGGGTTTATCCCCGCTTTTTTTATTTCCCAGCGCGGAGCAAGAGAGACAAAAGACGCCCTGAATCTTTGGACTGTTTGCCAGTAGAGTTTACTGCGTTTATGTGGTAAGACACAGACACCGAAAGGGAACACATTGAACGGAGGGAACAAAATGAAAAACCTGGAAATGATGAAGCAATACATCCGCGAGCATAACCTCTGCGGCCAGGTCAGAGAATTTGTTGAGGGTGCGGGCATGGATTCCGCTGACGCTATCGAGTATGTGTACGATTCTCACGTTCTCAGCAAGAAAGATTTCGTTGCCAAGTACTTTGGCTGATTTGAAAGGAGAGTTTCTCATGGTTGACAAAAATGGAGTTGAAATGAAAACGGGTGACGTGGTGCTGATCTCCGGAGCCTTCTTCAAGAATGACAATGGGCTGTGGTTCATTGAGCGGTCGCCCGGCGACCCGTCCTGGTGCGGCAGCTCCTACAGCTTGACGAAGCTCAAGCGGAACGGCCAGCCCAGCACGGCAAAATATAACCTTTGCTCCTGGCCGATTGCGATTTTCACGAATAGCTGGGCAAAGCGGAACGAGGCCCACGCATGGAATGCAGAACATGCTGAAATTGAAGTGGTAAAGATCGCGGATCGCTCCGCAATCGCCGACCACTTCATGGGGCTGGCGAAGGAGCTTGACCCCTATATTGAGCGGGAAGCTTGGGACTGGGGTGAGAATCACCCGGAGGTCCTGCGCCACAAAGAAATCCGCAGCTTTTATGCTTCGGTCGCTGAACAACTCAAAAAATAACCCGCCTGATGATGGCTGCATGGCAGCAGCCGAAACGCTCCACCCGGAGCGTCGCGGGAGCCAACCGCAGAAAGGAAGATACTGAAATGAAAAAAGCTGACTTGTGCGTGGCGCTTCGTGGCATGGCTGCGAAGCTGGACATTCAATGGGCATACGCTCAGCGCCTGGCCGCCGAACAGGCCACCGCTGGCGCCCTGACCTACAATGAAGATGGGGAGCCGCTTCCAAATTCCGCCCAGCTCTGTTACGCTGGAATGACCGCCGCTTTTGAGGCCATGGGCGGCGAATGGAAGCGGAATGAGGAGGGCTGGCACTGGGTGTATCTCCTGGGCGTGTCCTGCATGGCGGGAGGTCGCTGATGCTCTCCGACAAGATGGTGATCACCAACGGGCGGGATCGCTTCGGGTATGTGCGCCATGTCCGGCTCATCGGGGAGCAGACCGGCGTTTCCGAGGATGTGTACCGCATCCAAGAGACCGGGCGGGTATGCGTCCGGCAGTGGCTCTGCGACAATCTTGTGCGTTGGTGTACGGCCACAAAATGGTCCGGCGGCTATGAAGCGGATACCCCTTTCAAGGACGGTCTGATGCTGATAGCGGTAGACGATACCGGTGCGGAAATCGGAATGGAGGTTACATACCAGACGCAATGGAACGGGGAAGGACTGGCAGAAAAAGAGCTGCCGTTCTCCTGGGAGGCCGTCCCTGAATACTGACAACAATAGACCGCCTGCTGCAGGGTTCATACCTTGCGGCAGGCGGTTTTGTTATTTCTTATGGTGGCGGGGCTTTGGATGCAATACGCCGGTGATGTACCGGCCATTTACCAAGCGCAGCACTTTGCATCCCTTCGCGGGGCCTTTCCGAAGAACGCGCCCGTTCTCCATGCTCTGATAGATGGCGAACTTTTTGTGACCGCTCCACTCGCACATTTCCTTTACTGTGTCAAAAGCTCCGAGTGTCAGCTCGTATTCGTCGGCGGTCACCGCGATAAATTGCGGAGGCGGTTCCTTCTTCCGGCTCATTTGTGGCGCCTCCGTCGTTTCCCGTGCCAGGTGTCGGCGTCAAAATCGCCCTTGTGGATCGTGCAGAGGGCGTTGGCCTGCTTGTCGTGGTCCTTTTCGGCCCGGTAAAATTTCCGCCACTCCTGGTACTGTTCGCAGTGGTCATGGCAGGCGGCGCTGCGCTTCTGGTAATGGTAACAAGGGTTAGTCATTTCCCATCATGCACCTTCTTTCCGGCACCGAGAGGTCTGGGAGCTTTGGGAGCGGCATCCAGAGCGGGAACATCCCCGAGTTGTCTCTCACGACGTGCCACGGCATGATGTTCGCAAGCCACATTCCGTCGCGGATGTTACAGTGATACCCTGCACAAAGAATGCTGCCTATTTCGTTGCCGTCCTCTCTTGTTGGCGGGTCCTCTGCCGTCTTACGCCAGTACGGCGGCAGGCTCTCCGGGTCGATGGTCGGGGCCTCGCTTACCATGTCCGCGCAGGTATGCACGGCTTCTTCACTGTCGGTTGTGGTTCTGTGGCAGCCGACAAATATCTGCGCTGCAAATTCGCGGAGTTCATTTTCAATGGCGTTTCCGTCAATGAGCCTTACTTCATCCATATAAAAACACCTTGCCTTTACCGATATTCGTTAAATGATTTCGTTGATTTGAAAACGAATTTATTATTACACCATCGTTGCAAGCGAAGAACTTCTTTCGGGGCAGCGGGCTTGTTATAGATCATAACAAACGGATCATAGCCGAGGTCACGCAAGGTGTATATCCTGTACAAATCTTGATCCAGTGTGCTGCCAAAATTCGTGAGAACATAGACCGTCCCGATATTGGTTCGCCGCCGGAAGCTTTTTGCGAAATCCTCAAATTTCGGCTTCAAGTTGTCGTTTGGATTATCCCAGGCAAAATGCAATGTGCCTATTCGCATTTTGTTGACGTCTTGAATGTCGTATTGATCCAGCAGCCGGATGTCCAAACCTTGGGTAAAGTCAATCTTGGCGTGGGTATCTATGTACTGTTGCATCAGATCCCGCTTTTCGCTGCAAGCGGTTATGTTGGGGTCGAGAACTTTTATTTCTTTCTGGCCGCACCAAAAATCTGAAACATTTGCCACTTTTGTGCTGCATCGGCCTTCCTTTGCTGCAACGTGACAAAATGCACAGCCGCGTGGGCAGCCTCTGCTTGTCATTGAAACCGCAAAACTGTATTGCGGATAAATGCTATAATCGGGAAATGTTTTTTCAACCTCCGGCGGCAAGTCAAAATCTTTTTCTTTATCAAAAATTTCCTTGCCGTTGGTGGTATGAATTGCGTATCCAGTGCCACCCTTTATTACTCGATCAGCGTTCATTGGCGGGGGAATGTCTGGGCTATAAGCGTCGGAGAAAATTTTGCTCATGTAAACCACATCGTAATGCACGAGGTCGCTCCACCACCACTCTACGTCGTCGCCATGGGCTTTGTGATACGCAGATATGTGCATCAAAGCAAGGTTGGGGAACCGGTGGCCGTCCACGTCAATGAGACCGACCTTCATTCCGCTGCACCTTCCTCAATGATCCACACCCGATGGGTTCCGTATCCGGCCCAGGCGAGGGCGTTCTCGTGCGTATCCACTGCCACATCCAGCTTGTTTCCCTGGATGGCTGCGCCGGTATCCTGGACATACCGTACCCCGACACCCTCAATATAGAGGGCCGTTCCAAAGGGGAAAATATCGGGATCAGCTGCCACCGTGACGCCTGCCTGTACCGGGGCGCCGCTTGCGGTGATCCCGTCGCCGGTGCCGCAGATATGCTCGTACTTCTCCGAGCAGTACGCCGTGCAGCCGAACTCTCCGGCGTACCGGAAATGAACCGCACTTTCTGTGCTGGCCTGCTGGGATGCTGCAAGCTGAGCTTTCAGCTCCTGGACCTGTTCCTCTGCTTCGAGGGCTTCCGTTTCCCAGTTGATTGCCCGGCTGCGGTAAATGTCCCGCTGTCCGGTCAGGTCGTCAATCCTGGCGGCCGCTGTATTGGCGCCGATGATGCAGGCAGCGGCCAGAATGATCGCTGCGGGTGCTGCCAGGCCGTTCCGCTTCTTAGTCCTCATACTTTGCCGCCTTCCTGCTGCGGGTCCAGCGCCTCGCCCTCTGCTTCGAGCGGATGCTGCGCCGGGTCCCAGTCCTTCTTGTACATATCCACCGGCGCTTTGCTGCCGGTCGGGGAAGCTGCCAGGGCGAGGACGCCGCCCATGATGCAGCCGGTGAGAAATCCACAAAACCAGTCCATTTACTTTTCACCTTCCTTGTTATGGCTGCGGGCAAATTCCACCAAAATAGTGCAGGCTTCGTCGATGGCCTCAATACAAGCCTTTTTGCCGCTGAATCCGTGGTAATATTCGATCTTCGCCAGTTCCTCTGCTGTGGTGGCCGGGTCAAGAAGGCGGCAGGCTTCTTCAATGGTCATTCTGTGCCGCCTCCCAGCTCGTGATTGCGTCCACCACCTCCGTACTTTGAAGCAGGGCGTCAATGGCTGCTGTTTCCAACTCAAAGGCTCGACTGTGGCAGTAAAATGTCCGATCCTCTACCGTGCGCCAGTTCCGGCACTCTTTGTACCGCAGGCGCATGATCTGAGCGGCGGGGTGGTCGTCAGGCAGGCGCTGCAGGATACCTTCCACGGCCTTGTATGCCGCTTCGGTTTGCTCCAATCTGTACCGGCGTAAGTAGCGCCGCAGCAGACGCCGCCTTGCTCTCAGTTCTGTGTAGTCCATCGGTCAATCCTCCTGCCGCTCGAATACCTGGCGCACATCCTCCACGCTGGTTACAACGTAGGCCGAGCCGCCTGCTGCATTGATGGCGGTCAGGGTGTGGCGCTGGATGGCGCTCAATTCGCCCACCAAGGGGCGCTTGACCTCGAATGCGAAAAAATGCCCATCGTGGCAGCCTACAATGTCCGGGATACCCTGGCGCTGATACGGCCCGGCGGCATCCTTCCACCAGAAGCCGCCCACCTGTTTGTTGAGGTGTGCCAGAATGTCCTTCTGAATTTTGGCCTCCGATGGAATCAGCCTGCGGGCCAGCTTCCTGGCCTCGGTCACATTGTGGGCTGCGCCTGCATCAATCAGGGCGTGAAGGTATGCACCCAGCTTTTCGTAGTCGTAGGGGGAAGGGAGCGGGTTTTTATAGTTCATGTATGTATCATCCTTTCGTTCAGTCGTGGAAGCTGCGGACTTCCGGGTCCCAGCGCAATTCCCGGCAGGGCGTACCACATACGCAGTTCATGCTGCCAGCGTCAATGGTTGCCGTTTCAACATTGGTGCGCCCATAGGTGAGCTTCCCGCAGGCGGGGCAGGTATACTCGAAGCGGGTTGTGTTGTCCAGGGGAATCTTTGCGCCGCAGAAGCAGTTCGCACTTTCGGTGAAGTCCTTGTTGAACTGCTTGAAGGTCCTATTGCATTCCGGGCAATGGAGGAACATCAAACCTCTTGCGCCGTGCGGGCGCTCAACGCTACGGGGGGGGTCTGGGGTTCGGTCTTGGTCGGGAGCGGCGGCGTCTCGATAAGCAGCGCGGGGTTCTGGGGTTTGTCCTGACCGTACCGCATGACGTCCAGGGCGTCGTCGTGAGCTGCCGAAGCTTCTTCTTCGGGCTGCTCCTGCTCCGCTGCGTTTGCCATGAACTCGGCGGTGCTGCGGTCCATGATCTCACGCAGGCCGTTGAGCTGGCCGCCGTATATGGTATCAGTCACCACGTCCAGGATGGTTGCGAGGGCGTGGTCGAATGCTTCCGGGGTGGTTCCGGAGAAGCTCAGATCTGCGTCGGGTCCTGAGCTGCCACAGTCGTGCGGGGTGTACAGGGCAAAGTTCAGGCGGAACCGGGTGTCATGAGTGGCGTTCTCGGTGCTGCGGGCTGCGTTTGTTGCATTGTTTTCCATGTTTTTTGCTTCCTTTCGTGCTTTAGGTGTAAGGCGTGTAATGTAAAATTTTCGATAACTGGTTGAAATTTACTTTTTTACACCTTACACCTTGTTGTGGATGATGTTTATATAATCGCACCCGTGCAATCTTTGAAATTTGCCCGTCACGAATATATTTTTATTTTTGGCGTAATAGGTGTAAGGCTTTAAGAATAAAGCGCTTTTTCGCTGATTTTTCATTACACCTAAATTCTGAAAAGGTGTAATGATGGTGTAATTACGGGTGTAATGCGAATGCCCACGCTGGGCCTTCTTTTTTCCATTGGAAAAAACTTTCTACACACGCCCACCCGCCACGTTTCCTGGAAATTACCGCAGGCGTGGCGAAATGCCGTTGACGGGCTTCGCTGCGGCCTCAGAATGGTATGTCGTCCTTGTCTGTCAAAACCTCGGTAAAACCTTCATCGTCCGGCGGATTTTGCAAAAGCGCCAGGTTTGCTGCGACCATACGGACCGGCCTGCCTCCGAACCATTTGACCACCTGATACTTTCCGCGCTGGTCAATCTGGACAATCTGCTTTTCTGCCAGCCAGTTCATGGTCTTTCGGTAGGAGAAACCGCCCTTTTCCAAGGCTTCCCGCAGGATGGTGGGCAAGATGAACGCCGTTCCATCCTCGATGCAGCCATAGCGCTGACCAATGGTGCTTGTATCGGTGAAGTAATTGTTGTTGGTGCTGATCCAGTCACTGATGTACTGGGCAGCCTGTTCGTTCACGTCGGGCTGTTCCTGTTCGGCCAGGTCTGCCGTGATGCAGACCGCCATGTGCTGCGCTTCCATCCTGGCGGTTTCTGCATCCTCCCCGAAGATGCAGCGGGAAAGCATTTGATCCGCCAGAACCACCGTTGCCACGGCTGCAGTGTGGCTGCCGTTGTGCGTTCCCATGAGATCCCGTATCCGGGCCAGAACTTCGGCGTATTCGTCAATTATGGCCTGGTCGCCATAGTCGAGGATATACTGAATAAATTCCGGGCCTGCCCAGCCGCAATTCAGCGCCGCCTGCTGGTGCATATCGCTGGCACTCGCTTCGTCCTCAAACGGGGCGCCGACTACCTCCAAAACGCGGGTGCTGACACCGGTCTGGCTGTTCGCCTTTCCTATGGGTTCTTCGCCGGTGGCCAGAATTACGCTGCGCCAGGTGCGCAACTCCTGCAGGCCGCCGTCTTTACTGCCACGGCTCCTGCCGGTGCCGTTGGCCAGCATATATACGATCTTTTCAAGCCCTTCCTGCTTGTTGCCTGCCAACTGGCGTTCATCAATGCCCAGGGGCAAATCGCAGTAAAAGCCGGCCATTCGTTCCAGCGCCACCTGTGTGGCGTTGAAATTTGCCATGAGCCTTTCGGGATCACCCCAGGCGGAAAGAGCCGCTTTCAATGCTGCCGTCTTGCCGCCTCGGCTGCCACCCCAGTTGTACACGAAGAAAATTCGCTGCTTGATGATCGCCAGCAGGGGAGCTGCAAAGCTGGAAGCCAGGATGAATCGGAAGCGGTAGCGGTTCCGGTGCTGGGTCATGGTTTCCCGCCATGCGTCCAGGGTTCCGTTTTTGAGGTATGCTGTGGCCCAGCGGGTCATGCTCGGTTCGATGTCCAGAACCATGTCCGGGGCGTGGCCGGGCAGGAACCGGTGGCGGCTCTGCCAGCCGAAGGTCGAAGTGCTTTCCTGCAAGCCGAGGGCGTCTATGTTCTCTTGCTCCAATGCACCCAGGAATCGCACCACTTGTTTGGCGTTTTCGCTGGTTACGGTGCAGCCCTTGTCCGCCAGGGCGGTGATGCTGCGGCTCTGGAATATCATAGAACGGGGGAAAATAGCGTCGTGCCACTCTCCGTCACGTTTCCAGGCGACCTCTATCTTTTCTTCGCCGGTGTCGGTACGTTTGAGGCGCTTGGTCAGGATGATCGGCGTTCTACATACGCAGACGAGCTGGTCGGTCTTTTCGTCAATGCGGCTTATACCAAATTCGCCATACTGCCAGCCGGGAGGCTGCCGCAGGTTCTTTGGTGCGCCCTCGATGGCGGCGGGAACATCGTCGGCCAAATGGTCAAGGTCTACGACCTTCGCATTTTCCAGCAGCTCGTCGAGCTTGTCCTGGGCGGCGTCCTTGCCCAGCTTGATATATAGAGCAGAGGGGTCTTTCTCTCCTGCATCCGCGCAGGAAAATGTTTTCACCTCGCCTTTATACCCGGCGTTTTTCAGGGCTTCGGTCACCTTCTCGAAAAAGGTTTGTCCGCCTCGGTCCGGCTCCTTGTGAATGTAGAGGGTTTCGATGCTTTTAAGATCCTCTACCCACTCCGGCTTGAATGTGCTTGCACCGGGAATGCCGAGCGCCGGGTAGCCAAGGAACCAGAGCGTTTGTGAATCGCTCTCACCCTCGACCAAAATCGTGTACCCGGCCACCTCCATACCCTCTTTACGCCAGAGGCCGTATGGAATCATCTTTCCGGCTGATCCATACCCCCACTTGAAGCTGTGGTTTCCCATGCGCTTGCGGGTGACCTGGACTTTGCTTTCGATGTTGAAATACGGGATTTTGACGTAAGGGGTGCCGTCTTGCTCCTGTTTGCTTTCCAGGCTGCATACCATGTGGAGCCATTCCGCCGGGAGCTTCTTTTCAGCTGCGTAGTCCTCAACGGTGTAGCTTTTGGGCTTCGCCGGTTCCTTTTTGGTTTCGTCCACGCCATGCTCCCGAAGAATTTTCTTGTATGCGTCGGCGTTGGAGGTTCCATCCAATTCAGCCCGGAAACTGACGTAATTGCCCGCCTTGCCGCAGGCAAAGCATACAAATTTGCCGGTTTTCAGATCCACCGAAAAGCTGGGCTTCCGGTCGTCGTGGAATGGGCAAAGGCTCACCATGCGGTCGCGTTTGAATTCTGGTTTCTGGACGAACTTGGTGTATTCTTCTTTGTAGTTCACCAACTCGTCAATGTTTACTTTGTCCACTGGTACGTCCTCCAAAATAAAAATATGCGGGCCGCAGGCTGTTCGTCCTGCAGCCCGCACGGGTCATTCGGAGGCGCCGATCAGAACGGCACGTCTTTGCTTACTTCCACAAAACCTTCCGCGTCTGCATTGGCGGGAGCTTCTTCGGGCTGCTGCTCCACCACGGGAACCGTAGAGGCAACGCTCTTGATCCAGTCCACCGTGGGCTTTACCTGCTCGATCTGCGCCGGGGTCAGGTCGCCCGCTTTGGTGAACACGCAGCTGCTGTATGAAATGCCGTCCGCGCTCTTTTCGCGCTTGAGCTTGATGGTGGTCAGCACGCTGCTGGTGCGCTTGCCTTTGAGAACCAGGCGCTTTGCAATGTAGTCCTTGAAGGCCCGCAGGCTCGTAGGGGGCAGGGAAATCAGGACCGGCAGCACCTCGCCGCTGCGCAGCAGATAAATCCGGTGACCATTCTTGCAGGCTTTGCCGTTGCCCTTGCTGCTGCTGCCGAACTGGTTGAAGGGGCAGGTGGAGCAGTCACGAAGTTCGCCGGTCTTGATGTCCAGGCCCTGCTTGCCGTCTGCGCTGCTGCAATCCGGGAGAGTGTTGCTGCCGTCGTACTCGCCGGGCCAGTAGCTGTTCACGGCGTGGTGGTGTACGATCACGCCGGTCAGGGTCTGGGTGGTTTCCGGGTTGTCCGGGTCGTCGCCGGGCAGCTCGAATGCCAGGCCGCCGCCGCTGGGCACCTTGATAGTGTCGAAGGGAATCTGGCCAAGGCCGTCCAGTTCTTCCTTGATCAGTTCGGTCACGTCGCTGTTGATGGGGGTGAGCGCGAAATCCTGCACCGTGGTCAATGCTTTATCGTTCGACATGGTTTATCCTCCTTTTACTTGATCCGGCTTTTCCGCCGGGTCACGTCGTTGAAACTGTACACGTTCACGAGGCCCTCGAAATCCTCCGGCAGCTCGTCGTCGTTCTCTTCGGCCAGGTTGCTCATGGCGCCTTGCAAGCTCTGGGCGTTAACCGTTTCTTTGATCAGGTCGCCCAGGCCGTTTGCCCGGAGGGCGTCCATCAGTTCGGCGTCCTTGCCTGCGGCCTTGCTGTATTTGGTCTTGGGCGTCAGGGTGTAGGAGTAGCCGTTCCGGCTGATCTGGGGTGTTTCTTCCTCGATCATGGCGGAGGCCAGCTGTTCGCGGGCGGCCTCGATGGCCTTATTGTTCGCCTTGGTTTCGTCTGCAAGGCGGTCTTTTTCATCCAACAGGGCGCGGTATGCGTCCACCTGTTCGGGAATCGTCATGGTGAAATCCTCACTTTCTTTTAGAAATAGGTGCGCCAGCTGTCCACAATGGATTTTGCAATATCTTCCTTGTTTTCCAGGGCCGCCAGCACCTTGTCGTCTATGCTATCTTCAACCAGAAGATGAATGTACGTCACCGGGTTATGCTGTCCAATGCGGTGAATACGGGCCAGGGCCTGCGCATAGTTCGCGTAATTGTAATCTATGCTGTAAAAAACAGCCATGCTGGCCGCGTGAAGCGTGATACCTAAACCGGCGGTTTGAATCTGAGCCACAAATACTTTGGTTTCTGGGTTCTGCTGGAAGTCGTCAACGATCTTCCCGCGCTCCGCCTGCGGGACATCGCCATAAATGGAGCCGTATGGAATGCCCTTCTTTCGGAGGGCGTTTTCGATGGCTGCAATTTCTGCACGGAATCTGGCGAAAATCACCAGCTTGGAGCCGGTTTCCAGAACGTAGTCGTCCAGAATATCCTCCAAGGCGTCCAGCTTGGCCGTGTTGACCTGCTGGGGCCGGGTGCCGTCGTCGGTCTGGGTAAAGCCGCCGGTCAGCTGCATAAGCCGCAGCATTTTGGTCAGAACGGTGGTCGCCGTGATGCTGTCACCGCTGTCAAGCTCTGCAAAACTCGACCGGCGAAGCTGTTCGTATAGCTTGCGGTCCGCCGGGCTGAACTTGACGTACCGGTTTATGAATGTCTGCGGCGGAAGGTCCAGACATTCCGCTTTTGTTACGCGGTAGGCTATGGAGTGTTCACGCTGCACCAACTGATCCATGTTCCGATAGCCCACAATCTGATGTTGTCCGTACCCGCCCATAAGGCAATAGCGGTTGCGGAATGCGTAGAAGTTGGAGCCGAACACCGCCGGATCAAGGAATCTGTATTGACTGTACAAATCCACCGCGTTGTTCTGCACCGGCGTTCCGCTCAGGGCCAACTTATACTGCGCCTTGTCGCCCAGCTTGTGGAGTGCTTTGCTTTGGGCTGCGGTGTGGTTCTTGATGCGCTGGCTTTCGTCGCAAATAATCAGATCCGGGTCGTACTCCTGGAGGGCTTCAAAGATCCCGTCCCGGTGTGTACTCTCGTAGTTGATCACGGCAATTTTGAGCTGTGCGAATGGCCAGACCTCCAAAGCGTCCAATGCTTCGAGGCGCTTCTTCTTCTCGCCCAGTAGGGTTTCGCAATGATACGGGAAGGCGGCGAATTGCTGCAAGTCATGGGGCCATACGCTGCAAACGCTGCTTGGTGCTACAACCAGCACCCGGTCGATTTTGTGCATCTGGTAAAGGGCGCCCATGGTCGCAATAGCGGTAAGCGTCTTGCCGCAGCCCATTTCAAATAAAAAGGCAAACCCTTTCCCTTGCTCCGGGCTGCCGGAAGTGAGCTGCAGCAGCGCCATGTTGGCGCCTCTGACCTGGTGCTTGAACATCTGGGCTTTCACTGGGTACTTTATCAGCGCCACCGGTTCCGGGGCTTCCCGCTGCTGTTCTACCTGTCCGGCAACATTCAGAAGGCGCTGCCGTTCCGCCTCTACAAAAGGCGGCAGGGTAAAAATGCGGGATAGTGCGTTGAGCAAGTCCAGGCTGATTGTTCCGGTCATGGTGCGCGTGGTCTTGTTCCAGCGGAGCAGCCCAATTCGTTTGAGCTGCTCATGCCGGAGGGGTTCGATTTCGGCCAGGATCACCTGGCCGTGCTGCAATGCGATTTTCAAAGCCTTTCCTCCTTTCTCTTGAAGTCCCCGTTCCCACCCTCCGCGTCGGCTCTGTGCTACACCACAGGCTGCGGCCTCCAAAATTGTTTACAGTGTCACAATGACCAGGCCCTTTTCGATTTCGTCCGCCAGGGCGTCGGTCAGGTAGCGCTTGGCGGCGTCCCGTGCGGCCAGCTTCCACATACCGCCGTCGGCTGCGGTCAGACTGATGCTCCGATCTTCGTAGACCCGGAACACGAACTCACTTGCGGGCTGCTGGACTTCCTGGAAGGTGCGGTAAGGCGCCAAGGTTACGATGGGGCGCACGGGCTGGTTCTGCACAAAGCTGATACCCTTGCGCACCTGTACGGTCTGAGTTACGCCGTTGTCGTCGCTCTTGATGCTCTGATCCACGCTCATGTGGGAAAGCAGGTCAATGATGTAATCCACATCGTTGGTTTCGCCGGGAATGCCGAGCGGGCGCTGGAATGCGGAACGCAGCTTAATCATGGCTTCATCGAAGGTCCAGCGTACATTCTCCACCAGCGTCGGGAGGTCAGTAGCCAGGGCGCAGTACGGCTGCCAGCGGTGCAGGTCATCTTCGGGGTTCGGCTTGGTGAATACTTCCACGGTGCTTGCGCTACCGCAGGAAATGTAGAGGGGCAGATCGGTGAACTGGCTGGCGGCTTCGGTCTTGATAAGAGCCACCAGAGCATCCAAGCTGCGAGTGACCACCTTTTCGGGCTTCGGAAGCTCCATCGGCTCAATTTCCGTGTAGTCGCTGCCAGTCACCAGGAAGGTGCGGCCTTCTGCCTTCTGGAAGGAAGGCTCTGCGGCCTTCTTGCCCAGTTCGGCGAGGGTGTTGATTGCGTCGGCGAGGAAGCTGTTCTTGATGTCCATAGTTGTTTCCTTTCTTTATGCAGTGTGAATGTCGGCGAACTTGAGAACCTTGCGCTCCGGGGCCTCGCCACCGTAGGTGTCGAACTGGCCGGGAATCTGCGGGGTAAGCTCTACGGCTACGGTGTGCCCGCCCTCCTGGCCGACCGCCAGGGCGGTCTTGACCGGGTGGAGGGCTGCCAGGGTGCTGGATGCGGTGGCGCTCACCTCGACGTGCTGGCGCTCTTCGTCAGGCTCCAGGGTGATCTTCACCGTAATGGTGCGCTTGGCGGTGGCCTTGGTGTTCGGGTCGCTGATGTTCTGGATCACGCGGCCCATCTCGTAATCAAGCCGTTCCTTAATGGCTCCGTTTGCCATATCAATAAGGCTGCTTGCTTTGGTCTGTTCCATGTCGTGTGCCTCCTTTGGCTTTGGTGTGTGTATGGCGGGGAAGATGCTGCGGCCTCACTTCCTTTCCTTGGTATAGGTCAAGAGGGCGTGAAGGGTGGAGCCGATCCAGGCGCCCAGGCCGTCGAACATTCCGAGCCGGTCAAGCTCCCAGAGCAGACCGCCCACCAGAACTGTGGTTTCTGCAATCATCAGGCCCGCATAGAGCGGCGCCCGGACCGCGGCTTGTCCGGCGGTATAGCCGAGCTGGATCAAAAATCCTTCCATCTGTGTTTCCTCCTGCTTCATGTTGTGCGCCGGGTCAGGGCTTCTTTTGCTCCTGCTGCCGGTCTGCCGTCTGGGCGGCTGCCAGGGTCCGGTATGCCATGGCCGTTTCGGCGGTATATGGCACCCGGACGCCTGCGGTTGTGGGCCGCGTGGTTCCGTCCGTGAAGTGATTGGTAATCTTCATCCGGGAACCCTCCTGTCAGCCGGCCCTTTCGGTAATGCTGCGCTGGGTAGCCATGCCCAGCATTACGCCGTTCAGAACCAGCTGTTCCTCGCGGGTTGCGCTCTTGAATGCTGCAACGACCGCCGCGATTTCCGCAGCGCTGGGGGCGCTGGCTTCCTTCTGAGTGGTGTTGTTCTTCATTACTGGTTCACCTCCATGTAGTGTGATAATCAAACCTTGCTGTTTGATTTGTAAACAGTATAGTTTGATTAGCGGAAAAAGTCAAGTCAGAAATTGAACAAAAAAGTTTGATTTTTGGAAAATGGTGTGGTATTATAACAGACGAAAGGAGGTGGAAACGATGGAAGGTCTAAACGAAAGAATAAAAATGCTTCGTTCCGAACTTGGCCTGAATCAGTCGGAATTTGGAGAACGAATTGGTGTAAAAAAGTCCGTGGTCAGCACCTTGGAATCTGGAAAAACCAATTTGACCGCCCGGAATGCCGACTTGATTTGCAAAGAGTTCAATGTCCGCCGTGAATGGTTATTAGAAGGAACAGGAGAGATGCTTCAGCCGAATAACTCAGATGCGGTGGACGCCCTGGCCGAGCAATACGATCTGACCCCGCTGGAACGGGATATGGTCGAAAATTATTGCAGGCTCTCGAAGGCTCAGCGGCAGGCGTTCTGGGATGTGATGCAAAAAATCATTGGTTCTTCTGCGCAATCCGGAGGCGCAGAAGAAGCTGCAAGCTCCGGCGTCGCGGCTGCTGAAGCCGCGTATGAAAAGAGCTTTGGTACTGCATCCAGCACCCCGAATGCCGCAGCCTTGAGTACGCGCGAAGACACCGGTTAAAATGAAAAAAAAGCCACGTCCCGGTTTGGGGCGTGGCTTTGGTGGTAACACAAAGGAGGTATATTATGGGAATTAGGGCACGAAAAACCTTTAAGGCTGGCCCGGTCCGAATGACGGTCAGCAAGTCCGGTGTGTCTACCAGCGTCGGCGTAAAGGGTGTTCGCGTTGGCAAAATGGCGAACGGAAAAACGCGGACCACGGTTTCCGTTCCTGGCACTGGAATCAGCTATGTTACGGAATCCAAAAAGAAGGAACCGGCGGAGCTGCCGCTCGATCCATCAACCAGGAAATCGCCGATTTATTTCAAAGTTTGCGGTGTTCTGCTCGTGATTGCTGCGGCTATGTTCTTATTTTTGACCCTTCTGTGGTGGCCTTCTCTGATCGCTGCGGCGCTTCTTTGCTGGCTTGGCGTGAAGCTGGTCAAAAATGCAAAGCGCTATTCCGACCAGTCCGTTCTGCGCGATATTTCCGGCGCCGATCTGGACGACGATGAATAAAAAAAGCGCCGACCCTCTGGAAAGGGTCAGCGCTTTGGCCGCGTGTTACATCTGATTCGCGCTCCTGCTGGAACAGGGGCGGGCCGTACACGGGCAGTTGACATGGAAAGCAACTGCCTTTATTGTAACACGCAGGCCCCAATTTGAAAAGGGGGTTTTTATCCTTTATGCGTGTGATCTGCTATGTTCGGGTGTCTACCCGCGAACAGGCGGAAAAGGGCTATTCTGTCGGTGAGCAGCAGGAACGCCTCCGGGCGTACTGTATGGCGAAGGACTGGATTGTTGAAGATGTGATTACGGACCCCGGCTTCTCCGGCGCGAAATTGGAGCGGCCTGGAATCCAGCGCGTGATCCGGCTTGTTCAAGAGAAAAAATGCGAGGCCGTTCTGGTCTGGAAATTGGATCGGCTTTCCCGCTCTCAGAAAGATACCCTGTATCTGATCGAGGACGTATTCCTGAAAAATGGCTGCGCCTTCGTGTCGATGAATGAAAACTTTGATACCTCCACGGCCTTCGGACGGGCCATGATTGGCATACTGTCCGTATTTGCCCAGCTGGAACGTGAACAGATCCGGGAGAGAATGGCCGTCGGTCGTGTGGGCCGTGCAAAGGCCGGCCTTTTCCATGGCGGCGGGTATGCGCCCATCGGGTACGATTATAAAACCATTGCCGAGGGCGGCGAGGGTCTAGTTGTGAATGAATATGAAGCAATGCAGGTGCGGGAGGTGTTTTCTCTGTACCTGCAAGGCTGGCCGGTGAATCGCATTCGGAAATACATGACGGCCCGGTACACCACAAAAAGCGGTGATTGGGGGAATGATACCACAATCCGGGATGTGCTGAAAAATCCTCTCTATATCGGGAAGATAAATTGGGCCAAAAAGATTTATGACGGGAAGCATGAGCCGATCATCGACGAAGAAACCTTCAATGCTGCTGCGGCCCGCCTGGCCTCCAGCCAATGGAAGAGGGATTGTTCGGACGGCCTGGAACGAAATTCGCCGTTTCATAGCACCCATCTTTTGGGAGGCATCCTCTGGTGCGGGCGCTGCGGCGCTCGGTACTTCGCCAGCGGCAATTACTCCGGCAAGGGCGAGAATCGGAAATACTGGCCCTATTATGTTTGCTATTCCAGGGCAAAATCCGCCAAGAGAATGATACGGGACCCGAATTGTAAAAATGATCGGTGGCCGGTGGCGAAGCTGGACAAAATCATTCTGGATCAAGTCCGGCAGCTGATCTTTGACCCGGAGGCGCTGGAACGTGCTGCCGGTGGAAATCAGGAGGCGCCGCCTTCTGAGCGTCGGGCGCTGCTGAATGCCCGCCGGGCAGAAGCGAAGGGCCAAATTGACCGGCTGCTTGACCTGTGCCAAATGGGAACCTTGCCCGCTGCTGCGGTGGCGGATCGCCTGAAATCCTTACAGGATGAAGTCGAGGGCATAGATACGGCGCTTCGGGAATTGGCGGAAGATGACCCGGCGGAACGTCTGGAAGCCGCCAGGGAGACGCTGGTTGGTGCTGCGGAAATCCTGGACAACGGCTCCCTGGATGAAAAACGAGAGTTGGTTCATAGCTTGATACACCGGATTGATCTTGATGGTGAAAACATAGACATTCATTGGAGCTTTGCTCCTGGGGAATCGGAATAAATAAAGGCCGCCCAGCATGGGCGGCCTTTTCGCTTAATTTGCGGAATCACTGAATTTACGCGCGGTTTTCGCTGACTTTTCGCTGACTTTTCGCAAAATGCGCGGATAACGCGATTTTGTTGACGTCGCCAAAATCGGGATGTTTTCGCGGCGTCACGAAAACATGGAGCGGTTACGGGTCCACCCGTGTATAACAAACGCAAGCCTCCACATGGCTTGAGGGTTGCGTTTGTTA
>ERZ1035014.496-NODE-496-length-17414-cov-3.462008_pt1 | contig 17414 bp, 18 predicted proteins | sample MGYA00520620_ERZ1035014 | MGnify/ENA primary metagenome ERZ1035014 (study PRJEB33766, sample SAMN09781744) | gut metagenome | biome: gut microbiome | host: Homo sapiens | place: Madagascar | study: EMG produced TPA metagenomics assembly of the PRJNA485056 data set...
GCAGGAGAGACGGCAGCGGCGGTCCGCGGGGCGGAGAAGATGCCGGAAGGCGTTCGTCTTCTGGTGGACATCCATCTTCAAGCGGCGATCCACGCCACGAGCCTCGGAACGGATCCAGCCACGAGCTGAACGACCCGGTGAAGATCAGGGTGCCTGAGCTGGCCGCTCAGGAGATGGGAGGACCCGGGCAGGCGCTGAACTGGATCCTGGACTGCCTTTCAGGACACGGCGGACAGCGGGACGTGCTGGTCTATCTCCCCGACGGGAGAACGGTAAGGGCGGACGGCGACCACAGGATCACGCTGGACGATGAGCTGAGAAAGGTTTTGACAGCTAGGCTTGGTTCCGGGAACATTAAAGGATAAGAGCGACCGCAGATGCGCAGATGCAGATTAGCGCGACTGTGGAGACAGTCAGCTGCAACAGGATGCGATCAAATGCAGCAAACACAACAAACGCAGCAAGCGCAACTGGATGCAGATCAATGCGATCGAATGCAAGATGTAGACGAAATAAAGAGAGGTGATAATATGACCAGAATAGGAGTTCTGACAAGCGGCGGTGATGCCCCCGGCATGAACGCGGCCCTTCGCGCCGTGGTCCGCTTCGGCATCGATAAAGGCATGGAGGTCTGGGGCGTTTCCCGGGGCTACGAGGGCCTGCTGGACGGCGAGCTGGAAAAGATGGATCGCAGGTCTGTGGGCGACATCCTGCAGCGTGGCGGCACCATACTCAAGACGGCGAGGAGCAAGCGCTTCATGACCGATGAGGGCCTGGAAAGGGCGGCCAGGAACCTGGATACCTTCCGCATAGATGCTCTCGTGGTCATTGGCGGCAACGGGTCCTATCAGGGTGCGCTGGAGCTGAGCCGCAAGGGCGTTAACGTGATATGCATACCGGGCACCATCGACAACGACCTCGGTTACACGGATTACACCATCGGATTTGACACCGCGGTCAACACAGTGCTCGACGCAATAACCCGGATCAGGGACACCAGCTCCGCTCATGAGAGGACGTCCGTCATTGAGGTCATGGGCAGGCACTGCGGGGACATTGCCATTTACTCCGGCCTCGCAGGAGGCGCCGAGGCGGTGCTCATCCCTGAGGTGGAGCCGGACATGAACGATCTCTGCCTTAAGGTGATCGAGGGCATAAACAGGGGCAGAAAGCACAGCATCATCATCAACGCCGAGGGAAGCGAATACAGTTCCTCGGAGGTTGTGGACATCCTGTCCCAGCGCACCGGCCGCGAGGTGAAAATGGTCGTTCTCTCGTATCTTCAGAGGGGCGGATCCCCGACATTACAGGACAGGCTCCTGGCGACCCGGTGCGGAGAAAAGGCCATCGACCTCATCAGCAGCGGCATGTACAACAAGGCCGTCGGGACAGTCGGAGGAGAGGTTCTGGGCTTCGACCTGGAGGAGGCACTGGCACAGGAAAACGTTTTCAACAGGGAGCTCTACGACGCCATCGACGTCCTAAGCAGATAGAAACATACAAGATAGAAGAGGGTGATTTTGGCACTATGAAAAGCATAGTTATCTACAATTCGAAGCGCGGCAGCACCGAGCAGTATGCGCGCTGGATAGCTCAGGATGTTCAGGCAGAGCAGTGCGTTTCACTGGATCAGGCCGATCTCCACTCGCTGGACCAGTTCGACGAGGTGGTCTTCGGTGGATGGATCCGGGGAAGCGGCATAGTGGGGCTGGACAAGCTCAAGAAAACCGCTCCGGATGTTGCACCTCATCTGGTGGTGTTCGGGGTAGGCATCGCTCCTGCCAGCCCGGAAAACTACATGCAGGTCCTTGAGATCAACCTGGACGACGACAGCGGCCACTGGAAAGACGTGCCAATGCATATCCTCCCCGGTCGCTACGACCCCGAAAAAGTCCAGGGCATGGACAAGTTCCTCATGGCAGTTGCCAAGCGTGTGATGATCTCCGGACGCGTCTCGAGATCCGACAGAGGTGCCGCCGCCATGAAGGCCGCTCTTGAAAAGGGAATGGACCGGATGAGCCGATCCGCCGTGGAGCCGGTAGTGCGCACGGTCTTCAGGAAGTCTGGCCTGACCAGGGAAGAGGAAGATGAGAAGATAGAAGCTCTGAAGCCCCAGTGGAAGGCAGAGGGCCTGACCGGAGATGGCCTCGCCGGACACAGCGGCGGGGAAGACGCCGGGAATTCAGCACGGAATGCAACGGGTGATCCTTCTGGAAATGCCGCAGGAAAAGATGCGGGCAATTCCGCGGTGAATACCGCTGGGAATGGCCTGGAGATGTCAGATCATGAGTCCGCTGGACGGGATTCCTCAGCACCTGATGAGTCCGCTGGCCGCTCGACTGGTCCAGACGACGATGCGGGTGGCGCCTTGGCCCAGACAGGCACAGATGCTCCGGTGGATCCTGCCGACACGGATGCCATCATGGCGGAGATGCTGAAAAGACACGACGAATAGCCTCTCCTGAACCGCCCCTGAACGGTAGCATCGAATCGTTTGGGCGCAGGAGCGCTGCTGTTCCATTCCTCAAATCTCGTCTCAAATTAGCAGACACTTGCCGCTAGTACGCGCTTTGAAATCAACTGTCCGTATGCCACGGACGCGCATTTCTCAAGCGTACGCGAATTCCTGAAGCTGTAAATGGGAAAATAAAAATGTCCGCACTCCCTTTTGCATAAAATTATATTGACATTTACATCGTGGAAGCCGGCGAGCAAACATTCCACGGTATATGCAGAACCCGTCTATCCCGTGGAAGCCGGAGAGGAGAAATTCCACGGCATGCGCAAAACTGTCTATATCATGGAAATAGAAGAAATCGTGAGTTGAACAGCTTCGAGATGCCCAGATTCCCGCGACCATTGAAAAAACGGGCAGCCGCCAGATGATCGATCATCATGGAAGCTGCCCGCTTTCATGTTCTTTAGTTGCTTTGTAGCCTTGCTGCTCCGTTACTACTCGGCGTCCTTGTCCAGGTACTTAACGGATGGTGTGTCGTGGCCGGAATCGTGCCAGAGCTTGTCGGCTACAGGCTTCCAGTTCTTAGCGTAGTCTACGGTCTTGGCGCACAGGTGCTCCGGTGACTCAGGGGATACCAGGTCGGTGGAGTGGGCGCCTGTTGCGTTGACCATCTGGGTGATCCTGCCGGAGTTTTCAAGCATCGGGCAAGGTCTCAGGTGGTTGTCACTGAATGGCTGGTTATCGTGATAAGCCATGAACAGAGGGCTCTTCAGAGCCTCCAGCAGTGATTTCTCTCTGATGTTGCTGTCGGAGTAGTGGATGAACACACATGGCTCGTAGTCACCTGCGGAGTTGATGTGCAGGTAGTTTCTTCCTCCGGCGATGCATCCGTTGATGTACTCACCGTCGTTCTGGAAGTCCAGAGTGAAGATGTTCTTGTGATATCCGGAGGATCTCAGCTCTCTTACTCTGTGGTACATGTATGTCCTCTGCTCAGGATCAAGCATCAGGCTTGGGTCTGCGTCGTTTCCGACAGGCATGTAGTGGAAGTACCATGCCAGCTTGCAGCCATGGTCTACCAGCATCTGGATGAAGTCGTCAGCTGTTACGTACTTGTAGTTCGCACTTGTGTAGCAGATGGAAACTCCGTAGAGCAGCTTGTACTTGTACAGCAGATCCATGGCGTCGATGACCTTCTGGTAAACTCCCTGGCCTCTTCTCGCGTCGGTGGACTCCTCGGTGCCCTCGATGGACATCGCGAAGGAGATGTTTCCGCAATCGATGACCTGCTTGCAGAAAGCATCGTCGATCAGGGTCCCGTTGGTGAAGATGTGGAACTCGCAGTCGTTGAACTCTTTGGCCAGCTTTACTATGTCATCCTTGCGGACGAGAGGTTCACCGCCGGTCATGATGTAGAAGTAGCAGCCGAGGTCTCTTCCTTCACTGACGATCTTCTCCATCTCCTCATATGAGAGGTTATTCTTGTGACCGTACTCTGCAGCCCAGCATCCGATGCACTTCAGGTTGCAGGCTGAAGTAGGGTCGAAGAGGATGGCCCAAGGAATGTTGCATCCCTCAGATCTCATGAGCTCGTTCCTCTTCTTGTTGCCCATGTAAGCGGAGTTGTATCCGAAGTTCCTGATGAATCCCTTCACCAGGTTCTCGTCTACGTTCTCGACCATGTCGATGGCGTACTCCACCCACTTGGAGTCAGGAGTGGACAGCTCTTTCCTGATCCTGTCGAAAGCGCCCTTGTTGCTGCTCTCTTCGGAAGACTTCGGGTTCATGTACTCTTCCATGACGTTTACGGCATCGAGGATGCCCTTTTCCGGATCCTTCTTCACGCGGGCGTAAACGACGTCGACCGCCTTGTTAAATGCGGCTCTTTTCGCTTTTTCTGTAATTGACAATTGCATAAGATATACCTCCAATGTAGTCCGGCAGGACCGGGCTATTCGTTCATTTTTGGCTGTACAGGTACCTTTGCGCAGGTACGGGACAGCAATTTCTGACTAACTGTCAGTATTAAAACATCATGGAAGGGAAAAATCAAGTACTAATATAGTAAAGATGTTACGGTTTTTGTACTTTTTTTTCACAATCGCTCTCATCCTGCAAAAAAGCCGCCGCCTGGCGGAATTACCCGGTCAGGACGACGGCGGACGAAAAGCGAAAATGCTTTTCCGTAAAAGTTCTATCTATATTCTATCTGTAGCCTATGCCATAGATCAGCGTTGCGAATCTCACGGCAAAGAGGGCAGCTGATACCCACATAACTGCAGGGATCTCCTTCGCCTTGCCGGATACCAGCTTCAGGATGACCCATGACAGCATTCCGAACATGATGCCGTTTGCGATGGAGTATGTGAAAGGCATCATGATGATGGCCATGAATCCGGATACTGTGTCTGCGATGTCTCCCTCGAACTTCATGTTCTTGATGGAAGAGAGCATGAGCAGGCCCACGTACATGAGAGCCGGAGTTGTGGCGAATCCAGGGATGGCGATGAAGATCGGGGACAGGAAGATCGCTACCAGGAAAAGGATGCCTGTGGTCAGCGCGGTCATTCCGGTGCGTCCGCCGCTGGCAACACCCGCGGTGGATTCAACGTACGAAGTAACTGTGGACGTTCCGAGGCATGCGCCTGCGATGGTTCCGATGGCATCGGACAGCAGCGCTTCCTTGGCTCTCGGAAGGTTTCCGTTCTCGTCCAGCAGGTCCCCCTTGGAAGCTACTCCGATCAGAGTTCCGACCGTGTCGAAGAGGTCTACGAACAGGAAGGAGAAGCAGATGACGATGAACTCAATGATGTTCTTTCCCGCCCACTCGAAGTTGAAGGCCATGAAATTAGGAGCCTTCGGGATGAAGGAGGAAGCGGAGAACGAAGGGAACAGGGAGGCTGCTCCGGCTTCAATATCTACTACATACCAGCCCGTCGCCTGTGCGATCATTCCGAGGATCCATGTGATGAGGATGCCCAGGAGTATGTGACCCTTCACGTGGAAGTGGTCGAGGATCGCGATGATCAGGAATCCTACGATGGCGAGAACGAACTGAGGGCTGCCTACATCTCCCATAGTGACAAGTGTGGAAGCATCAGAAACGATGATCCCGGCGCTCTTCAGGGCTACGATGACGATGAAAAGTCCGATGCCGGCGGTGATGCCGTATTTGAGGTTGGCCGGAACGTCGTTGACCAGCTTCTCTCTGAAGTTAGTGAGAGACAGAAGGACGAACACGATACCTTCTACCAGGACCGCCGTCAGCGCGATCTTGTAAGGATCCTGGATGCCTGCCTTTGCCATCGGAACGCAGATGGAGAAGGCGAAGTAGGCGTTCAGTCCCATTCCCGATGCCAGCGCCACCGGATAGTTGGCCAGGAAGGCCATGATCAGAGTGGCGAATGCCGCGGAGATGGCAGTTGCCGTGAATACTGCAGAAGGATCCATTCCGGATGCCGACAGGATGCTCGGGTTTACCGCGAGGATGTACACCATCGAGAGAAATGTGGTGATACCGGCGGTGATCTCCGTGCGGGTGTCGGTATGGTGCTCCTTCAGTTTGAAGAATTTTTCCATAAAAGACTCCTTTACTGTTTGACTGTTCTTTCTTTCCGTGTTGGGAAGCCGCAAAAAATAAAAAAACGACTCCCTCGAGCCATATTATTATAGTTTGTGGTCCTCGGGATCCGCAAGGCCGGCCAGAGTGAAATGAGAAAAACACGCAGAAAATCGATGTGAAAAATTGCTTTTCCGGGAAAAGAACTGAACGATCGGCGAAAGTTTTGCAAGGAATGTTCGGAAAAGTGCCGAGGCGCGGCGGGCCGCAGTCCTTCGGGAGGCCGTCCTCCCTTTTTTCTTGTACCCTCTCCATGCGGCCGTCCATATTTTCTACCTTATATGATATACTTCACTTGTTCCCGCGTGTTCTTGTGCAACGGGAAGATAAACGATATGGAGGAAAAGCTCATGCTTTATGATAAATGTGTGGTCCTCGGGGTCACCGGCGGCATCGCCGCATACAAGTCCGCGTCTCTGGCCAGCGCACTGGTGAAACAAGGGGCGGATGTGCACGTGATAATGACGGCCAACGCCAGGAATTTCATAACGCCTATAACCTTTGAGACGCTCACGGGCAACAAGTGCTACACCGACACCTTCGACAGGAACTTCAAGTTCGATGTGACCCACATCTCGCTGGCGAAGAAAGCCGACGTGATCATGGTGGCTCCCGCCACGGCCGACTTTATCGCCAAGGCCGCAAACGGCATCGCAGACGACATGCTGACGACTGTTCTCCTGGCGGCGGCCTGCCCGAAGATCGTGGCGCCGGCCATGAACACGGGGATGTTTTTCAATCCCATTACCCAGGACAACATGAAAAAACTTTCTCATTACGGCTTCACGGTGATCGAGCCTGCCAGCGGACGCCTGGCCTGTGGTGACACCGGTGCGGGGAAGATGCCGGAGCCGGATGTTTTATTACAATATATAATGAAGGAGATCGCCAGGGACAAGGATCTCAGAGGCATGAAGGTGCTGGTGACTGCAGGTCCGACTCAGGAGGACATCGATCCGGTGCGGTACATCACCAACCACTCTTCCGGAAAGATGGGACAGGCCATCGCAAGGGCCGCCATGCTGCGGGGAGCAGAGGTGACGCTGATCAGCGGACCGACGAGCCTTCCGCCTGTCGAGTTCGTGGAAAACGTGTCTGTGAAGAGCTCTGCGGATATGCACAGGGCCGTGATATCGAGGGCAGGGGACTTCGACATGCTGTTCATGAGCGCTGCGGTGGCGGATTTCACGCCGGCGGAAAAGGCGGACCACAAGGTCAAGAAAACTGAACTGCCGGAGGACACCAGGACGGAGTCCGGAGGCTGGCGGCTGGAGCTGAAGCCAACCGGAGACATCCTGAAGGATCTGTCTGAAATGCGGAGAGACGACCAGGTGATCTGCGGCTTTGCCATGGAGACCGAGGACCTGGTGGAAAACGCCAGGGGTAAACTGGAACGGAAGAAGCTGGACATGATCGCCGCCAACAGCCTGCGCACGGAAGGAGCCGGGTTTTCCGGGGACACCAACGTGATCACCATAGTCACAGAGGACATCACCGAGGAGCTCGGAAAGCTCTCCAAGCTGGAGGCGGGGATGGTACTGCTGGACAGGGCAAAGGAGATCTTCGACAGGAAGGCAAGTATGTGATCGTGTTTTTGTCGGTGTTTTATCTTTGTTTTCAAATAAAAGTTCTTGCGCCGTTTTGGGCGCTGTCATATAATATACGGGCGTCTGAGAGGCGTTCCGTATTTTTTTGTGCGGACTTTTAAGTTTTTTTACAAGACACACCACGATGAAGCCGCGGTGCCCCAGGGGTTTAAGGCGTTGGATCGTGGTGGATGTAACAACCGGAGGTTTAATCATGTCAGTAGTATCAATGAAGCAGCTTCTCGAGGCCGGCGTACACTTCGGCCACCAGACAAGAAGATGGAACCCTAAGATGGCTCCTTATATCTTCACAGAGAGAAACGGCATCTACATCATCGACCTGCAGCAGACCATCAAGATGATCGACGACGCTTACGAGTTCATCCGCAAGACTGCCGCAGACGGACAGCCTATCCTTTTCGTAGGAACAAAGAAGCAGGCTCAGATCGCCATCAAGGAGGAGGCAGAGCGCTGCGACCAGTACTATGTTAACCAGAGATGGCTGGGAGGAATGCTCACGAACTACAAGACCATCAAGCAGAGGATCGACCGTCTCCAGGCCATCAAGGACATGGAAGAGGACGGAACATTCGACAAGCTGGTCAAGAAGGAAGTTCTGAAGCTGAAGGCTGAGGAAGAGAAGCTGGAGAAATATCTCGGCGGCATAAAGAACATGAAGGGAATGCCTGGAGCACTCTTCGTGGTAGATCCTAAGAAGGAGAAGATCGCTGTCAAGGAGGCAAGGATCCTGGGAATTCCAGTGGTTGGTATCGTGGATACGAACTGTGACCCTGACGATGTAGATTACATCATCCCTGCAAACGACGATGCCATCAGAGCGGTAAAGCTGATCACATCCAAGATGGCAGACGCTGTGATCGAGGGAAGACAGGGCGAGAGCTTCTCCGAGGCTCCTGCAGAGAGTGATGAAGCAGCAGAGGCTGAAGAGGGATCCGAGGAGTAATTATCCCGGACCTTTCGTAAACCGAGATCTATACAAAACGCGCCCGGCAGATGCCGGTGATCCACAAGGAGGAATAGTATGGCTGTAACAGCAGCAATGGTAAAGGAGCTTCGTGAGCTCACAGGCTCCGGAATGATGGATTGCAAGAAGGCCCTGGTAGAGACAGACGGAGACATCGATAAGGCTGTAGACTGGCTTCGCGAGAAGGGCATCATGAAGGCCCAGAAGAAGTCCGGAAGGATCGCAGCAGAGGGTCTGGTAAGACTCGCTTTCAGCGATGATCACAAGACAGCTGCCATCGTGGAGATCAACTCCGAGACAGACTTCGTTGCGAAGAACCAGGAGTTCGTAGAGTACGTCCAGGACGTGGCAGCTCTCGCTCTGGAGAAGGGCGACGATTCCATGGAGGAGTTCATGGCTGAGCCTTTCGAGGGATCCACACTCTCCGAGGTACACACAGCAAAGGTGGCAAAGATCGGAGAGAACCTGAACATCAGAAGATTTGCGAAGGTAAGTGAGCCAGGCGTCCTGTACACAGGATACGTTCACGGCGGCGGCCGCATCGGCGTTATCGTGGGCATCAAGACCGAGGCTTCCCCTGAGGAGATCGAGATGGTAGGAAAGGACGTTGCCATGCAGGTAGCTTCCATGAGCCCTAAGTTCGTGGATGAGGCAGGCGTTGATCCTGAGTACCTGGAGAGCGAGAAGAAGATCCTCACCGAGCAGGTCCTGAACGAGGGCAAGAAGCCTGAGATGGTGGACAAGATCGTTGCAGGAAAGATCAAGAAAGAGCTCAAGGAAGTATGCCTCGTTGACCAGCCGTTCGTAAAGAACAGCGACCTGTCTGTAAAGCAGTACGTTGACAGCGTTGCCAAGGAGATGGGCAAGCCTATGCAGGTGGTATCCATGATCCGTTACGAGGTAGGCGAGGGCATCGAGAAAAAGGAAGATGACTTCGCAGCAGAGGTTGCGGCTGCAGTGCAGGGCTAAGCCCCGCGCTCGTCGCCACATTGACGAATAGTGATGAAAGCAGGGAGTTCCCGGGACATGAGCAGATCCCCGGGGATCCCTGCTTTTTTCATACGGAATATCCTGGCGAAGCAGACTTCCGTGACGCTGAAATGTCCGTTCGTGCCTCTGTCGCACATCAGGTTTACCATGTCCCCGAAAATCATGTATAATACCTTAGAATTTTGTGTTTTCAACGGGAGAGATCTATGAAGAAATTCAAGCTGAACAAGTGTATTGGAAAGCTCTGCCGCTGGATCGAGGTGGCGCTGTCCGTCTTTATAATTATCCTGATAATAATATCCTGCGGCTACCTGGTCATCGAGGTGATACACGATCCGATGATCGTGAAGAGCGCCAGCAGGTTCGGACTTTTCCTGGAGGACGTTCTGTATTTCGTCATGGGCATAGAGATGGTCAAGTTGCTCACCACCCACAAGATGAAGGACGTCCTCGACCTTATAATATTTGCCCTGTCCAGGCACATGCTGGTCACGGAGACGTCTGTCACAGAGAACCTGATACAGATCATCGGCATCTGCCTCGTGTTCCTCATCCGCTCCAAGATGATCAAGGACGAAGGAAAATACGGCAGAGTCGAGGAATGGGACGACGACGACCCGGAACTGGAGGGGTGGGACTGCTAGCAGATCCCTGTGTTTTGTGTTTAAATAAGCCGGCAGAGGGCCGTGACATGACCCGGCCGCCGGAAAAGATGAGGTTTTAGCAATGGGCAGAAGATCCATGCTCGCCATCCTTCTGGCGCTGATCCTCATCCTCGCGTCCGGCTGTTCCGTGGGCCCGGGAGGAGGCTCAGGAGGAGGCAGGAAGACAATAGAAAAGGCCGAGATGCCCCAGGCCTCAGGCACTCAGGTATATACCGGAGGAGATGCGTCCATAGACGCCTCAAACGCATCCCAGGGGTACGTGATGATAAAGTACACCGGGAGCGCCGATAAGGTGCAGGTGCAGGTCACGGGGCCGGATGGCACGAGGACGCCGTATCCCTTTGAAAAAGAAAAATACCACGCCGTGCCTCTGTCGGGAGGAAGCGGGAGCTACACCATAATCGTCTATTCCCACGTATCCGGCGACAGCTATGCGGTGGCTCTTTCCAGGACCATCTCCGTGCAGCTCGCCGATGAATTCGGACCGTTTCTCTATCCGAATCAGTACGTGGAATACACCAACGACTCCGAGTCCACCACCTACGCAAGGAAGCTGTCGGACAAGTCGGATGACGACATAGACTTCGTGACTGACGTTTTCGACTACGTCACCAGTCACGTGAAATACGATACGAAGAAATCGGAAAACATCCCGGTGAACTACCTGCCGGACCCCGACCGGACAATGGACACGGGAAAGGGCATATGCCTGGATTACGCATCCCTGATGACTGCCATGCTGCGGTCCCAGGGCATCCCGACCAAGCTCGAGGTCGGATACGCCGGGGATGTGTACCACGCGTGGATAAGCGTGTATCTCAAAGAGCAGGGCTGGGTGGACGATATAATAGAGTTCGACGGAAAGAGCTGGACGCTGATGGACCCGACGCTGGCCTCCGCAAACGACAAGAAGTCGGCTGGAAAATACATGAAGGACAGCAGCAACTATACCGTGATGTACAACTATTGATACTGCAGCCAAAGGAGATAACATGGCAGAGGAGAGAAAAAAGAACATCAGGAAGCTTTCCACAGATGAGCTGGCGGCCTTTTCCGGTCAGATGTCTCTGATCATAAGCTCCGGGCTGTCGGTGCTGGACGGGCTGGAGATCATGAAGGGAAATGCCGGAAACAGCGATGAGAAAGAGATCCTTGACATCATGCTGGACGACTTCAGAAAGACCGGAAGCCTGAGCAGCGCCATGAAGGCCTCCGGGGTGTTCCCGAATTACATGACCGGAATGGTCAGCACGGGAGAGGTCACCGGAAACCTTGACAAGGTCATGATGCGCATGGAGCGCCATTACCAGAGAGAGGGAGACATCCGCAGCAGCATCTACCAGGCGGTCATATATCCTGTGATACTGTCCGTGATGGTGACGGCCGTAATACTCATACTGGTCATCCAGGTCATGCCGATATTCAACAGGGTATTCAAAGAACTCGGGACGACGATGACCGGAGTGCCTCTGGTGCTCTACAGGATCGGGGCATCCCTCAGCGGTTCAGGGTTCGTGATAATAGTGATAGTTCTGATACTGGCTGTCGTCATGCTGGCTATGGGCAGGACGGATGGAGGCGCTGACAGGCTCAGGGACCTCGGAAACAGGCTGCCTGGTATCATGAGCACAAGGCACGCCGAGGCTGCTGCAAGATTCGCAGCCCACATGGGGCTGGTGCTCTCCAGTGGTCTCACCGTGGACGAGGGGCTGGACATGGCGGAGGAGCTGAACGAGGACCCTCATTTCCGCCAGGAGCTTAGCGACTGCCGCAAGATGATGACTGAAGGAGAGAGCTTTTCCGGGGCGCTGAGGAAAAGCGGGATCTTTTCCGGGATCTACGCGCAGCTCGTGGAGACGGGGAGCCGCACGGGAAACATGGACGAGGCCATGGAAAAGGTGGCCGACCTGTACCAGGACGAGCTGAACACCAGGATCGACAGGAGGATGGCGCGGCTCGAGCCGGCGCTGGTGATCATAGTGTCGGTGATCGTCGGAGGCATACTGATGTCCGTGATGGTGCCGCTAATGAGCATAATGTCGGCGCTGTGATACAGGAAAAAAGTTTTTTCGGGAGAGATAGATGAAGCGTTTCACCAGGACAAGATCAGAAGAGAGGAGAACGAGGACGGCGGTCATCGTGACGGTCCTGTTCTTTTTCGCTGTCCTGGGACTTTTTCTCTACGGCATGGGGCAGGTGGACAGCGGCGCCGCCCGTAACCAGGAGCAGGTCCTGGAGGAGGCGGTGAACAGGGATGTCACGCTGTGCTACGCCCGGGAGGGACGCTACCCCGAAAGCGTGAAGTACTTGGAGGACCACTACGGTCTGACATACGACAAGGATACTTTTTCCGTTAAATATCAGCTCAGGGGCTCGAACATAAGGCCCTATGTGACTGTGATCCGCAAGGGAGCTTCCGGAGACATGAAAGGCCTGGGTGCGTGATGAAAAACAGGATCTTCAGAATAAATATCGTCCTGCCCATCATGCTGTTCTGCCTGTTTGCGCTTCTGGCCCTGTGGGTGGCATCGGGGTCGGTGGGAGTCTACAGGTCGCAGCAGGCAAAGCTGCAGGACAATTACTCGTCGAGGATCATATCCGCCTATGTGGGGGAGAAGGTGAGACAGGCCGATCCGGGTTCCGTGTCCATCGGGAACGTCGGGGACAGCCAGGCGCTGGTGATCGCCCAGGACGGCAGCGGGTGGTCCACATATATATACAGTTATGATGGAAAGCTGATGGAGCAGTACACGGAGACGGGGACCGCGGTGGATCCCCGGGGCGGGACAGAGATCGCCGAAGCCGGGGAGTTCAGGCTGGAGATGGTGAACGACAGCCTGCTGAAGATCACGTACTCGGCCGGGAGTGGCGGCGCGGAGACCGCATATATGAATTTGTACAATTAGACAGTAAGAGGAAGACGACCGGACATGGACGACCGCCAGGTGAGGAACAACAGAAAATTCAACAGGAGGAGCTGGGGGCCCATGCTTATGGAGCTCCTGGTTGCTGTGCTGATTTTCGCCCTGGTGAGCTCCGTGGCGGTGGCTTTTTTTGCCAAGGCAAGCGAGGAGAGCTGGGAGTCCAGGAGAATATCCTGGAGCGCGGACCAGGTGGACAACATGGGAGAGCTTTTCAGGAGCTCCGGGGGCGTTGAAGAATTCCGGGAGATCCTGTCCTCGCAGTATCCGGAGGCCTCTGTGACGGGATACGTTGGCGGGTCCGGGAACGCCGCGGACGCACCCTTGAGGGCAGTGATATACTACGACAAGAATTTCAAAGCCCTGGGCCGGTCGGACAGCGGCGGTGCCAGGACGGTCATGAAGGTGACTGCCACCGAGAGTGACGGCATGATGACCGCCCGCGTCCGGATAGAGGACAGGGAGACGGGAAAAAAGATATCGTCCGTCAGATACAGGCACTACACAGGATAGCGCGAAAAGTACGGCGGCGAAATAGAGACGAGAGCGAGGAGAGGTACAGGCCATGGATCCGGGAAAGAAATATAATATTGACACGAATTCCAGACCTGCCGGACAGATCTATTCCATAGGGATCCCGCTGCTCCTGGTGACCTTCATCGCGGTCTGCCTCATCGTTCTGAGCGCCGGTGCCTATGTCACGGCCCGGCAGGACTACAGCGAGGCCGGGGATCAGGGCTCCCGTGCTGTGTCCTATCAGGTGGCTGTGAACAGGGCCGAGGAGGCCTGTCAGGCCATCGATACCGGTGGCACGCTGCCGGAGAGGACCACTTTTGATCAGGAAAAGGGCGTCATCACGGTGAGGATGAAGTCCGGCAGGAAGCTCGAGGCCGGTGTGAGCCAGAACGGAGGAAAGCACAGGATCGCCTGGATACGGGAGGTCCCGGCGCCCGGTGGCGGCTCCGGAGACAGATCCGGAAGCAGCTCTGGAAGTGCTGAAGGACAGACTGTGTCCGGCATCCGGATATCGAAGTGATCCGGCGCGTTGGAAAGGGATAGAAAATGACACAAAGCGTTACAGACATTCTTACCCGGGCAGTACAGGACGGCGCCTCTGATGTCTTCATCGTGGCCGGCATGACCGTCGGATGCAGGATAAGCGGAGAAGTGAAGATGCTGGAAGGGGAGAGGCTCATGCCGGACGACACACGCCGTCTCGTCACGGAGATCTACGAGCTGGCGGGAGATCGCTCCATGCAGGACTACAGCCAGCGGGGAGACGATGACTTTTCTTTTGCCATCCCCGGACTGTCACGTTTCAGGGTCAGTGCCTATAAACAGAGAGGCTCCTATGCCGCGGTGATCAGAGTTATATCCTTCGATCTCCCGGACCCTGCGGAGCTGAACATTCCGGACGAGATCATAGAGCTGGGAGATGCCAGGGACGGAATGGTACTGGTGACCGGGCCGGCGGGAAGCGGGAAATCCACCACGCTTGCGTGTATAATAGACCATATAAACAACACCAGGAGTGCCAATATTATCACCCTGGAGGATCCGATAGAATATCTCCACAGTCACAAGAAGGCGATAGTGAGCCAGCGGGAGATGGCCGTGGATTCGGTGAATTATGTAACGGCGCTCAGGGCGACTCTTCGCCAGAGTCCCGACGTGATACTGCTGGGAGAGATGAGGGATTTCGAGACCATCTCGGTGGCCATGACCGCTGCGGAGACAGGGCATTTCCTGCTTTCCACACTCCACACCGTGGGGGCGGCCAACACCATCAACAGGATAATAGACGTTTTCCCGGCGAATCAGCAGCGCCAGGTGGCGGTGCAGATGTCCATGGTTCTTAACGCGGTGGTATCACAGCAGCTGGTGCCAACGCTCGATGGGGGCGTGATCCCAGTCTTTGAACTCATGAAGGTGACACCTGCTATCAAGAACATGATAAGAGAGAACAAGATCGCTCAGATCGACGCCGCCATACAGGGCGGCCGTGAGAGCGGGAATCTGACTAACGACGGAGGTTTGTATAAACTGGCCAGCGAGGGTGTCATTGCCCCGGACGTGGCCGTTCAGTACGCCAGCGATCCCCAGATAATGAAGCATCGACTTGGGAGGTAGTTGAATGGAAGAATTCAAGGCGCGTTTCTTTTCTAAGCTGGAACTGTCAGATGGAGAGGTAACTCTGACGCAGGAGGAAATGCACTCGGACAGGCTGGTCAGGCTGTTCTTTTACCTGATCGCCAACAGAGATAAGGTATGCAGTATCGCCGACATCTCGGACGCCATCTGGGGCATGGAGTCCGACGTGAACATCTCTGGAGCTGTGAAGAACCTTGCCTGGCGTCTGAGAAAATTCCTGAAGAAAAAGTGGCCCGACGTGGATTTCATATTCACGTACAAAGGAAGCTACAAGATCAATCCTGACATCCACATCGTCACCGATTACGATGAGCTGACAGACCTGACAGAGGAGGGGCGCCGTGCCTCGGATCTGAGGGACAAGGTGAGACTTCTGGAGCAGGCGTTCCAGACTTACAAGGGAAGATTTATGGCCGACTACGATACGGACCACTGGGTGATGAACCTGGCGGCCTACTATCAGAACTACTTCATTTCCCTGGCGAAGGAGCTGGCCGGTCTGTACGAGATGCTTGGAGAATACGAGGAGGTGGAGAGGGTCATCAACAGAGCTACCCTGGAGGAGCCACTGGACGAGGAGCTGTGGGCCATCCTCATCAGATCCCTGGCGGCAGCCGGAAAATTCAGGAAGGCTGAGCAGACGTTCCACTCAACATCCGAGAAGCTCTACGACGCCTTGGGAATAGGCCCGTCGGAGGAGCTGGTGGCGGCCTACGAGAATTCCCTTGATCAGGTCCACGACTACGAGGCGGGGATCGAGACCATCATGGATCAGCTCAGGGAGTCTGATACTCCGGCAGGTGCCTTTTACTGCGAGTTCGGAGTCTTCAAGAAGATCTACGAGCTCTCCGCTAGAAGGCTCCGCCGCTTCGGGTATCCTATCCACATCGCCCTGGTCGACCTGCACCTGAAGGATGAGAGCAAGGGCGGCCGGGACAACGGCGCTGTGATCGAAAAGGGCATGGACATGCTGCGAGAGAGCATCCTGAGTTCTCTCAGGTCCGGAGATGTGGTGACCAGGTACAGCAGGACTCAATACGTGATCATGCTCCCGGCGTGCAAGTACGAGACCGGGGAAAAGGTGATGAAGAGGATATTCGACGATTTCGAGGGCAAGAGGGGAAGCGGCAGGTACAGACACCCTTTTACCTTAAGGGAGATGCCGGGGACGCAGGGGGAAAACATTCCGGTACAGAACCCAATGAGTTCTGACTCCCTTAGAGTATGCGTGGATCACCGCAGCGGCACGGGTGATTTTGGAGGACATGTCACTGGCGCTGCAGTGAAAGCCCCTGTTTCGTTCGAGGGTACGGCGGATTTTTTTTCCGCTGTGAACAGAATATTAGACGACATGGGAAGGCCTCAGACCAATTCCGTTCAGAGGCGTTTCCAGGAGAGCTCTAAAGGCTCCGGAACAGATGACGGTCCTGGAAAAGAAAGCTCTTCCAGTCCGGAGGTCAGCGATGTCAGCTGGCAGTACGCTCCGCTCTTGTATCACACTGCAGAGGAGATCATGGACGACAGGGGAAAGCTGGCCACATTCAACATCAGATTCTTTGGCAGAAACAACAGCACCTGGCAGGGGACGATATTCGATGACAAGGGGGATGAGGCGTCGTTCGTCAGCGAGCTGGACATGATGCACAAGGTAAACAGCATGATCATGTGAAGATTTTTCAGATATATGACTCCGCTGAGACATTGCTGTAGTACTATGTAGTAGCGGAAGAATGACATCAGATGAAATGGATTGCGTTGGGGCATATACATTCAGGGGGATCGTGACTATGGATTCGTTTGTGATAAATGTGTTGGATAACAGGAACCACACCTGGCAGGGGACTATCACCTGGGTAGAGAGTGACAAGAAGCAGAACTTCCGTAGCGCTCTCGAACTCATAGAGCTCATGGATTCAGTGATCGGCAGAGAGCATCCTGCTTTTGAGACGGATTGCGAGACCGATGGGGAAGTGACAGAATAGGAATATAGGATCATTAGAAGGGCCGTCTCGCGGCGACGCATTTGCGATGCAGATGTG
>ERZ1035014.499-NODE-499-length-17309-cov-6.218848_pt1 | contig 17309 bp, 15 predicted proteins | sample MGYA00520620_ERZ1035014 | MGnify/ENA primary metagenome ERZ1035014 (study PRJEB33766, sample SAMN09781744) | gut metagenome | biome: gut microbiome | host: Homo sapiens | place: Madagascar | study: EMG produced TPA metagenomics assembly of the PRJNA485056 data set...
TTCCAATCCACAGGAAGAAGGGGGACATTTCTTTCGGAAGAACAAATTTGCAACTGCGCCGTAGTTCCATCACATAACGCTAATAGCATAAAAGTAAAATATTTGTCAAATTTACCTGAAATCAATATCGGCGCTAATTTGCAAATTTTTCTGTAGAAAGAGAATGCCCCACTTCTTCCGTCGCATCGAAAAAACTTATATTTAGAACAATCCCCGCAAATCCGTCCAACTGAAAACAAAAGGCCCCAGACCACGCAGTTAAACAGCAATTTAACTGGCTATAAAAATCCACGTATTGAGATTCAAGCAAAATTCAATCTTTCCATGGTACCGTAGAAAGAAAGGAAAATTATTCCTACAATACCTATTGACATGATAGGAATTAAGGGGTATGATAAACGAAAGTCAAGGGAGGCGGAAACATGAAGCGAAAATTATTTTCAATGGTAAAGAAAATAGCGGTACTGTCCATGGCGGCAATTTTGTTGATTGGATGTACCGGATGCGGAAGCAAAAAGAGTCATGTACGGACAATCACCAACGTCTCCTACGATCCGACAAGAGAATTTTATGAAGCATATAATCCTCTGTTTGAGAAATATTATAAGGAAAAAACGGAAAAAGAAGTGAATATTATTCAATCCCACGGAGGTTCCGGTGCACAGGCGCGTTCCGTCGTGGAGGGATGTAACGCCGATGTCGTGACACTGGCACTTGAGCATGATATCACACTGATCGAGCAGACCGGACTGATTGAAAAAGGCTGGGAACAGGAATTTGCCGATGACAGTTCCCCATACACTTCGACGATTGTTTTCCTCGTCCGGAAAGGCAATCCGAAACAGATCAAAGACTGGGACGATCTGGTAAATAAAAAGGTCGAGATCATCACCCCGGACCCGAAGAGCAGTGGTGGTGCCTGCTGGAACTTTTTAGCAGCACTTTCCTATATAAAGGAGCAGACCAGTGATGAGAATAAGCAGAAAGCATTTCTGCAGAAACTTTACTCGCAGGTTTCCGTCATGGATTCCGGAGCACGCGGTTCCACTACCACATTTGTGGAAAACCAGAAAGGGGATGTGCTGATCGCGTGGGAAAATGAGGCAATTACCACGATGAAAAGTTATCCGGATGAATATGAGATGATTACGCCGAGTGTCAGTATTCTGGCACAGCCGAGTGTGGCGGTTGTGGATGACAATGCGGATGCCAACGGCACGCAGGAAGTCAGCAGGGAATATTTGAATTATCTGTACACGGATGATGCCCAGCGGCTGGTGGCAGAATATGGATACCGCCCGAGCAATGAATCAATCCTGAAAGAATTTTCCGACCGTTTTGACCTGAATGTGAAATTATATACGATCAAAGATTACGGCGGCTGGAACGAAACATATAAGAACTATTTTGACGATGGAGCAATGTTTGATGAAATCTACGGCAACGAATAAGACAAAAAAAGTACGCGTGATACCGGGGTATCACCTCACATTGGGAATTACAGTGACAATGCTTTCCCTGATTGTGCTGATCCCGCTGGCATCTGTGATGGTTTCCGCATTAAAACTGCGTCCGGCAGAGTTCTGGTCCCTGATCACGAAGCCGACCGTGCGGCATGCATTTGCGACCAGCATCGGATGTTCGTTTATTGCGGCACTTATAAACAGTGTGTTCGGTGTGATCATTGCCTGGGTGCTTGTAAGATATGAGTTTCCGGGAAAACGTATCCTCGATGGCTGTATTGAGCTTCCGTTTGCACTGCCGACTTCGGTAGCAGGTATCACACTTTCTAAAATGTATTCCGAAAACGGAATCCTTGGGGCTCCGCTTGCAAAACTTGGCATCAAAGTATCCTACACACATCTGGGACTGGTCATTGCACTGGTGTTTGTCGGAATTCCGTTTGTCATCCGTGCTGTACAGCCGGTACTCGAAAAACTCGACGGACAGTATGAAGAAGCAGCATTTATGCTTGGAGCCAACCGGTTTCAGACCTTCCGCAGAGTGCTTCTTCCGGAGATGATGCCCCCGGTTTTAACCGGATTTGGGCTTGCCTTTGCCAGAGGAATTGGTGAGTACGGAAGTGTCATTTACATATCCGGAAACAGTGCAAGGGAACATACGCAGGTGATCTCCTATGTGATCATGCAGAAGCTTGGATATATTGATTATGCGAGTGCCACGGCAATCGCACTGGTAATGTTGATTTTGTCGTTTGTTTTACTGCTTGCTGTGAATATCGTACAGATGAAACAGGCAGCCAGAACCAACAATGTGTAAGTGCAACAGGGAACCAACCAATTCGTTTTAAGAAAGGGAGTTCGTTTTTATGGAACAAAAGAAAAGTACGAAATACATCTTAATAGCCATCAGCGTTCTTTTCATATTTGTTATGCTGATTCTTCCCCTGTTTTCGATTCTCTTCAGTGCATTGAAAGAAGGATTTGCTTTTTACATACAGGCGGTCACAACCGAATATGTGCGTTCGGCTCTTTTGGTTACATTGCTTGCAACTGTGATCGCGGTAATTGTCAATACGTTTTTTGGAATCGTGGCGGCATGGCTTTTAACGAAGTTTTCCTTCCGTGGGAAACAGGTGCTTGCCACGCTGATCGATATCCCGTTTTCAATCTCTCCCGTCATTGTAGGTCTTGCCTTTTTGATGACCTTCGGACGGCTCGGCTGGACGTATCCGGCAATCCGGGCGATCAACCAGTTTTTCGGAACAAACATCCGCATTACGTTTGCGTTACCGGGTGTGGTGCTTGCCACAATTTTTGTCACTTTCCCGTTTGTATCGCGTGAGATCATCCCGATCTTAAATGCACAGGGAAAGGATGAGGAAGAGGCGGCGGCGCTTATGGGGGCAAACGGATTTACCATTTTCCGGAAAATTACCCTTCCGCAGATGAAATGGGGACTGATCTATGGTATCATTTTATGTACGGCGCGTGCGTTAGGCGAGTTTGGAGCAGTCAATGCACTGTCCAAGACAAGAGGACAGACCTTTACGCTTCCTCTCGAGATTGATGCCTTATATATGTCGGGGACAGATACTTCCATCACCTCCGCGTTTGCGGTATCTTCCATTCTGGTCATTATTGCGGTGATCGTGCTGATACTTAGAAACATTTTTGAATACAGAAGCAAAAACAGTAAAGGGATACAGTAAGGAGTCAGGCTATGTACGTGGAAATGAGAGATATTTGTAAAAATTACGGAAACTTCCGGGCTTCCGACCATGTCAGCTTTGGCATTGAAAAAGGAAAATTAGTCGCACTGCTTGGACCTTCCGGAAGCGGAAAGACCACTCTGCTTCGCATGATTGCAGGGCTTGAGACACCAAACAGCGGCGATATCTATATTGACGGGCAGCGTGTCAACGATGTGCCGGCGGCAAAACGAGGCATCGGTTTTGTATTTCAGAACTATGCATTGTTCCGTTATATGACCGTCTACGACAACGTAGCCTTTGGTCTCGAACTTGCCAAGGTGCCGAAAAAAGAAATCAAAAAGCGCGTGACCGAACTGTTGGAACTGACCGGATTAAGCGGAATGGAAAAGCGTTATCCGAACCAGTTGTCCGGCGGGCAGCGTCAGCGGGTGGCATTTGCCCGCGCACTGGCACCGAATCCGCAGGTACTTCTTCTCGATGAGCCGTTTGCGGCGATTGACGCAAAAGTTCGTACGGAGCTGAGAAACTGGCTTCGGGAGATGGTTGTGAAGCTTGGCATCACAAGCATCTTTGTCACTCACGATCAGGATGAAGCTGTCGAGGTGGCAGACGAGATTATCATCACAAACCATGGACATATCGAGCAGATGGGAACGCCAATGGAGATTTACAAATCACCGGACACGCCGTTTGTGGCACAGTTTATTGGCCGTTCTTCCATCGTAGAGCATTACGAGCGTCTGCTTGGTTTTGATCCGGTGGAGGGGGCAACCCACGCGGTCATCCGGCCGGAGTTTGTCCGCATGTCCAGAAGCGAGCCACCGCAGCACATGAGTGCCGCCGAGCGTGGAATCGTAAAAGATGTGATATTCCGCGGAAATCATCTGGATGTTGTCGTTGATGTGGGAGGTATCCCGATCGTCACCGAGCGCTCACTTGAAAAAGATCCGGTAGAGATCGGTGAAAAAGTGTATGTCTTAATCTACCGGCTTTACATATTTGATGAAAACCAGACCTATCTTGTGGAAAACAAAGAGATGCAGGAAGGCGAGGTATTCTATATTTAATTACAAGGAAGGAACGTTTATGAAAATCGAGGGAAAAAAGATACTCCATACGGATGTCCTCATCATCGGCGGCGGCACAGCAGGCTGCTACGCGGCAATGACCATCCGTGAACAATCCGATTATTCCATAATCATAGCAGAAAAAGCCAACATCAAGCGCAGCGGCTGTCTGGCAGCCGGAGTCAACGCGCTCAATGCCTATATCACCAAAGGTCATGTTCCGCAGGATTACGTGGACTACGCCACAAAAGATGCCGACGGCATCGTCCGGCCGGATCTGCTTTTGACCATGTCCGAAGGACTCAACCGTGTGACCGCCAAAATGGAACAGCTTGGTCTGGTCATCTTAAAAGACGAAAACGGCGAGTATGTGGCAAGAGGAAACCGCAATATCAAGATCAACGGCGAAAACTTCAAGCCGCTTCTTGCAGATGCTGTCAGCAAATTAGACGATGTGACCGTCATCAACCAGTTAAACATCACCGATTATCTGGTAAACAATAATAAGATCGAAGGAGCCGTCGGTTTTTCCATTGCAGACGGTACGGCCTACGAGATCCGCGCAAAAAAAGTGCTGATCGCAACCGGAGGAGCCGCAGGACTTTACCGCCCGAACAATCCTGGCTTTTCCCGTCATAAAATGTGGTATCCGCCGTTTAACACCGGTGCCGGATATGCCATGGGAATTGAAGCCGGAGCCGAGATGACCACATTTGAGATGCGCTTTATCGCCCTGCGCTGTAAAGATACGATCGCTCCGACCGGAACGATTGCACAGGGTGTCGGAGCAAAGCAGATCAACGCACACGGAGAAGTGTATGAGACAAAATACGGTCTGACTACTTCCCAGCGTGTGTACGGAACTGTTGAAGAAAATGTACAGGGACGCGGACCATGTTATCTTCGCACCGAAGGCATCTCCGCAGAACAGGATGAATCGCTCTTAAAAGCATACTTAAACATGGCACCGGGACAGACACTCAAGTGGGTGGAATCCGGGAAAAATCCAAGTGAGCAGAACGTGGAAATTGAGGGAACCGAGCCGTACATCGTAGGTGGTCATACCGCAAGCGGTTACTGGGTAGACACCGAACGAGAGACAACGATCCACGGACTCTATGCTGCCGGAGATGTGGCAGGCGGCTGTCCACAGAAATATGTAACCGGCGCACTGGTGGAGGGCGAGATCGCAGCCCATTCCATCGTGCAGAAATTAAACGAAGAGCAGGCGGCAGATACGACAGCCTCCGATGAGGAGATGGTTCTTGACAACAAAATTGCCGAGTATGATGCATTTCTTATAAAGCAGGATCCGGCATTTACCGTTGAGGAACTCGAGGAAGCCATGCAGAAAGTCATGGATCAGTATGCAGGCGGAATCGGAACCCATTACCAGTTCAACGAAAAGCAGCTTGCCATGGCGGAAGAAAAAATAAAGAAACTGCAGATCCTTGCAAAAGGACTTGCGGCAGCCGATATGCATGAGCTGATGTTTATCTATGAGCTGAAAGAACGCCTGACCGTGTGCGTGACTGTGATCGCACATCTGCGTGCACGCAAGGAGACACGCTGGCACAGTTTCGCGGAGAATCTGGATTATCCGGAGAAGAGTGATGCATGGCTCTGCTATGTAAACTCGAAAAAGAACGGGAACCAGATTACGATGATCCGCAGAGATCTGGTGAAAGGAGGAGAAACCTATGAGCATCGCGATTGATTCCATGAAATGCAGGGCATGTGGAAAATGTCTGGATGTCTGTCCGGGAAGCCTGATCGTGCGCGGCGAAGACAAAAAAGCCGTGATCCGGTATCCGAAGGACTGCTGGGGATGTGCCTCCTGTATCAAGGAGTGTCCGTTTGAGGCAATTTCCTATTACCTGGGTGCCGACATCGGCGGCATGGGAAGCCAGATGACCGTTCATACGGAAGGAGATCTGTTACACTGGCGAATTAAAAAAACAGATGGTACAATAGAAACAATTGTTGTGAATAAAAAGGATTCGAATAAATATTAAGGAGGAAGATCATGAGTCAATTATCTCATCTTGATGCACTCGAAGCGGAAGCAATCTACATTATCCGTGAGGTAGCGGCAGAGTGTGAAAAACCAGTAATGCTTTATTCCATAGGAAAGGACAGTTCGGTAATGCTTCATCTTGCAATGAAGGCGTTTTATCCGGAGAAGCCGCCATTCCCATTTTTACATGTGAACACGACATGGAAATTCAAGGAAATGATTCAGTTCCGTGATGAGACGGCAAAGAAACTTGGGATTAACATGATCGAGTATATCAACGAGGACGGTGTAAAGCGTGGCATCAATCCGTTTGATTACGGCAGCCAGTACACCGACATCATGAAGACACAGGCATTAAAACAGGCGTTGAATAAATACGGATTTACTGCAGCATTCGGCGGCGGACGTCGTGACGAGGAAAAATCCCGTGCAAAAGAGAGAATTTTCTCTTTCCGTAATGAGAATCATGCATGGGACCCGAAGAACCAGAGACCGGAGATGTGGAAACTTTATAACTCCAAGATCAACAAGGGTGAGAGCATTCGTGTGTTCCCGATTTCCAACTGGACGGAGACGGATATCTGGGAGTACATAAAGAGAGAAAACATTGATATCGTGCCGCTGTATTTTGCAGCAAAGCGTCCGGTGATTGAGCGTGACGGACAGATTATCATGGTGGATGATGATCGTCTGAAACTTCGTCCGGGTGAGAAAATTGAATACAAGAATGTGCGTTTCCGTACCTTGGGATGCTATCCACTGACCGGTGGAATCGAATCCAACGCGACCACATTAGATGAGATTATTGACGAGACCTTGAGTGCTGTAGAGTCTGAGCGGACCACCCGTGTCATTGACAACGAGGCAGCCGGCAGCATGGAACGAAGAAAGAGGGAGGGTTATTTCTAAAATGAGCGGATTATTGAAATTTATTACCTGCGGTAGTGTAGACGATGGAAAGTCCACACTGATCGGACATATTTTATACGATTCCAAACTGCTTTACGCAGATCAGGAGAAAGCGTTGGAGCTGGATTCCAAAGTAGGAAGCCGCGGCGGTGCGATTGATTATTCCCTCCTTCTGGACGGACTGATGGCAGAGCGTGAACAGGGTATCACCATTGATGTGGCATACCGTTACTTTACAACCGAAAAGAGAAGCTTTATCGTGGCAGATACACCAGGACATGAGGAGTACACAAGAAACATGGCAGTCGGTGCTTCCTTTGCAGATCTGGCAGTTATTCTTGTGGATGCCAAGCAGGGCGTGCTTGTACAGACCAGAAGACATGCCAGAATCTGTGCACTGATGGGAATCCGTTACTTTGTATTTGCTGTAAATAAGATGGATCTTGTCGATTACAGCGAGGAGCGTTTCAAGGAGATCGTTGACCAAATTCAGGAACTTTCCAAGGAACTGCATTTAGCAAGTGTCAAGATCATTCCGGTATCTGCAACCGAGGGTGACAATGTCACCACCCATTCCGACAATATGCCATGGTACACGCAGGAGCCACTGCTTGCTTACTTAGAGAATATTGATGTGAGCGAAAAGAAGCAGGAAGAAGGCTTCTATATGCCGGTACAGCGTGTCTGCCGTCCGGATCACACGTTCCGTGGTTTCCAGGGACAGATCGAGAGTGGCGCTGTATCGGTCGGTGATACAATCGTGACTCTGCCAAGCAATGAGCATGCAAAAGTAAAGAGCATTTTAGTCGGAGATAAAGATGCACAGACTGCAGATGCAGGCCGTCCAGTTACCATCCAGCTTGACAAGGAAGTGGATGTATCCCGCGGATGTGTTCTCGCAAAAGATACGAAGCTTCCGGTCAGCAAGAAATTTACCGCAACAATCCTCTGGATGGACGATGAGGAACTGACCGTCGGCAAAGATTATCTCGTAAAACTCGGGACACGTACGATTCCGGGTATCTTAAAGAATATCCAGTACAAGATTGATGTCAACACCGGTGAATTTATTCCGGTTGGCCGCCTGCGCAAGAACGAGATTGCGGTCTGCGATCTGGTATTGCAGGAAGAGATCGTCATTGATGCTTTTGCAAAGCATAAGACATTGGGAGAACTGATCCTGATCGACCGTATTTCCAATATGACCTCCGCATGTGGTGTTGTGGAAAATCCAACGCTCGATGAGACCAAGGACTTAAAGTGTGCGTTTGCCCATGGAAATCTCAAGGCAAACGGAGATATCTTCGAGGAATATTACTATGACCTTGAGGCTATGAACGTCTTTAAGGTACAGCCTTCCGATAAAACTTACACGATCGGTGATGTGATTCCGGTCAAGGGTGAGACGTATCTGTATCCGGACAGCTTTGATGTGGTTGTTCTGCGTGAGCAGGTAGCGGTATCCATTCGTGACCAGAAGGTTACTGCAATTATTCCGCTTGCTGACTTTGCATACAACGATGTGCCTGTCATCAACGGCCGTGGATTTGCAGTTCATGTAACAAGTGCCGCAGATGTGGATGCGTTCAAGAAGGAGCTTTCCGCAGAGGGCAGTGAGATTTCTGAGAACTTCTTTAATAAGTGGGTTGATTTTGAGACTTACCGCCGCATCGTATTTAAGGATGAGCACTGGACAGAATAGTAATTTTATTATGAGAATGGAATCCCTGCTGGTTTTCACCAGTGGGGATTTTTTGGTGGAAAAATAAGTGGAAATAAAAGGTTGACAATAGGGTATGATTGCGGTATATTAACTATAACATATTAAACCTATTAGATAAGTATGAATTAGGGGAAATGAAATGGGATTCAACACAGAACTACTACATGGTACAAAAACCGGAGATCCGGTGACCGGAGCCACACTTACCCCGGTGTACCAGTCCAGTGCTTTCTTTCAGCCATCGGCAGAGCAGCATGAGAAGCTGTTTCACAACAAAGCTGCTGGATATTCTTACACGAGAATCAATAACCCGACCATCGCAGCATTTGAAGAACGCATGACGGTTCTGGAAAAAGGCGTGGCATCCGTTGCCTGTGCATCCGGCATGGCGGCAATTACCAATGCCCTTCTGAATATCGTAGGAAGTGGTGATGAGATCGTCACAAGCACCAGCCTGTATGGAGGAACGATTGATCTTTACCACGATCTGGAAGCGTTTGGAATTACAACAATTTTTGCAGATACGAATGATCTGGCAGATCTCGAATCCAAGATCACGGATAAGACGAGAGTCATCTTCGCGGAGACGATTGGAAATCCAAAGCTGGATGTGACCGACATCCCGGCACTTGCAGGGATCGCAAAGCGGCACAATCTTCCGCTCATGATCGATAATACGGTAGCTACCGCGTTTCTCGTTCGTCCGCTCGAACTTGGCGCAGACATCGTGATCAATTCCACATCCAAATACATCAACGGCAACAGCAGTGCCATCAGTGGTGTGATCACCGATGCGGGAAGATTCAAATGGGATCTGGAGCGGTATCCGGGCATGAAAGACTATAAAAAGTTTGCAAAATTTGCCTTTACTGCAAAACTGAGAAACGGATTGTTCCGCAACATGGGAGCCTGTATGGCGCCGCAGACTGCATACTATAATCTGCTTGGTATGGAGACACTGGGGCTTCGTATGGAGCGGGCGTGTGACAACGCAATGCAGCTTGCGGCTTATCTGGAAACCATTCCGGGAATCAGCGTAAACTATCCGGGACTTGCATCGAGTCCGTGGAACGGTGTGGCAAAGCAGTTGCTAGATGGAAGATTTGGAGCAATTTTAACCATTCGCGTGGGAAGCAAGGAACGCGCTTTTGCAATCATGAATGCGCTGACGATTCCACAGATCGTATCCAATATCGGAGATACCAAGACACTGATCGTGCATCCGGAATCCACACTGGCGGCACACTCAACCGAGCAGGAAAAGATTGACGCTGCCGTATTTGATGATATGATAAGAATAAGTGTCGGTATTGAGGATATCGAAGATCTGAAGCAGGATTTTACAGCAGCAATCCAAAATACCGCCGGATAAACAAAGAAAAATACACAAGGTTTAAAGGAGAGAGTAATGGCTGTTGATTATGCTACATTGAAAAAAGGCGGATTTATGCGCCAAAAACAAAAAAATAATTTTTCCCTGCGGCTGGCTGTGGTAGGTGGAAATCTTACAGCAGAGAATTTACAGATTATCGCAAAGGTTGCAGAAAAATACGGAGACGGACACGTACATCTGACTTCCCGTCAGAGTGTGGAAATCCCATTTATCAAACTTGACGATGTAGAAGAGGTTAAGGAAGTGCTGGCAACCGGGGGATGTAAGCCGGGCGTGTGTGGACCGCGTGTCCGTACGATTACAGCCTGTCAGGGATCGGCGGTATGCCCTAGTGGAAATATTGACAGTTATGATATTGCAAAAAAACTGGATGAGCGTTATTTTGCAAGAGAACTTCCGCATAAGTTTAAATTTGGTGTAACCGGATGCCAGAACAACTGCTTAAAGGCAGAAGAAAATGATGTCGGAATCAAGGGGGCATCCATTGTGGAATGGGAGGAAGCAGCCTGCATCAACTGTGGGATCTGTGAGAAGACCTGCCGCGTGGATGCAATCAGCACCGTGGACGGAAAAATCGTTCTCGATGAGGAAAAATGTAACAACTGCGGACGCTGCGTAAAGGCCTGTCCGACCGATGCATGGAAAGCGACACCTGCATTTGAGGTATCTTTCGGTGGACTGTTTGGAAACCGCGTATACAAGGGCGAGAAGTATCTTCCGCTTGTGACATCCGAGGGACAGTTATTCCGCATTACCGATGCGGCAATCCAGTTCTTTGATGACAATGCCAATCCGGGAGAGCGTTTCCGCATGACACTCGAGAGAGTGGGACTTGATAAATTTGAAGAGAAGATAAAGGAGGCATACAATGGCTGATTTTACAATTGATGAAACTGTAGATATTACGGATGTGGTCTGCCCGATGACGTTTGTCAAGGCAAAGGTAGCCATGGAAGAGTTAGAGATCGGACAGGTGCTTTCCGTACATATGAATGATGGAGAGCCGGTGCAGAACGTACCGAGAAGTTTCAAGGAAGAGGGACAGCAGGTATTAAAGCTGATCGACAATGAAGATGGAACTTATGACCTTATTGTAAAGAAACTCGAAGAGTAGACAAGAGAGGTTAAGCGCATGGCAGCAAGAGTAAGTAAAGATAATTTTGAAGCGGAGGTTTTGCAGGCTTCTATACCGGTACTGGTGGAGTTTTATTCCGATTCCTGCATTCCGTGCAAACAGATGTCACCGATTCTTGGCGATATCGAAGATGATTATGAGGATCGCTTAAAAGTGGTCAAAGTCAATGCAAATTTTGACGGGGAACTGGCAGAACAGTATTCCGTTATGGTTTCTCCGACCGTCCTGTTTTTCAAAGATGGAAAGGAAGCAGAGCGTGTGCGCGGTCTGATTAAGAAACCGGAACTGGAAGCAATTGTGAAAAAATATATTTAGGAGGAGTTACCGATGAAAGTAACAATCGCAGGAAACGTAAAAGACATCAAAGAGGGAACGACACTGGCACAGCTCGTTGTTGACGAGAAGGTTGAAAATCCGGAATATGTGACCGTTACCGTAAACGATGATTTTGTAGAAAATCACGATCTTGCAAACGTAACATTAAAGGAAAACGATGTAGTTGAATTCTTATACTTCATGGGAGGAGGAAGCTTCTAATGGCATTTACCAATGAGCAGATGGAGCGTTACAGCCGTCACATCATCCTGCAGGAGGTTGGTGTGAAGGGACAGAAAAAGCTCCTCAACGGAAAAGTTTTGATTATCGGTGCAGGCGGACTTGGTGCACCGGCAGCAATGTATCTTGCCGCAGCCGGTGTGGGCACCATCGGTATTGTGGATGCAGATGAAGTGGATCTGTCCAACTTACAGCGTCAGATCATTCACGGCACTGCGGATGTAGGAAAAGCAAAAGTAAAATCTGCAAAAGAGACCATGAATGCAATGAACCCGGATGTAACCGTAAATACCTACCGTGAGTTCGTTACTTCTGAAAATATTATGGATCTCATTAAAGATTATGATTTCATCATTGATGGAACCGATAACTTCCCGGCAAAATTCTTAATCAACGATGCCTGTGTAATGGCAAAGAAGCCATTCTCCCATGCAGGAATTATCCGTTTTAAGGGTCAGCTCATGACCTATGTTCCGGGAGAAGGACCATGCTACCGTTGTGTATTCAAAAATCCACCACCAAAGGACGCAGTTCCGACCTGTAAGCAGGCAGGTGTCATCGGCGCAATGGGTGGTGTCATCGGTTCTTTACAGGCAATGGAAGCAGTCAAATATCTGATCGGGGTAGGAGATCTTTTAACCGGAAAGCTTTTAACCTTTGATGCATTAAAGATGGAATTCCATACAATCAAACTGCCAAAGGCAGATCATAAGTGTGCAATCTGTGGCGATCATCCGACCATCACAGAACTGATCGATTACGAGCAGGTAGAGTGCCCGGATCATTGAAATGCATCTATTTGATGCATTTCTTACGCAGTTCGTCTCCGCGAAGCGGACTTTTATATGCGAACTGCTCCACATGAGGTATCGCGTAAGCGATATCTCCTACGCAAATCGCCTCTGCGAAGCAGACTTTATATGCGATTTGCTCCTTGAAAAGGAGGAAAATGTTATGCTTACCATGAAAAAAGCAGACTATGAAAAAATCTTAGCTCATGCGAAGGAAAACCTTCCGGAAGAGGCATGTGGTTTAATTGCAGGTACCAAAGATGGTGATAAAAAAATCATTGAGAAGGTGTATCTGTTAGAAAATGTTGATCACACCAACGAGCATTTTTCTATGAATCCGAAGGATCAGCTTGCTGCTGTCAAAGATATGCGTGCAAACGGTCTGGTGCCGCTTGGCAACTGGCATTCCCATCCGGAATCGCCGTCACGTCCGTCCGAGGAAGATAAGCGTCTGGCGTATGATCCGACGGTCAATTACCTGATTCTTTCCCTGATGGATATGGATCAGCCGGTGCTTAAAGCTTTTGACATTGACAAAGAGAAAAATGTGACGATTGAAGAACTGGTTATTCAGTAAAGGGTATCCGTCTGCGGATAGATTTTCTATCTGGGGTATCTCGCGTAAGCGATATCTCCTACGCAGCTTAGAAATTGTCCAATAGAAATGCTGCCTGTACCATATTGTTGTCAGGCAGCATTTTTCGGTAGTATGGTGCAAAGATTATCTTTTTACATGATCAGTAACAAAAATGCCAGACCGTAATAAGTCACAACAGCCACAAGGTCATTGACGGTTGTAATGAGTGGACCGGATGCAACCGCAGGATCAATTTTTATCTTATGAAAAAACATGGGAATCACAGTACCTACGAGGCTTGAGATCACCATTGCCACGAGAAGCGAGATGCCGACGCAGCCAGAGATGCCAAATGCTCCGATCCAGGTGTATCCCTTAAACAGGTGGATGTAGATGCCAAGCAGTGCAAGTGCCATAATACCAAGGATTCCACCATTTAAAAGACCGATTTTCATTTCTTTTACCAGTAAGAAAAGTTTTTGTTTTCCGGTGAGTGTTTCATCCATCAGGACGCGGATGGTAACTGCCAGAGACTGGGTACCAACGTTCCCGGCCATGTCAAGCACAAGAGACTGGAAACAGATTACAATCGGAAGCACAGCCACAACATGTTCAAAGACACCTACAACAGAGGAAACGATCATCCCGAGGAACAGCAGGATGATAAGCCATGGAAGACGTTTTTTCATGCTTTGTGCCGTGGTTTCTTTGAGATCTTCTTCGGCGGTGAGACCGGCCAGTTTTGCGTAATCTTCCCCCATCTCATTGTCAACCATCTCTACGATATCTTCGGATGTAATAACACCGAGCATATGACCGTCCTGCGACAGGACAGGAATGGAATCTTCCGAATAATCCATGATTTTTTCCATGCAGTCATCAATTTTTTCGTGATCGGTTACCGATGGATAGGAGCGGACGATAATATCGTCAAGCACATCATGTTTTCTTGCAATAATAAGATCTTTCAGATCAATAGCACCGGCAAATTTCAAAGATTCATCCAGTACATAAATGGTTGAAATATTGTCATTGGTCCCGGCCTGACGGACCAGTTCGCTCATTGCCTGACGGACGGAAAGTCCCTTTGGAATGCAGATGTAGTTGGTTGTCATGCAGCTTCCGATTTCGTCATCGTCATAGGAAAGCAGCATTTTTACATCTTTTATGGCTGCTTTGTCCAGGTTTTCCACGATTTCATATTTCTTTTTATCGTCGAGCGTTTCGAGGACGTCAACGGCATCATCGGAATCCATCAGGGAAACTACTTTGGCGGCATCTTTGACGGAGAGTTCGGAAAAGTAGATTTGCGGTTCATCCAGATATGCGAAGATTTCCGCAATCTTCTGTGGCTCCAGAAGCGTATAAATACATTTCCTTTCTTTTGGAGTCATAACCGTAAGCATATCGGCAATGTCGTTTTCGTGATAATTAGATAAGCATTTTAAGATTTCATGGTCATTTTGTTTGCTTCGGATCAGCTTTGTAAGCTCTAAATATTTCTTGTTCATATGAATTCTCCTTTCCTTGTGTGCAGTCATCATGTGCAACAAAAGCTACATCATGCTGCGGATATGCACAATAGAAAAGGGCTCAGGTATACAGTTTTATATATTCAGGCACAAAAAAAGCACCTACCGGTGCTTTAAACATCATGAACCGGCAAAATTCATTTTCCAGTGAAAACGATAATTTTGCCAGTGAAAAAAGCATCGGCATTCAAATGTCTACTTCGCCCAAAACTATCGCTACTGTCCATGAATTTCACCTCCATTACTCAGATTTTTATGATTGTGGATTTAAATCCTTGGTTATGGTAGCATTTGTAAATGGATTTTTCAACCCTGAATCACGTAAAATTTTTGTAAAAGGAGCATATTTTGTTATTATTGGAGAAAAGAAAATAGCGCATTGTATAGGGGTATGGTAAAATAGGAAAGAATAAAAATGCCATTATTTATGAAATAGATTTTTTGAAAATCAGGAGGAATAACATGCACGATTTAGTCATTATAGGAAGCGGTCCGGCAGGTCTTTCGGCAGCTGTTTACGCAAAGCGCGCCTGTCTGGATGTGGTTGTTTTAGAGAAAGAGCCGATGGGTGGCGGACAGATGATTTATACGCAGGAAGTTGATAATTATCTGGGACTGCCGGAAACCAATGGGTTTGATCTGGCACAGAAATTTGAGCAGCATGCAAAAGCACTGGAGGTTCCGTTCATCAGCGATGAAGTGGATAACGTAGAAAAAAATACAGACGGAACGTGGAAAATCACCGGTGCTTCCGGAACCGTCTATGAGACAAAAACGGTATTGCTGGCAACCGGAGCCGGACACCGGAAACTCGGGGTGCCGGGAGAAGAAACACTGGCAGGAGCCGGGGTGTCTTACTGTGCAACCTGTGATGGAGCTTTTTTCCGTAACAAGACAGTGGCGGTTGTCGGCGGTGGAGATGTGGCACTGGAAGATGCCCTGTATCTGGCAGCCGGATGTGAAAAAGTGTATCTGATTCACCGCAGACAGGAACTGCGTGGTACGAAGGTACTGCAGGAACAGGTGGCAAATGAGCCGAAGATCACCTTCCTGCCGGATACCGTGGTGAAAGAAATCTGTGGGGAGCAGATGGTCGATCATCTGGTAATCGCAAACACCGGAACAGGAGAAGAAAAAGAACTGCCGGTCAGCGGTATCTTTATCGCAGTCGGTATGAATCCGCAGACCGATGCGGTGGCTTCTGTGCTGGATTTAGATCATGGCTATGTGCGTGCCGGAGAAGACGGGGTGACGGAGCAGCCGGGGCTTTTTGTGGCAGGAGATGTCCGCACCAAGAAGCTGCGTCAGATTGTGACCGCGGTGGCGGATGGTGCCAACAGTGTGACAAGTATTGTGGAGTATCTCAAAACTTTATAAATTGCTGGTTAACTGCGGGGGGCTGGGAGCCTTTGGGTTTGGCAAGTGGGACGGATTTGCGGGGGAGTTGTTTTAGATATAAGGTTTCTCTATGCGACGGAAGGAGGGGGACATTCTCTTTCTACAGAAAAATTTACAAGTCAGCGCCGATGTTGATTTCAGGTTGGTTTGGCAAAGGTTTTACTTTTATGCTATTAACGTTACATGATGGAACTACGGCGCAGTTGCAAATTTGTTCTTCCGAAAGAAATGTCCCCCTCCTTCCTGTGGATTGGAAAACCATAAGTAAAAGAATGATGCCCGCAAATCCTGTCTGTGGAACAAACATAAAGGCACCAGAACCTGCAGTTAAAGGGACGCCTCAAAAACAGCTACGAATCCCATGAACTGGAATAAACATAAAAATACCCTGTTAAATCACTCGATGATAAGGCCGGGTATCTATAGACGAAAAATTAAAGTTTTAGGTGACGGTTTTCCGAAATTTTAATGCTTGAAATCAGGAAATGTCACCTATATAGTAAAAATTGCTTTTCCAGATACCGGTTTTTTAGAAAAAACGGTATCTGGAAAAGCAATTTTTGATCTATAGAGACCTTCCGGTATCTGAATGTTAAATTTTCAGCGTGTAGGTACCACAATGGTATCTTTTACATGAATTTTATTGGCATAGATACCACGGTGGAATTTTTTACTGAATTTTATTGGCATAGATACCGCGATGGCATCTTTCACATGAATTTTGATTATATAGCCCTCATCTTTCATTTATAAGTTCATAATGCCCGAGAATATAAAAGCTTCAATAGAACGATTGTTTCACAAAATACCAGCAATGAAATTTCCACTTATTTGCATGTCAAACTTCCAAAGTATTTATCACTTTACCGTAAGCACTCATTGTATGCATTTCCTTCCGGGAGCACCTTTAACTGTAGGTTCAGGTGCCTTTATATTTATTCAACAGACAGGATTTGCGGAAATATGTTTCTCAATTATATTTTCTCCAGCCAACAGGAAGAAGGGGGACATTTCTTTCGGAAGAACAAATTTGCAAC
>ERZ1035014.501-NODE-501-length-17295-cov-7.371984_pt1 | contig 17295 bp, 19 predicted proteins | sample MGYA00520620_ERZ1035014 | MGnify/ENA primary metagenome ERZ1035014 (study PRJEB33766, sample SAMN09781744) | gut metagenome | biome: gut microbiome | host: Homo sapiens | place: Madagascar | study: EMG produced TPA metagenomics assembly of the PRJNA485056 data set...
GAAAAAAGCCAAACATTTTAAATTTGTTAAATCATGGGTAAGTATTGTATCGTGGGCGGTAAGGCGACAATTTCCTTCCAGCTCCCTAAAACAATCAAGTATAAGGAGACGCGTAAGGTCATTTGCAGTATTATCCGTGACCTTAGTGACAATGGCGGGTTGACTGTTGGCGATATCCCCCAATTACACCGTATGGCGACGGCGTATGATAGCTACCTTAATTGCGTGGAGGTCATATCAGAAAAGGGAATGACAATGACCAATCTTAAAGGCGAGGTGGTGAAACGTCCGGAGGTGAACATCTTGAAAGAAAGTTGGTCGCAATATCTTGACATTGCAAAAGAGTACGGGTTTACGCCAAGGAGTCGGAAAATGACAAAAGGAATTGTTGAGAGCAAGGAGGAAACGGATGCGGATGATTTCTTCAACGGGAAATAAGCCATATCTACAGTATCCTGCGGATGTGTTGTCCGGCAAGGTCGTAGCCGGTGAACATATCCGCTTGGCTTGTGAGCGGTTCTTTTCCTTGATGGAAGATGACCGCTATGAATTTAGGCCGGAGTGCGTAGACAATGTAATAAGGCTATTTCACCATTTGAAGCATTTCAAAGGTAGGCATTCCGGCAGTCCGTTTATACTGGAACCGTGGCAGGCGTGGATCGTTGCCAGTATTTACGGCTTTTATAACCTCTCTGATGGGAGCCGGCTAACACAAACGGTCTACATAGAGGTAGCTCGAAAGAACGGGAAAACCGCACTTGCGGCCGGGATTGGATTAAACGCCTTGTTTAATGATGGGGAAGATGGCGCAGAGGTTTATTTTGCTGCCAACTCAAAGGACCAGGTAAAGATATCAGCATGGCCGCTATGCTCTAACTTTGCAAAAACGTTTGATCCGAAAGAAAAATACCTGAAGGTTTTTCGCGATACTATCAATTTTGATAAAAAATTGTCTTGGTTAAAAGTGTTGGCGGCCGACTCGACGAAGCTCGACGGACCTAACCCGTCAACCTTTATTTTGGACGAATATCATGCAGCTAAAACCAATAGTTTGAAAGCCGTGTTGGAGTCCGGGCAGGGAACACGTGAGAATCCGCTTGAAATAATCATTACAACTGCCGGATTCGACAAGCTCGGTCCGTGTTACGAGCTTCGCACGACGGGCACGGAGATACTTAACGGATTGAAAGAGGATGATTCTTTTTTTATTGCTATTTATTCGCTTGATAAAGATGATGATTGGAAGGACGAAAAAGTTTGGATAAAGAGCAATCCCAACATGGACGTAACGGTAAAGTCCTCATACCTGAGAAAAGAAGTCCGAAAGGCCATGAACACACCTTCGGATGAGGTGAATGTAAAAACCAAGAACTTGAACCTATGGTGTGATAGTGTGGACGTATGGATACCGGATGATTACATACTATCATGCTCCAGCCCTATCGACTTTGACACTTTTTCCGAACGGGACGATTGCTATGCCGGAATAGACCTTTCGGCAACCTCTGACCTTGCATGCGTGTCCTTTATGTTCCCGAAGGAGAAATTTTACTTTAAGACGTTGTATTATTTGCCTGAAGAAGCCCTGCTTACGAAGAAAAACAAGGAACAATATAGCGAATGGGTACGTAATGGATATTTGAAGCTGACACCCGGAAATGTCGTTGACTATGATTATATCCTGGACGACCTTTTGCGGATGGATAAACGTTTTTACCTGACGAAGGTTGGTTATGACTCCTGGAATGCCACCCAATTTGTGATCAATGCGACAGACGAAGGGTTGGCGATGGAACCGGTTAGTCAATCTATCGGCAATTTTAACCGTCCGACAAAAGAGATGGAACGAATAATACTGTCCGGCAACGCCGTGATAGACAACAATCCTATTACCCGCTTTTGCTTTAAAAATGTCGTAATGAAGATAGACAGCAACGGCAATACCAAGCCGTCCAAGGAATATAAAGATAAGAAGATCGACGGCGTTATAGCCATGATTGAGGCATTAGGCGTGTACCTGCTTACACCACAGTACAGCAACACTATTTGATATGTGTAATACGCACCGGCGGTATATAGTAAAATATATACCGAATGATTTTATTTGGCTTTAAAATAGATATACGGAGAAAGCAGCAGAAAGAACCGGTCGAGTCGTTGATAAACGTTCGCAGGTTCGGCGGCTCGTCCAGTAAAAGCGCAATGGCGTTAGCTGCCGTCTACCGGTGTGTCAATGTCATTAGCGAAAGTGTGGCACAACTCCCAATCGAAATATTTCGAAAAGATGCAGACGGGTACAAGTCCCTGTATGTAAATCATCCTGCATTTGACCTTATCCGCGAGTTTCCAAGTCCGGATATGACACGCTTTACCTTCCTCAAAACGCTCGTTAGCTCTGTTCTGCTACAGGGCAACGGCTATGCGTACATAGACAGGGACGATTACGGAAACGCGCTGTCTATCCAATATTTACCTGCATCATTAGTAAGTATCGTTTACATAAATGTCGAAGGTGTCCCTCGGATGCGTTACCAGGTGACAGGCTTTAAATATCTGGTGGAACCTATCGATATGATCCACGTGCTTAATTTTAGCTACGACGGCATAACCGGTATTTCAACTCTTCGGCATGCGATGAATACGATAGGTATTTCCAGCTCGGCTGAAAGCTATGCGAAAGAGTTTTTTTCCGAAGGCGGGAATGTCAGGGGTATACTGTCATTTGATACCAAGTTAAAAGAAGAACAGAAAGACCAGATAAAGAAGACTTGGGCGGATATGGTAAGCAAGGGCGGTGTAGGTGTATTGGAAGCCAATAGTCACTATCAATCGATATCCATTAACCCGTCTGAGGCTCAAATGTTGGAAACAAGGGAATACAACGTAATTGACATTTGCCGCTTTTTCGGAGTTTCTCCCGTCAAGGCCTTTGACCTTAGCAAATCCAGTTATTCGACTGTTGAAGCCACCCAACTTGCTTTTCTAACTGACACATTAGCTCCCATGTTGGAAAATATAGAGCTGGAGTTCAAACGCAAGATATTCCGACCTTCTGAACGTGCCTATATAGAGGTTAAGTTTAATACAGACAATCTGTTACGTGCCGATAAAGCCGCACAGGCCACATGGGTTAAGACAAAAATAGAGGGTGGCCTGTCCACTATCAACGAGGCACGTCGAGAACTGGACTTACCAAAGGTGAAGAATGGTGATTATACGCTCGTAAACAATGCGATGGTCCCGTTGGAATATGTCGTAAACAAGAAGTTTGAACCATCCAAGACAACATCATGAAAAACGGTGTAATACGCACCGGCGGTATATAAGAAAGAAGCAATAAAGTTATGAATGAAAAAAAAGAAATCAGGGGTTTTTCCTGCCGTGCTAATGTGAATGAAGAAACAAGGCACGTGGAGGGTTATGCTTTGCTTTTTAACAAGGACAGTCAGCCTATGTGGGGTGGAGATTTGATTGAGAGGATCGCACCTACAGCATTGGACGGCGTGCTTGAAAAAAGCGATGTGCTGTGCCTCATGAACCACGATGAACGCCGGGGTGTATTGGCCCGGTATCGCATGGGTGAGGGATCATTGAAATTGGAGGTTGACGAAAAGGGACTTAGATACTCTTTTGACGCTCCTGTAACGGCTTTAGGGGATGAACTCATCGAGTCGCTGAAACGTGGTGATATCTCGGAATCATCGTTTGCCTTTACAGTAAAAGATGAAACCTGGGACGAACGTGAAGACGGAACGTATGTCCGGACGATTTTAAAGTTTAATCGTCTCTTTGACGTAAGCCCTGTTTATTACCCCGCCTATGAAGATACAACGGTGGCTCTCCGATCAATTAATGAGCGTAAGGAAAAGGCACGCAAAGACCTTGAAGAAAGAAAAGAAAAAGAGATGAAAGAATATTTTAACAAATTACAAAACAGGTACTAACATGGCAAAGAAAGAAATGACCGTTACCGAACTGAAAGACAAGCTCGGTGTATTGAGTGAAGAAAGAAAGAATATTTTCGCCGGTTTGCAGAAAGAGCAGCGCAAGGCGAGTGAGCAGGAAGAGAAGCGACTTGGGGAAATTGCTGCTGAAACTGCTGAAATCGAATATGAAATCAAGTTGGCGGAAGCGCGTAACAAGCAACGTCCGGTTATCAGGACGCAGCAGGCGCCGAAAGGCAATCTGCTTGCACGGGCCATTCGCGCTAAATTGTCCGGCGAAGTTGACGACGAAATCGGGGCTTTGATGGAAGAAGGGCGTAGAAGTATGACGGAAGCAGGGTTGAAAGCCGATTCAGGCTCTCTGATTATCCCTATGGAGTACAGAGGCGATTTTGTTTCCGCTAAAGTCACGGGCGATGGTACAGAGTTGATTACGACTGACCTGCTGGGTATCTTGACTCCCATCAGAGACAGTCTTGTCATGGTAAAGGCCGGCGCCACGTTCCTTACCGGCCTGAAAGGCAATGTGGGTATTCCGTCTTATTCCGGATCAACCGTTTCGTGGAAGGGGGAAACCGCTACCGCTGCCAATGGTAAAGGTACTTTCTCGAAAGTCGAATTGTCTCCTAAGCGTCTGACCGCTTATCTCGACATTTCAAAGCAATTTTTAGCACAAGACACCATGTCTACCGATGCTATGTTGACAGCGGATTTGGCACGTGCGGTCGCTGTCAAGTTGCAATCGACAATTTTGGGTAAAGATGCCACAAGTGCTGATAAGCCAGACGGATTTTTCACCGGCACGCCTACTTACGTGGTAAAGGGTGCAGCCTCTTTTGCTAACCTGATCGCCTTAGAAACAGCCGTTCCGGTTGACGAAGCATTGGTAAATAATTTGGCGTATATCACATCTGTCAAAGGTGCAGGTATCCTGAAATCAACTTTGCGTGCAGCAAATGTAGCTGAAGGGTTTATCCTTGAAAAAGGGTTGGCTAACGGTTATCCGCTCTATGCGACTACCGGTATGGCTTCTGGGTTGCAGACGGCGACCGATGAAGAAGGTATCATCTTTGGTAACTGGGCTGACTTTGTTATCGGTCAGTGGGGCGCACTGGATATCACCGTTGATCCGTACACTAAGGCTGCTGATGGTGAGGTTCGTTTGGTAATCAATGCGTTCTTTGACGCTAAACCGCGTAGAGCAAGTTCTTTTGCTGTTGGATCGCTGAAATAAAAGAGGCTATGATATTAACTCTTGAAGAAGCTAAAGCGCATTGCCGGGTAGATGAAGACTATACCGGCGATGACAGCTATATCGAAGGATTAATCCCCGTTGCGGAGACGGACATTGCCAACCGGATCAAGTACGATTCTTTGGATGAGGCTTTTCCGGACGGCAACATTCCCGCACCCGTAAAACATGCGGCAAAATTGGTTTTGGCGCATTATTACGAAAACCGGGAACCGGTTGCATTCGCTTCTTCGAGCAAGGTCGCAATGATGGTCGATAGCCTGTTGTTTCCGTATGTAAGGTACAAAAAGCCGTAAAGATGAGAGCTGGATTATTAAAAGACAGGATCACATTTCAAAAGCCGGTCAGCAACGAAACGGATTATTCCGCGTCGGAACCGGCTTTTGAAGACGCTTTTTCGACAAATGCGCGAGTCGTGCACTCGTCGGGGAGCAAAGTTATCGACGCAAACGAGGTGTTTACACAGTTTACCGTGAAGTTTGAGATCAGGAGATATCACAAAGTATCGCCGGATATGGTTATCGTCCACGACGGGAACCGCTACCGGATATTAGATATCAACCCTGATAAGACAAGGAACGGTATAATTATAACAGCGGAGGTAATAAATGAATGATATACTTGAAATAGGCAAAGTGTTTAAGTCGCTGCTTACGGGTATCGACCAAGTAAACAAAGAGGTCAAAGGCCGTATTTTTCCGTCTCTTGCAGCGGAAAACACGCCTTTCCCATTTATCGTCTACAGAAGGACAGCAACCCAATTTGAAGGGACAAAAGACTGTTACAGCCAGATTTGCACCGCTTCGGTCGAGTTGGTCGTATGTGGTAAAACTTATACGCAATCACTTGATATTGCATCCGCTATTGTTGGCAATATGCCTTGTGAGGACATTGGCGACGTGGAAGGTTTTGACGTTTCGTCCATTGAGTTGACCGGTGCGTCCGAACAGTACAATGATGGTTCTTTTGAGCAGATTTTATCCTATAACATAGAGCTTTATTAACGATGGCTAAAGGTGGAGGTTTTACGGTTGATGATAGCCAGTTTATGCAACTTGCGCGAAGTTTGACGGGTCCACAGATCAAGAGGGCTTATCGCAGGCAGCTAAAAAAATCGGCTGAAATGCTAAAAAAGGAAACAGATCGGTTGTTTGCCGAAAATACGCATTTGAGCAAACGTCACATCGAAGTCGTAAACCGAAAAGGAAAGGTTATCAAAGGGGTGGAAGCGGGCAAGGCGACCGTCCGTATCTATGTTGGGAAAAAAGACATGCCTCATGCCAAAGTGCATATCATGGGTGACTACATGATGAAATGGTTTGAGATGGGTACAAAGGAAAGAAAAACAAAAGGCTGGAAGATCATAGGCCAATACAAACGAAGAAAAGACGGGAAAAGGTGGTACAATTGGCGAATCGGCAAAAGCAGAAGAACCGGTCGGATAAAACCAGAACATTTATTTGACCGTGCGCAGAAGTCCACCGAAAGTGCTATTTACCAAAGCATGAAAGAGGGGCTAAAACAGGAGATTATGAAAACGTACAAAAGGGTAAACCGTAAAAGAAAAAAATAGGAGGCTATAGGTATGGCAGAGAAAAAAACAGTAGTTAAAGGTCGGGATTTGATGCTTTTCAAAGCATCCGGCAATTCGCCCGATTACACATGGGCTGCATTCGGCGCCGCGCTCACGCACACGCTTAATGTAAACACAGAAGAGCTGGACGTGTCCAATAAGGATACCGGTGAATGGGGTGACAGCGAAGCCGGGCTGATCACATGGGATTTGCAGTGCAACTCCATGATGGTAGAGACGGATTATGATGAGCTGCTCCAAGCACAGCTCAACAAAGAGGTATTTCATATCGCGTTTGCTCAAAAGAGCAATCCGGGTAGCACAAGCGCAGCCCCGGAAGGCGGTTGGACGATCGGAACCGGCGGATGGGAAGGTGATGTCATGATTACGTCCATTACGGCAACAGCTGCCCACAACGACAAGGCGACGTATGACGTTACATTTAAAGGCAAAGGACCGCTCTCTAAGAGATCATAGTGATGGAAAAGAATGCAGTAAAAATAGGCGGGAAGAAGTACAAGATTGGCTGTAATCTACGTACGCGGATCATGTACGAAAGGATGTGTGGTAAATTCTTTGGCGAAGATATGCACACCTTCGAGCAGGTTGTATTCTTTTTCTGTTCGCTTATGACCTTCAATCCTGATTTTCAGATGGAATTTGAAGAGTTTATGGATATCCTCACTAAGGACGAAACCCCGCTTGGAGCGTTTTTCAAGTGGGAAGTATCCTATTTCAATCAGGTCGCATCCCTGTCAAGGGGAGCGGCCACCGACGATAAAAAAAAAGGATAAGCGCGTCTGAAACCTTTCAACTGCTCGTCATGGAGGGCGGTTTGCCCCCTGACTATGTATTAACTCAAATGCAACCTTTTGAGATCGAAATCGCTCTCGATGGGTTGCATTTGAAGCATAAGGACTTATGGGAGTCAACGAGGATGATAATGTATGTCATTGCACAGGTAAACAGCCGAAGCCACCTTAACCCGAAAGATATCCTATCCCTACCGTGGGACTCTGATACCGTGGATGAAGAGCCTGCCGGCGACAGATACGAGGAAATGAAAAAAGAAATGTCTAATCTTTTAAACAAGATGAATAATGCCAGCGGATTTAGTGACAAGACTTTGGCTTGAAAGCCAAGGATTTGACAAGAATATAGATGCAAGCATGAAGCAGGTGGACAAATTTAAAAAGAAGTCTTCCGGGCTTTACTCACAAATAGCCGCCGTAAGCGGTAAGATAGATGCTCTTGGTGGCGGGGTGACTCGTTTTGCGGGTAACTTGGCAAAGATGGCCGTGGGGGCTACTGCTGCTATGGGCGTATCTACAGCCCTATCGGATGTCGTCCAAAAAAGCATGGAGTTTGAAAAATCAATGTCGTCGTTAAAGGCCCTTACAGGGGTGTCTGCTGAAGAGATGGAATACTTTCAACGGCAGGCGATAAAACTCGGTTCTACGTCGACGCAAACAGCGTCACAAGTGGTAGAGGCCTTTCAACTTATAGGATCGCAACAACCCGAACTTTTGAAAAACAAGGAGGCTTTAGCGGAAGTGACCAAACAAGCTATCATCTTGGCGGAAGCATCTGGGATGGACGTTCCGGAGGCAGCGCGCGCTCTCTCCGGGTCCATTAACCAAATGGGCGAATCGGCTGACAAGGCGGGCGAATATATCAACATATTGGCGGCCGCTTCGCAGGCGGGTTCGGCAGATATCCCGTACCTGACAAAAGCAATTGAACGTTCTGGTGGCGCGGCAAGCTCTGTAGGGGTTAGATACAACGAGTTGGTCGCAGCTATCGAAGCCATTGCGCCAAAGGTGACGGAAGCAAGCGAGGCGGGAACCTACCTAAGAAATATATTTTTGACACTCGAAGCAAGCTCGGATCAAAAACTAAAACCGTCGGTTGTTGGGCTTACCGCCGCCTTGGAAAATTTAGCTGCAAAGAACCTTAACGCCACCCAAATGACAAAGATGTTTGGCAAAGAAAACGTAACGGCGGCACTTGCTATCGTCAACGCTAAAGATGAGTACAAAAAGTACGTAGATGCAATTACCGGAACCAATACAGCCCTTGAACAACAAAAAATCAATAATGATAATTTGGCTGGAGCTGTTAATAACGTGTCGTCCGCGTGGGAGGGTTTGATTTTAACGCTGAATAAGTCCAATGGCGCATTAAAAGACTCTGCTAACATGGCAGCAAGGCTGATCAACCAGTTTACAGAGCTTATAAAGACGGCCGAACAGAAGCAGCAGGAAATATTATCTGACTCCGTCGATAATGAAAAGAAAGGGCTTGAACGGGCTATTAAGTCGTATGAGGATTTTGGCTATAGCAGAGCAGAGGCCATATCCAAAGTCATGGAGTTGCAGGAGCGGAATAATGCCGGCGGTGTCGGTTATGCGGCCCAATTAAGAAAAGAGCAGCTTACTTTGGCAGACTTGGAAGTTCAGGCAAAATATTTGACGGATAAAGGAAAGGGTTACAATAGAAGAACTTATGACGAAGGAGTTGAATTAGATAGCCTAAGAGAACAGATAAAGGCACAAAAAGAAATCGTTTTTCAGGCAGAATTGAAAAACAAGGTTTATCAGGAGTCCGATAAATACCTGAACGAGGAGTTGAAAAAAGTATCCGAAATTGCGGAAAAGAATAAAGAAGCGAAAACAGGCACAGGAAATACGAGCGTTACCGACGACATGCGCAAGCAATTTAAAAAGGAGGATTTGAAATTGAAGGCCTCTTTTGACTTTGAAAAGTCCATGAATGACGCTGGTGTATATATCCATAAGGAAATCAAAAAAATCGAGAAAGAAGCAGAAGACGGATATGAAGTCCCTGTGCCGTTGAAGATGGTATATATGCCGGAAGTTGAGGAAGATGTCGAAACGGATTTGAAGGGCAGCATTGCCGGATACCAAAAGCAAATACAGGACTTGACGATATTGTATAACGAAGAAACGAACGAGTCGTTGAGGGCTATTTACGCGCAAAGGATCAAAGACCTTGAAAAGACGCTTGAAAAAATGACGGATGTCAATAACGGTATGGTTGAATTGTCAAGTGAAGTCCAATCACTGATCCAAAGCAGTGTAACATCCGTTTTTGAGGGGCTTGGAGATGCGTTAGCATCCGGCGATCCTTCGGAAGCTTTTAATAGTATGTTAATGAGCATGATGGACATGCTTAAACAATTTGGTTCGGCGATGGTGGCCGCTGGATTGGCTAAGATTGCGTTTGACAAACTGCTCATGAACCCCTTTGCCGCCATTGCCGCCGGTGGGGCATTGATCGTCGCTGCATCTGCTGCAAAAGCCGCACTGCAAAAATCGGTGAGCGGGAAATATGCTACCGGTGGTATCGTGCCGGGCATGAGCTATGCAGGTGACAAAGTCCCCATTATGGCCAACTCAGGCGAAATGATACTGAGCAGGGTACAGCAAGGCAGGTTATTTGATATACTTAATAATGGCGGTGGTGGCCGATCGTCTGATGTGCGCGTCACGGGCGAATTGGTGGCGCGTGGGGATAACTTGGTTGCCGTGATCAGAAACAGTGAAAAACTTAACTCAAAAATGCGATGAACATAGCTTATTATTACGAATTTAAAGGCCTGGACAATGTTTTGAACCGGGTTGAAATATTGACGGCTAACAGTGTTACGCCTAAAGAGGTTACAGGCACAGGAACGCCTTTTACCTTGAAATATACCGATGTGGATAAATTGGAACCCGTGCAGGGATCAGGCGCGACTATCGGGATTGTGAGTCACGAAATATTTGAGTTTGTCTCACTGCATACGGATGACATGCAAGGTTACATGATAAAGGTGTACCGTGCCGGTAAGCTGTATTGGATAGGTTGGCTCGATCCGGAATTGTACGAAGAGCAGCTATCGGACTATCCCCCGTATCCTGTCGAATTTACCGGTGCAGACTTTAACGTGTTGGAGCGGCTTAAATATAAGGATGCAAACGATAACAACTATACGGATATTGTCAGCATGATGGAGCATCTTAAAAGGTGTCTTTCCGCTTTGGCTCTTCCGTTCGGCAAAGTCTATATCGGGTGCAGTACGACGGCGGAAGGGATCACGCTATCCGACGGTGAAACAGTATTAGATAAGCTATATGTTATGTCGGCGAACTTTTACGATGAGGACAACGAACCGATGTCGTGCCGGGAGGTAATAGAAAGCATATTGCAGCCGTTTGGGTTTATGATGGTGCAAAGGGATGGTAACATCTACATTTACGATTACAACACTATTGAGGATGGTTTATCCATGAAATGCTACAATTATGCTAATTGGATGTATGAAGGACTGCAAACCCCCGAACATAATCACGGCGACTTGTCGAATATAGGCTTTGTGTCTACAGGGGGTAGCTATGGATTTGAAGAGATGAAAAACAATGTGACGATTACGAGTTCTATTTACGCTGATCAGTCTTTAATAGATGAAACTGTTCAAGAAACAAGGCTTGGGGGAAAAGTCGCCAACCTTGACAAAGATAGCTATACGGAGGAACATTATTCAAAGTGTACCGGGTGGAATTATAACGATTTTATCCTGTTGAAAAGTAAAAAAAAGGAAAGTACCATATTGGGTGCCAATCTTGCTTATACGGGGAAAGAAAATATTAGCAATAATGTATGGTTCCAAAATAACAATGGGTTGATTATCCCCTCGACTAAGTATTTTTTTAGGCTTAAATGTAGGGCTTATATAAATACTAAAAATGATCCGTTTGACAATGAAGAAAATGTTGACACCCCGAAAGAGTCTATGAGGATGCAATTATTTTACGAACTGATACTTATAAGGGATGGCAAAAACATAATGTGCTACAACGGCAAAAGTTGGGAATATGTGCCTGAAAGCGGAGCTATTAAATACGGAGAGATGATTTTTCTTAATAGTGGCAATTGGAGAGATAGCCGTGTTTTAAATCAATGGCTTACAAACTCAGAAGTATATTGGACAGGATTAGCGCAACCGGTGACAATTGTAGATAAGGAAAAAGATTTTCAGTCCGGTGTTAAAATACCAATGCCCCCCGAAAGCGGAATATTGAAACTTGTCATAAGTCACGCTATAATAGACTCAAATAGCACAATACCTCTTGTTTTGGAGGGGGTTAAAAATCTCATTATTGACAATGTCGTTTTGGAACTTGAAGATGCAGACGGCAACAGCATATCTACCGACGATTACGAATTTAAAAGCTACGTAAACAAAAAGGTCAAGTCCGACCTTGGAGAGATCACATTAAAGTGCATATCGGCAAATGAAGAGAAAGCCCCGATCGGCAAAGCCAACATCCTGAAAAAGGTCGATAGCGGCTTTACATTTCAACTCTCCTACACACGTTCCGGCCAAACAAACATCCTCGAACGGCTTTTGATGTGTACCATCCACTCTAACTACTCGCAAAAGCATGGGCAGTTTGGGTGCACTCTCCACCTTAAAGGCAACCCTGTTATGGGCTATGTCACTTACACCAAGTTTTTGCAGGGCAAATATTTGGTGACGGGTGCAGAGCTTGATTTTCGCCGTGCGACAATGCAGCTCTCGTGCGTGGGATTTAGCAAAGATGATGCAAAACTTAGTGATATACCGTATGAATAGGGTGTGTAATACGCACCGGCGGTATATAAGAAAGAGCAATTATTGATGTCTATCGATATACAACATAGGAATGTCAAGAAAACAGCCTTTCCGCGCACAGGCAGGGCGTTAGACGCTGTCGGCAGTAATACGGGTGGTTCGTCCGGAGGAACAATATCGGGCGGATCATCTTTTTCCGGTTACTGGACTCTTGTCACGACCAATGCCGCCGGTGAAGCCCTGGAAGAAGGTAAAGAGTATATCCAATCAGACTACACTGCCGTCTCGAAAAAGGATGTCGTCGCCTTTGGCGTGGGTGATGAAAAGGATTTAGGTATCCCTGTCGCTACAGCATCCCAGCTCGGCCTTGTCGGAGTAAAGTCCGGTGGCGGTGTCATAGTTGATGCCGACGGCTACATAAGCATCGATCCGTCATACGCGGGCGGCGGCAGCGGGATCAGCCAGATAGCAGCATCCGGAATGGGTAATGCGGTAACGTCACTGACATATGATGAGAGCACAAAGACGCTGACATACGTAAAAGGCAATACCTTTGCTTTGGCCTCTCAAATACCTACGTCCCTAAAAAATCCCTATGCCCTGTCCTGGAGCGGCTACAGTACTGGGACTTACGACGGTAGTGCGGCAAAAACCTTGTCAATTCCTAACAACACAAACCAGCTCACCAACGGTGCGGGATTTATCAAGGATGGCAACGGCAATTTTACTACACTTACCGGATCGGGCAACAATACCAAATATTTAGCCGGTAACGGGACATTTTACACTATTGCCTATAGCGAGCTTAGCGGTACGCCTGACCTCTCCATATACATGCCGAAGGCAGGGGGCACGTTTACCGGCAATGTAAACATGAACACGGGCAGTACTTTTCCGTACTACCGTGTAACAAACTCAGTCGGATGGGCACAATTGGCCGGTACGTCGGGCACGTACCTTGGCAGTGCACTCAGCGGAATAATCCAAAGCAGCTTGGCTTTTGCGATCATGGGACGCAATTCGAGTCCTAACATGGTCGTTTTCGACGGTGGTACAGTCAAAGCCTCAAAAGACGTTGTAGCCTTCGCCACCTCTGACGCAGACGACCTTATAGCAATCGCCACGACCGACATGTACGGGTTAGTAAAGATCGACGGCACGACAATAAAGGTCAATTCGTCCGGCCAAATTTACGCGGCTGGTGGCGGTAGCACGGTCAGTGCATCTGCATCCTATACGAGTGGCACGAGTGTCGGCACGATAACGATAGATGGGACCAAAACAACATTTTACGTGCCTAACAAGGTTGGCACGAGTACCGTCGGCGGCACGGCCAAACCTATCTACCTGTCAAGCGGTACGCCTACGGCGTGCAGTTCGACCGTCGGTGGTACGTCAAAGCCTGTATATATGTCGTCCGGTACTATTACGGCTTGTACGGCTACGGTGGGATCAGCATCGCTGCCGGTGTATATGAGCAGTGGCAGCATTACCGCCTGCACCGCATCATCCCTTTTCAGCGCGTTGTCGTATAGCGGAAGCACACTAAGCATTACCGTGGCGGGGAAAACAAGGACAGCCACTATTTCGGGTGGATCGGGCAGTTGGAACGGGGGAACTATTACGAATAATCTAACTATCAGCAAATCAAGTCCTGGTATATCCCTATCGGGTTCCAGCCCTTATATGTGGTTCGGTTCATACTGGGAAGTCACAGTTCCTTCAAACGATTTTTGTTTTTACTACAACAATGAATTAAGGGCTTACTTTTCATACGGGAGTACAGGCAACATGTGGATTAAGGGATCATTGGTTCAAGGTTCAGATATGAGGAGGAAGAACTTAATAGGCGACCTTGATGATGTGCTTTCCGAAATGATGGTTTTATCTGTGTTTCGGTATGCTTACAAAAATGATCCAGAGGCTACTGTGCGAATAGGTATGTCGGCACAGCAGGTTGTTCAATATTTCCCGGAATTTGTATTTACAGAACCTGACGGATATTATTCGATGGATTATTCGAGTATGTCAGCTTTGGCAATAAGGGGCATTCAAGAGCTGTATCGCAAACATACAGCCCTTGACAATATCGTACGTTCCCGGCAGCACTGGGAGCTAACGAAAGATCAGCAAATAAAGCATCTGCAAGATACGGTGATCCGCTTGCAGAAAGAAATAGAGGATTTGAAAGGAGGGGTTGCAGCATGATATTTCCGTCGAAATCTGTAGGGCAATTTTACCATGTAGCCCGCACATTAGGTGAGGTGGTAAACGGCAAGCTGGATACCCGGCTGTCTACGCTATGCACAAGCAGCAAGATTAACCAGTTTTCCAAATGGAAGCCCGTCAACTATGATGGAATCGAAATCAATGCGACCATACTGAAAAATATAAATTACGGGTTGACGATAACCTCTGCAAGTACAGTAGATCAGCTCGTAAACCTGATTGACGAAAACGGCACGCACACTTATAACAGGCCTATCGGAGGTTTAAAGTCCCCTTATAGATTGGGCGATTTTAGAAATTACAATACGGATGCGCCTATACCTGTCATGCCGATGGGCGTGCGTGATATCGACAACGCGGGAAATGCTACAACGATGTTGATCAACATCGAGAACCAAGGCGACAATACGACTTTGGGCAAAAACGACCTGTACCACTTGACGGATGAAAGCGGCAACGAGGTGACTTTGTACAGAGGGATATATATGATCAACGCCAACGGTGACAAGGTTTGGTGCACGGATGAAATAGATTGGGCCAACATCCCTAAAAAAGCCTACTGGAATACCGGCGAAATCACCTGCTATGACTTTTACACCAATGTGCAGAAAACGATAGGCGGAGTCCATACGTCAAGTGCCGATGACATGTTTTTTGCCATTGTATCGGACAGGTTTAATCCTAATCCGTACAAATGGTATCTGACAGGCGAAGAACCGGCCGGTAGCAAGAAGTACTTTTTTACTGTTACCGCCATACTTAACAGTGCGGGAACAAGCGTGTCGTATAAGGTCACCATGAGTTCTATCGGTGACGTGTATGTGGGTGGTTCCGCGTCAAACATAGCTATCCAATTACACACATCTCTGAATGGCACGAGCTTTATAAATGCCGTATCTCTTGACACTCAAAGGTATATCGGAGAAGAGGAAACATACAGCTGGAATGGCACGATGTCCATACCGTCTGCCTATCAAGGGCGTGCGCTATTTGTGCAGGTCTATGCCGACAATAAGCTGCAAGTCAAAAGCGGCGTAATGACAGATTCGGGAGGAAAAGAATAAATAACAACCATAAAAAGACAAAGAATATGAAACAGATTAGCAACAAAAGGACAATAGCAGACGTGGTCTATGGAAACGAACAGATCACGCTTACCGGCCAGGTGGAAATCAACACGAACACAGGCCAAGTTATGTCTGTCAACGGTGATGCAAGACTGATTGACGGGGTGACCTATATCGGTAACTTTTCGATGCTCGGTATCAACATCAATGATATCGCATATGTGCAGTACCGCACGGACATTTCGGAGTTGCTTGACGAGATGGTACAGGCAATTAACAATCAAACAATCGAGGAGGCTTGAAAATGAAGACGATCGAAGCAGTAGAACTATTTGCCGTCCTGAAAGATTTGAAGCTCTCCGGTCTGAACACAGTCGACCGGCTGAAAATAATCAAGAACCTTCGCGCATTGCGGGAGGTGGCAGACAAATACAACAATGACATGGAGCTTGTGAGAGAACAGCTCAAACCGGACGGTTATGATAATCTGGTGATGAAAATGCTCGAAAGCAACGAAGCGGTGGCAGCCGGTGGAAACCGGACCGTTTCGGATGCAGAAATTGCATCATTTAACCGGATGCACGAAGAATTGAACCGAAGTATGAGAATCTTTCAGGTGGGCTTTTACGACGATGAAAAGAAATGCTTTCACGGTGGTTTAAATGACGAACCTGTAGAGGTAACACTCGAAACTCTCACTGGATCCGCTTTTGACAAGCTCTTAGATGCTAACAAGGATGTGCCGGCCGGTGCATTGGCAGTGTTGTACGATAAAATGGTAAAGTGATATGGATTTGCAGGATTTGACTTTTAACAAAGAAGGTGATTTGTGGGTTTGCGAGTTTGAAGCAGCAGGCCCGTTTAATATCAAAATCACACGGGCGAATGTTCCGGGCGCGTATGGTGCGTTATCCGGAACGCTCAGTATGCAGCAGTCGTTGACAGGTGAGGACTTTGTACCCGTCCCGCTACCGCCGGCATGGCCATTGATGGCAAAACTGGACTTTGAAGTCCCAAACGTCCCTGAAGGTATGCACATTCGCATTGAGAGCGGGGCGGAAGTTACAACCTGTAAAATCGCATATCAGTCATGATCGGTTTGAACAAAATAGGGTTAAATCAGGTGCAGTTAAATCTGGTGCAGTTAAACCAATTGTACCTAAACACCTTGTGCGCCTGTCAGAAAAGTTCTGGCGGTGACGGTTTTCCCCGTCTTCCCGGCGATGTAACGAGGTGGAGTTTTAAAGGGCTTACCAATGAGATGATGTCCAAGAATCCAAGATTGGAGGACGCAGACCACAAAGGGAGGTTCTTAACTTTCAAGAATTTCGCTTGGGGTGGGATGAGTGGTTGCGGTGGATATTCGCTATCTAAAGAGACTTTTAGTTATACCCCTGATATTTATAGTTTCAACTTTACTGATCCAGAAGGGGGATTGAAAATATTTGATGTTTATTTTCAATTAATTGGTTTAGAAGAAAATTCGGGCGTAACTTTTAATCTTGATATCATAGAATCTGGTACTGCAAAAAGAATAAAAAGAGAGACATACACGAAAGACGGAATTTATCATTTTGAGTACAAATCCGAAGATGATGCAGTCAGATTATATA
>ERZ1035014.513-NODE-513-length-17038-cov-11.662427_pt1 | contig 17038 bp, 13 predicted proteins | sample MGYA00520620_ERZ1035014 | MGnify/ENA primary metagenome ERZ1035014 (study PRJEB33766, sample SAMN09781744) | gut metagenome | biome: gut microbiome | host: Homo sapiens | place: Madagascar | study: EMG produced TPA metagenomics assembly of the PRJNA485056 data...
GTTTTCGTGGTTAAATAATTCGTGTCCATTCGTGTCCATTAGTGGTTCAAATTGTTTCGTGTTTTTCGTGTTTTTCGTGGTTTAATAATTCGTATTTTCCGTGGTATTTTCCCTAGTTTTATGTATTAATATCGTTTTACAAGAACCTTGCCGTGACGCTTTCGGGGGCGCGTTTCACCTCATCCAGGGAGCCGAGGGCAACGATACGGCCGCCCGCCTCCCCTCCGCCGGGTCCCATGTCGATGATGTAATCGGCGTTGCGGATAACATCGAGGTCGTGTTCGATGATGATGACCGTTGCACCGTTGGCAATGAGTTTCTGGAATGTCTCCAGCAATGTACGCACATCCAGGGGATGCAGTCCGATAGTCGGTTCGTCAAAGACAAATACGGTGTCGTTCTGCGCCCTTCCCATCTCGCAGGAGAGCTTCAGCCGTTGCGCTTCGCCGCCCGACAGCCTGGGGGTCTCCTCCCCCAGCGTCAGGTAGCCGAGCCCCAGATCGTGCAGGACCTTGAGGCGCTGGTGGACGGTTTTGAGGTCCCTGCAAAACTCCATTGCGTGGGTGACATCCATATCCATGAGTTCGGGAAGCGAGTGGGAGACGCCTGCCCTGTTGGTGTAGCGGATGAGGTTTGCCGCCTTCGCGTAACGCGCCCCGCGACACTCGGTGCACGGAATGTCAACATCCGGCAGGAACTGCACGTCAAGGCTTATCTCGCCCGTGCCGTCGCATACCGCACAACGCAATTTACCGGTGTTGTAGGAGAAATCCCCAGCCTTGTATCCACGCGCCTTCGCGTCCTGCGTCCTGGCGAAGACCTTGCGCAGTTCATCGTGGACATTTGCGTAGGTCGCAACAGTGGAACGCACGTTGATGCCAATGGGCGTGGCGTCGATGAGTTTCACCTGGCGTATTCCCTCTGCCTCGACGCCTAGCACATGCCCCGGAGGGGGCGTGCCGTTGATTTTCGCCTGCAAGCCAGGAATCAGGCTCTCCAGGATGAGGGTCGTCTTGCCAGAACCGGAAACGCCTGTCACAACGGTCATGCGCCCCTTCGGAATATCAACATCCAGCGGCTTGACGGTGTGAATCGCACTGGTGGCAAGATGTATTCTCCCGAAGCCAAATACTTCTTTCTCAGGGGCATTCTCCCGGACTATGACCGAGTCCCTCCCTGCAAGGAATGGCGCAATCAGGGAGGCTTTGTTCGCCTCAAGTTCGGCAAGCGTCCCCTCCGCGATGACGCGCCCCCCGTCCGCCCCAGCCTTCGGCCCCATCTCGACAAAGCAGTCCGCTTCCCGCAGAATCTGCGTGTCATGGTCGACAAGCACCACGGAGTTGCCGTCCGCAATCAGGTCACGCATGACGCCCGTGAGGCCGACAATGTTCGATGGATGCAGCCCGATGCTCGGTTCGTCCAGAACATACAGGACGCCGGTGGTGCGGTTGCGGATCGCCCGGGCAAGTTGCATCCGCTGGCGTTCCCCCGTGGAAAGCGTGGAGGCGCCCCTGTCCAGCGCGAGGTAGCCCAACCCCAAATCCATCAGCCTCCGCGCGGCGGAAAGGAAGGAATCGCAAATGCTCTGCGCCATGGGATGCATCTCCTCAGGAAGCGAACCAGGAACGCCACGCACCCACTCGATCAGGTCCACAAGCGGCAGACGGCACGCCTTGTCCAACGAAATGCCGCGCAGTTTCGGGGCACGCGCCGCCTCGGAAAACCGCGACCCGCCACAGTCGGGGCAGACATCTTCGCGCAGGAATCGCGCCACACGCTTCATCCCTGCCTCGTCCTTGACCTTGGCAAGGGCATTCTCAACCGTCCGAATGGCGCTGTAATAGGTGAAGTCCAGCTCACAGGCATCCTGGGAGTTCTTCGCCTTGTAGAAGATGTGCTTCTTCACCGCCGGACCATCATAGACTGTCTCCTTCTCTTCCGACGTAAGGTCGCGGAACGGAATGTTCGTGCGGACGCCCATCGCCCGGCAGACGTCCACCATCAGCGACCACATGAGTGAGTTCCACGGCGCAACCGCGCCTTCTTCAATTGACAAGGATTCGTCCGGAATCAAGGTCGCCCGATCCACGGTGCGGACAATCCCCGTGCCGTCGCATCTCCTGCAAGCGCCCTGGCTGTTGAACGCAAGGTCCTCAGCACCAGGAGCATAGAATTTCGCACCACACTCCGGACAAGTCAGTTCCTGCTCGGCGGCGACAGCCAGCGTGGGCGCAAGGTAGTGCCCGTTGGGACAGCGGTGGCTCGCCAGCCTGGAGAACATGAGCCGCAGCGAGTTCAGCAACTCCGTCCCTGTCCCGAAGGTGCTGCGGATGCCAGACACGCCTGGACGCTGATGAAGCGCCAGCGCCGCAGGAACATAGAGCACTTCGTCGACTTGCGCCCTGCTGGCTTGTGTCATCCGACGCCGCGTATATGTCGAAAGCGACTCCAGATACCGCCGAGAGCCCTCGGCATATAAAACGCCCAGGGCCAGCGATGACTTCCCCGAACCCGACACCCCCGCAACGCCAACAATCCTGTGAAGCGGAATATCCACATCCACATTCTTAAGGTTGTGCACTCGTGCCCCCCGCACAATGATCTTGTCAACTTCCGGCGTGTCCATTCGGTTATTATACCCTCTGTTCCCAGCTCCTCAAGCTGTGCCACCGGGAAAAGACCAGCTCCCGTCAAACCACGAAATACCCATTCAGGAACCACGAAAAGCACGAAACACACAAAAAGCCGTTTTTGAACCACGAATGCACACGAATGCACACGAAAATGACAAAACAGTTCTAACCACGAAAAGCACGAAACACACGAAATATAGATAATCAGTGACACAGCTTCATTAAAAAATGGTATTCGTGTCCATTAGTGTCCATTAGTGGTTCTATTATTATCCCTTTCGTGTATTTTCGTGGTTCATCCCCTCCCTTCTCCCTACTCAGAGGACGCGTGGCGGAACCGCCGCGCGGGCGCGCTCAAGCGTGCCATCCACGCACTGCCCTCTTCTCCCTTTTCCCTTCTCCCTACTGTGGAAGCCCACTGCAAAGTGTCCAAGCACTACCCTCTACGTTCTTCTCCCTTCTCCCTACTATTTCAAAGCGAGGTTGCGGGAAGGTTTAGGACATCTTCGCGGAGATGCACCTTCTGCGGATAGAAGCTCATGACCGCGCCTGTTGCGACACGTTGCTTGAACATGGCAAGCTCGTCGAAATGCCGTGCGTCGTTTCGGTCGAGGGTCGCCGACTTCTTGAACTCCGTCGGGTATAGCGTCTCGTCATTGCTGATGATGAGGTCTATCTCCTTTGGACGCCGTTTTTTGTCGCGGAAATAGAAGAACGGCGCATCCAAGCCAGCCCCTGCGTAGCTCTTGAGAATCTCCGAGAAGCACCAGGTCTCGAAGAAGTGCCCCGCCATCGCGCCGTCGGCCAGCGTCTCGGGGGAGGTCCAGCTGGTCAGGTAGGCCATCAGTCCCGTGTCAAGCATATAGACCTTCGGCGTCGTCACGACCAGCGAGGCCGTCTCCCCCGTCTTGTAGGGATACAGGATTTTCACAATGCCCGACGCCTCCAAAATGGAAAGATAGCTTTTTGCGGTCGGCTGGCTGACGCCCGTGTCCCTTGCGATGTCGGAGTAGTTCAACATCTGGGCGGAGCGGGCGGCCACGGCCTTCAGGAAAGCGTAGAACACATTGAGATCCGCCACCTGCGAAAGCGAGCGCACGTCCCGCTCCAGATAGGTCTGGACGTAGGAACGGTAGAAGTCGAGCCAGTTTCCGCGGGGATCGGACGAGAGATGGAGGCTCGGGTAGCTCCCCGTCCAGAGCCGCGTGAAGAACTCGGCTGGCGTGCACGCATCCGCCCTGACGATGAAGTTCTCCGGCAGATACGGGACGGCCTCGGCATCGCCCGCCAGTTCCCTCACGGACATCCCATGGAGATTGAAGATGCCAATCCTGCCCGCCAGGGACTCGGTGACCTTCTTCATCATCTTGAACTGCTGAGACTCCGTCAGCCAGTACATGCCGACGGCCTTGTCAGGATTCTCCAGCCTCGCCTCGTCGATACGCTCCTTTATGTACGGGAGAAGCTCTGGGACATACTGAATCTCGTCAATCGCCACTGGCGGGGGATTGTCCGCGAGAAAGAGACGCGGATCCGACTTCGCCATCTCCTGCACGTCGGGAACATCGAGGGAGACGAAGCGGCGCTCCGGCTCCGCGACGCTATGGAGGAAGGTGGTCTTGCCAACCTGCCTGGCTCCTGTGACGAGCAGAGCGGGAAAGAATCTGTTCGACCTGAGAAAAGATGTTTCGAGGTGTCGCCTGATGATCATTTGCATCTCCTACTGTGCGGAAATTCAAAACGCGACTTTAAGATAACGCACCTTTTGGCATCTTTCAAACATAGATGCCCGGAAATCCAAGGGCGTGTAACACTAGTGTCCCGTAATAATCAAGAAACCAAGGTTGAATCTAATTGAAAACCAAGTAGTTACGATGTGATTATTAGTGTGTACCGATTTGAACGAGTATCTTTGCAGCAAGGACGGAGCCTGCAAATGAACAGGGACAAATACGTTTTCGCACAAATGACAGAGTATCTTGACTACCCCAAATTCAGACGCCTTGTCAGGAAGTGCAGGGGTGATTCCTACGTAAAGCGCTTCACATGCTGGAACCAGCTGCTGACGCCGATGTTCGGGCAACTGAGCGGCCGTGAGAGTCTCTGCGACCTTGTGACCGTGCTTAAGGCAAACCAGTCGAAGTGCTACCATCTCGGTCTCGGCGACAGGCATGCGTCAAGAAACGCCGTCTCGCTGGCCAACCAGACCCGCGACTGCCGCATCTTCGAGGAGTTCGCCTCCTTCATGATGGAGGAGGCGGGCGGGGAGTGCGCGGCGGACGTCTTCGGCCTCGCGGCAATATCTACGCGTTTGATTCAGCGACTATTCCCCTGTGTCTCTCGCTCTCCCCCTGGGCAAGTTCCGCAGGCACAAGGGGGAGTGAAGGCACATGTCCTCTACGACCTGGAGACGCATGTGCCTTCCTTCTACCGCATCACGACGGCATCCGCCAACGACTCGAAGGCCATGCCGACCATCCCGTACGAGACTGGTTCGTACTACGTGCTCGACCGGGGCTGCAACGCTTTCGCCGTGCTTCATCGGATCAACCGGCTGGAGTCGCTCTTCATCGTGAGGGCGAAGCAAAACCTGAAGTCCAGACGCGTCAGATGGAGGCGACGTCTGCCAAAGGATGTTCTGGGCGATGCCGAAATCGTGTTCACGGAGGAAGCCTCCTTCAAAAAAAAAACCGAGAAGCTCCGGCTGGTGAGGTTCCACGACAAGGAACAGGGCAGGGACTTTGCTTTTCTCACGAATGCCTTCGGCCTTCTCGCCCCCAAGGTGGCTGGTCTCTACATGAGCGTATGGCAGGTGGAGCCCTTCTTCAAGTGGCTCAAGCAACATCTCAGGATCAAGAAGTTCTGGAGGACGACCGAGAACGCCGTGCGGTTCCTGGTCAGCGTGGCGATTGCCGCCTTTTGCCTCGTGGCTATCGTGCGCAGGAAGCTTGGAGTCAGGCGATCCGACTACGAGATGCCCCAGATACTCAGCGTCCTCCTGACCGACAAGACCTCCGTGCGGGAACTCTTTGAGAGGAGCGAGCTGTCACTCCCCGAAGCGCAGGCCACACCTTTCCTGCCTGGGTTCTTCGATTAAAAACGTTTTCCTCCTAATTATAACTGGACACTAGGGATCTTCTTCCATTGTATCCCCTCATGCGCCCATTCATCTGCAAGCCCACCTTGCTTATTGCATATTTGTTGAAATAGCCATAGTCTCCGTCTAAATATTATACTCTAAGTATAAAAACTCATCATCTTTCCCAGGTAAGTCGCTGCTCAGTTTTTTCCATCTAATGCATTTGGGTGAAAAAACGGGCTTTAGCAACCATTCTGAGCACTTGTGACAACCTTTTTCTCCGTCATAGCAAAAAATATTTGCCGTAATGTATTGGTCCCCTTTTGCAAGAGAGGCCAATACACCAGGCTGGCAATACCCGCTATCTCCTGAAACTCAAACAGATAGCCGACGTTGCCAATGGATTGGAACTTCTTAATACCTCTTTCCCTTCCCCGTCCGTCTCTTCCATTGCTTCTGAATCATTTGTACTATTTTTTTGCGATTAATCCAAAGGTATGTAATAACTTTGAACAGGATTTCTGCCAATACATTGCCATACACTTCATTGAGTAATTTCAAGATGATCGAATCCATAACTGCCTCCTAGCTATCTTGCTGTTGTCAAGAGGAGGGTGAAGAGGCAATGAACAGCCTTCTCCAAACACCCTGTCTTGAAAAACAGGCGACACCTGTTCGCTAAAGCGGAAGCGTCAAAAAGAATGCATAAAACACATCAATCGCCAATGAATAAATCAAATCATTGCCAGACAATACTTCTGCTCAAGAAGGTAAACATCTCCCATCCGCGCCCCTTTAAGGCCGTCAGCAACCGCTATCTCCTAAAACCCAAATATGAAGGCCCTTAGCCATCACCGTGGAGGCGCTTGTTCTGGCTGATGGCGTGTCAAAGCAGACCTTCGTCGAATACTACCCCGTAACTGACGCAGGGCAGCCCGCGCAGTCCGCCTGGCACAACGCAGTGAAGACCATCGACTACCGCAAGCCGATAGGCTTCGTCACCTACATCGGATTCCCATTATTCTGACACATGGATCATACAATGCCTACCTTCGACCGCACATTCCAGCCGTACCCTTCTTGACGCGACCTGGCAGTAAAGCTCTACACGGTTATCGCAATCCCCACGCCCTGGATTTCGCGTTCGATCCACCACATGGAAGGCTACGCCGTGTTTTTTGCCTTCTACCGCGGGTTGCGTTTGCAACGAGGGTACTCGCTCCACAGCACGGATGTAATTGCCCTGAAATCGTAGACGTCCTTCTTATTTGTGTAACAGGAACAGTTAAACGCATGCGTTTCGCGCATTGAATCATGCAAACCCTGGGGTGTGCGTTTAGTTCCACAGGAGCCGTGTTTCCAGGAAGGCGGAGTGTCCGGGCCTCAATCCATACAGGAGAGTGCATAGCCTGGGAACCTCCGGCCAACACCCCTCCCCCGGGGGAGGGGAGTGCGTTTAATCGCGCAATGAGGCCGGGCAAGCCACCATGAGACAAGAGGACAATGCCATGCCACATCTGACCTTGGCCGACCGTTCCGAGATAGAGAACGGCCTGCGTTCGAACCGGAGGTTCAGCGCAATCGCCAGATCCCTGAAGAAGGCGAGAAGCACCGTCATGCGGGAGATCCTGTCCCACCGCGTCCCCAGCGACAAGGGCGCGAAGGGGCGTGTCACGAACCGGTGCGTCAACCGCAGCGAGTGCAACAGGAAATACCTGTGCGCGCAGTGCGTCCGTCCCATGAGCAGGACGAAATGCAGCTCCTGCTCGAAATGCAACTCCGTCTGCCACGAGTTCGTGGAGCTGTCCTGCTCCCGCCTCGACAAGCCCCCCTACGTGTGCAATGGCTGCAGCAAGGAGGGGATCTGCGTGCTCCACAAATGGTTCTACATCGCGTCCGACGCACAGAAGGCCTACGAGCGCACCCTTTCGTCGTGCAGACAGGGCGCAGCCATCACCGAGGAGGAGCGGAGGCAGCTGACGTCCCTGCTTGCGGGGGGGATGAGAAAGGGCCAGTCGCTGCACCACATCGTCTCCGCGCACCCCGACAGCTTCGCCGTCTGCGAGAGGACGCTGTACGACTACCTGCACTCGGGCATCCTCCAGCCGCTAGGCCCGCTGGACCTGCCCCATGCGCCGAAGATGAAGCCCCGCAGGAAGAAGGGCGTCCCCCACAAGGTGAAGCCGAGGTGCGCCGAGGGGCGGGGCCGGGAGGAGTTCCTGAAGTTCATGCGCGACAACCCGGAGGCGCAGGTGGTCGAGATGGACAGCGTGTTCGGCGTCAGGGGCGGGAAGCTGCTGCTTACGCTGCAGTTCGACGCATGCGCCGCCATGCTGGCCTTTCTGCGTGACGCCAACACGTCCCAGTCGGTCATCGACATATTCGACGGGCTTGAGCGGCTGCTCGGCCTCGAGGTGTTCCGAAGCGTGTTCCCGGTCATCCTGACGGACAACGGGACGGAGTTCTCGAACCCCGGGGCCATCGAAAGAAGCGTCGACGGCGAGAGCGTCAGGACGCGGGTCTTCTACTGCGACCCGTACGCGGCCTGGCAGAAGCCCAACGTGGAGAACAGCCACAGCAACCTGAGAAGGATACTCCCCAAGGGCGAAAGCATGGACTTCCTCACCCAGGAGAAGGTGAACCTGTCCCTGTCCAACACGAACGGCGTGATCAGGGCGTCGCTGGGGAACGTCACCGCCACCAGAAGGTTCGCCCAGTGCTACGGGGAGGATGTCCTTGAAAAGCTAGGCATAGGGGAAATCGCCCCCGACCAGGTACGAATGACGCCGGAACTGGTCAGGAACTAGGCCGCCTCGTCACATCAAGGTTCGCTTCAGCCGCCCCGTGCGTTTAATACCTCCGAAAAAGATGCCGCGCAGGACGGACGGGAGAATTGCGTCTCAAAAGGAGGCGACTTTGCAGAATCTAACGCAACGCCTGACCTGGAGAGGACGGCGCGGGGAAAAAACTTGCGGAATAGAATGCACGACTTGCGGAAATAAACGCACGCTTTTTTCACCTCAAGGTGTGTTTACTCCTGCGAAGGTGCGTTTACTTTTTCAAGTTTCAAATCTTCCGAAAGTGTTTTTGGGAGTGGGCAGTGCCTTCGTGATGCCAAAGGTCGCGTTTCCAATCCATTTGACCTGCAAGAATCGGCAGGACTTGAACACTTGCCTGGCAGAAGACCTCTCGTTTAAGGAGGGGCTCGGAAACCGGGCTGACAGAAGGAATGGACGACTGTCCTACGGGGTTTACCAAGGGCTGTTTAGAAGTGCCTGGAGGCAAAGGCATGACCGGAATCTGACTTCAGATAACGCTCGAAGGCGCGTGCTCTTCCTCTGAATCAGGGGCGATGTAGGTTTCCAGCTTCCATGGCTTATATGGAGCCGTGTGCTTGTCCTGACCGTAGTTGTGGGCTTCAATACGTTGCCTCAGGTCGGATGTGTAGCCGACATAGCGCCGCTTCGGGAAGGGAATGCCGCGAATGATGTAGGCATAGAACATAGCGTGACGGAGGCCCTCCGGCACAAGCCCCGGCTGTGCCGGGGACGCTCACTGTGTTCGCTCTTGCCATGGAGTGCGTTTTTACGAAGAAAGCCAAGCGCAGATACGCTTGGCTTTCTTCGTAAAAATGGTCGGCCAGGAAAGACAATACGAAACACCCTCTACAAATCATCATATCCATCCTTGATTATCACTCATCAAGAACCATAGGTTTCGGAGCATCATTTGACATATATTCGACGTTTTTCCTGCGTAAATTCTCCTGTAATCATTGTTTTCGTTCATTCATAAGTGGCGCGTTTTCGCCTGTGTTGAAAATACCTATTCGGGAACGCCAAAATCCAGCGATTGTCATTCAGCGTTTCTGGGGCTTGTTCCTGGCACTTCGCAACTTTTTGGGATTTACGACTTGCTTTCCCCCCAGTGTGCGGTCATTGCTTTGCGACGTTCACTCAAATCACCAGGAGCCGCCCATGTCCAATCCATACCCATTCCACAAATTGCCTCTCAATATCCAACTCGTCGTCCGTCTGCTGGCCGCCGTGTTCATGAGGCTGAAGCGCTAAGAAAATCAGAGGCAGATAGGACGGTCTATCTCGTCTGAATGTATCTTCCAAATGCTTATGTTGATTCCAGGGCAACAGTATCCGGTCACGATCTGCTCAGGCTGCGGCAGCCTGAGCTACAGAAGACTGCCCCCGCGTAGCAATGAAGAAGCTGACGGCAGAAGGCGCCATCCGAAAGGAAGGTGTTGGTAAAGCTACATTCTATGTTCGCAATGACGATTCTACTGAACAAATGCTGAGTTAATTCCGCCAACATCTTTGATGCGGAACAAAATGCGCAAATTTATGACAGAAATAAAGGGAGAAAACTATGCTTCAGTCTGTGTAGCAGGGACAAGGGCTGTGCATTTTGCAGAATTGAGCATGTCTGCCAGTTTGAAGTAGGCTTTTCCCCGAATCATCTTCTTCGCCTTTGTTACTTCCGGAAGCTGGATGCTGTCTTCATCGCCACACAAAACATATACGACAACTCCTGTGAGATAATCGTTACCTGTGTGAAAGTTTGCGGTTCTTCTGTCGCTTCTTAGATTGGTAAAAAACGGACAATGACTTCCTTGTCGTCATTTGGAATTGCCATTTCCCGAATGCGCTGTGGGTCTGGCGGAAGCGTATATTGCGCTTTGAGCTTGAACAATTCCGTCATTACACCATCATGAACGAATGTCAGGTAGAGACTTTTCTTGTGATGATAGCTTTTTGTGTTGGGGCATACATAAACATGATTTTGCACGACGTGCTGGTAAGTACGCCCACAGGCAATGGCCAAAACTTCTTGCTCGTAAAAATGCATCTTTCTGTTAGCTCCTATCATGAAGGTTTTAAAATCCTCGTAGAGACGTGAAGTGATTTTGGTATCCTCCACAAGCTCTATGACCTGGCTCCAGCAGACAGTCTCAATTGAGCCCAAACTCTTGTCGATATTTTTGGTCAGCACCACAGGACGAATAGGGCACTTCCATTTTTCATGCAGTTTCTCGCAATAGTACGAAATCTGTCCTTTTAGTTCCTCCGGCGAGGTAATGTCAATGTTCATGCTCTTGGCTTCAATAACCACTGCCCATTGCATCTGGTGGATGGTGTTTCTGCTGCGGATAATAATGTCAGCTCTCTTATTGCGATCGGCATTCTGTAATTTCACATAGGACTCGGCCATCACCTCGAAAGTGAGTCCTTTTAGCTCGGCGGTCCTGTAGTGAAGAAGCTTCTTGAGGAAGTTATCAAGTAGCTTGTACTCTGAGGCAAGCATGTAAGCTAGGGCCTTCGTTTGTTTGGGTTCAAGTTCATTTGCCGAAGACGAAATCATGTCGAAGATGGAGGCAAAGGGTGTGTAGCCCTCCATATCCTCTTGGTACAATTGAAAAATTTGTATTCATTGTATTTGCCTAAACGCTGTTAGCATTTTAACTATTGTACGTCCTGTTGCCGCTTCATTTCTTTCTTGCGCTATAGTAAATAGTGATTCATCTTGCCAAGTAGAGTTGAAACCTGATATAAAATTAGTCTGATTGTCGCCATTACATAACCATTGTTCAAAAGATAATCGTTCGTTATCGTTTCTAAAACATGGAATATAACTGGACAGACGTGTGTTATAATGCTCGCCATAATAAGTATTTTTCGAATTTAGAAACTTGCAAATCATCATATCATCTGACTGTTTAAGGAAGTAAAAATAACATTGATTATTGATTCTTATTCTTGCAATTTTGGGTTATGGAATATGACATCTCCCTCCATCTATTGATACAGTATAAACTTCCCTTAGAACTGTTCCGAAATAATTACAAGTAAAGATCTTTCTGTTCGCATTTATATCAGGAAATAGCTTAACATAAAATTCATTGAAAGATGTCTCTGGATAATCTTCTTCTACATATTGAAATGTGAACTCTGGCCTATAAATACTGTGATACTTCTCGCCTTCTGTTAAGCGCCAATTCTCTGTAATAACCATTTCACTTATGAATTGCTCCAAAACAGGTTGCAAAAGATGGAAGCGTTTCTTCCAAAGTTCTTCTATAACAAACGGATTAGCTATTTTATCAAATGGGGTTGAATTATCTTCTGTCCGAACATAAATCGCTCCTTGACGTAACGTTTTTCTTTTCTTTTGGTCGTCAACATCCTTTTTTTTGTTGAGGATTTGCATTCTCAGGATACTTGATCTCTGGTACACAATCCTCTTGTAAATAAAACGGAGTTCGATTTGAGTTGTAGATAATAACAATATCATAGACATGTCCTTCGATTACAATATCTTCTAGAGAAACTATAGGTTGATTATGGCCAGCCCATTGGGGAACTCGATTCAATAAACCGAGTAATTGATTTTGATTACGTCTTGGCATTACCATTTCATGGGGTTGTCCATTATCCTCTGCTCCAAAAATAAGAAAACAATCTTTTGAATGTGCTGTGTTAGCAAAGGAAATGATATCTTTAATCAAGTCAGTATTCTCTTCTTTGGGTGGCCATTCTCTTTTATAATCCCAATAATCCCCTTCATGTCCTTTGGATAGGAGCTCAGAAACAATCCTGCCAATTTCAAATTTAGTATATTTACTCACTTGTTCTGCCCTCACAAATTATAGGTAGTCCACCATCTGCTGGTCCGTGTGTTCACCCAGTTCATCTCGCCAGGAGATGTCGTAGGTAACCTGCGTGGTGCATCCCATATACAATACTATTGGGCATTGAACTTCTTGCCCAGGCTTAAGAGAATCCCAATGCGGCGGAATACTTAACGTCATCATGGGATCTCCATCAACATGGGAAGTCAGGCAAATGTTAAATTCCATTGCCTGGCCCTTATTAGTTATGACAAGCTTGTCGGTTTTGCCTACTCGTTCATGAGACAGAAAAATAACTGCCTTCTTGCTGGCCTCTTCCTCTTGAGCTGCCTTCTGAAGTGCCAGCTCATTGAGCTGCTTCTGCTGGGCGTTCAGCTTCTTGTCGTGGGCAAAATACACGAATATAGAAAAGGTCAGCGTCAGTATGCTTATGACAAGTGATATTGATTCCATTTGGCCTCCGCACGGTAAAACTTACCATCAAAATTAACTATTATTCCTCTTTTCATGCTTGTATCTAAAAGAAAATCAAGTAGTTAAGGAAGCCTGCTTAACAGAATCAGGAATATACTTCTCATATGCTTTTATCAAATATTCAGTTGCATTCTCTCTCTTAACGTTTATTTGCAAAGATTTGTTTATAAATTCAAGCCTTATGCGTGCATTGCGAAGAATTTCGGCCCAAGTAAAGGCCCAAACTTCAATATTATATTTGTCATCTATGTAAAATTGCCCCTTAGGACGGTCTCGTTGTTCGGTAGCACGTTCAGCATATTCATCCATTTCATTAGAAACCACAATGAACTTCCAACGTGTTTTGTTTTTATCGAAGCGTTGGTCTTTGGAAACTGCAAAAGCATAACTTTGAATTTGTCCCAATATCACGTTGTTGATTTTTTGAGAAGGGCGCTTCAACTCAACTACCAGAAAATCGAGGTCTTCATTGCGAGGTCTTATAGCAAGGCTCAGCATTAAGTCGACACGTCCTTGACGTTCTCCTTCTCGATACACTGGCGTATCATCATCGCATCGTTTACCTAACTCATTCAAATGTAATTTAAGTACTTCCTCTAGCGTAGCTTCTGACGCAGCTAATGCAAAGTTTTCATCAAATATCCATGCTTCGTGTTCAAGAATTTTATGCAGTTGGTCCCTTTCTAAAAGTGTTTTCTTTGTATCCTTGTCGAACAAGAGATTTTCAAGTCCTGTCAAAAAATCCAATCTATTAGCCACTACCTTTGCACATTTTATGACATTTGTCAATGGAGTGCGCTTCAGCAAATCTGCCAAATCTTCTTGTTCTTCTTTCTTTAAATTTAGCACTTCAGATATAATATATTGCAAAGATTCTGGGTTTGATTTGATCGCTTGAGCCAGTAGCGTGAAAGTGAATTTCTTAGCCTTCAAATCAGATGCCTCAAAAGAAGGAAGATAATCCTCAACATTTACTCCAATAATATCAAATACCTGTCGTTCTGCTTGTTCAATAGCTGACGGATAATCATTATCTTGATAAGGATAAATATGGTCTGCCTTCCATCGTTCAACTCTTCTTTTATGCTCGGAAGCTTTTCTGGCTCTAATATAGTCTCTGGCATATTCTTTGGCTTCCAGAATTGTTTTATCAAGACTATGGTCAAGTCCATCAACAAGAATCAGGCGATTTTCTTTGTCAAGTTCTCGTATAAAATCACTTTTAATTATAATCGTAATAATATAACCAGCTGTCCGAATGAGATTTTCAACCGTATGTAATTCTATACCAGAAGAATCACATAAACTAATGTCCTTGCTTACTTGTTGTTTCCATTCTACTATTTCCATGTCCACAGTGTAAGTAACATCATTATATATAATGGAGGATAGTGTCTTTCTGTCAACAACCTTAAGATAAGCATCGGGAGCAATCTCAGTGCCATCAATATATAATTTGACATTGGGATTCTTAAGCAGATAACCTGCAAATACCTTTGCAAAATCATTATTAATATTTTCGGATTGAAGATAACGGGGATTATGGGGGATTTGAGCAATCGTCACCAATGTTCCCGTATGAAGGGAAGAACTCGCAGTAACATCAGAATAATTATACTCGATTGGGACTTTAGTACCAACAATCTGATATTCAACGATGCCCTTATCTTCGGTATTAAAATAGGTTTTCCAAGTAACCTTATTTCCTATTGCAAATCCCTTATATCTACCTGTCCCGTTTTTACCATGCAAGGAACGTCCTTTATAACGTGTGGTTGTAAGTTTCCAAGAATCTCCCAAGTCGCCAAAAAAAGCTGATACTTTCTGGGGATCTATGCCACAACCATCATCTTCGATTTCTATCAACTCAATTCCGTCGATTTCGTTGGTAGAAAAACGCACATTTATGGTATTAGCACCGGCATCAAATCCGTTCCAAATCATCTCACAAATTGCCTGAACAGGGCTTGTGTTACCAATCTTAACAAGAAAATCTTGCTTAGGAGCTATTGGTATTTTTGTGTATGACATCTTTATCTCCAGTTATAGTGAAATGGCATAAAGCTTTCTACCACAAATTCCGAAACACTCTGGCACCTGGTTCTCTAAAAACACTTACATGTACTTCTCCATGCCCAGTGTCATCTGGCCAGCTCGCATCTGCTCCAGCATCATCCATTCCATCTGCCCTTCAGCTGAAGACCGAAGCTCACCAGCGTACAGGCTGATCCGGAACAAGAAGACAATGTGCAACGATTGCCTCTCTGGATTCCAACACTCGACGAATCCACAAATGCACAGGACGGAGACGGTGAGGCCAACCTAACATCTTTAACTTCGCGGATGGTGGCAGCCGTTACATTCTCGCCTGGCTCCACGTGGCCGCCTGGGAAGGTAAGGCCCGCCCAGGCGTTATCGGGCTTCGGGAGGCGGTGCTGGACCAGCACGCTGCTACGATGAATCTCAATTATGCACATTTTGCAAGGCTAAGAAGTTCATTAATAAGTGGTTATGTGTTTAGAAATAACCAACCTCCAGTACACTTTCTTCTATCAATTCTTCGTTGCGTAATAACGAGAGGACATGTTCAAGAAATCTTTTAAAAATATCAAATGAATATGGGTTACGATGAAGAAAATCTATATACCAATCACGTTGTGCCTTTCGTCCAGAATAAGCATTAAAAGAACTTCTAATATTAGAACTAATTCGCTTGGCCTTTCTCATTATTAGTATTTCATCAATATCGGTTGTAGTAGTACTTATAGGAGTCATATCCAGAAAGTCACATAAGAGATAATATTTTGCACCTGACACAGCTAGCTTAACATCATGAGCAGTTGCAGTAGCTTCTTGGAACATCGTTTTGTCTAAATTAGTTTTCAATTCTGCTAAGACGTACCCTATATGAGCTTCAACTGTTTTTGTAATTTCTGGACTAAAATTAACATCATAAGATGATTTAATATATAGTTTTCTGCTCATGGAAAAATCTTGATCTTTTGTTTTTATTGTCAATCCACCTCCTATTCCAGGGATACTCAAACTTGATTCAAAATAAGCAGAAGAAAAAGTGGCTATCTGGGAATCTATGTCAATATTTAGAATATGTTCGTGTGGCAAGCATCTACGAACCAATATAGGCAAAAATTCTTCAATTACTGTATTATCAAGTTTTAATTGACCTTTCTGTCTGTATAAAAAGTCTTCAGGGCTATCAAAAATAAGTTCAATGTCTATGAAATTCTTATACTCATTTAATAAATCAACAAGACGCCTTATTAGTTCTTCATTTGAGTGTGCTGTTATCGAATTAAGTTGTTGAATCCATTCATCATAACGTTGTAATGCTGCTTCCAAGCGCGGCTTATCATTATTTGGTGTTTTTTCACCATCTAAGGTCGCGACTATTTTTTCTCCGTGAGTTCCTCTCGTCATTTTAACACCTCTGATTTATTAACCTGATGGTTATTTGAGATTGCCTGAATCAACAGTGAACGGTTTTTATTATCATTATCTAACGACAATTTACTATGAAGCATTTTGACAGCAATATCCCGTGCTTGGTGGATAACAATATCATCGGAAGGAGAATTATAACAAGTATTTCTGAAATGAAGAATATCTTCATATATAAATTGCCCATACCGATTTTTAAAAAAACGTTCTTGGCGTAACATTAACGTAAGATTAAATATATGAGTTCCTATTTCATATATTAATTCACTATTGCAGAATGAATATCCTAAAACGGAGGATTCCCTCCCCACAATATATATCATACGGCTATCTGGTTTGCAAACTCTACAAGCATCTTTAATTGCCAAACCCATATCTATGCAATATTGAATAATGGTTAAAAATCTATTTCCCCGATTTTTACGATTAGATCCTATTTCTGTCTTTGCAGTGGATAATACGTCATAGCCTAAAGCCTCAACAGAACGTCTATATTTTTGGTGATAATTAAAAACATTAATATACGGAGGAGAAGTTATTAATAAATCTGCAAGCCCATCTCTCAAATTCATAACTCGCGAGTCACCTCTTAAGGCTTTAGTAACTTTAGTATTATGTGGAAGATCAATGATGATTGTTTTTAACTTATTCCATTTCATGTTTAGTAAATCAAACGTAATAGCCTTATTATAGATATCCATAAGAATAATTAAGAGAAATACTTGATTCTTTATTTCTTCAGGTGCTTTAAGC
>ERZ1035014.525-NODE-525-length-16801-cov-27.788248_pt1 | contig 16801 bp, 40 predicted proteins | sample MGYA00520620_ERZ1035014 | MGnify/ENA primary metagenome ERZ1035014 (study PRJEB33766, sample SAMN09781744) | gut metagenome | biome: gut microbiome | host: Homo sapiens | place: Madagascar | study: EMG produced TPA metagenomics assembly of the PRJNA485056 data...
TTAATAATATAACCAAAAGTACGTTAAAAATTCTACCCCCCCCCGAAAAAATTCGAGACTGGAAATGTGATATATAACCACTTGCACATTTTAGTATTGTGTTTGTACAATTTAATACAAAACAGACATTGACATATAAAATTTAAGACTTATTATATTAAAATAAGGAAAACGTTTTTCTTTTTATTCATAGAAAATGAATGGAAAGGGATGATCTTATGGAAAGGGATTTATGGATAACGAAATTAATTATCCTAGCAGAAAAACTTAACGTGGATGATTTGCAAATTCTGTATAATCATGCACAAAGATTGCTGTTATCATCTAAAAATGAATAACACTAATACCTATAGGTATTTACGCGCAAATTTAAAAGAAGAATACTAAATGGAAGAACAAAAGAGAATCGCAATTGCAGAACGATTTGAATGCTATTAAGACTAAAATTTGGTCTGATGAAGTAGTTGGCAAAGAAGAAATATAAGCTAGGGAATTTACCCTAGCTTATTCTTTTAATATCCGTTTCGTGTTACACCATATTCCGCTTGTTCTTGTGTAAATCCATCAAACATCAATTGTTCAATTAATCCTTGTCTAGAAAAAGACATGACACTTAAATAATCCATCGCTTTTAATGCAGCTTCTTCATCCCAATTTGCGTTGGTATGATCTGCACCGTATTCTGCTTCTTCTTGAGTGTACCCATCATAAAGCAATTGGTCAATTAGTCCTTGTCTTGAAAATTCATAAGAATCTAAATAATCTAAAGCTCTATTCAATGCGTTTTTCTGACCTACTGTTGGAGTTGGAGCGGATGAATTTGTGCTTGCACTTGAGTCTGTATTTGGCGCTGTTGTAGTTGTTGATGAATCTGAAGTTGAATTGGTTGTGTTACTTGTAGTTTCTTCTTTTTCATCTGTGATTGATACATTCTCAACTATATCCAAAATGTCGTTGTGGTAATTATATTCTAATCCGTCATATTGAACATAAGATAAAACTCCGTATCCGTTATGCTTGTTATTTGAAATAAAATATAAATTTACATTTGCGTATATAGATTGATTATCAAGAATAACGTGTCCACTATTACTTATTAGTTTATAATACTGATAGTTTCCTTGTTCATTTTTAAATGATTTTTCTTCTATTTCATAATCTTTTGGAAGATACTTAAAGGCATCCGTCTCTAAAAACGAATCAGTATATTCCTCTATGCTAGAATCATTTAATTCTTCATTAACCCAAGTTAATCCCATTACTGTAAAATCTGAATTGTCAGCTATGAACACAACAGGATTAACATCATCTTTATCAGTGATTTTAAAATAGTTAGGTACATGGAATTGAACATTATCTAATTCATATTTAGTTGTTGATGATAAATTAAAACCATTTCTATCTTCAAGTTCAACTTCTTCTGTTTTGTTATCAGCTTTAACTCTTTCTTTGTAGCTTGCGCATCCTGTACACATAGATAGTGCAAGCATAGCAATCCCAATAGTTTTGAATAATTTCATTTTTTTAACCCTCTTTTGTTTACGTCAAGTAAACGCTTTCCATTTTCTATATTAATCATACAATAAATCTAACCAAAAAAGAACAACCTATTTGTTGTTCTTTTCTTTTTCTCTTCTTGCTATTTCTCTTTCGACAATTGAATTTAAATAATCGGCAACTTGTTGTCTGACTTCTTCAGGCGCTTCCAAATATCCTCGAACAAGTGGCCGTTCTTTTTCAGTTAAGCCATAATCTTCCATGATTTGATCTATCTTTGACTCAGGAATGGAAATAAATTTATTTTTACCAATACCTTCTGTTAACCAAGCATAGTCAATATTATATTCACGACATATGGATCTAATAACGATTTCTGATGGATGATGAAGTCCTTTTTCGATGTTATTAATAGAACTTCTTGAAACTCCGATAGGAGCACCAAATTTTTCCATGCTTAAATTCAATTCTTGTCGAATCTCTTTGACTCTTGAACCGATATTATCATCCATTATTACATCACCTCAATCTAAATGTATTATAGCGTTTTAGCTTTCAAATGTATATAAATAATACAAAAAAATATTATTTGTCCATTGAAATGTATTATGATAATGCTATAATGTTTACAGATAATACATTTAATACATAAAATGTATTATGAAAGGAGGGATGTGATGTCAGCTGATGAAAATGTCAAAGAAACCTTGGAGAAGATTAAAAAGATGGGATACGACATCGAAGAATATGACCAAGGATATATTGCGTGTATTTTGACTCAGAGCAAAAGAAAAGGCTCAGAAACGGACTCAGATAAACATCCCGAGTCCGATAGTTCTTTGAAAACTGAATAGTGGGAATTTTCGTCATAATCCGTTTGACATAACTACGTACATATGTCATTATATATGTGCGACAAATCAACGTACAAAAGTATGTTGTTCATTGGGAAAGGAGCGGTATGAATGAAGTCGCGAAGTCTAAAATGGGCAGACCTGTAATAGGAGAACCAAAAAACGTTAGAACAGAGATTCGGTTTGATAAATCAACTTTAAAGAAACTTGATGAACTCTGTAAAAAAGAAAAAATGAGCCGTTCTGAATATGTCAGAATGCTCATTAACAAAGTGAAATAAAAATAGGGAACGTGATTTAGTTTGGCGACCGAACACGAACCCTAGAAAATCGGATGTTGATGTGTTTCATTGTTTGCGACAAATTCACATCATCATCAAGGCACAAGGCCACTAGTAGTATACCATGTTTTATACGTACAAAACAAATGTAAATTTAGGCCTTGTGTAAAATTCCACTATTTAGGTTTACACAAGGCTTTTTATATTTTATGGAGAATGTTATGGAAAAAGGAAATGTAATCACCTCCGCTTATTATGCAGATAATAAGATTTACGAGGTAGGAATTGATTTATCACTAACTCCTTACGATTTATTTGAAATTTCAAAGAGAGAAGATTATCAATCTCTAAAGGCCTTCCTTCATAATTACGGAATATTAAATAAACGTAATTTGACGTCCTTGGATTCATTTGAAAAGGAAGTGCAGAAGAATATTGAGCTTTACCGCCTTCAACTTTAATGAGGGTCGGTTCTAAGAGAACAGGATATTCTTTATCGTTATCGACAATGGAAATGTTTCTTATTTCTATATCACAGTTTGAATCGTTTATAAGGTGAATATAGAGCAAAGCAGTCTTATTTTGTAACTCATAATCAATTACTTTTGAGTTAAAACGTATGACTCTGAAACTAGGAATAATTTTATTGGCGATATCGAGTAGTGATTTAAAAGTATTTAGTAATTTCATGTGTTATACCTCCGTATCAATTATACACATGAACATGACAGAAAGGAGAACGAAGAAAAATGAAAGCATATGTGACTGTGAAAGATGTGGTGCTTGTTTTACCTGTAAAAGATACACAAGCTAGAAAGATTTTACATAATCTACGCAGACAAAAAAATAAAAAGGGTGAAATATTTGAAGGATCATATCGAGACACTATGCTTGGAAAGATTCTTGCAGTTCCCACTCCAATATTTGTTGAGTATTTTCCTGAGACTAAAAGTGCGCTTAATGACATTTGGAAGGAACAAATAAAAAGCACTCTTGGACAAGAGTGCTAGGGCAGCAGCCCTGTATAAATTAACCACATGATTATTATATCACAGTTTCTAAAAGGAGAAATAAAAAAATGAATATTGTTAAAGCTACTAAGCTGGCAAAGAAAAGGAAAATGGGAATGGTACGTAAGAATTCATTCCTCACAACTGTAAATGGCTATTTAGTGCCGTTTGATAATGCTATTTATGGCTATGGTGCTTATATTCCTTTTAAAGGATATATTGTTCGCATGGCAGGTATTACAACAAAAGATATTTTGGCTAAGGATTGGATTTTGGTGAAAAGAATAGATCATCAAGATAGAGCATATTCGATTCATGAAAGGGTAAGGCAAAAAGAAAAGCACTCAAAAGAGTGCTAATACTTATTCTATCACACTGAATACGTAATAAATGAAGTTGTCGGCGTTCATAAAGGAACGGATGTAGCCGTTATCACCTAATTCGTGAAGTGCTTTTTTGACTTGATCTTCAGAATGAGTAGGGAACGCATCGATGACATCTTCTAAACTGCATAGTTTTTCTTCTCCACGTTTGTTTGCTAGGACAAATTTATGGATTTGAATTGCTAAATCAGACATTTCTTTTCACCTCCAATCACTATTATATAAGGAGAAATAAAATGGCAAAAGAAAAAGAAAAAGAAACTTGGGAGATTCCAAATTTCGACAAGTATGACATCTATAAGTTAGATGACAAGCTTGTTATTAATGAGAAACCTAAACCAAAGAATTATGTAGTTGCATGTACGATTGTTAATATTGCTTTACTTGCATTGAATGTATGTGTGTTCTTGTCTACTAAGATTTTGGTAACAACAATCATACAGGTAGCTAAGTAATATGACTAAGGATGAGTTACAAACAAAAATTGACGGGTTTATTGAAGAAGAAACAGCGGATGAGAAAAGTAAGAATACCATTCGTAAATACAAGCATGTTGCTACTTTGTTTGTTAACTCATTGCCTGATGGTGAAATTACAAAATCCGATATAGTTGGTGTTAAAGATAAACTGCTGCATGATTATAAAATCAGTACGGTAAACAACTATATTGTGATAATAAATAAATTTATTAAATATGCAGAAATCATTGATTCAGATGATGATTTCAATTTTCTGAAGTTGAAGAAATATTATTCAAAGAATTTATTAAAGAACGTAAGGGTTCAGAAAGACGATTCTTTGGACGATATTTTAGAACCTAATGAATTTCAAAGGCTATTGAAAAAAGCCCGTGAAATCAATCGTATGGACTTATACGAGATCATGAAGGTGTTTGGGTATACGGGAATTCGTTTGAGTGAATTACAGTTCTTTACTGTAGAAGCCGTAACGGACGACAATGTGTATGTTATGAACAAAGGTAAAGGAAGAGGAATAATTTTGCGCTCAGACTTGCGCAGAGAACTCCTTAAATATTGCAAGGACAACAAAATTGAAGAAGGATATATATTTACATCTTCTGATAAGAAAAGCCCTGTAAACGCTCGTGTGTTGTCTAGAGACTTAAAGATGATTGCTGGTAAATGCAGAGGGATTAAGCTTGGTAAAGTACATCCTCATGCATTCAGACATTTGTTTGCGATTCAGTATTTGATGCAGAATGGTGAAAATGCAATCGCAGAACTTGCTGATATTCTTGGACATTCTAGTCTAGAAACTACAAGAATCTATGTTCGTACAACAAGGAAAATGAAGAAACAGAATCTTGAATCGTTGAGCTATGCGAAAAGGAAATAACGGGTATGAAAGAAGCTACTAATGTTAATACAGGAGATGTTATTCAGGTTCAAAATGCATCATACGAGGTTCTACATGTAGTTCCTGATGCAGTTTATATGTTTGAAGAATACGGAATAACAGCTGCACTTGTACAAAGAAAAAACATTTCTTGCATGGGTGCAGCATATCGTTTTTATCAGGTAGATGGAAGGCTTTTTGAACTTGTGATTCTACCTAAAAGTAATACAAGGAATAGAAAGAGAATAAAGGAAATATCTTTATTCTGAGGATAGAAAATGAAACACAGTTTTGATGCAGAAATTGCGAATGAATATGGAGTTGAAATAGCTATCATGTTCGATATGTTTTGTTTTTGGATCAGCAAGAACGAAGCAAATAATTACAATTTCCAGGACGGGAAATATTGGACGTTCAATACATATGATGGATTACATAAAATGTTCCCTTATTGGAATGTTCAAAAGATAAAAAGAATCTTAAATAAAATGGTTGAACTAGACTTGTTAATCAAGGGAAACTATAACGAAAATCCATGGAATCATACAACTTGGTATGCGTTTGGAGAAGTAGGAGAAAAACTAAAAAGTGCTTTATCTATCGATTGGTCAAAAGTGACTAATCGAACGGTCGAAAATGGCAATTGTAGAATAGTCAAAAATGACCAATGTACAATGGTCAAAAATGACCAATCTAAGACAGTTAATAAAACATTTATATACACAGTTAATAATAAAAGAAATATAAAAGAAAGTTCCGACGACACTGATTTATCAGTATCAGAAACAATCCCTTATGTTGAAATTATTGACTACTTGAATTCTAAATGTTCAAAGCATTACAAATATAGCAATCGAATTGCTAGAGATAAGATTCATGCTAGATGGAATGAAGGATTCAGGTTAGAAGACTTTAAGCTTGTGATTGATGTGAAAGCGCATGAATGGTTAAACGATACAGAGATGAACAAGTATCTAAGACCAGATACGTTGTTTGGATCTAAGTTTGAAATTTATCTGAACAGTGTAGCACCTAAACAAAAAACAAATAATTTTGTGATCGCGAAAGGAGTGAAGATGTGATGCAAGCTATCAGTGAAATAATCCAAAAACAAAATGAAGAAAATAAGAAATATCTTAAAAGCAAACATTGCCAAAGTGATTGTGACAAATGCATGGCAGCCGGGGCATGTGGTATTTGGGAAAAGCCAGCATATTACGATGGGAAATACTTGGTGGCTGCAACAAAGGTGTTCTGTTCAAAAAGAAATGACTGTGAGAAACTATCAAGCTATCGCAGTGAGTGGATTGAGAAGAACAAAAAGAACAGCGGTTTAAAAGATTTGTTGAACAAACGAATCAATGATTTCGTTGCATCTGATCCATGGCAGGAAGCAATCAAAAAAATGGCAGTGAATTACATTGATGATTGTAAAAACAATTTTGCAAAACATATGCCTTGTAATTGGTTGATGTTTCTAGGTCAGAGTGGATGTGGGAAAACACATTTGTGTTCAGGAATCAGTAATTGGTTGTTAGAACAAAATAAACGTGTTCTGTACGTCAGATACATTGAGTTGAGTAATTCTATTAGCAACTTTGATTATTCACTTTTAGAACGTGCTAAACACGCTCAAATCTTGTATTTAGATGATTTGTTTAAATCTAGTGCCAATCGATTGGATGATAAAGCAATCTTTGATTTGATTGATTATCGTTACAACAACAATATGCAGACAATCATATCTTGTGAAAGAACGAGCCAGGAAATGATTGATATCAATGAAGCAGTTGTTGGAAGAATCGTTGAAAAGTGCAATGGCTTTTTCTTTGAAATTGAGAAAGAGCCTGGAAAGAATTACAGGTTGAACTGATGGAAAAGAAAAAACATAAAGTTCTTAGAAGAGTAAGAACGAAGGGTGTTGTTTATTTGATGCAAAATCCGGATGATCCATTAGATATCAAGGGTGAGGTAACAGATTTAGAAGTTATGGCAACCCTAAAAATTAAAAAATCTAGATTTGATTCCTATGTATCAGTGCTAGCTCCTTTTTACAGAGGTTGTATCTTGATTGAAAAAGAAACAAAAGACAAGAGATATCTAACAAATGAGCCGGTTTTGATTCTTACCACAGAAAGAGGCAGAAAATATTATGCTTTTCCAGATTGTACAGTGAGATACACCAAAAAAAGAGGTGGTATGAAAACACTGTCGAATTATAAGCATAAAACAAAATGGAAGGTAAAGATAAACAAAAAAGAAGTGAATGCAGCCAGGATATTCGCAAAAGCTTTTATAAAGAGAGATTTAAATTCAGATGATTGCGTTCTTGTTTATGGAAAGGAACTCAAGTTAGATGCGATTGATGTTGTTGATAGAAGCAAATGTGCAAGCATAACAGGTTCTTTAGCAAGTTCAAGATATGAAAGAAAAAAAATCGGACTATATAAATATGGTGTATTAGTTAGATCTTGGCCATCGAGCAGAGCAGCTGCTAAAGATTTATTTTGCAGCTATCAAACTGTTTTAGATACATGTCATGGAAAAGTGAAAAAGCCATCGTTTGATGTTCGCTTTTTATGAGGTGAATATGGCACGAAAAATATACGGAATATACAAGGATGATCTTCCTGCTTGTATTGGAACAGAAGATGAATGTGCAACATTTCTAGAAACAACGATCAATGGATTTAGAGCGATGTGTTCCAAACAGAAAAAGGGAATACAAAAGCGCTCAAGAAAAGGATTTGTAATCGTAAAAATATGCGAAGAATTGGAATTGGAGGAAATAGAATGATTGAATCAAAAGTTATTGAAAAATTCATGGAAGATAATGGTTTAGAACCATATGATGCATTTGATGTGGATGGTGAGTTTAAGCAATACAGCCCACTGTATTTTAATGAAAATTTAGAAGTACGATCAATGTATCTTGATTCTAAAGGTGTTGGCTTTTTAGGCGGAAAAGCTTGTTTATATAGATTATTAACCGGGAAAGATCATGTAACGCATAAAAGAACAGAAGATAACAATTTGGAAACTGTTGTCAAAAAAAAGACAAATCTTATTTGTACAGTATCTGTTAAAGAATATGTTATGACAGAAGAAGAATTGGATTATTTAAAAAAAGCATGTTGTATAGCAAGTGATGTTGCGTCTGAAAAAGACGAAAAAAACATTTATAGAAATTTGCAAGAATATTTAGCGACAGGTGAAATAGACTAATGGATTACATGATGTTAGAACCGTATACAAACGAATTTAAAGGGTTTGTAAGCAATCAGAAAGTAATGGATGATTTAGGATTAACCAAAGCACAATTCAATGCTCATGTAATGTATCAAAGGCTATATAAAGGATGTGTATTAATCGAAGATGAAACAGATGAAAAGGAAGCAAGTGATACAGAAATGTATGAATTAATTGAGACATCCAAAACAGGAAGAAAATGGTATATTTCAAATCGTTTAAATGTAATTTCTGTTAGCAAAGATGGAGTGAAAAGAAAGATTCATCCATCATTTGAAAAAGGAGTATATAGAGTATGTATAAATCGAAATATGTATCAACTCTACAGACTTGCATATGAGAAATTCATTGGAAATATCGGTAATGGAGTCAAAGTTAGATTAAAAGGAAAAAAGGATGTAAAGAACCTATATCTAGTCAGTAGAGGAATTGATGGAGGTATGGCGAGAGCAAAGAAAGTTGTGTTGAATGGAATTGAATATGAATCAGTTGCAGAATGTGCAAGAGCGATGGGTTACACAAGACCTGCAATTTCAAAAATGTTAAACGGAGAAGTAACAAATATATTGGGTGTTAGATACGCAGAAGTATAGAAAGAGAGAAAAAAATGACAAGTAAAGAATTTGAATTAATTAAAGAAATGCTTCCTATGCAAGCTAAATTAGATAAATCAATTATGAGTGCATACGGATTAACTGAAATTAATAAAGATGATTTGAAGATGGCTATCTTAGACGAAGTGGGCGAATTAACTCACGAATTAAAAGGTGAATGGTGTTGGTGGAAAAAGACTCAAGCACCTGTTGACGATAAAAAAGTTTTAGGAGAGTTAGTTGATATTTGGCATTTTGTATTAAGCTATCAAAATCATTTTAATTTCGGTAAAGAAACATTACTTAGCTTTTTAGATGAAGTAGAAATTTCAGATAGATTTTTAGAACGCTTTAGAGAAGGATATTTAACCTTGCCTATAGCATTAACTTTGTTAGTAAGTGATGGAAAGTCTATTATCGAGATGTTAATTGCAATAACTGAATATATTGGATTCACAATTGAACAAGTATATGAAGCTTATTGTGGAAAGAATAAAATCAACTATCAAAGACTAGAAAGTGGGTACTAGGCATGTGGATTAGAAGTCAAAGTTTAGCAGTATTAGTTAAAGTAAATGAAATATGTATTGAAGACAAAACAAAAATATGGGCAGATGGTTATTTAATTGGTAAATACTCCACAGAAGAAAAAGCATTGTTAGTTTTAGATATGATTGAAAGAGTTGCAATGTATCCAGGCAATGCTTTGTTTCAAATGCCACAAGATGATGAAGTAGAGAAATAAATATGAAGTGTGATAAATGTAAATTCGTACGTTGTCAATCAAACGAATATGGCACTGAATATTATTGTGCAGCATTTGGAGATGATGTACCGGAAGAATTTGAAACATATGAAGGATGTAATTTAAGGTACAAAGAAGCTAAAAAGCTTTGTGAGCTTAATGATAAGTGTATAGAAAAGTATTATGACAGTATGTACGTGTTTTGCGTATTGAGCAATGAAAATCCCACAAAAGAACAACAAGCAGAGATAAATAGAATTGACAAAGAATATAGTTTAGCATCAAAAAAATCACGAGATTATCGCAATGTTCTTGTAAACAGGAGAAAGAGAAATGGCTGGAAAAGAATTATTAGAAAAAAACAGATTCACAGAAGAAGAGTATAAAAAAAGGTTAAAGAACAATTCAGACAAATGCTTGAGGATGATTCAAAAAAAGAACAAGAATTAATTATGAAGAAACTGAGAAAAAAGCAAAACGCAAATTTAAGGAAACTAAAGAAAGCGGTACAAAACAAAAAAGAAGTTGATGAATTTGTTAAAAAGCTAAAGGAGTAAGAAAATGAAGGAAGTAGAATATGCAGTTATTGTAACAAACCTTACAGGTGGAGCTACAAAGTTTTGGATTAAAACAGATAGATTGCTCGATGAAAAATCGAATGATTTATTTATGTATAAATTTGTATTTTTGAATAAAAATGATGTGAATTGGAGAAGATATATTTTTGTTATATATAGATTCAGTACTTTAAGTGAATACGAAAAAGAATGCATTATTGAACATATCAAAAGTAATGGTGATATAGATGGATTTGAATTGGAAAAAATCGTGTTGAAAGGATAAAGAAAATGATTGAGAAATTAAAACCATGTCCGTTCTGTGGCAAGGAAGCAAGACTACAACTAACGGATGATGAAGGAAACTTTAAAGATGAAGCATATTTAGAAAATTCATACAGTGGAGTTGGCTATGTGATCGTACACGATATAAGTAACTCAGCAGATTGTTGTCCAATTGCAACTGATTCCGATAGTTCGCAAGGCAGCTACATTTACGCATCAAAGGAAGCAGCAATAAATGCCTGGAATGGAAGAACAAATGATGATTTAACTAATTATATATCTAAAGTAATGGGCCAATTCCCTAACTCGTTCATTAATTGGAGGCAAGAATTAATTTTAATACCAAAAACAAATTTGTATGTTTGCTTGCATGATGTTAATACACCTACAGATTTAAAATACAAATTGCTTGAATGGTGTAGCAGAGACAGTACAAGTTCCCTTAAATACAGTCAACACTGGAGAAACAGACAATATCAAGATAGTGTATTAATGAGAATTAATATATGTTTAGGAACAAGTTTCACAAGAGAAGAAATGATGATGATTTATCAAAGGTTAGGCAATTGTTGCAACCACAAATTGACAATGAAATTTGTTAGTAGTGGTTATGACATGAAACAGTTAGAGGAGAAATAAAATGATGGATATAGAGTATCTAGAAACAAAGGCTAAGCTAGAATCGATAAATGCTTGCGCTAAATATTATTATTCACTTGAATACAGTGATGACTCACGTAAGACTTACGACTTGATCAGGGAATACTTGGGAGATGAGAATGAAGATAAATTTGAAACAATCGTTGAACATATGATATGGCACGAAGTGGTAAGTGTTATTAATGCAATGTACTGCATCATGCTGCATGAATGTATGGAGGAGTAGAAAGAAAATGAATAATAAAGAATTGAAAAAAAACTTAGAAAAGGAAAGAAAAAAGCAAAGAGAAGATGCCATAAAAATAAATACTTTTATCAGATTAGATAAAAGCAGTGCTTCTGAAATCGATAAACAAATTGAGCAAACTTATTTATCTTTGCAAAAGAATATTAAATTTGTCTGTACCAATAAAGACTTGATGAACAGTATGCTAGATGAATTAGACTACATTGTTTACGCATCGAAACTATATGGTGGAAAGCATGTTATGGAAGAATTGGATAATCGTTACAAAAATAAATTAATGAGTTAAAAGGAGAAAGAACAATGATAGATGAAAAAGTATTGCTTCAATCTAGACCAGAAGCATTAAACGATAAGATGGATATGAATTTACAGAATAAAAAAGGTGGATACAACAATGGATGGAATGATTGTCTATTCATGTTTATTGACCGTATTAAAAAGCAGCCAAAAGTCGGTGAATGGATCCCTGTCACTGAAAGACTTCCAGATGAGTATGATAGCGTATTTGCTGAATTGTATGCAACAGATAAATGGAATAGTGATTTATGGAGAACGCGATCAAAAGAGGTGCTTGTGACTATTGAATATGAAAATGGTGCAAGAACTGTTAAATCATCACATACAACTGATGGCAAATGGTGGATAGAAAAGAAAACTACATTAAGTAAATTTAAAGTTATAGCTTGGATGCCAATGCCTGAACCTTATAAGGAGAATGAAAATGAATGAGATTAAAATACCTTCAATTGAATTTGTTCGATTGAAAAAAGAAATGACAGAAGAAGAATTAAATGATTACATGGAAGAAAATGATGATGGTAGCTTTTTTGTTTATTTGAGATACAAATATGATTTTGAAGAAGAATGGACTTATTCGATTGAATGTGCATCATATGATTATTGCAGGTTTACTGTATGTTGGTTAAATGATTGGTATGAAGGTCAACAAAATGTTGAGTATTTGGCTATTAGTAAATTAGGAGAAGAAAATGACTGCTAGAGAAATGTTTGAAAAGCTAGGATATACAAGAAATTTAGATTCAAAAAAATTAATATATGCAAAAGAACTAAAAGGAATGTTTCGTTACCTTGAAATCACGTTTGATTTAACAGAAAAAGAAGTTGAATTGTATGATGACCATGAAGCCTATACGATAAATAACGCTTTATTAAAAGCAATTCAACAACAATTAAAGGAACTTGGATGGCTAGAAGAAGAAACTTGTACAAATTTATCAGATTATAATTCAACGGATTTATTTAAATGTTCTAATTGTGGGATTGAATTAGGTGAGTATCGACAATTTGAAATTGATGAAGATTATGGAGATAGATATGGTCATCAATACAAACCAAAGTATTGTCCAAATTGTGGAAGCAAGATTGTAGATTGAGGTTGATGTAATGAACGCAGAGCAGATGTTTACTGAGTTAGGCTTCAGGAAATGTGAAGGAGTTTACAGAGAAGGAGAAACACTTCTTTATGAAAAAAATATATGTGATGGTAGAGATGTGCTATATGTGAGATTCCTACATGGCATGGTTCGTGTAACTGAATTAGCTAATTATGTGTATAACATAGACGGAAAATTAATGAAGGCTATTTACAAGCAGATGGAAGAACTGGGTTGGCTAGATTCAGAAAGAAAAGCTATTTATCATCTTACAAAGTTTGAATATGATTTACTAAACGAAGATAAAGAAATACATGAGTGGTATTTTAAATGCTTTGATCATTTAATGAGATTGAAAGAACAAGGTCATTTTAAAGATGTGAATATTGAAAAGCAGATTGGTGAAATCTTATTGAATTGTGAGGTAATCAAATAATGCAGAAAGCTAGATTATTATATTTAGTTGATAAATACGAAAATGAATTGATTAGCAGTACTAGAAAATACAAAAGTTATTATGTCGGTAAGATTGGAAACGTAGTACACAAACAAAATATACGTGGAATTGTTAGCTCAAATGAATATTTATATGACATTGAGTTTGATGATGGTGCTAGATTTTGCGTAGACAGAGAACAGATTGAATTTGTCGGAGAGAATGAGTGATGATTTATTTTATTGCAGGATTCTTTTTCGGTAGCATTGCAGCAATGATGTTGTATTCGATTGTTGTATCTGGAAGAATCAACAATTTAGAATATCAGAACAAACAAATGATTTTTGAATTAGAGCGAAAGGAAAAGGAATTAGCTACATACAGATGTATGTATGCTAGTTCGTATGATGGATTTGAGGAGACTAAGTAAATGAGTGGTGGAAGTTATTGTTATATGTTTGGACGAATTGAAGAAGAATATGTAGGCAGAATGTATGATTCTCAATTAAATGAAATGATGAAAGATTTGGTTAAAGTGCTACACGATTTAGAGTGGTGGCAGTCGTGTGACTGTGATGAAAAACGTTATCGTGAAGCAGTTACTAATTTCAAAAAGAAGTGGTTTAAACAAACTAAGATTGATGTACAAAAACAAATCGAATCAGAGTTTGAACAAACAAAGAATCAATTGTTGAAAGAATTTGAGTATTTGAAGGATGTACATGGTTGAAATCAAGAGAAAATCAAGAAAGAAAAAAAGAATTAGAAAGGTTAGGATATAAAGATGTTAAAAAAATTCAGAATTAAATATATCAAAGACAATAATATTTGTGTGATGGAAGTTCAGGAGGAATCAAAAAGTATGGCAATGTACAAATTTTATATGAAATTTCCATCATGCAGCATTGAGGAAATTGAAGAGATTGCATAGGAGAGAAAATGAGTAAAACGGATTATGAAGAATATGTAGATGTTCAGGTGGATACACTGATTAAAAAACTTGAAATGTTCAAGATCTATGAAAGAAAGTTTAAATCGTTGGATGGAATCTTAAAGGATTTGGAGGTTCGCAAAAAAGAATTTTCAGATCCAAAATCTCCATCGTTTGAACAAAGGTTGGATTCAAAGAAAAATAAGGACATTACAAATGATGTTCTTGTAAAGTTTATTTCAAAAGAAAAAGTGCTTGAAGATGACAAGAATCTTATCTTAGGAAAGATGAGAGAAGTTGAAACAATTATTGATCTTATTCCAAATGATGATGTTCGTTTATATATGAAACGTCATTATATCAATGGAGAGTCGTTTGAGAAGCTTTCAGGAGAAAAGTACTGTAGCAGAATGAAAATGTATTATGCGATGAAAAAAGAGCTTAAAAAGCTCATTATGGGAGATTTGAACAAATGAAAAAAATATTATGTGCAATTTTAGGAATGACAATGTGTCTAGGTTTGGCAGGATGCCAAGAATCAGATACAGCTAATCATAATTTAAGAGTGGATGCAAACAACTTTAAAATATCGAGAAAGGTTGTGGCATTAAATACTAGAACAAATGAACCGTTGTTTTCTGTTGAAGGAAAAATATCTATTGAAACAGATAGTGATGGCGATTTGAATGTAACAATAAAAACTGGAAAAGATAAATATAAATTGTTCTATGCACATTTATCAAAAGATGTAACATATACAAGTATTCAGACCGATTCGGTAAAAGAAAATCCGTATGGATATAAAATAACATTCTTTCCTGCTAAAGAAACGATTGAACATGGCTTGATTAACGTAGAAGATACAAATAAATAAACATGTTATAGCATGGCTCAAAAATTCATAAAGTTTTTATTTTAGAAAAGTGTTACAAAGTAGCCTATTTACTAGGCTTTTAAAAGGTTTGCAGTTAGTCTGATAATATATAGTTATCGGACATAGGAAGGAGTTCAGATGATAAGCAAAATTAAATGGTTTTTTAAAAGATTATTCTGTAAGCATGAATTTACTTGGTGTGTAAAGAATGAGATGTTTTATAATCTCAGAGGTGAGACTCAGTTTCTTGTGTGTTTGAAATGCGGGAAAGTGAAAGATAGAAGATTTGTTGAATTTGATTAAATGTGTGCTTTATAGGATTGTCAAAGAAAAGAGGAATAAAATGAATAAAATATACAAATTATTAATGGTTGGAATGATTGGCGTTTCCTTATTTGGATGTGCATCTATGGATCGTTGGGGTACTGATGTAAAATCAGATTTGAATGGTGGATTGAATAGGATAATCAATGTGTATACAGCAGATGGAAAAATTATAGCAAGCTATGAAGGTAGAATTGATATTGAAACAAATGATGGTGGATATGTAAAATTTGATTATGATGGAAAAAGATATGTTTATTACAATTGTTTTGTAGAAACGATTGCAGATAAATAGGAGTGATATTGTGGAAGATTTCATAAAAGATGTTTTACTAGCGTTTGTTGCAGCTGGTGGATGTGGATATTTAAATTATTACGTTTTAACATGCACAAATGTGATTGAAGAACAAGACCGAGCAGATAAAGAAAGATTGTATTTGATGATCTTATCCTTGTTTAATATTCTTGTTTGCTTCTTCTTTAGTGATTATTTGAAATGGAATATTTATAAAAGTGTTTTGATTACATTTTTATTAACATTAATAAGTTCGTTTACTGTACATGCTCATGTTATTAAGTTTTTTAGAGCATTAGTTAATTTGATTAGAAAAGGCAAAGGATTGTCTGAAATGACTTTTGGAACTATTCAGGAAGATGTTTTTGAAAGTGATAACATGACAATTGGATATTTCTATACTAGAGAAGGAAGTTTTATTGCGTGCGGATATATTGAAATGCATTCAGAAAGAACTGGTGAATTTACTATAGTACCAAGAAAAAGTGTATCTGAGAAAAGTTTTTCAGAAGCTTGTGCATTGCCAGGAGCAAAAGTTTTTATTAATGATGAAATGAAAATAGTCACCATCGAACAACGATAGTGACTATGGAGGTTATTTTCCGCCTTCAGATGGTATTTCTTTCTTGACTGTGCCTTTAGTTCTAGATTGAACACCATCATTACTTTTTTCATTTTCTGTCATTTTGTTATCCTCCACGATAATTATACAGAAATAAGTTTATTAGAAAAGTTTAAGGAGTAAAGAAAATGAAACACAAATTACCAAAGTTTTTAACAGAAAAACATATAAATAAAAAATATATAAATACAGGTGATGAACTTAATAA
>ERZ1035014.528-NODE-528-length-16777-cov-5.504425_pt1 | contig 16777 bp, 16 predicted proteins | sample MGYA00520620_ERZ1035014 | MGnify/ENA primary metagenome ERZ1035014 (study PRJEB33766, sample SAMN09781744) | gut metagenome | biome: gut microbiome | host: Homo sapiens | place: Madagascar | study: EMG produced TPA metagenomics assembly of the PRJNA485056 data set...
GCACTACAAAGATACAAAGATATTATCAAATATGCAAGTTTTTAACTAATGTTTTTATCAAAAAGTTGAAATATTTTTTATTTGTTACTCATTATTGCAATCTTTTGATAAGTACACATCTTTATATTTTAAATAAGTCCGAGATAAACTTGTCTATTAATCATTCTTTTATTACCTTTGCATAAAAATATTATTCACATTAAAATCTTTTAGTTATGAAGCCAAAGAAATTTCTTAAAGGTTGCCTTATCGCCGTGATCGCATTCTTCGCCTTCATCTTCGTTTTAGGCGCAATCTTTTCAAGCACAGACAACGCTACTTCTCCAAAAGTTGAAGCCCAACACAAAAGTGTAGGCGTTATCCAAAATGACGGTTCAATTCTTGTTGATAGTCTTTATGTTATCTATGCAGGTCCAAATGGAATTGGCGTAACAATGCCAAAAATAGTTCAACCACCTTATTTCGTACTGAACTTCAAGGAGCCAACACAAGTGTTTGAGGAACAATCTCTTGAATCTGCTGATTTAGAGAAAAGCTTTTCCTATGCTTTGAGTGGTAATATGGAAGAAGATAAAGGAAAATATACCTATTGGTCTCCAAGCCATCATATCTTACGCACTTGTTTGGTTGAATCTATAACATCCAAGGATGCTATTTACGCTCAAATCCAAGGTGACTATCCATTTAGTGTTGTCATGACGAACTTTGGTAGAGACATAACCGAGTATATAGAGAGCATAGACCTACATCTAAACTTGGATGGCAAAGATAAGGCCTATACTTTTTATCCATCCGATGGAGAAACCTATAACAAGATTGTATCAGGTTTGCTCCACGAAGATATTCAATGATTCGTCTGTCTCTTTTCTGATTCTCTCTTCGGCAATCTTGAAGAACTTCTCGTTATTTTCGATGCCGATGTATTTTCTTCCTAGCTTTGCTGCAGATATTGCCGTTGTTCCAGATCCAAGAAAAGGGTCTATAACCACATCGCCTTCCTTCGATGATAGGGTGATGATTCTATTAAATATCTCCAATGGTTTTTGGGTAGGGTGGTATTTAGCTTTCAAATAAGAACTCTTTATGACCCTACTATACATGGAGCTGTCTTCAAGTTTGTTGAGGGCAGTTCCATTTTCATATATTCTCACGATGAACTCTACGTTTTGTGCATATCTCTGCTTGGATATAATGCAAACCGGTTTCTCCCATACCAAGACAGAAAACTTGTATTTATGCCCTTGCGCCCACTCGTAGTAGTCTGCGATTTGTTCTTCTGAACAGAATACATAAGCATTCATCTTGACCATGATACGGGGAACCTTATCGAGCCAAGAGTAAATATCTTTACGTTGCAGTCCATTCTTGACACGGCACATTCCGCTATCATCCGTATAATCATAGAGCGCAGACTTGCACATATTGCTTTTGGCTTTCTTTGTTTCACTATGTACTCCCTTTGTAAACCGATATGGAGGATCGGCTATAAGAAGATGACAACAATAGGCTGGCAAACTATCCAATACCTCCTTGTTATCTCCAAAATATAGCTGGCTTTTCTCTATTTTATTGATACGTCTCATATTTCAATCTTTTTTTCCATTCTTTTCACGATTCCGTATATACTACGTTCTGTTATATTGTATTTATCCTTCAGGCTACACATTATGTAGCCTATTTTTTCTTTTCTTGCCTTTCTAGCCTTATATTCTTCGTAAATCATAAGGTTATTGACCTCTAAAATGCCAATTTTGTATCGAAGCATCGCCTTCAATATGGTTTCGTTTGTCTTGATTAACTCAAATTGTGTCATAACTCGAATTTTAAGTGAATATTTCTTATTTGCATGGCTTTTATGTTGTGCCAAGTGCAAAAATACGCTTTTTTATCTAATTTCCGCTTTAATTTTCGGCAAATATTGGAATTTAAGCCATTTTATGCATTTATTTGAACATAAAATACGTTGGAAAGGTTAAAATTACGCCTTCCCAACGTATTTAATCGCCCCTAGACGTTATCTAGGCTTTGTATTGTCTCCACTCGGCTCTGTGCATTGGTAATTTCTTCCACAGAAACTACAGGTCTAATTGTTTGAGCCGCCTCAGTGAAGGAATCAGTCATATCTTGTGTATTCTGTACTACACTAAAGTTGCGGCTACTTGCTATTGGTACACCTGCGCCGATGTTATTCATTGCAGCGAGCATTGGCTCAAACATTCGTGTTGCCCTGGCTGTCATTACGTACTCTCCATTGCTGAGCTGAGCTGGTATGCTATCGCTGGTTCCTGTTCCAGGACCTACAACCTTACCACCAGTGGCGAACTTTGCGGATTTGACCGTACTGATGGCTGTGGCTACATTTGCTAGTACCGTTGCAACCGTCGTTGCGATAGCTGCGAGGTTGGCTGGGTACGGAAGTGACGATGCAGAGGCGATACCAGCCGACAGAGCCTTACCTGTGTCTATTGCGATTTGGGCAAGGGTGATAATCTTACTCATCTTCGCAAACGCAGAGTTGCTTTCTCCCAATGTGTCAAGCATACTTATCATGCTGGTGCCTACGGTTTGGAAAGCTTTCTTCTTGGCTTCTTCATTCTTTATCTCGCCTTGGTTTATCTGCGAATTTGTATCAGCGAGGTTCTTTCTCGCTTCCATAGTCTGAGTCTCCACATCTAAGCGTGTCATTCCAACATCACTGAGTCTTTGGGTGTACTCGTCCTCTGTCTCCCCCTCTTGTTGTTGGAACTGCTGCATGAAGTTCAGCTTATCTTGTGCCGCTTGCTTCTGAACTTCAAGCTTGTCAAACTCGTTTTGCGTGACAACATCTAGACCGATAATATTCAGGTTTTGCTGCAACTCTGTCTGTTGCTGACCTTCCATTTCCAATTCTGCCAATCTGTTTTGGAATACTTGTTGGCGGTCGGCTTCTTGCTGCTTTGCGAACTCTAGGTCTACTTGCGCTGTCTGTTGTCTTGCCTTTGCCTCTATGTCTTGCCTTTGCTGTTCGTATTGTGCGGTGATTCTAGTCAGTTCCTCTTGCATCGCTTGGTAAGCGGCAATTTTAGCATTGTAGGCTTCCTGATCCTTTGATAGCGTATCAGCGTCAGCACCATTTTCTCTATCTTTATCTAGTTTGTTCTTGGCCGAGTTCATGTCCAATTTAGCAGAATCACGTTTCTCTGTTGCATCAAGTATTCCTGTCTTTTCCTCATTCTTCAAATTGTTGAGGCTAAGTTTCTTCTCTTCCTCAATCTTCTGTTTCTTAAGGTTTAGCTCCTCTTGGCTACCTTTCATTATTACAGAAAGACGTGAGTCGATGTATTTCTGCTGACGTGCCACCTCTTGCTTTAGGTTCTCATCAGATAGTTTTTCAAGCTCTTGGTTCTTCTTTATTTCCTTGTACTTAATGGTCTGATTGATTGCCTCTCTTGCCGTCGCAGTGAGGTTGCGTTCGGTAGCTAGTCTTGATTTTAGCTTGTTGATTTCGTCGTTGTATTGTGTCTCAATCTGCGTTCTACGCTTCTCAATCGTATCTTCCATCGTGGCAAGCATTGCATCGTGGGCAGCTTTCAATACCTCTTGCTCTTTCTTGGCTTGTTGCTCTTGCAATCTAGCCGCCTTATCGGCTGCCGCTTGGCGTTTCTTTGCCTCCTTGTCATCCTCTGGTGACACTGGTGGGATAGGCGTATCACTATCTGGCTTTTGCGGCTGAGGCTTCTTTGGAGTCTGTTTCTTCTGTTGTTGTGTTTTCTTTTGCTTTGGCGTACCAAAGCTGATTTTACCTCCAGTCACCTCTTCAAGTGTGTTAGATACTTTTTTGTTATGCTCCTTTTCGTATGTGCTATTGGCTTTTTTTACCGTATCGGCCGCCTCCTTTGCATTTTTCTTGATGGTTCCACTCATATCCATAAACTTGTCCGCAACGCCCTTGCCGAAATCAGAAACAGACTTGGCAAGGTTAGCAAAGTCATTCTTTATGTTTCCCCAATTCAAGGTGAAAACATCTGCAAGAATGGCTCCAGCATTCTTTGCAACATTACCAAGTGCCTTAAAAAAGCCAATAATTGTCGTTAATGCAAACTTGGCAATTTCCATAGTGCTTTTAAAACTTCCACCTAACACTGCCACCAGTATCGTCCAATATTTTGTAGCTCTTCCTACAATGTCTAGTTTCGCCCATACGAGTTGTATTACAGCAATAACGGCTTTCAAGACATCTACTATACCTCTCCACGCTTTGGTTAGTGGTCCTTTCAGCCAATTTGCGAATGGTGCCAAATATCCCTCTCCGTTGGCGAAGGCGTTATATAATGACATCAATAAGTCAAACGCCAAACTCATGATAGCGGTTACTATGAATCCCTTAAAAGCAGTCTTGCAGGACATCACGAACCCCCTTGCTGCAACACCAGCTGCTGCAAAGCCCTTTGACCAAGAAGACCCCGTAGTCAACGCTTGTGCTTGGTTCCATTTAGCCACCTCTGTTGCTTGTAGCTTCTGCGTGTTGGCAGCGGTCACAGCTAATTGTTGCTTCTTTGTAGCAAGTTGCGTTTCAATGAGTTTTTGCTGCTCTGCAGACATTCTGTTCGAGGCGGTCTTGTTAGCTTCCAGTTGTGCGGCTAGCGTAGCGGTTTCTCTGCGTAAGACACGTTCCTTGGCTTGGCTTGTCTGAACTGCTGCTGATGCTTGTTGTGCATTTGATATTGCCGATGAGGTCATTTCTGTGTATGCCGACCTCGCAGATGAGACAAGCTTTGCGAAGGTTATTCCGGATATTATGTCCATAATAAGGCGACCAACTTCTGGAAGATACTGCGAAATCCACAGAATACCCTTCCTTATGGCTTCCGTCACAGCTACCAAGGGATTGTCACTGGCTTTGCCGATACTGATAAGCAGATGTTCCCACGCAGACTGAATGCCATAAAGTGAGTTAGACATGTCGCTATACGATTGCTCGAACATCCTCTGTGTCGTGCCTTGCGAGTTGTTGAGAATATCAAGCTTGCTCTTCAAACCATCTATGTTGTTGAGTAATGCCATGGCTTGTGGCGCAACACGCCTTCCGAAGATGTCACCAAGAAGCTGAGCGGAATTTGCCGCCTTCATTACACCGCTATCACGCAGCTTTTCCAACGTCTTTGTAAGGCCATCGGAACGCAACGTCTGCTCGGATATATCGACCCCTAACTGCTTAAATGCTTTCTGTTGCTTTTCGGTAGGAGAGGCGAGACCCATGAGTACCATACGCAATGCGCTACCTGCATCAGAACCCTTGATGCCTACATCTGCGAGTACTCCAAGTGATGCGTTTACTTCCTCTATGGACTGCCCCAAGGAGTGACCGAAAGGGGCCGCATTCTTTTCCGCTTCTGCCAGCTGGCTGATATTCGTTGCGGAATGTGATGCGGTTGACGAAAGGACATCGTTCACACGCCCCATATCCTTTACCTCCAAGCCAAATCCGTTCATCACATTGGTCGTTATGTCAGCGGCTTCCGCTAGCCCGATGGTATTTGCTTGCGCAAGCTGCAAGGTTGGTCCCAGTGCAGCTGTCGCTTGCTCTGCGCTCAGTCCGTTACGTGTAAGATTCTCCAAAGAGTTTGAAGCTTCGGTGGCGGTGTAACGGGTTGTAGAACCCCACTTCAAGGCTTCTTGTTCCATCATTTGAAACTCTGCTTGTGTGGCATTGGTAACTGCGTGTACTCTCGCCATACCATCCTCGAAGTTACGTGTTGTCGCAATAATATTCTTCCCCATTGCGATAAGTCCGCCGCCTGTAGCCATAAGACCTATCTGTTTTACTAGGTCTGCAGCCTTACCTTTGAGACTGTCCAATCCCTTAACTGCTTGCGATGGATTACCCATGTTACGATATAGCGAAGAGGTTTCCGCTGAGGCTGAGGCTATCTCGGTCTTTAAGGAAGCAATATGCGCCTTTAGTTGGGTGCCATTTGCCGATTCTCTCTCTGCTCGGCTCATGTTTTGGTATTGCGTTGTTGCTTGTGCAAGCTCCGTCTTTAGCTGACGGATAGAGCCTTCTTGTGCCTTTACCATACCAATTTGGTTCTGTACCTGTTTCGTGAGGTCGTTTGCCGCAGTCTGGTTCGCTTTCATTTCCATACGGCTAGAAGCCATGGCCGACTGATATTGCAGTTGAGAGATTTTTCCATCCTTCAACTCCTGTTTCAACTCTTTCTGTCTAGCTTTTGCTGCATCAATGGCTTGCCCATACTGAGAGAGCGCATCAATGGCTTCCTTGATGTTTACTTGTATATCTACGATTTTAACTCTTGTGTCTGCCATAACTATATGATTTCAAATTCATAATCATTGTAATCTCCTTTCTTGTAGTGATCTAGCCACACGTCCTTGATAGCCCAACTAGTATTGCTTGTTGGGTTAAATTGCATCCATGTGTCACCCGATATTTTTACTTTTGAGTGTTGCACATACTCTCCATCGTTGTCGTTCTTGATGATATATCCTAGCGTTATTTCTTTCTCTTCACTGGAGTTGGAGGTAAGTTTAAAATGGATGAACTTTGCCAATGAAGTCTCTATGCTAATACTTATCTTGACAGACGGCTTGTATGTCGGCAACTTAACCAACTCACATTTGCTCACACCATCCTTGTTACGTTGGATGGTGATGATGGAGAAAAAGCTATTGTACTTTTCCAAATAGATGGGCTTTGTATAGTCGATATTATTCAAGTCGAACTCATCAAGCAAAAGGTTTTCCGTTATGCAAATTGGGTTCTCCACTATTTGCTGAAAATATCGGTATGACGGATTCATCAATATATCCTTAAAAGGATTTAGAACGGACATACGGTAATAATCGGCGAGACTATAATTTTCTTCCCAAGACTTTATTCTGTCAGTCTTCTGCTTGTCGAAGTAAGGTATTCTATGTATATAGCCATAGGCTGGTTTCACATCTATATACTTCGGCTTGTTGCTGTCAACGATTCTTCCTCTGTCATCAACAGAAAGGTTTGTGTCGGATGGACTATACCTCATCGCCTTAATTGTCTCATCTGTTGTACCAGGATTGGTTCTATCAAAGATGAACGGTGGATAGAATGGAAGTTGATGCACGGTTTGCTCATCATCCAGTGTTTCGTTGTCACAAGTAATATTGCTTATGCCATCCTCGTATAAGTCATCCTCATCTTTTAGGTCACTCTCTGTTCTGTCCAGATCGTCCCATTTGCTTAGATAATAGTTATTCTGCTTAAAGTCGCTTAACTTAAACGTCAGCTCCTCATAAGTATGCCCTTGTTTTAGAACTTTGCTAGACCAGTCGTAAACGAAACCTCTTGCCAAGTTATTCTTGATTTCCTCGTATCTTTTGATTCGTATCTCGCCAAGATTATTGATGTAAGGGAACCCACCAATGATGTAAAACAACGACTTCATAAATGACAAGCAGTCTATATCTGGCAAGTTCGTGAATGAATCCATTTTGTGTGGTTTCTCATCAAGATTGTTTACTTCTGCTGAAAACGTGAAGTTCTCCTCGAAAACAACATCTTTGATTTCGAACAAGCTTGCCGATATGCTGAACCAATAATACTGGGCTTCCGTGCCAGTTATGGCTTCGTTGTCGCTACAGAATGAAGCAGACTCATATCCTTCACTCTCCATGAAATTGAAATGGAGCCTAGACCTCTTCATTCCATCATCGCCTAGCACGGTTTCTATGCTTGTTGCGGAAAATGATGCAACCTCAAACTTCTCGATATTCTCATCGGAATAGCCACAGTTGTTTGTCTTCCAACTATGCACTACCAATTTGACGTTATCGTAGATTTCTTGTGTCAGCTTTGTGAACCAAGTCAAGTCAATGTAGAATTTTGTCTGCATCATTATGGTACATCCGTATCTAGCTATGATTCCTGCACACCCATATTTTGGATCCACATAAGCATTGAAAGAACTCGACACCTTCTTCTCCAAGTCTTCTATGTTGGACGGAAAATCCCATCCTATAGCCTTTCCGCTTGCATCGTATGCCTTACAGAAAAGATAGCCGATACCATCTTCGTAAGGCATCCAAGTTTCATCAAAATCAGGTTTCTTCTCAAAAAGTAGTGCTCTCGATGTGCCAAATACACCGGTCGTCTTGAACATTATGTTTTTAACAATCAGGTCTGCCGATATACACTTCATCGTCCTATCCATTGCTTCAAGCTGTCCATCCGTCAAGTCAGAGCCAACCAATGGCAGAACACCATACGTCACGATATTTTCTCCCTCCATCAACCACTTGGATATTGGTTCTATAGGAAGTTGCGAAAGGCTTGACTTATTCTCGCCGATGACGAAATTGGCGCCAAATGCCTCATTTATGGTGTTGATAAGGTACTTTATCGGCATAGTTGGGCGTGGAAATCCTTGTTCGACAACATATTTAAAGTCTGGGTATTTGCAATAGTTCGGGTCAGACGGATAAACTCCATAATAAGGGCAGAGTATCTTGGTCGTATTGCTATATGCTTTTGTTATGTCAGCGTTTCTTAGCCAATTAACATACCAATCAACGATACCATCGTTCTTGATGAGTTCATCGTTCTCATGCCCTTTTTTGATTAGTGCATCACGAAGCTCATTTAGACTGCAACCATTATCCTTTAGGTCTTGCAAGCCTTGAATCACGTCCCAAGTGAACACGCAAGAGTAACTCTTGTCAGAAACCTTTTCTATGTAGATAAAGGCGTTCTGTAAGATGGTAACTCCGTTGATGATGTACTCGGCTTTCAGCTTTTTCTTGGTAAGGTCACTTTTATGTCTTATATCTTCCGCATATTCCATGACCTTCCTGTTGTGATTAGTCATTGGAATCTTGAAGGTGTACGAATACGAACAATTCACCTTATCCAAAGAATTAAACATATTGCTTACCCACTTCAATGTGATGCCACTTGGAGTGCTTAGGTCAACGTAGGCACGCCCACCTTTTCCGTCATAGATATAAAGTTCCTCTTTCATATCACCAAGTCTCAATCTCTATATAGTTAAACCACTGCTCTTTATAGCCGACATGACCACACCTTTTTGCCTTTACAAGAATCTTGTCTTGCGCAAAGTCAATAGTTAGGATATACCCCAACTCCCCTGTCTGTATGATAACGCAAGGCTTTGGGTTCTTCTTGTCGGTCTTTAACTTTTTGAATTTATCGTATCTCATACCTATAGTGTTTGTGATGATGTGTCTGGTAATGTTATCTGTAGCTCGAAATCTTGTAACTCCTTGGTCTCGTCCTTTTTGTAAGAACCTGCAACCACGTTGATAGGTAGCCAAATTTCTTCTTTTTCCAAGCTATAACCAACAAACAAGTCTATGTTTGGCGAAGACAAAACCGTTGCTACGGTATCATACTCGCCCGATGTGAGATTAACCGCACCACACTTGACGGTTCTTCCGTTGTCAACGTGTATCGTCCTCTCGTGATTAGGGTAGTAAACACCATCAATGGCTACGTCTGTTTCGATAGACGTACTATCCAGCTTGTTCTTGTTGGTGAGGGTATTCTTCTTGAATAGCCAATATTCCAAGAATCCGTATTCATCTATCCATCTTAGATAATAACCTTCCTTGTCTCTATGAGGTCTCACTTTTACGATTTCATCCACATATCGGTAGATGCTTCCAGTAAACGTCTTGTCGAAAACATTTGTGAATGTCGATTTGATGGTCTCAGATTCCACCTCAATCTTGTATTGGGTTTCTGCAATACTATTGCCTGATGTTAAATCTATTTCGAATATTCCAGCCTTTGTTGTTTCTTGCTCTGTTATTTCCGACTGATGACCCATCTTTTTCTTCAATGGCTTGTCTGCTGACGGAGAGAACATAGACACCTTGAATGGAAAACCGGTATAGTGACGTACCTCTCTCACAAATCTTGCATGGTTGGAGGAGGTTATCTCTTCCATCTTGCCACACCCGAATGTATCACCCACCTTCATACTTCCCCAAATGGCTATGGTCGTGCATGATGCCAATACGATTTTCTCTCCACTAAGGGCGCAGACATTCATTGTTATCTCTGCCGAACGCTTGGTGAGGTGGTCGTATTGGAAGACTAACTCCATCAATTTGCTGATATAGCACCTTCCTCCTCCCTTGAAAAGGTTGCAAGCGATAGAGTAGGAGGTGGATCCATCTATTATTTCTACCTGCACATACGGAATGTTTGTACCCAGCTCGACAAAGATATAGTTGGGATTGAATACGAAACAATAACCGTTTGGAAATTGGATCGTTCCATTCACTATTCCTAAACTCTCGTTATTAATCGTTTTTATTATCATCGTTGACGTATTTATCGTTAATGCTATTTACTTCCAAATCGAACACAGAACTTATACCATCAGATAACTTCTCAATCTCATCTTTCAGCAAGGTATCGTATATGTCGTTATATCCCTTGTCTCGGTAAAGCTTTGTCCCTTTTTGCATGATGTTTCGAGTGACGAGGTAAGAAAAGCTCTCTATGGCTTGTTCTTGCGTCTGCTTACCCTTGGGTTGGATATTGATTCCCTTTGCCCTTACCCAATTCTTGATTACCTCACGAAAATTAGATGGAACTTTGCCAGGTCCACGTCCGTGTTGCATGGCCTCCCATTGCTTGCCACCGAACAGGACGCCGTTATTACCACTCACATTCACGTCTAGAGAAGCAACAGAGCTGCCGCTAGCATTCCTTCCCAAAGCCGTCATTCTTTGTGAAATGCCAACCTTAATGTTCCCAAGGTGTAGCGTAAGTAACTTTTGTATCTTCTCGTCTATCTCGCTCATACGGAATTATTTTTACAGATATAGCGGAAATCCCTAGAGAAGCAAAGAATTAATCTTTACATTTCTTTCTCGTCAGAATCCCTACTTTCATCCTCGCAGATTGCGACACCATCAACCTCCTCTAGCGGTATTGAGAGGACTATACCTGTCACATTTTGGTCTAGAAAGTCATAAACTACTTGGTAAGATAGTTTTCCTTCTATCAGCTCAAAGCATTCGCTTTCGTTAAGTGCCTTCACAAATCGGATGGCCAGCCTTTTCATCCGTTCTATGACATTGTCATTCTCTGTTCCATCAAAGTCGAAGTCTGTTGGACTGAGAAAGCCTATCTGTGTCTCTGGGTAGTCCTTAACTCTGGCATAGTCAAAATCAAGCGTTCCTGATGGGGGCAATACGTACACGACAGATGGCTTCACCACTTCATCCATAGCCACGTTTGCTTGCGCCCAATTCATGAACAGGTACTGAACTCCGTCCCCCAAGGATTCTGCCACAGCTTTGACCTTAGATTCTACTGTTCCATATTTTGCTATACTTTTCTTCATGATTATTTCTTTTTGGTGTATATCTGATAGAGCCTACGCTCAAACTCATTCTTGTCGTTGTCATTCTTCATACATTGGTAGATACGCACCCATGCAATGTCTCTAACCTCATTTTGGTTTGCTATGCGCATTCGTTGGGCATACCAATCAAGGACACCGAACGAACCGAAGTTTAATGACTCTATTCCTGCCGCACGTTCCTCTTGCGAATAAGACGGCTTGATGGAAGCGAATATCTTGTTGATTCTCATTATCTCGCTTGTTACGAAGTTGGAGAATCCGAACACGGCATTTACATCTTCGGCAAAAAGTTCCTCAGACTTAACCCCCAAGAGGATTTTTGCTGTCTCCCCAATAGGGTCTTGTAATGAGGCTGACGTTTGCAAGTCATCAAGTTCCCCATACGATAAGGTATTAAGCGTTGTTGGTACTTGCTTCCCACACAGAACTTGCGGGCGAGGTTGCTTACGCAATCTCTCCAACAATTCTGTCTGTTTCTCCTTGGTGCATAGCGGAAAGAACTGCAAGAACTTTCCGTATGTGCATAGGTCTTTGTCTATCTTCTTTTTCATATATCAAAGTTACATCATTTTGAACCAAGTTGTCTTTTTATTTGCATAAAGTTACTGAAAGTACGCTTTCAGTCGTTTTTTCGTGTTTGCACCTTCATGTGGGGTCCCGTTGAAGCTTTCTGTCTGCGGAAGAGCATTGCCATGATGAGCATATCCAAGTAGTCAGGAGAATGACCAAGGATAATTTTCATCACCTCTTTCTTGATGATGTCATACCTCTTGATGTCACTATCTATGTCTGCCATCTTCAAGGCACCAAGCTCATCCATGATTCTCTCACGTTGCTCTGCCGTACAGACTATCTTGATAGCCCTCTTGTTGATAAGTTCCGCTAGCTTGAATGCGCACTCTGCCTTTAGATTGGCATATCTTGGGTCTAGTGGTCTAGCGTTTCCATGGAACTCCTTGATACCATTGAGGTAACTCTCCAAGAACGAGCCAACGCCGTCGGCATCCACAACCATCAAGGAACGTGGAATGCCATCATCTATCATCATTTCCTTTAGCTGCGTCTCAACTTGTTTTCCAGGTGAGTAGTCAGTATCTATCTTGATGTAGCATACGTTTCCAACCCAAGAGCCTGCTACAAACCTATCGTGTCCCTTTCCTGCGATGTCGGCAGAACCGCTATGGGCACCGACTGGCTGAACGTGGTCGTTGGTGAAGAGGTCATTGATGGCATCGTAGTCGCAAAGTACCGATGGGTCATCATCATACTCGAAGTTACCGAAATAGAGACGCTGCACCGTGATTTTGTCCGCTTTTAGGAGGTTATCGATATAGTCTTTGTCGACATAAGGATTATCTATAGGCAGAGCCTTTATGAACTTTCTATATTCTGGTAATGTCCCTTCTTTATCTGGCTTCACAAAGTCGTTATAAATCCAATTACGCTTAGGGTTGCAAGTGTACAAGGCTTTTGGTATCGTGTGCCATCGTGTGCCATCGGCATTCGTGCCATTAAGCAGAGAAAAACGACCTTTAAGTACTGATATAGCCTTCTCGGAAACCTGCTGAGCCTCGTCTACGAAAAGGTCTGTAATAGCAAGGGAACCCAACCGGTCATATTCTGGATCACGAGGTGCGTATACTAAATCTCGGAACAGAATCTTACTTCCATTGGGGAAATACATAATACTCTTGACCTCATTAAATCGGACGCAAGGACGTATCTTCATAAGGTCAAGCATTTCCCACATTGTGACGAGAGTGGTGTCTTTGAGTTGTGTAAGTATCTCACGACACACCAATCCAACACTACCTGGGAGGGTGATACGTCTCAATATCTGCCAAATGCAACCAAACGCAGACTTTCCACCGCGTGCGCCACCGCCGTACAAAAGTTCTGTTACGGTGTCGTTCTCGGTGGAAAGATATGAGTAAGCCAACGCTTGCTTTGGGAAAAGTCTTACGTCTATTGATTTTGGCATTTTTACGTTTCCTTTTTGGTGTGTAAACTTGTAAAAGTTACATACCTTATTTTCTTCTGAATTTCGGAACATTCTCTGCATCAAACACGAACCCTTCTTTTGGCATCAAGAATAGTCCTAGATGATGCATCAGCTTGTCTAACTGCTTTAAATTGAAGTTGCGTGAGCCTTTGAGATAAGCGTAAATGTTCGCTTGGTTGAGTCCAGTAGCTTCTGCAATCTTCTCAATCTTCAATCCCCTTTCGTAGATTGTCTTTCTTATTTTTTCTCTTATCATATTATTGTATCTTTATTTTCTACAAGCGTTAGTCCTAGGTAGACGCATACTCTCTCCAAGTCAACATATGGTATAGGTCTCTTTCCATTGATGAATGGCGAGAAGTTATGTTCATTTATTTCCAGTTTCTGGCATAAGTCTCTAGACCTTACGCCTAGTTCTTTCATTCTGAGAAAGATTCTTTCATTAAGTGTTATCATCTGATTCTGTCTTTGTAAATGTTGTTAATCATATCAAAAACTTTTTCTTCCGCTGTGTCCTTTGCTCCCGTGACGATACTTGCATTTTCTCTTTCTCTCTGTATGATGGAATACATTTTTTCATCAAAAGTGTTTCGTCCAAGTAGATATGTGCAAGTTACCACGTTCTTTTGTCCGTTACGATGCGCTCTACACTCGCATTGGTCGCAGTCCGCTGCCGTCCAAGGAAATTCTAGGAATAGGATGCTTGATGCAGCGGTAAGTGTTATTCCCACTCCTCCGCTCTTGATGTTCACGACAATGAGGTTGCAGTCTGGATTGTTTTGGAATGCGTCTATTGCTTTTTGTTTTTGTTCTGGACTGTCTTCGCCAGTAACCTTGACCATTCCTTTAAACTCTCTCTTTATCGCCTTCACGACACTTTTATGAGCCACAAATACGATGAGTTTGTTTCCTGCGTCAACGATGTCGTGGATAGATTTGAGAGCTTCTTGCATCTTGCCCTCTGCCGTTATCTGTCTGAGGACATTGATTTGTACGATGACGTAGCCACGGATAGCTTTCTGTAACTCCTCATCATCAGCCTCCCTGTATTTCTGCAGGTATGCGATAAGGTCACCCTCTGCTTTCTCGTATTCTTGACGATTGCTTATCTCCAAGACGTTGTATTGCCTTATTTTCTCGGGGAGTTCTTTTAATACCAAAGACTTGTCCCTACGAAAATAACATGTCTCCCAAAGTCTATAGTTGAGTTCTGATAATCTCTCGTAATCAACATCAGGAGAACAATACCTTTCCTTGAAGAGTGCCGCACCACCAAAGTCATCCATACGCCCCATAATTTTCAGCTGTTGAATGAGGTCTTTGTTGTTTAGCACGATAGGTGTTCCGGTGAGCATATAGACATACTCTTTACCTTTACACATCGCTTCAAGATACTTGCTCCATAGAGTGGAGGCATCCTTACATCTGTGGCACTCATCAATGACTACGCTCTGAAAGATTTTTATGCGTTCGTCAATAATGAGATTTTTTGCCGTTATTCTCTTTGTTTTGCAACCTCTCACGAAAAATTTCTTCACGCTCTCGTAGTTCGTTATGAAAATCTTGCACGTTCTAGTGTAAGCGTAGTATTGCCATTTATCTTTGTTTTTGTTGTCAAGGATTACTGCATTCTTTCCCGTGAATCTCTTGAACTCCCTCTGCCACGTTATCTTCATACTCGCTGGGCATACAACTAGGCAAGGGTAGGAGTTGGCAACATCTACAGCCGCTATCGTCTGAAAGGTCTTTCCTAATCCCATATCATCGCAGTTGAACGTTCTCTTATGCGTTATCATATACTGGATTCCCTTCTTCTGATAGTCGTAAGGCTCCAATAACAGATTATGAGGATAGGAGAGTGTCGGCATTCTGTCTGCAATTCCTTCCGCTTCTGACGGATCGCTAAGATGTATTACGTCTGAGACGATGAACCTACGCTTGGCATAGTCGCAGAAAGCGTTCATCATTAGTTTGTCATCCTTATCTATGCGCCAACAACTCTGTTTCATGTCATACTCGGCACTTGGAATCTTCTTGATGAGGCCCATCAGCATATTGCTATTGCCAAAACGTAGCTCGTAATCTCTTTTGTTTTTTATTACGTATATCTTATTCTCCATCGTTGTCTGCCAGAGCTGATGGACCTTCTGCCTTTGTGTCACAGATGAGGTTTATGACCTTAGGCAAAGCTTCTCCATTAGAGGTTATATCCACAGAGTTGCCAAATCCCTCGTCTCGTCCCAATGTCTGCAAGAAGAATCTTAGCATTTGTCCATCAGGCTTCTCTATCCATCCAACAAGTTTGCCATCCTTGATTTTGGGCAATCCTAGCGCAAGGATTCTCGCCTGTCCAAGGCACTCATCAAAAAGCCTCTTGCGATGTTCGTCCACCGCCTCCTTAAACTCTGGGTCTTCTTTTACCCATTTATGTACCGCTTGTCTGGAAACACGCAGCAAGCTTGCGGCTTCGCTGATGTTCCCATGGGCAGTACTCATCACTTCTCTAAATTCATCTATACTTGGTTTGCGATTCATAAATCAAACATATTTAGTTCTTTATAATGTACTGGTTTCTTGACGCCATCAATGGCTCCTGCATTAATCATGTTGGCAAACCACCAGTTTCTACACGTATTGAACTCTTTCTTCTTCGCCTGAGGGAGATGCCAATCAATATATTCATTTGTGATGGTAATCCTGCGAGCATTATCTATTCGCAATGTACAAAACTCATCATCAATAACGATTTCATGTCCCATGGCTGGAGCGAAAGCCACATGGAGATTGTGAGACCATTCCCAGTCATCACAAACTCCACAGAGATAGTAAAGTCGTGAGTCGTCAAGCTTCAATTCTCTGTCGGGGATGATGGGACTGCCACCCCATATCCTTCTATCAAAACGACCAATCAGACATTTTGTGCAATGCTGGTTGAGGTCAATGTCTCTCACTAACTTTAACCAAAGGTACTTATAGTTCCTTTTTGGTCTAAAATATTTGATAACTACCATATCCGTAACTTTTTAAGGTTATTAATCTCGGTCACTCAGTATACAATGAACGTGATATTTGTAAATCTTGTAATACTTGTCTGACGAGAAATCTTCTCTTTTCAGATTCAATGGCAGATTTCCAAAATCCCAAATACTGCAATAACGCAACTCTTCTGGAATCTTTACGGTTTCCACATAGCGAGGCAACTTGTTATCAACAAAATCAAAGAATTCTTCTTGCAGCTTGCTGCCTTCTTCGAGATTGCAAATAGCAAAGTGATCGTAACCTTCACCATAGGATGCTTTAAATCTAGCACTAGAGCCTTTTTGCTCCAAGAACCTGTTGATTTTCTCTGCGCTCTCGTTCAGATAGTTCTGATACTCCATATCAGACTTCTTCTCTAGCT
>ERZ1035014.539-NODE-539-length-16483-cov-16.128561_pt1 | contig 16483 bp, 24 predicted proteins | sample MGYA00520620_ERZ1035014 | MGnify/ENA primary metagenome ERZ1035014 (study PRJEB33766, sample SAMN09781744) | gut metagenome | biome: gut microbiome | host: Homo sapiens | place: Madagascar | study: EMG produced TPA metagenomics assembly of the PRJNA485056 data...
AGCCATACGAGATGGTGTAAAATGATATTGCGGTTATCATTTTTACTCTTGGCAATATTTTTGGGTTTAGGGCAGAAAGCAGATCGGAAGGTACGCGCGACCCTCTGCTTCTTGCACCCGGTGCCCGCGCATAGGCACCTGATCAACAGGACGGTGTAAGGAAATTCCCCGCTTAGCTGTGAAGATTCACCGCGGCGTGGCAGCCCTGTGAAGTACCGGCGGGGATCGGAGAGTATGGGGACTTCTGGTCAACCGCTCGGTATGGTTGTATTATAACACGCAACTCTCGCAAACTCAATACGAAATGCGAGATTTGCGAAAAAATAGCAAAACGCACAAAGAAGGAGATGAGGAAATGTATAACATTTCTGAAAATTGCAAATGCCCAAAGCTTTTTGAAGAACTTGACCGACAAGATATGAAGCAAAATGAGTTCGCAAAAAGAATAGGTGCATCCACTGGAAACGTAAGTGATTGGGCTTCGGGTAAATCTTCGCCAACGCGCAGACGGTGGCCAATAATAGCGGAAGTTTTAGGAAAATCTGTTGAAGAGCTTATGGGCACAAAAAAAGAGCCCGCCGGGACTGGCGGGCTCGATGATGTGAAAAAGCAGGTCGTTGAGTTAATGGATGATATGAGCCAAGAGGAAATCGATGCACTTTTTACTCTGCTCAAGTCTAAAGCAAAGAAGTGACCGATTTGTTTTTGAGCTGTTCGGCTTTTCGTTTTTTCAAAAATGCGAGGGCTTCATCTAAAAGTTCTGGATGTTCGTCTAAAAAGTCCAAAATGTCTTTAACGGTCACTTGTAACACTTCCTTTTGTTGTATTCGCAATTCTATATTACAACGGCTATAGGTTGAAATCAAGAGAAAAGAGGAATTTCGAATGAAAATTGCGGAAAAATGCAAAGTTGTTGTAGCGGGCGCAATGATAGCTGCTTTCTTGGCCTCTTGTTCTCCATCTGATTCCGCTCCCGGTAGCAGGCCGCCCAGCGGATCAAGTGGGAGTACGAACCCGCCAGCGTCCTCCTCATCTTCTTCAGAAAGCACAGATGTACCCGGGAATAAAATCGACTTTTCCATTTATCCTGTGTCCGACCCTTCCACATGGTCTTATTTTGAGCACTATAAGTATGAGGCCAAGGTACAGGAAAACGGAATGGTAACAATCACCGGCGTTACACTCGAAGATGTTATACCGACACTTCACCCGGACAATATCATCTATCTGGACGGATACCCGATTGATTCGCATTTTGGTGCTAAGTACGCATGGGATGGCAAAAATTTGCGGTGTGTCGTGCAGCCGACAAAACAAAACCAGAAATTATATAAGGATAGTGAGCTTACAGAAAAGCCCGGTTACAAATATGTATGCTTCCGCACATTTTACGACCGGGTTGAAAGCATCCTTTCTGTAAGCTACGAGATGGAGCTGGAACTTGGCTACAAATGGAACGGATGGGTGCCGGATGAAAAACTGGATAGTATCGTTTCCGGCTTAAAAGAAGAGTATAAGCAAAGCTATCATAAGCAGGTTATCGTGCTGGAAAAAGTTCCGCTAAACAAAGAGGGAAAACCTGATTATAAAACATTTTTGTTCAATGGGAAGTTTTACAGATGAAGAACAATAATCAGCAAAAATCTCCGGGTTGTCTGTATATCCTGTTTAACGTTTTTGTGGTGATGCCTTTTCTGGTTTTTCTGATATTTTTCGCGTTTTCACTTTTGTTTACAATTTGCAGTAAGGTACACCCGGCAGTTTTAGTTTTAATTCTTATTGCCGTTGTGGCCGCTGCCGGATACGCCCTTTACAAAAAGCACGAAAAGAAAAAGCAGTCAGAACAGAACCACGTTGAAACCGTTTTGCAGCGCACAGTTGCTTACCATGACCCTGCAAAAAGAGAGCCATACCAAGCGCCGCAGCCGCCAGATGGCTTGTATGAGCAGGATCATCTGGCTAAACTTGCCGCCGATCAGGACGCAAGACGCGCCGCAGACGCGCATTATCAGGTGGTTGTCATCGACTTTGAGACCACCGGCCTGAACTGCGACACAGATGAAATTTTGCAAGTGTCCATCATCGACCAGGACGAAAACGTGCTGATGAACCAGTATTGCCGGGCAGTCCGGCACAACAGCTGGGAAAGCGCTTCTAACGTGAACGGAATATACCCGCCCCGGGTTGCGTTCTGCCCGCCGTTTGAGAAGGTAGCGCCCTATGTGCAGGATATTCTTTACCGCGCCGACAAAGTTCTGGCTTACAACTGCTCGTTTGAGCAAAGCTTTCTAATGGTCAATGGAATAAACCCATACATTTTGTTTTGGTGTGACCCGATGAAGGAAATTGTAGATTACTGCAACGCTACCAGCGGCGGCCACCGCTCACGCATGGCATTGCAAAGCGCTGCAAGAATAATCGGGTACGACTACAACGCGCACGATGCTTTGGAGGACGTAAAGGCAACCTTACAGGTGCACAATTTTGCCACAAAAAGCAAAGAAGTCAAAGCACAAGCTCCCGCGCCGACAAAGTCGAAAAGCCGTCCCGGTCATGTGCGATACCCTGAAAACAAACAGGCGAACCCGCAGCACCCTCTGTACGGAAAAACGCTTGTGATAACAGGCCAGCTGCCGATTGATAGAGAGCAGGCTTGTCTGCAAGCCGCAGCGCTTGGTGCAAAAGTACGCACAGATGTTAGCCCGCGCACGCAGATCCTTGTCTGCGCGCAAAGGGAAGAGGAATGGGCTGAACGCTTTGGCGAAAAGTCCTGCAAAATAAAAAAGGCAGAGCAGATGAACGCCGAAGGTGCAAACATTGAGTTTATGAGCGGTGAAAGGTTCATGGAGCTTTTGCACCAGCCCGCCGGGGGCAATTAACAAAAAGGTGTCCACTGTGGACACCTTGAACGCCCGACAAAATTAACTTTGAGGTTAACGCTCCTGATCACACGGACAAGGGGACACTGCCGGCACTGCAACGATGCGCCCATTGACGTTGCGATACCGTGCACCGGGGTCGTGGCCGGCGTCGTGATCCTTAACGGCAGCCTTCAGGATCTGGAAGGCGGCATCGTAGGCAGACCCATCAGACCCGGCCTGCGAAAGGTGATAGACAAGCTTACGCACGTTGTCCTGTGCGTAGGCGTAGAGCATAGCTTCCTTGGTTTTTGTGTTGGTCATAACTTAGCCCTCCCACGGCTTGCGGCTTCCATCAGCGTTCTGCGGTTTGGATGCCGGCATGCCGTCAATGATTACCATATCTTCCGGGATTTCGTTCAGAACCTTGATGTTATCCATTATTTTTGCACTCCTTCTGGATTTTTTTGACAATTATGTTATAACACGGAAAAGGGAACAGATTCGACAACAAATTTTGGAAGTATGTGGTAAACCAAAAAAGACGTGAAATCGGTCGAATTTTGTGAAATTGTCGAAAAAAGGGGGATGTTTGGGAATGGATGATTGGGTATTACGCGTTGCGGAAACACTGGAAAAAGCAAGGGCAGAGGCCGGAATCAGCCAAGCCACACTTGCAAAGCGAATGGGCGTGAGCCGACAAAGCGTAATTAAGTGGGAGCAGGGAATCAACGCGATCTCCTTTCCCATGATGATGCAGTGGTTCGTGGGTTGCGGCGTTTCGCTGGAGCGGTATCTGGATTCTTGCATCCACCCGGGGCTGCTGGAACGGCTGGAAGATGAGCCAACCGACAAAGAGAAGCGCCGTATGCTGCATGAGGCCATAGAAGAGTGCAGCGCATACGAGGTAGACACGCTCTTGTACATCCGCTACGGCGCGCACGGATCGGACCATCTGAGCGTGCTTACCGAAATGGTGGCCAACCTGCACACGCCGCTGCGGGACAGGGTGGCCGTGGTCAATACGATCTTGAGCCACTACGAGATCGCCATGGCGACAAAAACGGATGTAGATCCCGAAGGGCTGCAACCGAATATAGAAATGCTGTGTCAGGCACGCGACTGCGGAATGGCAGCAGCCAAAAACATGGAGGATGTCTACTCCATAAATAAGGAGGCGGTAGAAGATGCCAAGAAAAAAGACGAAACGCAATGATGGCCGGTATGAAATCAAGCGGAAAATGCCAGACGGAAGGTATAAGCACTTCCTGGGCGCTACGATTGCCGAAGCGACCGCAAAGTATGAAGAAGCTTACCGGCAGGCAACGCTGGAAGAAAGCAAAAATAACGGCGGCGCTACCTTCCGAGAAATGGCAATAGCGTACAAAGATTACATTACAGGCTCGACAAAGCCGGTAAAACGTGGTACAATAAACGCCTACGTCAAGAATATCCCTCCGCTCCTGGAATGCTTTGGCGACACGCCGATGGCTGACATCGACACGCAGGCAGTCTGCGGATACATGGAGCGCATGAAGATGGACGGCAAGGCGCTGCATACTATCACCAATGCAAAAAGCGTGCTGTCCTGTATCTTTACCTTCTGGTGCGCAAATTATCACGGTACCAGCAACCCGGTTCTTTTGGCAAAACCACCCGCCGGGATGAAAAAGGGCAAGCGTCTCGAGCCGACAAAAGAGCAGCGGGATATCATTGACGCGCATCCAGAGGGGTGCGGTTTCTGGGCGCAGCTATTCGAGTACACCGGGCTTCGCCTCGGCGAGGCGAACGGTCTGCAGTGGAAAGACGTAGATTTTGAGCAGAATGTGATCCATGTGCGTTCTGCAATGCCGTGGGACAGCAACCGCGCCTATGAGGAAACGCCAAAGTCAGAGAAGGGATACAGAGATGTGCCCATCTTGACGACCTTTCGCCCGATGCTGTTGGAGCAAAAAGCCGGTCACGCGGACACGGACTATGTAATGTCCGGCGAAGCGAAGCCGCTGTCTCAGTCACAGTATGAGTGGCGCTGGGCGATCTACTGCCGGGATCTCGGCCTGAGTGAGAAGCAGGAGAAGCGCGCCAGGATAAAGGACAAGCCGGGCGAGTACAGGGTGTACTACAAGTGGAAAGCGCTTGTGACGGCGCACCAGTTCCGGCATTTTTACGCGACAAACCTTTTTTACGCCGGCATCCCGGACATGGTGGCCCAGAAACTTATGGGTCATGCAGACATTTCAACGACCCGAAAGATATACCAGCAGCTGCGCGATGAAGAGGACAAGCAGTACATCGCAAAGCTGGATGCGTATGTCCAAAGCAAAAAGTAGGTCTGCAAAAAGTCTGCAAAGCTAAGAAAAAACACGACTTGACGCGATATAAAGGGGGTTCGAGTCCCCTCCCTCGCACCAAATGAAAATCCGCATGAATGCTGGAAAATCCAGTGTTCATGCGGATTTTTTGCGTTTGCGGTAGCTCGAATACTATCAAATACTAACCGATATTTGCACTTACTTGCTATCCCAAAGTCTGCAAAAAGTCTGCAAGACTTATGCGTGATCTACAATGTTTGCCCAGTACTCAACCAGCTTACCATCCACAGCATCTTTGTCCTGTAAGAACGCTGCGGCCATGTCCGCGTAGAAGTTGGTGTTGTCCACGCTGTACATTTTCGCAACTTTGCCGTAGTCGCTGTACATCATGTTCATGGTGGCCCAGAAGTCGTTTTTGTCGCAGGTTACGCCGCGCTGTTTGGCAACGTCCTGTGTCTGTTCCAGCGTCCAATGGCAACCCTTCGTGCCGTCAGCGTTCACCATGCTGTCGCACCATTCCTCCGCTTCTTCGTGGGTGAGGTGCTTGCGTGGCATCTTGATGGAGCGGCTGTCTGCACCGCCACGTTCGTACTGCCCAGACCGTTTTTCCCAGTCTCCGTTCTGCGAAAAGCCAATCTGCGGCATCTTGCGCCCATACTCTACGTCAGGGTAGCGGGGGATAGGGTAGGGGTCGAGGTAGCGGTTTTCCTCCTGCGGATAGTAAGGATGGCGGTCATTGCCGTCTTCCAGCTTGCGCAGACGGCGTTCCAGCTCACGCTCCCTGCGGTCACGCTCTTCCTCAAGGCGGTCACGCTCCGGCTCACGGTCTTTGTCGTGGTCACGGAGCATCATCATGCGGCGAAAATTAGTCTTGCCCATAATCTATACCTCCTCAAGAAATGGACGCAGGCGCGCCGGCGTGGGAACGGCAGAAGCAGCCCAGATATTTGAACGAGCCGGTGCCGGTGGCAGACGTTGCAACGCGGGTGGCGTAGCGGGTGCGTGTGTGGATGCTCTCGGCGGTTGCCTGAGCGCAGTTGCAGTCGGTCAGAGGGTATGCGGTAGTTCCTGCACCGATGGTAATGACCACAGGGGCGTTGATGGTGGTCGTGTCCGGGATGCTCTGGGCAACCACGATGCAATACTTCTCTCCGTTCTGGTATGCGCCAGCAGGAATGTTGATGGTCAGCGTGTCGTTAGCAAACGTGACCGCCTGACTGACGACCAAGTGCGGGCAAAGTTTGCAGCTTGTTTTGCAAGCCATAATGTTTTCCTCCTAAAAAATCAGGGGCAGAGGTGTCTTACCCCTGCCCCGATGGTTCACCCGGTGTTATCGGGGAGTGTGTGGGTTAGCAGCAGCCGCAGCAGTTCACGCCCACGTTGGGGTTTGCCACCTGATAAGCGGGAATCGGACGAGGATTGACCCGGTTCAGGATGGTATCAGTCTGCTGGGACATCACGGTGGTCAGAAGCGCATTCTGCCGATCCTGAGAAGCCGCGAACTTCAGGCTCTGGTTCTCAGCGGTCAGAGTGGCAATCTTATCCTGCGTGAAGTAGTCCATCATGCTGCGGAAGTTGGCGTTGCAGTTGTCCACGATGGCACGGGCATTGTCTGCGATGGCCTGACGGGTAGCGCAGTCCTCCGTTGCGATGGTGTACTTCAGGTCGCCGATCAGCTGCTTGTTCTCGCAGCAGCAAGATGCAAGCTGCGTTGCAAGTGCGGTCTGACCAGCCTGTCGTGCGTTGCCTTCCTGCATGATGGCAAGGCTAATGGCGTTGTCGCCGTTGGACACGCTGCGTTCCAGACCGTTCACGAGCTGTGCGTTCTGGTAGCCAAGCTGACAGATGGCGCTGTTCACACCAGCAAAGCCGTTTGCGATGTTGGCGTTAATGCCATTGATCTGCGCCAGCTGGTCATAGCCCAGAGAGCAGATACCGCTCTGGATTCCCGCCAGAGAGCGGGAGGTATCCTGCTGATAAAAACCTTCAGACAGAGCCGCGCGGGTGTCTGCGCCGCCCTGACCGGTTGCGCCAGTGCCAACCAGATAGGGAATGTAGCTGTTCATGCCGTTGTCGCCACCGTTGCGCCCGTTGCCGTAGTTGCCCCAGCCGAAGATGATGGCGAGGATGATAACCGCCCACAGTCCTTCGTTGCCGAAGAAACCGCCGTTGTTATTGCCGCCGTCCTGCCCAGCCAGATAGCCAGTTGCAAAATCGTCCATAACAAAACTCCTTTCAGTTTTGCGTTATGCTATCCCGTCGCCGTGTGCGATGGGCGAAGCCAAACAAAAGCGGTTTTTGTCAAGTCCGCAAAACTGAGAAGCGTTTCGCTTAGAGGGATGCTTATTTGGGGATTATCAAATCAGCTTGGAGGATTGTTTTTTTCGTCTTCCGGGTCATCCCACTTTTTGCTGGCAGCACCGAAAATCAAGCCAAGCATTAAAGGAACCCATATTTTGTCATCGCCGCACAGATTTTTGATGTCAAAATCTTTTTCGGAATGGCTGTTTTCAATATCGTCCATTGTAAAACTTCCTTCACTTCGGAAGCGTCAGATTCAGGACGCTTGCCAGCTGGTTCAGGTCGATGCCCCGCTCTTTGGCGAGGTTCTGCGCCATCGTTCTGAGCTGTGCTTCGTTCTTGCCCTGAATCAGGTTCAGCCCCTGCATGATGGGTGCGCTTTGCCCACCCAACTGCTGGATAAGCCCCATCGGGTTCTGCCCGGCGCGAGCAAGGTTTGCAAGCTGCATGATAGGGCTATGAGTAATCATGTCAAACGGAGAGGACATCGTTATTCTCCTTTCTTCGCTGTGGCAGTGGGCTTAGAAAAGCTCTTCTGCCACTTTTCCAGTTCATCCAGCCGGTGGACGAGGGCATTGTACTGCTCAATAGGCACATACTGCTGTGTCGGTGCAGCGGTTTGCTGTGCCTGTTGTGCTTGCATTTGCCGCCATGCTTCCGGGCTGTAAAACTCCTGCACATAGGATTCGCAGGTGTCCGGGTTGAGCCGCTTGCAGTAGATCACGCCGCTGCGCAAGTCCGGGCAGTAGGTCGGTCTGCCGTACAGGTCTGACGGTATTGCCAAAAATTCTTCCCTGCTGGACACAGGTCTACCGAGCAGCCAACCGCCATCCTGTGCCGACTGCTGAACAGGCTGCTGCCCATTCATCGGCTGTGGGCGCTGCGGCTGCTGTATCTGCGTATTGGGCAGGGGAGTGGTAAGACCCACCGTGCCCATGCCGCCGTAAGGATTGACAGGCTGCTGCGGAACGTAGGGTGCTCCGGGTGTCGGATAATAGCTCACAAAACATCCCTCCTTGTGCATCCAGTGTACTGCATCGGCAGAAAACGAGAGACAACGAATGCACAACGAAGGGCAAAAAAGAAAAGCGCCCACACGGAAAAATCCGCATGGACGCAAAATTTATTATAATATTTTTGCTGAAAGTATTTACATTGGATAATATTTGTGCTATAATAAGGGCGTAAAGAGAAGCACATAAAACGGAGGAACGGACGATGAAAAAGTACAATATGCACGAGATCATGAGCGCAGCATGGGCACTGTACCGCAAGTGGGTTGCACCTTACAAGTACAACAACACCCGCGTGCCTGCTATGTACTCTTTTGCGAACGCTCTGAAGAACGCATGGACTGAAGCCAAATGCGCAGCTGAAAAGGCTGCTGCCGGTATCGTGCGTATGCGCTATGCTCAGTATAAGAGCGAGTACGCCAACTGCAAGACCGTTGATGGCAGCTACGACAAGGCAACCAAGACCATCGAGGTCATGACCAAGATCATCCGCAAGGTTGAGCATGCCGTTTATACTGCGCCCGTCCAGACCCGCCGTGTGAATGTTGCCGCGATCCGCGGCCTGTGCCCTCGCTGCCACACCTACTGCTACGGCGATTGCACCGCACGCTGAACACGATCACAAAATACAAAAAGGAGATTTTATCATGACGAAGTTTTATGACGGAAGCAAGATCGCAAGCATCGAGATGACGGATGCCCAGACCGGCGCGAGCTTTGAAGCCGACTTTTTTGAAGTCGGTGGTCTGAAGTATAACATGGATCTGGATGCCTACAAGGTAGATGATGTTGAGTACCTGATCGACTACGCAAACGACTACGCAAACGGCACGAACCCCGATTTTGACGGCAAGGGCGACTGTGCCGTTGATTGCAGCGTCGAGGAACTGTAATGGGAACCCCCAGAAAATACCTCGCCGGTCATCGACCCAAATCGCTGACCGTTTTGCGCAAAGGAAAAGCATCGCGCAAGTGCAAGTGCTGTGAAAAGAACTTTTGGGCAGACGCCGGATCAGACGTGTATATGTGCCCGGAGTGCGCAAAAAAGGCCAGATCAGGCAGTGTGCTGCGCACCAGAGTGTGCCAGATGTGCGGTGCAGAATTTGAAGGTTACCCGCGCAGCAAATATTGCCCGGACTGCCAAAAAATCGCAAAGGCAGAAGCGAGCAGGCAAAGCAAACAGCGGAAGAAGTCCGGGACGACCCGCGCCATCGGGAGTGTTGATATCTGCCAAAACTGCGGGCAGCCATACACCGTTACGGGCGGCTTGCAGAAATACTGCCCGGACTGTGCCGAAAAGGTCACAAGAGAAAACATACAAGCGCACAAGAGGACGTACAACGCAGACCGCGCTGAGCAGTTGAACGCCCACAAGGATGAAATGCGTTCCAACAGGCGCGTGTGCGTTGTGTGCGGGAAAACTTTTGACAGCAAGACCCGCACTATCACCTGTTCGCCGGAATGCGCTAAAATTCGTGCCGAGCAAATGCGAAAACAAAACCGACAAAAGAAAAATAAGAAAAAGGAGAAAGCGAATGCAAAAGATAATAGACGGCCGGAGATATAACACGGAAACAGCCCGGTTTATCCGGGGAATCAGCTGCAGCGCCGACAAGCCAACGGGCTGGGAGGAGCGTTTGTACCGCACAAAATCCGGGCTGTGGTTTTTGCACTCTTTTGGCGGTAAAAAAAGCCGCTACGCAGTCCCGATCATCCAGCCCATCAGCGAGGATGCAGCAGTTGCGTGGTTAGACGACAACTTTGGCCGCGAGGTCGTGCAGGAGGTCTTGTGTAAGGTTTCCGGGGTCGCAACGCCTGTTACCGTGCTCATTCCGCAGCAGCTGATGGATGCGCTGGAACAAAAACGCGCCGAGACCGGGCAGTCCCGCACCGATGTGGTGCTGGATGCGCTGAGAAATTTCCTGAAATAAAAAAGCGCCCACGCAGCATAACACCGCGTGAGCGCTTTTTTGTTAAAGGGCTTCACATTGGAAGCAAAAATAAAATATCACGTTTTGACTTGAAAGACAAGAGTTTCGACAAAACTAGTGCGAATAAAAAAATCCCCCCACTTTGCCTACAAAGCAGGGGATTTTTTGTGCCGCACAAAAACGGCTAAGTATAATTAAAGCACCTTATATATAACGATGGCGTGTTCCAAGGGATGCTTAATTTCTTCGTCACAATGAACACAATTAACGGTTTCAGGAATATCAAATATGGTATTATACTTTTTTCCAATGAAACGCTGGCAATGTGGGCAATAAATCTCAAGGGCTTGCGCTACGATACCAATTGACACACAGCGTTCCAAAAGAGTATAAACTTCTTTGATTTCCAAACCGGTTTCTCGGTGCAGAGTGGCAGGACAAATCCAGTCCCCAGAATGGTAATATTCCAAGAAGCCTTCAAGGCGACTAGAGTAGCATTCAAATTTCAGATCCCTGAGTAAAGGAGTCGCTTTCGCAAAGATATTTGATTGCATCATTCAAACGCTCCTTTCCTACGTTTTTGCATTCACCGATAATATGTTACAATAAAGTATACCACAAATCGTGCAAAAAGAAAAGCGGCAGACCCGAAAGCCTGCCGCTTCAATGCGTTTCGTAAGAAATCGCACCCAATTAAGATTATGCTATCACGCATCCAGCATTTTGTCAATAATTTTCAGCCTATTGCCGATTGATGTCCGGCAATACGGCACACGCGCTGCAATATCAACTTGGCATAGCTGGTCAACGTACCGCAACCGGGCGATTTTCCGGTCATACCTCCCAAGCGGCGCACGTTTTATCACAGCTTTTATCTGTTCTGCATTAAGCCCTTGCAACGCTGGCGGAAAGACTATGCGAGCCGCCGCCACGGACAACACCGAGCCAGAAAGGCTGCGGAAGCTGTCCGGCGTTGCGCACCATCACGGGGACGTTACCGAGATGGTCAATTTCGCCGCATCTCTTGATTTCGCAAAATCGTTTCTGCTCGTATGTAGTGCTTGCCATGATATCCTCCTTACTGCTTTTGCAGTGCCGCCCGGGAGCGGTCAAAGAAAAGCTGAATGACTTTACTCATGGTCTCTTCCGTGATTGCCCAGCTGACCAGCTTGCCCCACCGGCTGTTGTTCAGATAGTGACGCAGCATCTTGACGCACCACGCCTTGCGCTCTGCGCCGCGCTTCGTGCCCTGAATCTCCCGCTCTGCTTGGTCAATAAGGTTGAGCGCAAGCGTCTTGACCGCTGCGCCGTAGCCCAGACGGATAAGCCCCAACGCAAGCGACACAGCGCCCACAACGATGAGCACCAGCGCCAGCCACGCGGGCAGCGGGGTGAGAATGGTATTAAGGATTGCTTCCATGATTGGTTACTCCTTTCAGCAGGTAATTGTTAATGTCGGTCTTGCTTTTTAGCATACTTTCCCGATTGTTGCCGGATAGTTGCGCATCCAAAAGGTTCTGCACGCCAACGAGGACAAGTCGCATTTCTTCGTCAATGCCGTCAAATCGCCGGAGGTCTCTTGCAAGGGCTTGTGTATGCTGGAACTGCCCCTGTTCCAAGGTGCCGACGCGCTTGTCCAGCTTATCCAGCCGCTTGTTCTGCGCGTTGTCCGGCTCCTGTGCCTTCTTGATGTACTTATGGATGATTTCCAGCACCTTGTCGATCGTGATGGCAGCGGCGCACAGGCTGCCCAAGATGCCCAGCACCCACAGCAAAGCTTCTTTTTCGGTCATTTGCCCTCCCGGAGACGGGTCAAGCCCTTCTTTGCGATGATACGGGGGTAGTTGAGGGTGGTTACATTGAGGTCTACGTTGCCCGTGATGCCCGGCACGCTGCCCTTGCTGGTGTGTTGGTGGGCGTTGTACTTGAAGTCCACCTTCGGGGTCTTGCCGGTGTAGTCAGCAAGCCACACGTCATAAGGGTGCAGAGCCGCTCCACCCACAAAGAGATGTGCCTTTGCAAAGCTGGTGTAGGTGTAGAGCTGGGCATAGAAGCCCATCTGTTCCACCTCATGCAGAGCATAGGCGGTCAGGTCGGTCAAGCTCTGCTTGTCCAGATTGCCCAGCTTGTTGTCCTCCACGTCCACGCACACGGGCATAGTGAGCTCTTTGCCGCGTACCGCTTCCCGCACAAGGGCCAGCTCTGCATCCGCCATAGCCTCGCTGGTGGCGTAGGTGTAGTAGTAGGCCCCCACGTCCAGCCCGGCAGCCCGGGCGTTGCGGTAGTTGTGCTCAAAGGTCGGGTCGATGTACAGCCCGTCCTTGCGTTTGCTCAGCTTGCTGTTGGTGGATACCGTCTTGAGCATTACGCCCTTGTAACCAGCCGCTTTGACCTTGCGCCAGCCGTCGAGGGTAATTTTGCCCTGATACCGGCTCACGTCGATGTAGCGGTAGGGTGGTGCGCCCTCCCAGCCGGGGGGAGCGGCGCTCTGGGTGTCCACCATGGACACGGGACCAGGCTCTGCAGTGGAGTTGTCTGCCGCTTCCTTTGCGTGGGAAAGGGCGGAAAATAGGCAGGAGAGAAAAGTCAGGAGGTTCATGTGGTCACGTCCTTTCGGTTTTTGGTAAGATAAAATTACAGAATAGTTTTAACAATTTTATCCGCAATTATGTTTCTTGTCCTAAAGGTTGGATGAGTGCCATCTTGCGTATAATATCTGTTTGTAATCGAATTTGCTCCAAGAGAACGATATAAATTTATGCACGGAAGGTTATATGTAAAAGCTACATCATTTTCAATCGCATTCGAGAAATCATACAAATATATTCCATTATTATTAGGATTTATATTGCTATCTTCTCCATCGGAAATGCTTCTCCAATAAGGACAAATAACAACGATTCTAATTTGCGGATATTTCGCTTGCAATTTTTTTAGTGCTTTAGAATATACTTCCTTAAAAGTATCAATGGAATAATTATATCCCCAATCATTTGTACCATAAAAAACAGTTATAAAATCAACATTCACAAAATCAACATCTTTTAATGTGATTAAATGTTCAGCATAATTTGCAGTTGAAATATTTCCAACTTTTGCATCTTGCTCTGACCAATCACCAGATATAATAGCATCTACAAGTCGGTTGAAAGAAAACGGCATATAATTCTTGTCCGCATGGTCAATTACAGAGGTTCCACTAAATCCAACATTGATTGCCTTGATTTCAGGATATTTCTTTGAAATCATTTCTGGGTATCCAGTTTCATGTCCAAACATACCTGTAATGGAATCTCCCATGCAAACAATAGTGCTTTTTATTTTTGTCGATGGTTTCGAGAATCCGATTATATTTGCATTTCTGTCAGATACTGCAATCATTGAAGGGTATAAATGCCTTGAAAATTCCACAGAGGATGCTGATTTGTACGAAATTTTAATATCGTTTGTTCTCAACCAGTAAGCAAATTCATCACGTCCTCCACCATTTTGATAAATAGACAACGTTCCCTGTGAACTCAAACCAATACCATTGGTATTGTTAAATGTTTCGTTATAGGTTTTTAATTCCATCCCCGAAATTGTGATTTTAGCAACTGTGTCGTTATTCATCGGCAATATGCTTTTATCATAATCAGTGGCTATATTCTCAAACGGAATAGTAGTTCTATATTTACCGTTGGCTGCTGTAGATGATGAATAGGCACTTACATTTTTTGGAAGAGATACCGTTTTCAACATCGTTTTATATTCAACAAAATCTGTAAGAACTCCATATTGGAGCATGATATTACTATAAACAATTGTATTGGCGCTTGTTACATTGTTTAAACATGTATAAAAACGAATCTCTATTACATCCCCCGCAGAAACTTTCAACATACAGTACAGCCGTCCTATGCCGTAAAGAATTTCCGCATCACTGTTTTTTGTGTTTTTAACGTTTACAGCAACATCTTCAGCATTTTCTCCTTTGGCATTGCACGAAAACCATAAATTTCCTGTAAACTCAGCGGTGTAGTTACATACAACAGCCGTGACCGCCCTTTCTTCCATTTTTCCCCTGATAATCTTTAATCCATTATCTTGATGAGTAATAGTGTGTAACGAATTATATGAGTTTGCATAAAGAGGGATATTTGTATAATCAAAACGATTTTGCAAGTAAACAACTGATGTATCATTATCAATTTCGGCGTTGTAAATTTCTTTGTCCACAAATATTGTTGAACCATCTAATTTGCATTTAACCGTTCCGCTCGTATCAATTATATCTTCCTTTAGCTGGCCAACCGCGTCACCGGTAGCCTTTGCATCCGCAGCCTTGCCGGAGAGGGAGAGGGTGGGGTCGATCGTATTTTTGAGCTCTTCCACCGCCTGGATTACCTGCGTCCACGATTCGTTAGAGATCTGCGTGACGTAGAAAAAGCTCTGGATTTCCGCGGTGCTGTCGTAGCGGTCGTTTTTGCAGTCGCACTCGATAGGCCAGCTTTTGAGCATATAGCCTTTTCCGGTCGTTACGCAGAGCACGATGCTCACATGCCCCGGCACTTGCAGCGCCTGACGCGCGATCTCGCAGGTGACAACGTTTCCGGACACGGCACAAGCTGCCCGCTTACCTGCGCCGTCGTTGATGGTATCGTACCAGCCCTGATTTTGGGGGCCGAAGCCACGGTACATGATGCTGTAAGCGGCTCCTTCAGGTGCAGTATACGCTTTGCCGTTTTCGTATAGCGTCGCCTGAAAAAACAGGCTCTGGCTGTCGTTTTCCACCGCGCTGATGTGCTGCGGCAGACCGGGATTATCAAAATCAATCCTGATTTTCTGCATTTGCTTCCTCGCTTTCCTCCGGCAGCGGGCTAAAAATCAAATTCTGCCCGTCCCAGATATAGTCATTGCCGCCGTTGCTGTTGGCCGGAAAATCCTCAAAAAGCAGCTGATCCGGCGGCAGCTCTTTAGGAATGACGCTTTTCAGCGTCCAGCCTCCGTTTTTGATGCGCCCGTCCGGGCACACGGTGCACTGGTATAAGTAGCCATCTTTTTTCACAATAGCCCTCCTTACAAAAAACCGAAAAGTTCTTGCGGAACGCACACGGCGTTGTTATTGTACCACCCATCGGAACCAGGACTTTGCAAACTAAAACTTCCCGTTTGTGTTAAAGGAAGAATAGGGTCCGGAGTGGACTTTATTGTGTATTTTGAGGTACGTTCTTTTCCGGGTCCAAACACGATTCTATCTTGATAAACCGTTATGTTTCGAAAATGCGGTGTGTTCCACGCATACATAAGCGTGTAGGTTTTTCCGTTCACCGGTATGATACTGGATACTCTGCCGCCGCTGCCGCCGCCGGCGAACCATGTGGCACCTTTTGTGCTCTCGTAGGTGATCAGGATAGCGGAATAACCGGTAAGGTCCACATAATAGGTTTGTTCTTCAAAAGTTTTAAGTGGCTCGCCGGTTTCTTCGTTCTGCCAGCTGTGGATAACCAGTTTGTTTTTTACGCCATTAAGTTCCAGCCCTTTTTCGTTTATCGTGTAGTTAAAGCTTCCGGGTCCGAACTGGATGCCGCCATCGTCCGTTTCGCCAATGTAGTCTGTTGCCACACGGCTTGCGTCAACAGCGCGGTCATTCGTGGTGCTCATGCGGTTGCGGTCTTTCACGGTGGTTCTTGCAAGCTTTTCGCTTGCCTTGCCTACATAGACCGAGGCATACCGGTCGTGCAATACGTCATAATCGGTCTTTGTCACTCTTGCCAGCGCATTCACGCCAAGGCGCAGGTAACGCACCTCTACCGTATCGCCGCGCAGGATAATCTTGTTTTTCTGGTCTTTGTACTCTACGGTTTTTTCCAGCTGCACATAGCTTACGGTCAGGCTCGGCTCTATTTTTCCAATCTGGTTTTTAGACAAGAATTCAGTAGTAGCCTTCCGCATACTGGCATCCGAAGGCGCTTTCTGGAAGTAGCTGCTCAAGTCCAGCGGGTAAATTTTCTGGTATCCCTCGATATCAGATGCCTTTATGGGGTCCAGCGCGTAAAACTTGCCCTTCTGCGCGTTTGCCCAGTACG
>ERZ1035014.542-NODE-542-length-16446-cov-16.303764_pt1 | contig 16446 bp, 17 predicted proteins | sample MGYA00520620_ERZ1035014 | MGnify/ENA primary metagenome ERZ1035014 (study PRJEB33766, sample SAMN09781744) | gut metagenome | biome: gut microbiome | host: Homo sapiens | place: Madagascar | study: EMG produced TPA metagenomics assembly of the PRJNA485056 data...
ATTGCTCAATAATGAGACAATCACGAGGGAAAAGGCACTCACGCTTCCTGCCGTGTCAGGTGCTGTTGATTTTATCAGTGGTTCGATTGCATCAATGCCTGTGAAGCTTTACAAGTACAGAAATGGCAAGGTTGAGGAAGTGCAGAGAGACAGCCGTGTACGAATGCTTAATGGCGACACTGGAAACACGCTTGACGGGTTTCAGACAAAAAAAGCCATGGTCGAGGATTATTTACTCGGCAAGGGTGGATATTGTTTTATTCAAAGAGACAGACAGAACATCGTGACGGCACTGAAATATATTCCAGATATAGACGTTACCGTGTGGTCAAATTCCGACCCGATGAACCGTTTCATACAGTTCTATGTTGGGACAAATAAAATATATCCATGGAACATGGTCAAGTTGTTGAGGAACACCAAAGATGGAGCAAGCGGAAAGGGATTGACGGAAGAAATATCTAAGGCCCTTGAAACAGCATACAGTACGTTGGTATATCAGCTTGGACTGGTTCAGACAGGCGGTAATAAAAAAGGATTCTTACAGGCAGAGCGTAGGCTTGGACAGGAAGAAGTGGACAAGCTCAAAGAAGCATGGAAGAGGTTATACGCCAACAACACCGAATCCGTCATGGTTCTAAACAACGGCATCAAGTTTCAGGAGTCGTCAAATAGTTCAGTTGAAATGCAGTTGAATGAGAGCAAGAAGACTTTACAGAATGAAATAAATGGAGTATTCCATATTCACAGTGACTTCAACCTGACATTCAAGGAAGCGATATATCCGATTATTAAAGCATTTGAGACAGCTATAAACAGCACACTGCTGTTAGAAAAAGAAAAACGAAACTTCTTCTTTGAATTTGATACGAAAGAAATTGTGAAAGCAAGCATCAAGGAAAGATTCGACGCTTACAAGGTTGCAAAAGAAACAGGACTTATGACTATCAATGAGTTGCGCCGAATGGAAAATCTCAATTACATTGAGGGCATGGACGTGATCAATGTTGGACTTGGCGCAGTATTGTATGACACCAACACAGGAATTTATTACACGCCAAACACAGGGCAGGTGACAGGTGGAACAGAAGAAGAAACGGCTGAGAAAGTTGAAGAAACTGAAAAGGGGGCAGATGATGAATTACAAGTATCTGAAGAATCTGACGAAAACAAGCGCTGATTTTTATATTTATGGTGATATCGTTGATGAAAACGTGCCTGACTGGTTTGGCGATAAGTCAGAAACAGCAATTGACACAAACACATTCAAGGCAGAGCTTGACAGTCTGAACGGTGTGACAGATTTTAATATCTACATCAATTCAGGCGGTGGCTCAGTGTTTGCAAGTTCAGCTATGGTCAGTATGTTAAAGCGATTCAGACAGAACACAGGAGCAACGATTCATGCGTACATTGATGGATTGTGTGCAAGTGCAGCAACGTATCTTGCCATGGTTGCAGATGATCTCAATATTTACAAGAACTCGGTAATGATGATTCACAAGCCAATGACATATAGTTATGGAAATGCTAATGAGCTACAACATGACATTGACACATTAAATCTGATTGAAAGCGGAACAATGTTGCCAATGTATGAAGCAAAGGCAAAAGAAGGGATCACGGCAGAGAATATCGCAGAACTGGTTGGCAACGAAACATGGTTCTGTGGAAATCCTGATGATGATATGTACATCGGAAATTATTTCAATGTGAACGCATTGGACAGTGTGAAGGACGTAACGGCATGTGCAACGGACTTATTCAGAAACTACAAGCATGTGCCAGATGCATTAAGAAAGCCAAAACAGGTTGAAAAGCCTGTCGAGGATCGTGTGCTTGATTATTCAGCATACGAGAATATTATTAGTTCATTAAAGAAAAACGGAGGGGTGAATAAATGAACGTAAAAGAACTCATTGAAAATCGAAATTCAAAAGTCGCTCAGATGGATAAACTGCTAACAACTGCAAAGGCAGAAAACAGATTACCGTCTGAAGACGAAAAGAAGCAGTTTGCGAACCTTGAAAAAGAAGTAAAGGACATTGATACAACTGTTGCTATGTATGATCAGATGGCAGAAATGAGCATGAAGCCAGTGCCAAGCGCACCTGTTGAAATGACAAATGCAGAAAAAGATCACAAAGCATTTGAAAATGCAATCAGGGGCATTGTGAATACTGACACACCTACAATGCCAGCAGATGCAAAGACACTTATTCCGACAACAGTCTGGAATGAAATCATTTCACAGGTTATTGAAATCTCACCTGTATTTTCTATGGCAGACCGCTATAACATCACTGGCAATCTAGTATTACCAAAGTATGATGCACAGAATAGTTCTATCGTGATGCAGTATGCAGATGAAGGAACAACAGCAGAATCTGGAAAGGTTGTTATCAGCCAGATCACTCTTGGCGGATTCCTTGCACGTTGCCTTGCAAAAATCTCAAAGAGCTTGATTAACAATTCCAATTTCGATATTGTGGGCTTTGTCGAAGCAAAAATGGCACAGGCAATCGCGCTATATTTTGAACATGAAATTCTGTTCGGCACAGTAGGAAAGGTTGAAGGTTTAAAAGGTATTACATCAGATATGACTGTTACAACTGCCACAGCAACAAAGATTACATCTGACGAGCTTATGGATGTGCAGGACAAAGTAATCGACAACTATCAGGCTAATTCTGTTTGGATCATGAACCGTGAAACTAGAAATGCAATCAGAAAGTTAAAGGATAATGAAGGCGATTATCTACTAAACCGTGATTTCACAGCAAAGTGGGGCTATACACTTCTCGGCAAGGACGTTTATTGCTCTGATGCGATGGACAAGATGCTTGCAGGAAAAACAGCAATTTATTATGGTGACTTCTCTGGTTTAGCAGTGAAGGTTTCCGAAAATGCTAACATGCAGGTATTGCAGGAAAGATATGCAGAAGAACATTTACTTGGAATTCTAGCTTTCGTTGAATGGGATGCAAAGGTTGCAGATACTCAGAAACTTGCAAAACTTGTCATGAAGGGTTCATAAATCATTAGAAAGGGGCGAGCAATATGGAAGTAAACAAGGTTAGTGATATTACAGAAGAAAACATCGCAGATTATTTGAGACTGGATGAAGTAAATGACAGCGAAATAAATACATTGACTACGCTTATTTCTATTGCAACCTCATATATCAAGAGTTATACAGGGCTTGACGATGCTGGTGTTGACAAATATCCTGAATTTGTTATTGTGGTGCTTATTCTTTGTCAGGACATGTGGGATAACCGAACAATGTATGTTGATAGTAAAGACCTGAATAACACGGTGCAGAGCATTCTCGCAATGCACAGTGTCAATCTTTTGTGAGGTGTGAACCATGTTAAATGCAGGGAAGTATTCAAAGCGTATCACAATTTATAAAACCGTCATTGTTACTGATGATGATGGTTTCCAGACAGAACAGAAGAAGGTGATACTACAGCCGTATGCGTATGTTCGGACAACAAAAGGATTTACGCTGATTGCAAATAATTCTGATTTTGAAAAAGCATACACCAACTTCACAATTCGTTATCCGAAAACAGAAATCACAAGGGATATGCTTATTGAGTTTCACGGCAAAACTTATTCCATTGAATATCTGAACAACGTTGATGAAAACAGCGTAGAATTAGAAATACAAGGAAAGGAAGTGACTCATTGATGGCAAAGATTGTTTTTGATATTGATGATAGCGTATTGAAGGATATATCTTACATCGACAAGCAGTTTGATCACATCTTTGGTGGTATGACACAAGCAGGCGCAGAGGTAGTTCACAAAAACGTTATTTCGGCACTTCCAGAGGCGCTGAAAAGTTCAGGTTTCACAAAAAACGTGAAGCTGTCACGCGTGTATAAAACACCGTCAGATGATGGTATCAACACGAAAGTCATGATCACTGGATATTTCAAGAACAAGGAAGGCAAGAAGACTCCTGCACCACTTGTTGCTAACATGTTCGAGTATGGCAGTGACAAAAGGAAATATCCAAAGCATCCTTTTTTCCGTAAGTCTTTCAAAAAATCGCAGATCATGAAAGCAATGGAAGAAGCGCAGAAGAATCTAAGCGGGGGTCTGTTGGATGAATAACCTCATTGAAAAAACATTGAGTGACTTCACGGTCAACGGCAAAAAAATTCCAGTAAAGTTCTTGCGATACAATGGACGCTCGGAAACATACATCACTTACACAATGACAGATGCAGACAGTGTGTTGCATGGTGATGATGAACTGCTGAACTACGTTGAATATTATGATTTTGATATTTACTCAAAAGGCAATTACAAGCCGATTATCAAGGCGTTAAAAGGATTGCTTAAAGCTGTCGGGTTTATGTGGGAACCTGACCGTTCATCCGAAGATATGTATGAGGACGATACGAAGTATTACCACAAGACATTATGTTTTTCAATTGAAAGGAGCGAATAATGGCTAAAATTGGGTTAAATAACTTCCGATATTCAAAACTTACAGAATCGGGAGAAGGCAAAGCAAGTTATGATGGCGCGAAAAAGCCAGCCAAGGCTATTTCTTGTAAGGTGGATATAAGCAACAATGATGCATCTTTATATGCTGATGATGCATTAGCAGAGAGCGATACATCTTTCCAGAAGGGTTCTGTTACAGTAGGAATCGACAACGAGGATGTGCAGACTATGGCAGACCTTCTGGGGCATACGGTTTCAGAAGAAGGCTCAGAGCTTGTCAGAAATGCAAACGATGTTGCTCCGTATGTAGGCTTCGGAAGAATTGTTACAAAAATGGTGAATGGAGCTTACAAGTACACAGTAGAATTCCTATGCAAGGTTAAGTTCTCAGAACCATCACAGGATGATTCTACAAAAGGTGAAAGCGTATCATTCAGCACAACTGAACTTGCAGGAACAGTGGCGACATTGGCAGATGGAACATGGTCGAAATCTAAAACGTTTGATACAAAGACTGAAGCTGTCACATATCTTGAAGGACTGATGGCAAAGACAGCCTAAAAGAATATTCAAGACAGGGTTAGTCCCTGTCTTATTTTATTTGGAGGATAAAACATGAAGGAAATCTCAAAGACACTTGAATACAAAGGGAAGGAATACAAGCTAGTTTTCAATCTGAACGTGATGCAAGTTATCCAAGATAAGTACAGAACACTTGAATACTGGGGCAAACTCACAGATGGTGCAAAAAACAATGGTGAGCCAAACGCAAAGGCTGTTATCTTTGGAATCACGGCAATGTTGAATGAAGGAATTGACATCGACAACGAGGAAAATGGTACAGAAGAAAAGATGCTTACTAAAAAGCAGGTAGGCAGAATGATCACGGAAATTGGCTTGAAATCATCCGCACAGTTGATGAATGGCGTTGTCGTTGACAGCACTAAGAGCGCCGAAAAAAACGCATAATTCCCGATGAAGATGAACAAGAACCAATAGATTTTACATGGTTCTACTTTATCGGGCGTAACAAGCTTGGTTTTACATTCCGTGAGGTTGGCAGATTGACACTGACAACTTTCAACCTGTTTTACAAGCATTACAAAAACGATTTTGATTTTGAGCTGATGCTTGAAAAGACAGGAACAACATACGCAAAAGCGTATGAAAAATCACAACATGAGGATGACTGGTTCTAGAAAGGGGGGTGCATATGGCACTTGGTGGAACAATTAAACTGCAGGGTGAGAGTGAATATAGACGAGCATTGAAACAGATCACACAGAACTTGCGAGAAGTATCATCAGAAATGAAGATCGTCACGAGTACGTATGATAAGAACGACACAAGCACTGATGCATTGACAGCCAAGAGTGACGTGCTGAACAAGCGACTTGAAGAGCAGAAATCAAAGCTAAAGTTAGTGTCTGACCAGTACAAACAGTATCAGAATGCTGTTAAGCAGTCAGCAGACGAGCATACACAATTAGGTGAAAAGTTAGAAAATGCAAAAGGAAAGCTCGCAAGCATCGAAGCACAGTCTGGGAAAAATACCAAAGAGTATGAAGAACAGAAAAAGGTAGTTGACGAACTTCAAAAGCAGTATGACGAAAGTACAACGGCTCAGGACAACAACAAGAAATCACTATCACAGCTTGCAGTGCAGATGAACAATGCAAAAGCTGACGTTATCAAGACCACAAAAGAGATTGACAATTTAGGCAAAGAATCTGACGGCAGTGCAAAACAGGTTGATGATTTATCAAAAAAGATGGGCGATGCTGATGGTGCATCAAAAAACCTTAACGATGGATTCACGGTACTCAAAGGCACAATGGCTAATCTTGCATCACAGGCAATCAGCAAGGTTGTTGATGGATTCAAAAATCTTGTAGGTGGTGCAGTTGATTATCAGAAGTCCATGGAGTATTACACAACATCATTTACGGTCATGACAGGTTCAGCAGACAAGGCAAGCGAGACGGTTAAGAAACTTGCTGACATTGGAGCAAAAACGCCATTCGACATGCCACAGCTTGCAGATGCAACATCTTTGCTGATGAACTTTGGCTTTAACGCTGATGATGCAGTTGATAGCATGATGATGCTTGGTGATATCTCGCAAGGAAGTGCTGACAAGCTGGAATCCATTTCAAGGGCATACGGGAAAATGAGTTCAGCGCAGAAAGTATCGCTTGAAGACATAAACATGATGATTGATGCAGGATTCAACCCTCTACAGGAAATCTCAGAACATACAGGAGAAAGCATGCAAAGCTTGTATGACAGAATATCACACGGCAAAATGTCGGTGGATGAAATCACAGAGTCTATGAAGCGTTCAACATCTGAAGGAGGAAAATACTTTCATTCAATGGATAAACAGTCTCAGACTTTGGATGGCAGACTTTCGACATTGAGCGATACAATCAATTCTAAACTTGGTGAAGCATTACAGCCGATTCTTCAAAAGGCCGCTGACGAGTGGATACCAAACATAACAAATGCAATCGACAACATGGATATGGATTCTGTCGTTTCTGCCATTGATGATATTATTTCCTGTGTTGGTGATTTATTCGGATTCATCATGGACAATGGCAGTATGATTATTTCACTTGTTGCAGGAATCGGAACGGCAATGGTGACATGGAATGTTGCGTCAATGATTAATGGCGTTGTTACAGCGGTTAAGAGATATCAGGAGGCAAATGAAGGTGCAACTGTTGCACAGGCATTGCTTAATGGTGTAATGAACGGAAATCCGATTATGCTTGTTGTATCATTGCTTGCAGGACTAATAGCAACAATCGTCACATTATGGAATACCAACGAGGGATTCCGAAATGCTGTTATAAACGTGTGGAATGCATTCAAGGACACTGTCGGAAATGCAATTAAATCAGTAGGGGGATTCATAGGCAACCTCATATCGTGGTTTCAGGCTCTTCCTGGGCGTATTGGCGCATTCCTTGGTGAAGTTATAGGCAATGTACAGAATTGGGCTTCTAACATGGTTTCTAGGGCTTCTGAAGCAGGTTCTAACTTTGTTGGCAGGGTTGTATCATTCATTCGTGGTCTTCCATCTGCTGTATGGAATTGGCTGTCAAGCACATTGAATAACGCATGGAATTTTGCGAGACAGTTGGCACAAGCAGGAGCAAATGCAGCATCTGGACTTGTAAATAACATCATCGGGAAAATCAGAAGTCTTCCAGGTCAGTTGTATAACTGGGGTGTTGATATGGTTCAGGGTATCGCAAACGGTATCAGGAGTGCGATTCATAAAGTCACAAGTGCAGTCAGCGATATTGCAAACAAAATCAAGTCTTTCCTTCATTTCTCAAGACCTGATGAAGGCCCATTGGCTGAGTATGAAAGCTGGATGCCTGACATGGTTGATGGATTGAGTGATTCTTTAAGAAAGGCAAGCCCAGAACTTATCAGCCAGACAGAAGCATTGGCGAGTGGAATGTCTGACGCATTCAATGCTAATGGCAGTGTTTCAGCAAGTGGTGGAAACTATAACAACATGGTTGAAGCATTCAAGGATGCACTATCACAGGTCAAAATCGAGATGGACGATGAAGAAATGGGCCATTTTGTTGACAAAACGGTGACAAAACTTATTTATGAATAAGGCGGTGAAAATATGAGGAATTACGTTGTTCAGAATGGAAAAGACAGCCGATATTTAAAAGGATTGCTGATACAGGAATTGCCACCGATTACAAAACCTTTGATGCGTACAAGCATTGAGCAGATAGACGGGCGTGACGGTGATGTGATCACAAGGCTTGGATATTCAGCCTATGACAAAAAAATGAAAATCGGTCTGTTCGGCGATTATGATATTGATGATATTATTACGTTTTTCAATTCAAGCGGAACGGTAACATTTTCAAATGAGCCAGAAAAATACTACTTGTACGATATTCTAGATACGATTGATTATGAGCGCCTTATGAGATTCAGAACGGCTGAGATCACGTATCATGTACAGCCATTCAAATACAGCAATATCGAGAAACTGAAGGCGTTCAGCAATCCGACAAGTGCTATCACAGTTAGAAATAACGGCAATTATGTAGCAAAGCCAGTTATTCATGTTAAAGGAGCAGGGATTATCAATCTGTCGTTGAATGGCGTGCAGTTGTTCCGTATTGATTTGAGCACGACAAATTCCATCACGATAGACACGGGAAGGCTTGAGGCGTACAATGATGATGTACTGATGAACCGATACGTTGTCGGTGATTATGACAAGTTCGTTTTTAAAGTGGGTGCTAACTCCGTGTCATGGGATGGAGCATTGACATATATTGCATTTGAAAAGAATTCGAGGTGGATATAATGAAAACAAATTTTGAAATGATTAGGGGTGACACGTTGAGCTTTGCTTTTGAAGTTGAGTTTGACGAAGCACCGCAGAAATTAGAAAAGGCAGATTTCACATGCAAAACGAATCTTGACGATGATGATGTAGTATTCCATAAGGAATTAGAAAAGGGCATCAACTTTTCAAAACAGGACGGCACAAAACTGTATTACATTGTTCGTATTGCACCAGAGGATACAAAAAATCTTGAGACAGGAATGTATTATTATGACCTGCAAATCGAACTTAATGGTGATGTATTTACTATTCTCAATGGGGCTTTAAAAATAGAAAGTGACGTGACAAGATGAGCAAATATTATAGAGTAAAAACATTGATGCTGAAAGGCCAGAAAGGCGATACAGGGTACGGTATTTCAAATGTTCAGATGAATGATGATTATACTTTAACTATAACAATAGAAAACGGAATGCAATTCAATACACCGCCAATCCGTGGCGAAAAAGGCGAGCGAGGTGCTTGCATTATGTCTGCTGAACTGCGTGACGACTACTCACTACTGTTTACTCTTGATAATGGCGAAACAATTGAGACTACAGCAATTCTCGGTAAAGAGTTTGAAAATATCCGTGCACTAGAAGCGTCTGCAACCAGTGCAAGTAAGATCGCAACTAATGCTAGTACAAGTGCAAGTGCATCAGCACAGAGTGCAAGTGAAGCATCAATTTCAGCAAGCGAAAGTGCAAGTAATGCAAGTACAAGTGCAAGTGCATCAGCACAGTCAGCAACAAATGCAAGTCAGAGTGCTACAAATGCACAAGAGAGTGCAAGCAATGCAAGTACAAGTGCAGATACTGCAACATCTAAGGCTACAGAAGCAAGTGCATCAGCTACAAAAGCAAAAGAATCTGAGACGAATGCAAAATTATCAGAAACAAATGCATCTAACAGTTCGAAAGAAGCTAAAGCAAGCGCAGTAAACGCTAAAGCTTCTGAAACAAAGGCAAAAGAATACGCCGACAATTTGCAGGCATCCACTGATGATATTAGTAAACTAAAGGAAGATTTAGTCGCAAATACAAAAGAAGATACAAAAACTAAACGCAGTTTATCGGCGTTGTGGGCTTTAAATAATGGGATCTCTTATAGATTTGAAACTGATTCAGAAAAAGCCTATAGTAAGCAGACTCCAAGCGGTTCAAAACTAGGCGCAGTAAATGCGATTGGTGGAAGAACGATTGTATATAACCAATACGCTAATATTAACGGAGATAAGGTTCTTTGGGCAGATGATAGTAAATTTTCTAAGAATATCAATGAGTTAAGTGGTCACAAACTATACATTATGAATAAATGTGTAGTCACAAAGATATTGTATGATGATAGAGAAACATACAATAAAAGATTAATCTTGTTTAACGAAAATGATGACGGCGTTATTAATGTTGGAAACACAAGCATAAAGAAGAAAGATATTGCAGTAGGTAATGTTTTCATAAATAAAGACATAGTACAAGCCCCTAGCATATTAAAAACAATTCGATTATATAATATCGGTGATGATAATATAGGCCTTACTGTAGAATGTAACTCATGGGTAAATGTTATAGACCTAACCAAAATGTTTGGAAGTGGAAACGAGCCTACAACAACAACAGAGTTTGAGGCAATGTTTACTGAAGACTACTACCCTTACAACGAAGGAACGCTTATGAGTATGCCAGTGAATGAGGTAGATATAGAGAATGCAAACTTAATTAAGCCTAGTACAAACTTTATTGATAGAAGCGGATATACATCAAAAGGAGTCAAATATACTTATGACGCCAATAAAGTAATTACAATTAATGGCACTTTTAAAGAAGATATTGTTGGGGGATTATTTGGAATAATTAAATATAAAGATTTACCAAGATATGGGAACTATACAATTTCTTTATTTGACGAGAACAATATGTTAGCAAGTGATGTAAAATTTAATTCAGGTGATAATGGAAAAACTTTTAACTATAACGCTAACAATGATGAGATGATAATTACTCTTATGCCAACTAATGGTAAAACTTATATAAATAAAAAGTATTATTTGCAATTAATCCGAGGGGAACAGAAAAAAACGTATTCTCCATACCACAAAAACACCTACCCAATTCCACAAGCAATTCTTGAACTAGAAGGATACGGTTGGGGCGTTAACAACGTATACAATTATGTTGATTATGAAAACAAGAAGTTTGTTAAAAATGTTGGTAAAGTAAATTTAGATGATTATACATGGACAGCGTATCAAAGTGATATAGAATCATTTTATTATTGTAATGATATATCTAGCGATATACTTAGTGAAATAAAAGGTACAGAAAATATTCTCAGTTTAACAGGTGTGAAAACTATTTATAACACTCAAGTTGGTTTACGATTATATTATGTAAAAGGTACGGTTTTAAATGATACTAACAAGCCTACAGGATATTTATATTATGAACTAGTAGAACCAATTGTGACAGACATTTCAGACATTATCGGAGATACGTTCCAAGAACCTTTTAATGTCGAGAGTGGGGGCTCATTAACATTTAAGAACTCAAACGGTGACGGCTATAAACTTGCAGTACCAAGCGATATTCAATATGTAGTATCGTTAAAAGAGGTGACATCATAATGACAGACTTACAAAATAAGATGATGGAAAAGCTAGGCTTATCAAAAGAGGACTTTGATCCCATCAACAAAGAGGAATTACTTGAAGATGCATATTTAAAATGTGAATATAATTCGATTCTTATTGAACAATTAATGGAGGAATAAAATGATTTATAGATTAATGAAAAATAAGATTAAACGCGAAGGTTTGACAGAAGAAAATAAGAACTTACTAGATGTATACCTTTTAGGCAAAAGGATTACACAATCACAGTACGAAGAATTAATGCGATTAGCAAATTAAATAAATAGGATGTGATAATATGAGCGGATATTTTATAAAGCCAATCGTAAAAACATTGATGCTTAAAGGTCAGAAAGGACAGAGCATCGAGGGAATCAAAAAAACTAGCACAAGCGGGCTGACTGATACTTACGAAATCACACTTACAGATGGAACTAAAAAATCATTTACAGTAAGCAACGGCAAAGGCATTATATCAATTGCGAAGACATCAACAATTGGACTATTAGATACATACACGATTACATATAATGATGGAACAACATCAACATTTTCGGTAAAGAATGGTAAAACTGGAAGCATTGAAAACCTACTTGACAGGACTTATCCAGTTGGCGCTATTTATATGAGCGTAAATAGTACTGAACCATCAACACTTTTCGGTGGAACGTGGGAAAGGCTGAAAGGACGTTTCTTAATTGGTGCAGGAACAAATACGGAGGCAAACTCTAATGGAGAATATGGCGATCTTGGACGTGGAGACCCAAACTTTGCAGGCGGTGAAACAGGTGGTCAATACTATCATCAATTAACCATTGACGAAATGCCTGAGCATAATCATGATACAAACGACTATACTTTGGTTGTTAACAAAAACGCTGTTCAGATAAAAAGCAATATGGGTGCTAAGACTATAATTAACGAGGAATATACTAATATCGTGCCTAACATCAAAGCAACTAAAAATGAAGATGGCAACAGAACTGGACTCACAGGTGGAGGCGGAAAACATAACAATATGCCACCATATTTAGCCGTTTACATGTGGAAGAGAACGGCATAACATGCTAAGAAAGGAGGGGCTAAATGATCAGAGTATTTTCTCCTACCGACAAAATATTTACATCAAATGGTGATGCGGTTATCCGACCATTCAAGGCAAAAGTACATAAAGAGGACAACGGAAAATTCTATCTGAATATTGAGGCAGACATATCATATGTTGATATTCTGACAGCAAATAGAATCATTGTTGCAGATACGCCACAAGGTGCACAGGCATTTCGCATTAAAAATCCAGAGAAGACAAAACACAAGATCACAATAAAAGCACAGCATATCTCATATGATGCAGAAAATTATGTGATTGCAGACAGTTATGTTGTTGATAAGAATTGCAATGATGCGATGGATCATCTGAACAGAGCCACGGACAATCCTAGCCCATTTCAGACGTATTCTGATATTGCCATGGTAAATTCATACAGATGCGTGAGAACATCGCTGTATGGCGCTTTTAGCACGGTTCTAGAGCGTTGGGGCGGACACTTTATGCGTGACAATTACAGATTCGGAATAATGAGTACTATCGGGCGTGATAACGGTGTGACTGTACGATACAAAAAGAATCTGAAGGAAATGACATGTACAGCGAACTGGGATGATGTAGTCACAAAGCTCATGCCAGTTGGGAAAGATGGCTTGATGTTGGATGAAGTCTATCTTTACAGCAAGACGCAGTATGACATTCCATTTACAAAAGTCGTGTCTTTCAACCAAAATATTGACCAAGACCTTTACAAAGATGCTGACGGCAATCTTGATGAAGTGGCATACAATAACGCACTGGTTGAGGATTTGAGAACGCAGGGACAGGCATACGTTAATGAAAATTGCACGCCAAAAGTGAATTACACCTTAAAAGCAAACGTTGAAAAACTTACGGATATAGGTGATACAATCGAAGTCATTGACGAACCTATGGGTGTGGATATTATCACACATGTTATTTCGTATGACTATGATTGCATTCTAGAAAAGTATACGGAGCTTGAATTTGGAAATTTTAAGCAGAAAGTGTCTGGTCTTATGGGAACAGTTAGCTCAACAATTCAGCAGAGCGTGGAACAAAACAATGCAAACTTACAGGTGGTATTCTCAGATGCAATTCAGCAGGCACAGGAATCAATACTCGGAATGCTTGGCAGTTCGTATGTTATTTACGAAGGAGACAAGATTCTGGTTGTTGATGCATTACCAAAAGAAGAAGCTCACCACGTTATTATGATAAATAGTGGCGGTGTTGCATTTTCAAGCACTGGAATCAATGGAACATTCGAGAGTGCATGGACGATTGATAATGTGTTGAATATGCAACATATAAATGTGATTAATCTTGTTGCTGACATGATAAAAGGTGGAACATTGAAGCTTGGTTCTAACCTTAACCAGAACGGACAGATTGAGGTATACGATGAAGCAAACAATCTGATTGCAAAACTGGACAAAAACGGACTAATCATGTATGGCCTTGATGGCTCATATCTGGTCGTCAATAATTCAGTTGGTTTCGCAGGATATGATCGCACAGGGGCTAAAACATTCTGGGTTTCAGGTGATGAGTTTCATCAGAAAAAATCTGTTATTGAGGAAGAGATCACGTTGTGCAACAAGGCAAGGTTTATTCCGATAACGGTAAAGGATGGCGATACTGTTACAAATGACGGCATCGGTATAGTAAGGGTATAATATGGCAACATCAGGAACATTTAAGACATCAGCATACGAAGGCGCGTGCCTACAGTTCGACTGGATGTTGAAAAACCAAAACATCGTCAACAATCAGTCTGTTATCACATGGACGTTGAAGGGTGCAGGAATTAAGTCGGGCTACTGGTACATGGCGGGTCCTTTCAAATGCGTGATAAATGGGACTACAGTTTATCAATCAAACACAAGAATTAAGTTATACACTGGAACTGTTGTGGCATCTGGAGAACTTGCAATAGGTCATGATACCAACGGTTCAAAGTCATTCAGTGCATATGCAGAGTGTGCAATTTATGTTACGAGCGTAAACTGCAAAGGTTCTGGAAGCTGGAGCCTTCCAGACATTGGCAGAGCATCAAAGCCAAGTTTAAACACATGGCCGAACAATTCTCCAAACTTTAATATTGGCGATACTATTGTTGTACACATGAACAGAAAATCATCAGTATTTACGCATACAGTTGTGCTGAAGCTTGGTTCATACAGTTATACAATCGGCACTGGTGTAACGGATAATATTTCACTTGATACAGACATGATTGCATCGAATCTTTATGCACAAATGCCAAACAGTAACGAAATGACAGGCGAAATTGTGGTCACGACTTATAGTGGCAGTGTGGTTATAGGTACGTCAAGCTGTGCAATCATTGCACACGTTGTAAATTCTAATCCTACATTTAATGTTGAATATGAGGATTCAAATTCTAAAACGGTTGCAATCACAGAAAACAATCAGTACATTATCAGGAATAACTCGACATTGAAAATCAGCGTAAGCAATGCACAGGCATTAAACAGTGCCACGTTGAAAACAATTACTGCCATAGTAAATGGAAATGCTTATACAGGCAGTTTAAACGGCACTACAGGCGTTGTAAACGTTGGCACGGTAAATATATCATCTGATGCAAAAGTGACCGTTAAATTGACGGATTCAAGAGGAAACGAGGGCATCAGAGAGATCACGGTGCTTGTGTACGACTGGATATTGCCAAGTGCAATCATCAAGCTGAACCGAAAGAGCAATTATTATTCAGAAACCATCTTGAATGTCAATGCCAACTATGCGTCAATCGGTGAAAAAAATGAGGTAACGATTAAGTACCGCACGAAGAAGGTTGCAAACAGCACATTCAGCACTTACACGACAATTCAGGATAACACCGATGCAAATTTCACAGCTGATAACGAGTATGAGTGGAACGTGCAGATTAATATTGCAGACAAGCTAGGCAATACAACCTACAATCTGATTCTTCCTAAGGGGATTCCGATTGCTTATGTTGACATCAAGAAATACAGTTTCGGTGTGAATTGTTTTCCGAAGTTCGATAACAGCCTTGAAGTAAATGGCATGTGCCTTAGTGGTCAGGTTCTTTACAGCAGTGCAAATGGAACAGCAGGAACTGTCACATTGTCAGACAGTGCGGAAAATTACACATATCTAGAAATCTTTTACAGATCATCAGGTGATAATGCTTGTGGCAGTGTGAAGGTGTTTAGCCCAAACAACAAACTTGTGCATCTGGGAACGATTCATTATATTGCCGACTATGACTATGCAAAGTTTGCTCTTGTTAGTGTGTCGGGGTCAATGATCACGTTTAGCCAGAATTACCAGATCACTCTGAAAAGCAACGGTTCAGTATATTCAGCAGAAAATGCAATTTATATAACGAGAGTGGTTGGATATTAAACAAAATCATGGTATACTATTAGTGCAGTGTTTCATGTTCACTGCATTCCTTTCTCAGCCTGTCGAAGCTTTCGATGGGCTGTTTTTTTATTTGCAAAATTCTATACTAACTTGTTATATCCTACAGGTCACATAATGTTAGTAAAGAAAAAATCACCGTTTGCATTCGGTGACTTATTGGTGTATATTATAGATGTATTTTCGTTGACATTGGTCATAAATTCTCCTAGTAAAGGGCAGGCAGAAATGTCTGCTTTTTACTTAAAGAAAACTTCTATTTTGTCAGGTGAAACATGGACAGAATCAAGAACATTGCGCCACAGAGTGCGCTTGTTCTCACGTGTTAGATTATCATATATTGAGCGCCAACCACTGTTCAAAAATTGTTGAAGATGATCGGTGCTTTGAGGCTTGAAAGATTCAAGCCTTTTTATTTTGTCTTCCGTTTCCGCATATAGACGTTCATAGGTGCTTACAGGCATACGTTTCTTGATGAAAATATAATTC
>ERZ1035014.550-NODE-550-length-16282-cov-8.036852_pt1 | contig 16282 bp, 29 predicted proteins | sample MGYA00520620_ERZ1035014 | MGnify/ENA primary metagenome ERZ1035014 (study PRJEB33766, sample SAMN09781744) | gut metagenome | biome: gut microbiome | host: Homo sapiens | place: Madagascar | study: EMG produced TPA metagenomics assembly of the PRJNA485056 data set...
TATAGCAAGTAGTATGACCTTTGTCAACAGGTTTTTGCAAGTTTTTTTGATTTTAAAAAGTTGTACTCTTATGTCACCAACAAAAACCGAGTTGGTGACAACAACAGGGGCAGTAAATACGCCCCGGAAAAAGAAAGTAAGGGTACAAAAATGAAGTACGAAATCGTTGGTATCGAACACGCAGTTGGTGATTTCACTCCGACCTCTGGCCGGAACGCAAACACCGTCCAGCATTATGACGTTTACCGTCTGCACACGCTGAAAAACAGCAAGGACGCCTACGGCCAGATTACCGCAGTCGTCCGCGCCACTCCTGACCAGATGGGCCAGATTGTTGCCGACCTCGGCGGTAACATTGTCGATGTTCCCGGTCATGTTCTGGACATGGAAGTCCGTAACAGCTTCGGAAAAATCAATTTGACTGATTACGAGGTTGTGCGCTGATATGGACGCTGCCCCACCACAACTTGTTCGGCCACCACCAAAATAAGCTGCCGTGGGGCGGCTCCTGATATGCGTTAGTTCTCGAATTGTTGATACCTCCAATTTCAACTACTCGGCCTGTACACATTCTAGCGCGTATCAGGAGCCGCCCCACAATTTTGCCGGGATTTCCGGCATTCCTTGGCACTACGTCCAAGGAATGCCAAATTCCATGCCAAAATCAAACAGCAGAGGTGGTACAGATGCCAGAACCAAGCACAAAAAGCCCAAAAGCCTATCAGTTCATGTTCGTTCTCTACCCGGAGAGCCAGCAGCCCGCAATCGACTACATTCAAGCCAACTGGCCTTGCGCATGGGCACTGCATGACAAAGATACACATACCGAGCAGGAATTTCTCGACTACGGCAAACACCATGATGGCAACTGCCCTGATTGGCAAATAGGCGACCTCAAAAAGCCACATTACCATTTCGTGGTAAAGTTCAAAAATGCCCGTTACATCACGGGCGTTGCAAAAGAGATTCGCAAGCACTCCGAAATCAATGATGCTGCTATCAAGAAATGCTACAACCTGTACAAAGCGTATGTGTATCTCTGGCATCAGAACGACCCCGACAAATTCCAGTATGACCCGGAACAGGTTGTCGGTCTGCACGACTTCGACCCACCTCAACAGAACGAAGGTGTCACCGAGGAAGAACAGGTAGAGACAATGTTTAACGCGCCTGTGTTCTCCACGGTCAAGGAATTGGCCCGCTGGGCTTATGATAACGGCTGCTGGTCAACCTTCCGCAAGAACTATGGTCTGTGGAAGGACATTCAGAATGAATCCAAGGGCGGTACAGAAAATGCCTAGTATTTTCAATGTATGCACCCAACCGCTGGACGAACAGGGACAAGCTAAACCTTGCCCCTGCCGCTATACCAGAAAATGCCCCGATTCCACTGTAAAGTGTGATTACGGGGAACGTTACTGTAAAAACTGCTACACGGATGAAAACGGTAAGTTCCATCACGAACCTGCAAAGCTGAAAGACGGAACATTTTTCCCCTGTAACAACTTTGCCCCTTTTTCCCGTGACTGCAATCTCTGCGCATTCAACTACAAACGTCCGTTCTATTCTTCGATTCTGGGCGAGTATCGTCCGTTTGAGCAAAGAGCAAACAGAGATACGGACGGAGATTTACCCTTTTAATGGAGGTATCAACATGAATCCCAAAATCAGCTACAATCCCGACAATATCCACGTTTGGGTCAATCTTCCCGACCTGCCGAAGCTGGTCGATTTGTTTATTCGTCGTGGCTTTTTGAAAGAAGCTGCGACTTGCTGTCAAATGCTCGACCATGCCCGCAAAGACCCTGACGTACAGGATTTTTACGATGATGGCAACGAGGTTCTCTTGCAGCTGGATATTGATACGCTGCATGACAAGATGGACGTCTGTTCCGTCGCTGTCAGCCCGCAGTTCCTTGGGATTGTGCCCGACGAGGGGGACGATTAAATGCGTGTCATTCAAAAGTCGTTGGTCGATTATAACGCAATCGACACCCTTATTCAAGTTCAGCGGTTCATCGGCAGTAAGCAGAATGCAACGCTGCTTTTCGACGCTAAACAAAGTTTGGCCCGCTGCTATGGCCGTCAGGCCGCTAACTACTCTCTGCTGGTTTCCAGCTATGAGGACAATTCTATTCACAAAATTGAGTTTGTCCCCCATGACTACCAGTTGTAACGCAAGCCCCCAAGCTGCGATTACATATAAAAATTTGAAGGAAGGAGGAAAGACAGTATGAATCCTTATATTACCGCTTATGCGGTTGCAGGTGATGCTGTCGCAGCCACTATGCCTGAAGCTATCACCTCTGGTGTCACTTCCGCTGTTTCTCTGGTCGGTACTGCGTTTACTGCTATCACCAGCAACACCGTTCTGTGCGTGTTCCTGGGCGCTGCTCTTGTCAAGGTCGGCATGAGCATTTTCCGCTCCATGAAACGTGCCGTTCGCTGATTTCAGCCCGCCGGGGCAGGGTGCAAGCCCTGCCCCTTCTTTTTTTTGTTTCAACTCGAAAGAGGGTTTATATATGTTCGCTACTATTGATGCGTTTGTGACATGGCTTGCAAAACAACCGTCTGTACCGTTCTGGGTCGGTTATATTGGTGCTATGGTGTTCATGCACATTTGGGACGCGCTTAAATCGCCAGGTGTTTTCGATGACAGTCAAGAAGAAAGTGAGGATTCCACCAATGACTAAAAACTATCGCCTTATTGCTATTCGCCGCTTTTGTTCCCGCATTGCTTGCGGGCGGCTGTCTTTGTTGTACGCGCAATCTGCTGTCCCCATTCCGAACATTCCTTCTCTTGAACCTGTCTGGTGTCCCGGTGGTTGTGATTGGGACGAAAATGTAACGGAGAGCGACAACTAAAAAAGCCGCCAGCGGCGGCGGGTTTAGTGGAAGATTTTAAATAGAAGCCAAATTATCAAGCCGATATTGATAACCAATCCAATCGGCATAAAAACTATATCGCCTAGGGAACCTATAATTAGCAACAAAGCAATTTTTAGGCGTTCTCTGTTTTCGTCCGTCATTCTCAACTTCTCCTTTCGGTGGTGTCTATGAAAAAGCGTCTTGTATCTATAATTTTAACTGTGTTTTTGGTTTTGTCAATGATGCCTTTTGCGGCTTTCGCTGATAACGCCATCGTTTGCCCTGCTTGTGGTGGTGAAGTCACAAAAAAGCAGTATCACTTAGTAGGTAACTACTGGGATTTTTACCAGTGCAACACTTGCGGAAAATGGGCATATTTAAGCGGCGTTGCAGGGCTGAAACTGTTTTCAGCTGGCGACCAAGCTATTATTAACGCCGCAGATGCAAACGCTATTTTGAATTTTGCGTTCAACAACGGTCACCTAGTTCCCGCCGAAAAAGCCCCCTCCGGCATCGGACGTAAAGACTTACCGGGCTACTCCGACGAAAAAGGAACGCCCGCCGTAGATGCAGAGGGCTATCCCACCGCCACATATACGATGCTGTTAGACGGCTATGACACATCTGCGGGTTGCGATACAGTATATAAACACTCTGCCTCTAATAATGGTAGTTGGTATCAATATACTAACGGTGGTTTTTCTGGTTCTAATGGTAATGTAAGCGTCTATGGTACATACGGTGATGAGAACAACAATTGTGTAATAGCTTCTGTTTCTTATTATTTTGTTGCACCTGTATCTGGTTACTACATATTTTCTTCTCCGCCTATTAAATACACCTCTTTTACAAAAAGTTCAAACGGTTTTTATCAATACTCTTTTAATGCGAGTGGTATTGAAGTTCGCTATTGGTTTGGTGTAGGTGTAAGTAATTCTCATTGGTCTAATTCTAATTTTGTGCCTACTGCATCGACTTCGTCTATTACAAAAAATTATTCTTCCTATACTATTTATGCAAAAAAAGGCCAAGTTCTTTTTGCGTCTTTTTCTGCCGCAACAGCTTACGGTGTAGGTCCTTCTTACCCCTATAAGTACATATCAATTCAAACTTCTGCCCCTACCCTTACCGTACAAGATTTAACACCTACGCAGATTCAAAACAACAACACTATTACCATCAACAACAACACATGGAACGGCAATATCTACGTTGACAACTCCACCAATTTAACTTACATCTACCCCCAGTACACCACCATCAACGAGAAGAACGAAACCGTAACCAACATTTCCAATACACCCATCATCTACAACAACGAAACCAAGCAATACTACACCTATGATACTGTAACTAACAATTATTACTATATCACCTATGAGCAACCTTCCCCCTCGCCCACTCCTGCCCCCACATGGACACCGGGCGGCGGTGCTACGCGCGGCGGTGGCGTTGGTCGCCATCCGTCCGACACTGATGCGGCAGACTGGACGCTTCATTACTACATTCTGAATAATCGCCGTTATGATGCCTACTACGCTTTGAAGAAAACCGAGGTAGACACCGAAACAAAATTACCGTGGGTAGATAACAAAAAGTATATTTCCACCACACAGATACCCATAGCCAACGGACAGTATACCGTATCTGTGCCAGATGGCGTATACTGGCGCGTCTGGTCGTGGGATGAAGCAAGCCAAACCCTAACAGGCGTGAATAGTTCCAACTGGCACAGTACCATAAACAACTTCCTGTTTAACGCAACAGGTGAGTACATTTTCGAGTTCTGCAAGGCAGATGGTAGCGACTTCAACACTGCTAAAGATGTAACCTTAAAACTGAAAAACGACAAAATTACAGAGTATGAGCCGGGCGGAGCTTTAGATACCGAACCTGTTACACCCGAAACGCAAAATCTAATTATTCCGAAGATGAACAGCAACACCTTTACCGATGAACACGGCACATGGATTGCTTCTGGTTCTTCAAAGTATAGTGATGTGTTCGACTTCTTCCATGCTTTTGACCGCTCCACTTCTGATTTTTGGGAAACAAATGTTAGCCCCTCTCATCTGCAAATTGAGATTCCCGACCCCGAAAATTATTACATTGACGGTTATATCATGAGGATTTCTAAATTCACTAACCGTTATGCTAAAGAGTGGACGCTTCAAGGCTCTGACGATGGCAAAACATGGGACGATTTGGATACACAAAAAGACCAAAATCTCTCGGATTTGGAAGAACACAAGTATCCCCTTACCTTGCGCAAGGCGTATAAATACTATCGCTTGAATATGTCGAACTACGCAAGCTCCATGTGTTCCCTTAGTCACTTCAATCTTCTGGGCTATGATGCGAAAGATGTTGTAACTCCTACACCTGCACCGACAGACCCGCCCTCGCCTAGTCCTGCACCTGACCCCGGTACAGACCCGACACCTGTACCCACACCGGGCGGCGGCACTATTCCCGCTCCGGGTGGTGATTCTAATATCAGCGGCGGTGATGATGAAGGTCTGTTCGGCTGGATTTGGGATTTGCTTAAAGATATTGTAAAATCCATCCTCAAAGCAATTTTCAAAATCATTGCTAATATCTTAGGCTTCCTTATCTGGATTGTGGAACGTGTCGGCCTGTTGCTGCCGTTCATTCCCGGCCCTGCGGTAGCTGCTCTTGGCGCTGGAGTTGTCCTTGTTTTCGTTATCCGCATTATCCGCTTCATCAGGGGGTGATGATATGAAGAAATTTTTTCTGGCGTTATTGCTTGCGGCGTCTGCTGCGTGTATGGCGGCGCAGGTCGCTTTTGCCGACGATTCTGGTTTTACTGCTGGCGGCGGTTCTGCTGGCTCTGGTTCGGGCGTAGGCCGTGACGATATTGCCACATCTGAAACCGCAAGTGGTGTAGGCCGTGACGATGTTCTCGCTTTCGGTAGCGACATGAAAGATTCTGTCGATAAATACGGCGGTGGCCTTGGTGAAGGTATCGACTATGCTAAAGAAATGTGGGATAAAACCATTAACGGTATAAACCGCTATGGCCTGTTTTTTGCTGATTCTATGGGCGAAGTCCTCTGGCATGACCCTGTGTTTCTTTTCTACCTGACAATTACCATTGTCGGTTTTGTAACGCTTGGCGTTATCCGCGCTCTGACTTCGTGAGGTGATTTATATGGATTCCTTCTATTTCGTTATCAATCAGGCTATGAATGCCTTTCAAATGGAACTGAACGTTTTTGGCTATACGTTCAGTTTCTACAACGTTTTCTGGTGGACGCTCATTGCCGGCGCTTTCGTCTGGTGTTTGTTCCACATCATTTTGGGGTGATACTATGAATAAACTCCCTTACTTCCTCGTTGCCCTCTGCCTGTGTATGTTCTGCTCTTTCTCGGCTTATGCAGATGATGCAGCGGATCCGGCGCAAGACGGTTCCGCTGCATCATCGGACGAAGTAGTTGTTCCTCCCGAAGAAGGAAAAGTTGTTCAGGTGCAGGGTGTACAGACATACGACCCGCAACTGTATGAACGGATGGATAAATTGCAAGAATCCATTGATGCACTTACGGAAGCCCTCGTACCCGCCGCAGAAGGGGCAGAATCAAGCGCAGAAGATGCAGGAGGGCAAGACTATACCTCACAGCTTTCAACGATTTCTGGGCAGCTTGTGAGCCTGCAAGAAGCCGTTGTAATGTCCACTCCCGAAAGTGCAGAAGAACCTAATATCTGGGATAAGCCTTTTAATGATTATACCCCTTTGGAAGGGTATGCGCTTTTGACCTTCGTTATCATCCTCGTTGCCTGTGGTCTTTCAATTTTTAGGAGGTTCTAACCATGCAGACATATTTTGCTGATTTGCTGGCGTTCTTTGGCATTTCTGGCGCTCCGCAGACCTTCGCTGAACTTATCCCTTGGATGTTCGGTGTGCTGGTTGCTTTGGGCATCGTTCTTGCCTGTTTTCGCCTTATCTCGGAATGTATTAACGCTGGGCGGTGGTTTCGTTGATTTACATTCTTGTCGCTGCCGCTTGCTTTCTGCTTTGGCTGTTTCCCGGCGTTCGCTGCGCATTGACGCATCCTTTTCACTGCATTTACTATGGTGTCAAGGATGGCTATAACTATATCAGATATAAGCAGGGCAATTTGCGCAAGACTGGCAATCTGGACATTTTCTGCGGTTATTTCGGCAATGGTAAAACGCTCTCCCTCGTGAAGCAGGTTGTCTGCCGGGAATATAAGCGGTATGACGGTCTTACAGTCTGGTGCAATCGGCGGCAGAAATTTGTAACACAGCGTATCCTGATTCTCTCTAATGTTGATTTGTGCGTTCCGTATGAACGGCTCACTGGCCTTGCGCAGGTTTGCGCAATTAGTAAAGCCAATGAAATTTACGACGATGAACACGACACTTTGACTATCACTATCGTCTGCATGGATGAATTGAGTGTGCAGATGAATAGCCGTTCCTTCAAGGATAATATCAATGCTTATTTTCTTAATACCCTCATGTGCTGTCGGCATTATCATATTAGTTTTTATGGTAGTGCTCAACGGTTTCAGCATGTAGATAAAATGCTGCGCGATGTTACGATGAACGTTGTTCAGTGCAAGAAGGTCTGGCGTTTTCAGTTCAATTCCTATTACGACGGTTTTCAGTTGGAAAACGCGCAAGACCCTACTCTTGTTCGTCCGCTACGTAGGACGTGTTGGTTTGTCACCGATGCAGATTATAACGCTTACGATACTTTGCAGGTCGTGGATAATCTGCAAAAATCCTTCAACGAGAATGATATGCTCACCGAAGCAGAAATTCTTGCTAATCAGGCTGCACCTGCTCCCGTTGGCATGGATGCTGTTACTCCAAGTAGAAAAGCCAAAAAGATTATGAGAGAAAAGGTAAATAGATAGTATGGATGTATTGATTTCGCAAGGATTTTTGTATCGTTTTGTTCTGTTCATGCTGGTGGCAGTAGCTTACGTGTACTGCATAACCAGACCGTGACAAGGCGGCAAGCGCGCGCAAGGGGCACGGGGGCTTTGCCCCCGCCCCGGCGCGCGCCTTGCCGCACACTTTCCCCTCCGTGGGGTTCACAAAAATAAGCACCCTGTACCCGGCATTGCAGCCAGATACAGGGTGCTTTTTAGTTAATCTTCTGAAACTCTATTTACAGTTACTATGTTGTATGCGTCCGCTCCTTCGTCCGTTTCCTCATTCAAACGCCATCTGGTCATGGTTTTTGCGTCTGCAACGCTCCAAGCTCTGACGAGATATTTGTCCCAAAACTTGTCTACCTTGTTCCAAACTTCAACTTCGTATAAATCCATTTTTCAATACCTCCATAAGCCCGTATAGCCTGATAGCACAGCTTTGATTTTTAATTTGTCAGAAACTTTCGTAAATGAGTGAAATATCGTTTAAGTATTTATTATCTATTAACAGATGGATACAATCATGGTATGTAGCTATTTCAACATTTAAACACTCCTTTTCGTGTTCATCTTTCCTTGCGTCCCTTGCTCGCATTCTGTTATCTATAATGGCATTTAGTACTTCAAGTACTTTCTTCTCGTGCTTCGTCATTTCAAATACCTCCATAAGCCCGTATAGCCTGTTAGCACAGCTTTTAAATTTAGAATCTACTTAGAACGGGCAACCGTCTTTTCTACCCATGACCTCAACCAACAAATCATTGATTTCGTCCGCGATTTCAGACGGCAGCCAGCGCGTGACCTGCTCCGTCCCCCAGTGCCCGACAACCTCGTTGTCATGAGTGTCTACCCAAATCGTAGGCCCTCCGAGCGCGATATACAGCCGAGCACCAATCAAGGTAAATTCGGAATCGAGAATGTATTCCGTGTTGAGCACATCATTGATGTAGTCGAGCAAATCAACACTTTCACCTTCATCCTGACGGCGTTCATACTCGTCATCCTCAAAACCTTCATACAGAGCCTTGATTTCCTCAACCTTGTTGCAAACCATGTTTTCCAAATCAGTCATTTTAGTTACCTCCAAATTTTGTAGTGAAAATAAAAAAGCCCTCTTTCGAGGGCAACGAACCAAAATCAAATACGGATGAAATCAGATAACGGAATCCTGTAACCGTGAATACGGATATAAGCATCCCCTTTAGCCGAGTACAGAACCTTCACACGATGGTAACTATACTTGCCTACCCAAGCACCAGAAGCACAGTAGACATAATCGTCAACACCGTACTCAATACCGTGAATCTCCAAACCAGACAACCCGCTGTAATAAGCGATAGCGTCGTGAGAAGTGCAATACTCTTTAGCAGTCATTTTCAAAACCTCCAAAAACAAAAAAGAAAAGGGATAAGGGCTTTAGGGTGTTTCCCTTGGGCAATCGAACCTATCTGTCCGTACCCCACGTACCCCAGAAACGTAAAAGAAAAAGCCCCCTTTCGGGGGCAACTGCTTATTCATCATCAGATTCAAGTAAGTCTCTGAAAGACGCATAACCAACGATGTTTGCGATGTAGTCACGGTCATACTCGAAGATGTCGTTCAGCGTACAAGCACTTATCGCGTCGCCGTACTCGTTGCGAAGTACCATTTCAACCATGTCGCACTGCTCATCAGAAAGAACACAGCGCGTGTTGATTGCGTCGCCCCAGAACGAGAAACTACGAACGGAAACATTGTAACGAACGGTCATATTGATTACCTCCAAATGCCCGTATAGCCTGTTAGCACAGCTGTAAATTAAAAAAGCCCCCTTTCGGGGGCTGCGAACCTTAGCCGTTTGCCCTTGCCGACCTGTAAGTCTTCAAGAGCGCGTTCATCTGATTGATGCCGTAAGCGTCAGTTTCGAGTTCAAACTCGACTCTGTGCAATTGCTTGTTGCATCTGTAAAATAGCTGTAAGTCGAGTTCCTTTGCCGCTCGAACGACCTCTTTCGTTTTCTGAACCGTGTTTGTCGAGAATTTGTACGTTGCTGTCATTTGAAATACCTCCAATTCTGTTTAGAGCCTTGTGTGGCTCTTTGAGCCTAAGAAACACCTTGAAATCAAGGACGCTCGGAGAGCGCCGCGCCCAATTTATAAAAGCGCGGGGATTGGAAACGCAGCACTTGCAGTCTGGGGGGCTTGCATATATGGCCCCCCAGACGTACCCTATATGAAACTAATGCGTTTCCAATCATCCTTGATTCAAGGTGTAGAAATAATGGAAAGAGCCACACTTTAGGAACCTTCCCTTATGTGCGGGCCCGTTTACAGGCCCCCCGCTGGGGCTGCGACGGGGGCCCAGTACGGATTGTTGGGCCCCCACGAGCAGTCCCACCAAAGGGAACGCTTACTCTGCCTTTCCGTCAGCTTATATTTGGGGCACGCTTGGCAGGAACAGAAGTCAAGAGAGGGTGGAGATTTTCTCCGTGCAGCAAATACTACCCCGGAGGGGTGGAGATTTGCGGAGCGGAGAAAATACTACCCGACCTTTACTTCTGCGACGGACAAGCCATAATGTCCATGAAGCTGACGGAAGGAAGTACATAGAAATGACAACTGAACCACGACCAAAAGGAAAACACTTCACCAAAGACGAACGTGCAAAAATCGAAACACTGCGTAAGGCCGGACACACCCACCAGTACATAGCAGATTTCCTAGGCTGCTGCCGCTCTGCCGTTACCAAAGAAATAAAAAAAGGCCAGGTTGACCACTTGGATGGTGCAACTTGGCTCATGACAAAAGTATATGACGCTTACGCTGCTCAGAAATACGCAGACTACCAGAAAACAGCCCATAGCAAGGGCCTAAAGCTGGGCAATAACCATGCGTATGCCGCTGCCGTTGCGTCCTGTATTAAACAAAAATACAGCCCCTACGCTGCCATTCAGTTGGTTGGCGACATCTACGGCCTGACAGTCTCCAAGCAAACACTTTACCGCTACATAGCAGAGGGCCTTATCCCCAACGTCAGTTATAAACACCTGCCTGTCGGACATCCCAAAAAGCGGAAAAATACCGTACAGGCAGATGAACAGCCTATCCGTGCACGTAACACCCTGCACCGTAGTATTGAACAGCGTCCGAAAAATATAAACCTTCGGGATGCGTTCGGACATTGGGAAATTGACAGTATAATCGGCAGTAGTAAAGGTAAAAAAGAATCCTGCCTTGTCATCACGGAACGGATGACCCGACAGGAAATTGTGCTGAAAGTGTCCGATAAGACCGCGGCCAGCACCACCAAAGCCATGCAGCGCTTGAAGCAAAAACTCGGCAGAGACTTCAATAAACTGTTTCTGACCATTTCCAGCGACAACGGCTGCGAATTTGCCGACCAAGACGGTTTTGATAATCTCGGTGTCCCGGTGTTTTGCTGCCATCCGCAAGCACCACATGAACGCGGCAGTAACGAGAATAATAATAAACTCCTGCGCAGATACTTTCCCAAAGGGGAAAGCATGAAAAAGAAAACACAGCATAACGCAACACTGGCCCAGCACTTTATTAATGGTTACCCCAGAGAAATGTTTGACGGCAAGAGCAGCGGAGAACTGTTCCGGGATGAACTGCAAAAACTGAATCTCTCCAATCCAGAGAAAGTGTATTCCTTCTTCAATCTCGCGGTTTAAGCAGCACAGAAAAAGTGTAGAGGAATAAAAAGACACCTTAGACACGCGGCCCGCGAACGCGGGCACTGTGCATCTTTTGACAGCCGACCCACAATTTATAAAGGGTCGGCGTTTGAGCGGCACAAGCGCCGCAGGCACCTTATTCCGTTTTTCTGTCGGAGAGCAACCAAACAAAAAAGTCGCCCTGCGCCAGAGCGCAGAGCGACCCAGAAGATGCTCACCGACAGAAAAACAAACCTAAAAATCAGAACCTGTGGAGCCGTAATAGCCTGACAGCACAGACACCCATTTTTCAAAGTGCCTGTACTGTCGGGCTGTTCGGCGTGCCTTTTTTCTCCATTTTCCCCACACCTTGCACAACTTCACAATTCCAACCTTGTGCACCTCTACAAAATGTTACGTAGCATCTTGACGGCAGCAAGTTTTTTTGATTTTTTCGACAAAGTTTGAGGGTGAAGTTTGGGCAAGGTGACGGCGGTTGGCGGGCACAAATTATGGGGTGGTGGAATGAAAGCGGGTTGCGGGATTAGGTGGTTTGGGGGAATGGGTTAGCAACGGAAGGATTGACGGCAGGCAGCGGGGAGGTTGTGGGCCGGGCATGCCCGGCCCCTACGAGGGTGAACGGAAGATTGTAGGGGTGAGACGGGGTGTGTAAAGCAGTAACGGGCGGCGGCGGAAAGCGCGCGGGCCGGGCATGCCCGGCCCCTACGGGGGTGGTGGAAGGGTGAGCAGGTGCCGGTGGAGGGGTATCATTGGGCCTCTAACAGCTGTTCGCGCATCCATTTCAGGATGCGGCGCTCGCGGCGGGAGATCTGGACCTGGGTCGTGCCGAGGACGCGGGCGGTCTCGCTCTGGGTGCGGCCCGCGAAAAAGCGCAGACGGATGAGCTGGCGGTCACCGCTGTCCAGCCTGTCCATCACCTCAGCCAGACCGATACGGTCCGAGAGTGCTTCCTCCGGGGACTCCACCGGCACGTCAAACTCCCGCAGGCCGTCCTCGTCGTCCACGGGCGTCAGGCTCAGAGTCGGCAGGGCCGCGCGGATGGCCAGAGCGATCTGCTCCGGGGTCGTGCCCAGCGTCTCGGCCAGCTCGGTCACGCCGGGCTCCTGGCCGGTGCGCTTGAGGCAGCGCTCACGCTCGGCATTGATTTTAAGGCTCAGCTCCTTTAACGAACGGCTGACCTTGACTGTGCCGCCATCTCGGAACAGCTTTTTGATCTCGCCCAGAATGACCGGCACGGCATAGGTGGAAAAGCAGACGCCGCGCCCGGTATCAAACCCGTCGCAGGCCTTAACAAGACCCAGACAGCCCGCGGCGTAGAGTTCCTCATACTCGATTCCCCGCCCCTTGAACCGCCCGGCGCAGGCGTGGACAAGGCCGAGGTTTCTCTCAATAAATTCTTCGCGCGGCAGCTGGTGCATATCCGTGGGCATGACTGTCCCCTCCTTTTATATATGTAGGGGATCACGCGCGGGCATCCAGCCGCTTGGTCAGGGTCACGCGGGTGCCGCGGCCCGGCGTGGAGGAGACCTTGACCTTGTCCATGAAGCTCTGCATGACGGCAAAGCCCAGACCCGCGCGCTCCTCGGCGTCGCCGGTGGTGAACATTGGCTCCATCGCCTTCGCAATATCCGGGATGCCGACGCCGCGGTCCGTGATGGTAATACGCACAATGCCGCCCTCATAGATGGCCGCCGTCATTGTGATGGGGCCGATCTTGTCCGGGTAGGCGTGGACGATGCAGTTGGTCACGGCCTCGGAGACAGCGGTTTTCATATCGGCGAGCTGGGGCACGGTGGGATCAAGCTGCACAAGAAACGCGGCCAGCGCCGCGCGGGCGAAGCCCTCGTTGACGGAGCGGCCCGCAAACGTAATTTTTACCTGATTGAGCATCTTCATCGGTGTTCACCTCCGTTCAGGCGTAGGTTATGTGGGCCAGGTCGAGCATCCGCCGCACGGCGCGCGGCGGGTTCTGGACGGTCAGCCGCCCGCCCAGTGCGCTTACGTGGCGTCCGCGGCCCAAAATCAGGCCGACGCCCGAGGAATCCATGAAGGTGACGCCCGAGAAGTCGAGCGTCAGCAGCTCTGGCAGGCGGTCATCGACCTGGGCATCGATCTCCCGCCGCAGTGTCTGGGCGGCGTGGTGGTCGATCTCGCCGCTCAAATAGGCGGCCAGTGTGCCGCTGCCGGGCACGAAGGTTACTTTGGCCATAGGGTTGTCCTCTTTTTTCATTTATAAGGGTATACAGGGTAGTGTTGGGAAGGTTGCGGGCCGGACATGCCCGGCCCCCGGGGTGTTGAGACAAAATAAAAAGCCCGTATCGTTATGATACAGGCTTACGGGTGCGTATTTTGTTGAAATGGCGATGGCCGGTTATTTTTCTGCTTCTTTGAGAAGCAGCGGGCGGGCCTCGGCGGCAAGGTAAAGCGAACCGCAGACAACAACGCCCGCGAGGTTGTTCTCGTCCGCGTAGTCCACGGCCTTGCGGATGGCATCGGCCACACTGTCGGCGGCCTCGGCGTCGGTGTGGAAGCGCGCCTCCTTCTGCAATTCCTCGGCGCTCAATGCGCGGGGGCAGTTGGGCGTGACGGTGTAGACCTTGGCAAAGCAGGGGGCCAGATCGGACAGCATATCCTTATAGTCCTTGTCGGCCAGCACGCCCAGCACACCGACGAGGTTTTCCTCAAAGTCGGCGCGGGTCAGGGTCGCGGCCAGCATTTTAGCGCCGTCCGGGTTGTGGCAGCCGTCGAGCAGCAGCAGCGGATGGCGGCGCAGTACCTCGATGCGGGCGGGCATCCGGGCATCGGCAAGGCCCTGCAGAATGGCGTCGTCCGAAATATCATAGCCGAACTCGCGCCAGAGAGCCAGCGCGATCTCGACAGCCATGGCGGCGTGGTTAGCCTGGTGCGTACCGGGCAGGCCCAGTGCGGCGCGATAGCCGCCGTAGTCGATGCGGTTTTCCAGCCGCTTGCCGCGCAGCAGCGTCAAATCGTCCTTATCGGGCGTGATGATGCTCGTGTGTGCCTCGGCAGCGGCGGTCAGGATCGGCCCCATAGCCTCCGCAGGCTGGTCGGGATAGTTGACGACGACGGTTCCTTCTTTTATAATACCGGCCTTCTCGGCGGCAATTTTATCAAGGGTATCTCCCAGGACTTCCATGTGGTCATAGCCGATCTTTGTGATGGCTGCCACAAGCTTGTGGGGCACGACGTTCGTTGCGTCGCAGCGCCCGCCAAGGCCGGTCTCCAGCACGACCAGGTCACACTTTTCGCGGGCAAACCAGAGGAATGCCAGCGCAGTGACGGCCTCAAACTCCACCGGCTTCTCGCCGCCCTCGGCCTCGATGGCGTCAATCGCGTCGATCACCTTCTCCGTCAGGTTTGCCAGCGTGCGGGGCGGGATCATCTCGCCATTGATCTGAAACCGCTCACGGAAGTCCACCACATACGGGCTGATGGTCAGACCGGTCTTGTAGCCCGCTGCCGTCAGGATGGAGGACGTCATGGCCGCAAGGCTGCCCTTGCCGTTCGTGCCCGCAATGTGGATGCACTGCAGCTCCTTTTCGGGGTTTCCCAGATGGTCGCACAGGTTCTGCATCCGGGCCAGACCGGGTGCGCCCTGCCCCATGCGCGGCAGGGCGTGCAGGGCTTCAATTGCCTGTTGGGTCGTCATTCTTCGTCCTCCTCATAGTTATCCTCGTCGGGTTCGGGGCGGTTCAGCTGTGCCTCGTGGGCACGGTGGGCGGCGCGGCGGGCCAGCCGCTCATGCTCGCGGCGGCGCAGCTCCTCGCTCTCGGCGCGCAGTGCGCGGTTCTCCTGCTTGACGCGGATGAATGCGGTAACGCCGCGCACGATCAGCAGGATGATGAGTGCAAACAGCAGTCCCGCCACGACGCCGGACATATCGATCCAGACATCCACCACCGACGAGGTGCGGTTGAGGCTGTGCAGCTGGATGGTCTCATCCATCAGCGCCGTTGTCATGCCGCCCAGCAGCGGCCAGCTCATGTGGCGCACAAAATGCTTTGTGTACACGCGGATGCAGAGCATCAGCAGAAAGCCCTCCAGCGCAAACTCCGAAAAGTGCGCGAGCTTACGGATCAGATGCTCCGACAACGGGCCGAGATGCACCTTGGCCAGCGCGCCGTTGACCAGCTGCATGACGGCCTGGCTGCGTGCGGACGACTGGGCGCCGTTTTCCAGTGAGTTGCGAAAGATAAACATAATGCAGGCGATCAGCGCCGCCGTAAATACCACGCGGAACAAGATCAGCCACGGACTGGTTCTTTCTTTTTCCATAATACTCCTTTATAGATACTCCTCTATAAACCTGTATTATAGCACGCAGCCCGCATAAGAGCAAGCGCCCTGCCGCAGTTTTCCTCATACTATAGGCCCGGCCTTGTAAGTTGTCAAGGTACGGTTTTTGTGGTATTCTAATGAAAAGAATGTTTTTTGTGGGGGGAATGGCCATGAACATCCAGATTTTCGGCACGAACAAGAGCTTTGACACCAAAAAGGCACAGCGGTGGTTCAAGGAGCGCGGCATCAGATTCCAGATGATCGACATGAAGGAAAAAGGCATGAGCCGCGGCGAGTTTGACAACGTCTGCCGCGCCGTGGGCGGCTGGGCAAAGCTCGTCGACGAAAACGCAAAGGACAAGGACACGCTGGCACTTTTGAAATGGCTCGACGAGAGCCAGCAGGCCGACAAGTTGTTCGAGAACCAGCAGCTCTTCCGCCAGCCCATTGTGCGCAACGGCAGACAGGCCACCGTAGGCTACTGCCCCGAGGTGTGGGAGAAGTGGGAGTAAG